>Ga0335078_10001492_pt1 | contig 35298 bp, 31 predicted proteins | sample Lox_Sample_32_FD_206711 | JGI IMG/M metagenome (GOLD analysis project Ga0335078, IMG submission 206711) | Soil microbial communities from Loxahatchee National Wildlife Refuge, Florida, United States - Lox_Sample_3.2 | ecosystem: Environmental > Terrestrial > Soil > Wetlands | place: USA...
GCCAGGCCCTCGTCGGGCTGGTAGCCAGGCGGCAGGTCCCCGAGCGACAGCGCGGCGGGGCGGCGGAACGTGCCGTCCGGCCCGGGCAGCCAGGCCTGGCTGGTCGCCGCCACGCCGATGGCCGACATCACCTCGTCCCGGGTGGCGTCGCGGAACTGGTCGCGCACTGACTTCTCCACCACCCCCGCCACCAGCTGGCGGTTCGGCACCAGCAGCGCGTTCCACACGTACTCCGACCTCGCCTGCCCCGGGTGGCACAGCGCGAAGTCCAGCCCGTCGATCTCCGCCCCGGGGTCGAACCCGTCCAGGCCGCGCTCGTGCCGGGCGAACCCGTCGGCGATCACCACGTGGCCGTGCGGGTCCGCGCGGCGCGCGCGGACCCGCACCAGGTCCCGGACCCCGAGGCCGCGCAGCTGGGGCAGCCACGGCCCGTAGCGGTCACTGGCGAACCAGGCCTCCGGGTTCCCGTCGAAGTAGCTCTCCAGCTCCCTCGTGCGCTGATACAGCCCAGGTGGGGTCATCAGGCGCTGCTCGCCGGTGGCGGCGTTCTCCCCGATCAGGAACGCGGTATCGCGGACCCGGTGGAGCAGCTGATCGCGCTGGCCGGCCGTGGCCGCCTCGGCCGCCCGGACCACGGTCTCCACGTCGGCCTGATGCTGGGCCAGGTCGAGGCGGGCCACGTCCCGGCGGCCCATATCCCGGCTGGCCGCGCCCGGACCGGCCCCGTCCCCGCCTGCGTACCGGGGCAGCACGACGTCCAGCACCTCGGCCACCAGGTCGGGCTCGGTGAACCCGAGCGCGGCCAGGAACTCCCGGGCGGCCGGGTCAGCCGCGACGGCGCGGCGCACCACGGGGAGGCCGGACGGCGCCGGGCCGGGCAGGTAGGCGGCCGGACGGCCCGCGGCGCCGAACGGCGCCACCTGGCGGCCATCCGCCAGCCGGATGATGGGGGCGGCCCGGGCCGGGCCGGCTTCCTCGCCGCCGTGGTGGGCCGCCTGCCACAGCGCGGCCCGGGCGTACAGGAACGCGTAGTACCGGGCGATCCACCCATCGGGCTGGGCGGCGAGGAAGTCCGCGCCGGCCTGCCGCACCAGGGCCTCACCGGTGACCTCCATCATCCCAGCCGTGTCGCGCAGGTAGCGCCACAGCCGCGGGGTGTGCTGCTCGCTGATCGACCCGTCCGCGAACGCGAGCGGCTGGGCCGCCCCGTGCAGCGCGGCCAGCTGCGCCGGGCTGAGCAGGTCCCGCAGCCCGGGCTCGGCGGCCAGCGTCAGCTGCCGCGCCGCGCGGTAGCCGCCGCCGGTGGCGGGGATCAGGTCCTGCCCGGACAGCGCCGCGTGGACCCTCGTACAGCGGGCGGAACATGCTGCCTGGTGCGAACCGCGCCGCGTCCAGCGGCAGGGCTTCCAGCACGGTGGCGGTGAGCAGGCCCCCGTCACGCAGCCCGGTGAGCACGCCGGTGAGCAGCGCGGCGGTCTCCCGGACCAGCGCCTGGTTGGCCGGGTCGCCCTCGGGGACGTTGTCCCGGGCCGGCGTGGTCCGGTACGGCCCCTGGACCAGGAAGCCGAGGAAGGTCTCCTTCTCGGTCGGGAAGAACACGACCAACGGCGAGCTGGCGCAGCTGGCCAGCTGCCCGCTGCCCGCTGCGAGCGGGAACGCGACCTCGGCCTGCTGCCCGGGATGGCCGGCCCCGCCCAGCGAGCGCCCCCACACCAGCCAGTCCTCGCGCTGCCCGGGCCTGCCGGTCAGCGTGACCCGGCGGCCGGCCGCGGCTCCCCCGGCCCGCGGCGCCGCGGCGCGGCGCAGCACCGCGCCGGTGACATCCACGCCGGCCACCCGCACGCGCTGGATCCGGCGCAGGAACAGCAGCGTGCGGGGGTCCAGGCGGTTCAGCGCGGCGGCGATCTCCGCCGCCGCCACCGGCGCGGGCACGGTGTCGTGGTCGAACGGGAACACGAAGCGGGTGCCCGGCACCGGCGCGGTCGGCGTGCCCTCGGCATAGGGCCGGACGTAGTTCTCGATCCGGAAGTGCTCGCCGCCGCTGTCCACCCGCGGGGTCCGCGTGTAGGCGTACACCGACTTGAAGCCGATGCCGAACTGGCCGATCTGGGTCAGGTCCCCGGGCTTGCTGGTCTCGCCGACCCCGCACACGCCACGGACATCCGCGTCGGTGAACGGCCGGCCGTCGTGCGTCAGCTCGAGGCGGTTGGCGTAGAGCGTGAACGACAGCCCGGTCGCGCCGGCGTCCTCGGCGTTCTGGATGAGCTCGAAGATAAAATGGGTCCGCTCGCTGTACAGCTGGCCGAGCAGGTCGAGCACGGCCGTGTCCCAGCCGTAGCGGGAGGTGTTCTCCGCGCGGATGGCCGCGTAGTCAGCTGGCACCGGTGACCTCCGAACCCGATGTTCCGCGCCCGGCGCTGCCGCGCACCACACACCCAGGGCGCGTCCTGCCGAGCTTCGGCTGCTGCGCGCCGCCCAGGCGGGCACGACACACCCTAGGCGATCACCCGGCGGCCGGGCAGTCGGCCCGGCGGGCGGCTGGGCGGCGGCGGGCCGGTATGCGGCGATACTGAGGGTTATGTCACACCGGCGCCGTGCCGCGGCCCTCCGGCAGGAGGTCGGCTCCGGCGTCGCCGAGCTGGTCCCCGACCCGGACCGGCCGCGGGCGTGGACGCTGCTGGTGAACGGCACCCCGCAGTCCCACGTCGATCTCGACGATCCGGAGTACCTGAGCTTCGAGTACATGCGGCGGCTCGGGCACCTGGCCGACCTGACGGCGCCGGCCGGCTCGCCGCTGCGCGTGCTGCACCTGGGCGGCGGCGGGCTGACGCTGGCCCGGTACGTGGCCGCCACCCGGCCCGGGTCCTGGCAGCTGGCCGTGGACTCGGATGCCGCGCTGGTGGCGGTGGTCCGGCGATGGCTGCCGCTCCGCCCGGGTGGCCGCGGCCCGGGCGGCCAGCCGGCGGGCCGGCTGCGGGTGCGGGCCGGGGATGCCCGCGCGGCGCTGGCGGACGTCCGGGCCGGATGGTTTGACCTGGTGGTGGCCGACGTGTTCGCGGGGGCGCGCACCCCGGCCCACCTGACCTCGGCCGAGTTCACCACGGCCGTGGCCCGCGTGCTGACCCCGGCCGGGCGCTACGCGGTCAACGTCGGCGACGGGCCACCGCTGGTGCACGCGCGGGCCCGGGCGGCGACGCTGCGCGCGGTGTTCCCGCACGTGTGCCTCATCGCCGACGCCGCCGTGCTGCGCGGCCGGCGGTTCGGCAACCTGGTGCTGGCGGCCGGGCGCGGCGAGCTGCCGGTGGCCGCGCTGGCCCGCCGGGCGGCCGGTGACCCGTTCCCGGCGCGGCTGGTGCACGGCGATGACCTGGACCGGTTCATCGCGGGCGCGAAACCGGTCACCGATGCGCGGGCGCAGCCCTCACTCGCTCCCCCGCCGGGCCTGTTCGCGGCCGGCGGCTAACGGTGCCCCGGGCCCGGCGGGCGTGATTGCGCGGCGGCTCATCCGTCGCGGTGCACGGCGCCGGGCGCGAACGCGGGCAGGCAGACCGCGATGTACTCGGCGCCGTCCGCGCCCGGGCTGCTGTACCGGACCCACTCGCCGGGCCGGGTGTGCACCCCCTGGCCCGCCTCGACGGTCAGCTGGCCGTCCGCCGACTCCACGACCAGGGCGCCGCGCAGCACGACGGTGAACTCGTCGAACTCCGGGCGCTGCCCCGGCTCGGCCCAGCCGGACGGGCTGCGCATGTAAGCGATGCTGACCCGGCCTTCCCCGGTGCTGGCGCGCCCGGCGTATTCGTCGATCAGCTTCGGCGGCTCACCGGCGGCGGCCACCCGGCTCGGTCCTTCGATCAGTTCAGGCATGGTCGCCAGTATCCCGGGCGCGGTCATCCCGGGCGCGGTCGATCCGGTCCTGGCGCAGGGACCGCATCGGCTCGGGCAGCTCCATCCGCGCGAACGCGGCAGGCCAGTCGTCCGGGCCGTACCCGGCGCCGAGATCGCAGTGATGCAGCTCGACCTCCACCAGCCGCCGGGTGAGCAGCTGCGCCGCGGGAAACGGCGCCAGGCCCGGCGTGCGCACCGGGAACCGCCAGGCGTCGTCGGGCAGCCGCAGCGCGATCGTGCGCAGCGCCATGGCGGCGCCGGCCACGTCGGCCGCGAGCTCCTTGGTCCGCTGCCGCGCGGTCTGCTCAATGTCGGCCTCCCGTGCTTCGCTGCTCGGGTAGGCCGCCCGCTGCTCGCCGGATCGCGCCCCGACCAGCAGGTTGCGCAGCGCGTCTGCGCCGCGGGCCAGGTGGGCCAGGACGTGCGCGCGGGTCCAGCCGGGCAGCAGTGACGGTTCCCGCAGCTGCCGCTCATCGAGCACCCGGGCCGTGCCGAGCAGGCGCTGCGTAGCGTCGTCGATCTGGTCGTTCAGCTGGCGTTGCGCGGCGTCCATGGGGTCACTCTAGAGAGGGTCCGCGCGGGATGATCCGGGCGGCTGGCCAGGGCCGTTCAGGCCAGCCGGGCGCGCAGGGTGGCCACGCCCTCGCCGGTGAGGTCGGCGAGGGCGACGGTCCGGCCGGTGACCGCCAGGGCGAGCGCCTCGCCCGGACCGCGGATCTCCGCGCCGCCGCCGGCCGTCCAGTCCAGGTCGGTGGCGGTCAGCCGCAGCCCGGTGAGCCGGCCGCGGCGGACGAACCCCCGCCCCGCCCGGGCCGAGGCCAGGAAGTCCAGCGTGGCGCGCCACGCCCGGGGGGTGGCGGTGGCGTTCAGGCCGAGCGGGCGCGCCGCGTCCCGGGTGTGCACGGCCAGGTCGGCCAGTGGGGCCAGCGGGCCGGTTCCCGGCGGCGCGAAGGGCGTGCTGGCGTTGGCCCGCAGCGTCGCCACGATGTCCGCGATCGGCCGCTGGGCGAGCCGCCGGGTCTCCCGGGCCGAGAACCGGTGCATGCTACCGGAGACCAGACTGCCGGCCAGGAAGCGCGGGACGCTGATGACGAACGGGCCGATCAGGTGCGCGGCTATGTCGCGCACCGACCACTGGGCGCACAGGCTCTGGCTGTCGAGCTGCTCATCGGTCAGGCTGGCGAACAGGTCGGCGGCCCGCCGGCGCTCCACCGCGATCAGCCCGGTCACGTCCTGTTCCGGCACGCCGTCAGCCTACCCAGCGGCGGCCGGCGCGAGCCGGCCCGGGGCGCGCGGTCAGGCGGCCTGCATCTCCTTGAGGTAATCGGCCAGCGGCTGCGCGGCGGCCAGCGCCAGGGCCCGCTGGCCGATGCACCGGGCGACCACCGGCGGGGCATCGGTGACCTCGGCGCCGACGTAGTGCCCGGCGTCGTCGTACGCCATGACCGCGGCGAACGGGTAGCCCGTCTCGTGATCGAACAGCCAGAAGTCGGTGCGCAGCTCCTCCAGCGCGGGCATGCCGTCGCGGTTGGCGATGCAGATGTCCTCGCCGGCGGCGCTGGATTCCTGGTAGCTGCCGAGCGCATACCGGACGTACTCCGACACCGGCCGGGTCACCACGTGCACCCGGGACCAGTGCTTGCCGGTGGCGATGGAGTTCGAGATGCGGCCGACCCACAGCGTGCCCCACACCGATCGCTCCGGGGCGGGCTGCCCGGCGCGGAACGCGGCCAGGCCGGCCGCTTCACCGGGCGTGTCGTAGCTGTCCAGCGTCTGCAGCCGGAACGCGGTCGTAGTGAAGTGATCGAAGCAGTCGGCCAGGTCCATCACACCGCCCCCCGCGTGCCAGTGCCCCCGCCAGTCCTGAGGATGCACATCCGTGGTCAACCTCCTCAAAGTGCACTGTTTCCCGGCGTGATCGGCGTAAACGGTCCCGGCCGGCACGGCTTTGCCCCGGTCACAGCGGCAGGCTGGCGGTCGTGGGGCCCGGGCCCAGTGCTTTAATAGGGACGTTTGTTGCAGACTCAACCAAAAAGGCCGGGGGACTGCCGTGGGCGGCGACCAGCCCGGCCGGGCCACGGAGGGGGCATGGCTTTCCCGACCGACCTGGACATCGCCCGGGGCGCGGCGCTCAAGCCGCTGGAAGATGTGGCCGCCGAGATGGGGATTCCCAGTCATCTGCTGGAGCCCTACGGCGAGCAGGTGATGAAGATCAAGCTGGCCGCGATCGAGGAACTGGCCAGCCGCCCGCGCGCGAAGTACGTGGTGGTCTCGGCGATCACCCCGACCCCGCTGGGCGAGGGCAAGACCACCACGACGGTCGGGCTCGGGCAGGGTTTCCGGCATATCGGCCAGCGGGCCACGGTGGCCATCCGGCAGCCCTCGATGGGCCCCACCTTCGGGATCAAGGGCGGGGCCGCGGGCGGCGGATACAGCCAGGTCGTGCCCATGGAGGTGCTGAACCTGCACCTGACCGGGGACATGCACGCGGTGACCGCGGCGCACAACCTGCTGTCCGCGATGATCGACAACCACCTGTACCAGGGCAACCAGCTCGGCCTGGACGCGCACAACATCACCTGGCGCCGGGTGCTGGACGTGAACGACCGGGCGCTGCGGAACATCATCGTCGGCCTGGGCGGGCGCGGGGACGGCGTGCCCCGCCAGACCGGCTTCGACATCACCGCGGCGTCGGAGGTCATGGCCACGCTGGCGCTGGCCCGCTCGCTGGAGGATCTGCGCGGCCGGCTGGGCCGGATCGTGACCGGCTACACCCGGGACGGCACGCCGGTCACCGCCGAGCAGCTCAGCGCGGCTGGGTCGATGGCCGTCATGCTGCGCGACGCGGTCAAGCCCAACCTGCTGCAGACCCTGGAGAACACGCCGGTGCTGGTGCACGCCGGGCCGTTCGGCAACATCGCCACCGGCAACTCCTCGGTCATCGCCGACCTCATCGGCATCCACGGCGGCGACTACCTGCTGACCGAGGCCGGGTTCGGCGCGGACATGGGGGCCGAACGGTTCTTCAACATCAAGTGCCGCACCTCCGGGCTGGTCCCGGACGCCGCGGTGGTGGTGACCACGGTCCGGGCGCTGAAGGTGCACTCCGGCAAGTACAAAGTGGTGGCCGGGCGGCCGCTGCCCGAAGACCTGCTCAGGGAAAACCCGGACGACGTCATCGCCGGCGCCGCCAACCTGCGCAAGCAGGTCGGCAACATCCGGCTGCACGGGATCCCCGCGGTGGTGGCGATCAACGCGTTCCCGACCGATCACCCCAGCGAGCACCAGGCGATCCGCGACATCGCCGCCGAGCTGGGCGCGCGGGCCGCGGTGGCCACGCACTTCGCCGACGGCGGCCGCGGCGCGGTCGAGCTGGCCACGGCGGTGGCGGACGCGGCCGCCGAACCGTCGCGGTTCCGGTTCCTCTACCCGGACTCGGCCAGCCTGCGTGAGAAGATCGAGATCGTGGCCACGCAGGTCTACGGCGCTGCCCGGGTCGACTACTCCGCGCTGGCCGCCAGGCAGCTCGACACCTACGAGCGGGCCGGGTTCGGGCGGCTGCCGGTCTGCATCGCCAAGACGCACCTGTCTATCTCCTCCGACCCGGCGCTGAAGGGCGCGCCGACCGGGTGGACCCTGCCGGTGCGGGAGGTGCGTGCGTCGGCTGGGGCCGGGTTCGTGTACCCGATCTGCGGCGAGATCCGGACCATGCCCGGTCTGGGGTCCAGCCCGGCGGCGACCCGCATCGACCTCGACGCGGACGGGCAGATCGTGGGGCTGTCCTGACCACCGGGCCAGCCGAGCCGGCGCCGGGCGGCCCTGCCCCCAGCCCGCTGGACCAGCCGGTCCGGGACTTCCTCGCCCGGGTGGCGGCCCGGGAGCCGACCCCGGGCGGCGGCGGCGTGGCCGCGGTGACCGCCGCCCTGGCGGCCGGGCTGGTCGGGATGGCCGCCCGGTTTTCCGCGGCCCAGCTGCCCGCCGCCGCGGACCTGGCCGACCGGGCCGACCAGCTGCGCGGCCGCGCGGCCGCGCTCGCCGACCGGGACGCCGCCGCGTACCAGGCGGTGCTCGCCGCGTACCGGCGGCCGAAGGATGGCGCGGGCGGCGGGCGGCGGCCGCGGATCAAGGCCGCTCTGCACGAGGCGACCGCCACCCCGCTGGAGATCGCCGAGGTCGCCGCGCGGGTGGCGGAGCTGGCCGCGGACGTCGCCGCCGGGGGGAACCCGAACCTGCGCGGCGACGCCACGGTGGCCGCGCACCTGGCCGTGGCCTCGGCCCAGGGGGCCGCGGCGCTGGTGGGCATCAACACCGCCCAGGGCGGGCTGCCCGGCGAACTGCCCGAGCGCGCGGCGCGCGCCGTGGCCACCGCGCAGGCCGCCACCGCCCGGGTCAGCGCGGGGTAGGCCGGGCCAGCCTGGCTCAGCCGTCCTTTTGCTGGCGCGCGTAGGCGTCGAGCCGCTGAAGTTCGTCGGTGTAGAGGCTGCGCATCGCGCGCGGGGCGAACAGCCGCTCGAAGAAGCCACCGATCCCGCCCGCGCCGTCCCAGGTGGTGGTCATCTGCACCCGCGACTGGTCGCCCTGCGGCGTGACCGTGGTGGTGGTGACCAGGCTGGAGCCGGTGTCGGATTCGGTGAGCACCCGGCCGGGCTCGGGTTCGGCGACCCGCATCCGGTACTGGCGGGTGCGGCCGCCCGCGGTCACCTTGAACCGGGTGATCGTGCCGTCACCCACCCCGCCCGATTCGACCTGGAAATCCGAGAACGCCGGCGGCAGGAAATGCGGATGGTGCTCACGCATGTCCGCGAGGCAGCGATAGACGGTGGCGGCTGGCGCACCAACCGTGCGCTCGGCGGAAACGCTGATCTTTCCCATGCCGCCTGTCTACCATCAGCACTGCGCCACCAGCCGTCACACCTGCCGCAAGACGGCGATGACCTTGCCCGCGAACTGCGCCTTGTCTGCGGGGATCGGCGTTTGGGCCGGGTTCTGCGGCATCAGCCAGACCTTCCGCCCCGCCTTCTTATAGGTCTTGACCGTGCCTTCGAGTTCCACGCCGTCGACCGTGGCCACCACGATGTCGCCATTGCGCGGCGCCTGGAACAGCGGGCGGACCACCACCCAGTCACCAGAGAAGATCCCGGCGCCGGTCATCGAGTCGCCGGTGACTTCGAGGAGAAAGATGCCTTCTTGCCTGCCGACCACCTCGGTGGGCAGCGGCAGGTACCCCGCGGGCGGGTCCCCGGGAATGACCGGGACACCGGCGGCGATCCGCCCGGCGACCGGCACCCAGGTCACCCGCTGCTGGCCGGTGCCCCCGGGCAGCGCGGTTTCCCCCGGCGCGCCGGGCAGCGGCCTGGCGTCCGGCGGGAACTGGCTGGCGTCCGGCAGTTCCGAGGGAAAGACCGTCTCGCCAGGCAGCCGCGCCTCCACCGTGCGCGGCCGTCCCGGCTGCCGCCGGATGTACCCCTTACCCTCTAATTTCCGGTACTGATAGGCGAGTGCCCCCAGGCTGCCCAGCCCGACGCGGCCCAGAACCTCGCGCATCGCCGGCGGATGACCGCATTCCCGGCTGAGGCCCCGGATGGCGCGCAGAATGTCATGCTGAATCAGCGTGAGGTCGCCCGGCACATCGGCACTCGTGGCCACGCATTCATTTCACCATTGAACGATCATGACGGGAAGGGCGTGCTGTGCCGGTGGCCGCCCGGGCTCACGCCTCGCTGGCGGCAGGTCAAGGAACGAGCCGTTCTGCAGAAAAGAACCGGGGCCGGGCGCCGCCGGTCACGTGCGCGCGGGTGACCGGGGCAGCCGCGCGGTCCCGCGGATCAGCGCTGGGCCCCGAACGGCTCGGCGAGCTGCCCGGCGAGCAGCAGCAGCGCCGGCCGGGCCGCCTGGTCCTGCTCCACCGGGACCGGCCGGCCAGCCAGGCCGGTCCGCCCGGCCGGGTCGGTGCGGGCCGGGAACCTGGCCCGCCCGGCCAGGATGTCCCAGATCGTCAGCACGACGCCAAGGTTGATGCCCTGCGTTTCCCGCGCGTGGTGCAGCCGGTGATACGCGGGGCTGACGATCACCCGGCCGGCCGGGCCGAAGGTCCAGCGGAGGTTGGCGTGCTGCAGGGTGCCCACGCACACGTAGACCGTGATGAGCACCGGGGCGATGGGGCGGCCCGGCATCAGCGCCACGACCGGGATGGTGGCCAGCAGAAAGCCGGTCGTGTGCATTAGCGGGTGCGCCCGGAACGAGGTGAAGACGCTCAGCTCCTCCTGGCTGTGGTGCAAAGCGTGGAACCGCCACAGCGGATCGAACCGGTGATCGGCGTAATGGGCCAGCCAGTTGGCGCCGTCCATGGCCACGATCGTGAGCGGGACCAGGGCCCAGCTGGGCCAGTGCTCGGTGGAGCGCAGCTCGATCCAGTGCGCGTGCTCGCTGATCAGCGCCGCCGCCCCCACGCTGAGCAGCGTCATCAGCGGGATGACCACGATGGCGTGCAGACCCACGTAGCACACGTCCTGCACGTGGCCACGGGCCAGCAGCGGACGGCGCTCCGCGGGCCAGACGCGCTCGCAGATCGCGGTCGCGATGACGAGCCCCATCAGCAGCGGGGCGGCGAGCTCGGCCCGGCCCGCCGACAGCACGGTGCTGAGGCGGCCCTGCCGGAGCAGCTGGGCGAGCGCGACCCACACGATCAGCGCGGTGACCGTGGCCAGCACGAACGAGGAGGGGCACAGGTGCCGCCACCGCGCGGGCCAGCCGACGGCCGTGCCGTCGCCCCTGCCCGCGGGCTCCCGCACCTCGATCTGCGCTGCGCGCACTGCAGCCTCCTCGGCTCGCGCCGCGGCCGGCCTGTGCCTCCGGGCGCTGCTGGCTCCAGGCTACGGCCGGTTCACGCGTCCTGGCGGTCCTTGCCGGTGATCCGTTCGGCGATGATCTGCAGCCCCTCGGCGAGTTCGCGCGCGGGCGGCACCTGCTTGGCGTCCATGAACCACTTGACCATGACACCAATGAAGAAGGCGTGCAGCACCGAGCCGGCCAGCCGCGCCGCCTCCGGGTCCGCGGCCGGGTCGATGTGCAGGAAGAGCTCGGCCATCCCGGTGACCGCCTCGGGCTGGATGCCAGCCAGGAACGTGCGCAGGTCCTGGTTGTCGCCCAGCAGGCTCATCAGCTCCAGCTGCGCGGCCCACAGCCCGCGTTCCGGGCCGCCGAAGGACTCGATCGTCTGCCTCATGATCGATTCGAAGCGCCGCAGCGGCTCCGCGTCCGCTGCCCCCTCGGCGGTCAGCTCGTGCTGCAGCCGGTCCGCCCACTCGCCGACCGACTCGTAGACGGCCTGGTTCATCAGGGCGTCCTTCGAGCCGAAGTGGTAGCCGATGGCGGCCAGGCTCACCCCCGAGGCCGCCGCGATGTCCCGCGCGGTGGTGCGCGCGTAACCCTTCTCGATCAGGCACCGCTTGGCGCCGGCGATCAGGTCCTCACGGTTTCCCATGAGCAGCAGCATACCCCCTGGTTAGACATACGTCTCATACAAATGTATTAGACATATGTCTAAGACCTCTGTACAGTCTCCGGCATGACAACGCAGACCACATCACAGGCAGTACTCCCCCGGGCGGGACGCCGGGAGTGGACTGGGCTGGGCGTGCTCCTCCTGCCGCTCCTGCTCGTGTCCATGGACGTCTCCGTCCTCTACTTCGCCGTGCCCTTCATCAGCGCCGGCCTGCGGCCGACCAGCACCCAGCAGCTGTGGATCTTCGACATCTACGGCTTCGTGCTGGCCGGCCTGCTGATCACGATGGGCTCGCTCGGCGACCGGATCGGCCGCCGGCGGCTGCTGCTGATGGGCGCGGCCGGGTTCAGCCTCGCATCGCTGGGTGCGGCCTATTCCCACACCGCCGGGGAACTCATCGCCGCCCGCGCCGTGCTGGGCATCGCCGGGGCCACCCTGATGCCCTCCACCCTGGCGCTGATCCGCAACATGTTCCATGACGCGAAGCAGCGCCAGACGGCGATCGCCGTCTGGACCAGCGCCATGATGAGCGGCATCGCGCTCGGCCCGGTGCTCAGCGGGTTCCTGGTGAACCACTTCTGGTGGGGCTCGGTCTTCCTGATCAACATCCCGTTCATGGTCGCGCTGCTGGTCCTGGCCCCGGCCCTGGTCCCGGAGTTCCGCGCCCCGCAGCGCGGCCGGTTCGACCTGACCGGGTCGGTGCTGTCGCTCGGCGCCGTGCTGCCCGCGATCTACGGCATCAGTGAGATCGCCGCCAACGGCCTGACCGTCGCGCGCGGCGCCTCGATCGCCGCTGGCGTGGCCGTCGGCATCGTGTTCTTCCGCCGCCAGGCCCGCGCCGCCGCGCCCATGCTCGACCTGAGGCTGTTCCGCAGCCGGGGCTTCGCCGGGTCGGTCGCGCTCAGCCTGGTGTCGATGTTCGCGATCGTCGGGTTCGCCATCTTCACCACCCAGTACCTCCAGTCGGTCCTGGGGATGGCCCCGTTCACCGCCGCATTGTGGTCCCTGGTGCCGATGGCCGGGACGATGGCCGCCGCCCCCGCCACCCGGGTGCTCACCGGGCACGTGGACCGGGCCTACATCGCGGCGGGCGGCTTCCTGATCGCGGCGATGGGTTTCGCCGGGCTCACCCAGCTGCACGCCCAGTCGCCGATCTGGGTCATCCTGATCGGGGCCACCATCTACGCGGGCGGCATCGTCGGCGTCATGTCCGTCAGCAGCGAGCTCACCATGGCCAGCGTCCCGCCCGAACGGGCCGGCGCGGCCGCCGCCGTGGTGGAGACGGCGTCGGAGTTCGGCGGGGCCCTGGGCATGGCCGTGCTGGGCAGCATCGGCATCGCCGCCTACCGGTCCGGCCTGCTGGCCACCGCGCCGCCGGGCACCCCGCCCGCCGCGCTGGCCGCTGCGCGCGACACCCTCGGCGGCGCGGTCTCCGCGGCCGGCCGGCTGCCCGGGCCCACCGGGGGCGGCCTGCTCGACGCGGCCCGCACCGCGTTCAGTCACGGCCTCGACCAGGCCGCGCTGGCCGCGGCGATCACCCTGGCCCTGGCCGCCGCGGCGTGCGCCGTGTTCTTCCGCGGGGTCCAGGTGGAGTCGCCAGCCACCGTGGCGGCCGCGCCGCAGCCGGAAGCCAGCGAGCAGTTCGCTGCTTAACGAAAACCCACGTGGTGGCTGCGGCGGGCCGGGCCGCGGCCACCTGGGTGGCTGACCGGCGGCAGGCCGTCCGGGCCGGGCGCTGCCGCCGGGCGGCCGCCGCCGCGCGGGCGGGGCCGGGCCCTCAGCCGCGCGGGGCCGGGCGGCCGCCGGCCGCGCGGGGCTGGACCAGCCCGGTCTGGTAGGCGAACACGACGAGCTGGGCCCGGTTGCGCGCCCCCAGCTTGGTCATGGCCCGGCTGACGTGCGTCTTGGCCGTGGTCGGGCTGAGCGTCATCGCGGCCGCGATCTCGTCGTTGCTCAGCCCGTGCGCGACCAGCGCCAGGACCTCCCGCTCCCGGTTGGTGAGCGTCTCCAGCCCCGCTGGTGACCGGGCATCCGGCGGGCGGGCGACGAACTCGCTGACCAGCTTGCGGGTGACGGCCGGCGAGAGCAGGGCGTCCCCGCGCATCACGACCCGCAGCGCCTGGAGGAGCTCGGCCGGTTCGGTGTCCTTCAGCAGGAAGCCACTCGCGCCTGCGCGCAGCGCGCGGAAGATGTACTCGTCCAGGCCGTAGTTGGTCAAGATGACGACCCGGACGCTGGTGAGCTGGTCGTCGGCCACGATCTGCCGGGTCGCCTCGATGCCGTCCAGCACCGGCATCTGTACGTCGATGAGCGAGATGTCGGGCCGCAGCTGCCTGGCCAGCGCGACTCCCTGCCGACCGTCGGCCGCCTCGCCGACGACCTCGATGTCGTCCTCGGCGTCGAGCAGCGAGCGGATCCCGCTGCGGATCAGCGCCTGATCATCGACCAGCAGCACCTTGATCATGCCGGGCCCCCCAGCGGGAGCTCGGCCCATACCCGGAAGCCGCCCGCCCCGCGCGGCCCGGCGCTCAGCCGCCCGCCCAGCGACGCGACCCGTTCCCGCATGCCGACGATGCCGAGGCCGGGGACCGGCGGCTGGTCCGGGAGGCCGGCGCCGTCGTCCTCGACCTCAATCGTCAGCGTCTGCGGCCGGTAGCACAGCCGGACGGCGGCGGTCGCCGGGCCGGCGTGCCGGGCAACGTTGGTCAGCGCTTCCTGCACGATGCGGTAGGCGGCCTGATCTACGCCGGGCGGGAGCGGGCGGGGCGTCCCAGTGATCTCCATGCTGGCGGGCACCCCGCCGGCCCGGGTCCGGGCCAGCAGATGGGGCAGCCGCCCCAGGCCGCTGCCGTCCGCCTCGTCGTCGCCGCGCAGCACGCCGAGCGTGGCGCGCAGTTCCCGGGTGGCGTCCGCGCTGGCCTCCTGGATCGCCAGCAGCGCGGGCGGAACCGTCTCGCCGCGCTTGCGTGCGAGGTGGGCGGCCACCCCGACCTGAACCTGAACCACCGAGATGCTGTGCGTCAGGCTGTCGTGCAGTTCCCGGGCGATCCGCAGCCGCTCCTCCACCGCCCGGCGGGCGGCGGCTTCGTCTTTGGTCCGTTCTGCCTCCTCGGCGCGCTGCTCGACCTCGCGGACATGCAGCTGCCACATCCGGAAGGCCACGAGCGTGATGCCGGCCGAGACGAGCCAGCCCGTCGCGTAGAACCGCCTCCAGCCCCGATCGGTGCGCATGCTTAGAGCCTAGGCGCTGGCCAGCGATCCGCATCGGCCGTGCGGACCCATCGCGGGCTACTCCCCCCGCAGTACCGCGGTGGCCGGCGGCCGGCCGGCTGAGCAGCCCAAAGACGCATCGCTGGGCCGACGACAGCAACCCCGTCCGGCCGCAGGATCGATGCCATGACCGACACCAGTTTCCAGCCGGCCCGCGCCCCCCGGGTGATGGCCGGCCCGCTCGCATTCGAGGCATCAGGATTGGTCAAGACGTTCCGGGCGACCCGAGCGGTCGACGGGATCGACCTGGCGGTGCCGCCCGGTGGCGTCTTCGGCCTGCTCGGCCCCAACGGGGCCGGCAAGACCACGACCATCCGCATATTCGCCACGCTGACCCGCCCGGATGCCGGAACCGCCCGGGTCCTGGGCCACGACGTCACCACCGACCCGCACGCGGTCCGCGGCCGGATCAGCCTGACCGGGCAGTTCGGCAGCATCGACGCCTGCCTGACCGGCCTGGAGAACATCGTGCTGCAGGCCCGGCTGCTCGGCCTGACCCGCCGCGCGGCGCGCGCCCGGGCGGCCGAACTGCTCGGCGCGTTCGGGCTGAGCGACGTGGCTGGCCGCGCCGTGAAGTCCTATTCCGGCGGCATGCGGCGACGCCTCGACATCGCCGCCAGCATCGTGGTCCCACCCGCGCTGCTGTTCCTCGACGAGCCCACGACCGGGCTGGACCCGCAGAGCCGCAGCGAAGTGTGGGAGACCGTGCGCCTGCTGGTCACGCACGGCACCACGGTCCTGCTCACCACCCAGTACCTGGACGAAGCCGACCAGCTGTCCGACGAGATAGCCGTGATGGACCACGGCAAGATCATCGCCCAGGGCACCCCGGGCGAGCTCAAGGCGTCAGCTGGCGCCGAGGTTCTGCACCTCCGGCTGGCCAGCCCCGGCCAGCGGGACCAGGCACGGCGGCTCCTCACCCGGACCCTGGGTGTGGCGGTGCACCCGGAGGACGACCCGCTGGCCCTGACCGCCCGGATCGGCGGGAGTGCCGGGATCGCCGGGGATGCCGGGATCGGCGGGAGTGCCGGGATCGGCGGAAGCCGCGCTAGCGTGACCGCCCAGAAAGCCGCCCACGAGGCCGCCCACGAGGCCGCGGCCTGGGCGCTCAGCGAGCTGGCCTGGGAAGGCATCACGGTCGCCACGTTCGCGCTCGGCCAGCCCAGCCTGGACGAGGTGTTCCTGGCCCTGACCGGCCACCCGGCCGAAGAGGGCTACCCGGCCGGGAACGGCCACCCAGCCGGGGACGGCCACCCGGCCGGGAACGCCAGCCCGGCCCCCGACGCCAGCCCGGCCCCGGGCACCAGCCGAAAGGAAGAGGCCGCATGACTACCATGACCGCACCGGAAATCGCCGCCGCGGTGGCCCAGGAACGCCCACGGCAGCCGAGCGCGCTGCAGGTCACGCTCACCATGGCCGACCGGGCACTGCGGAGGGTCCGGCACGAGCCCGAGCAGCTGGCCGACGCCATCGCCGTCCCGCTCCTGTTCACGCTGCTGTTCACCTACCTGTTCGGCGGCGCGGTGTCCGGGTCCACTCGCGGCTACCTGCACTACCTGCTGCCGGGGACCCTGGTGATGGCTGTGCTGCTGATCACGGTCAGCGCGGGGCTGAGCCTGAACACTGACCGGACGGCGGGCGCCCTCGACCGCTTCCGGTCGATGCCGATCTGGCCGCCGGCGGTGATCGTGGGGAGCCTCATCGGGGACGTGGGGCGCTATGTGCTCGCCTCCTCCCTGGTCCTCGGGCTGGGATTCGCTATGGGCTACCGGGCCGCCGGTGGCGCCGTCGGCGTGCTGCTGGCTGTGGCGCTGATCCTGGTCTTCGCGTTCAGCCTGGCCTGGGTGTGGACGACGCTGGGCCTGCTGCTGCGCTCCGCTCAGTCGATCACGGTGCTCAGCTTCGCTGTGCAGTTCCCGCTCACGTTCGCGAGCAACGCCTTCGTCAGCCCGGCCACCATGCCTGGCTGGCTGCGTGCCTTCGTGGCCGCCAACCCGGTCAGCCACCTGATCAGCGCCGAGCGCTCGCTGATGAACGGGACGCCCGCGGCCGCCCAGGCCGGCTGGGTACTGCTGGCCTCGGCCGCCCTGATCGCGGTATTCGGGCCGATCACCATGCTGCTCTACCGCAGGCGCGGATAAGCCCGCCACCGCAGCCAGCGATAGGCCCAGCCGGCGCCAAGCCCGCCACCGCAGCCGGCGATAAGCCCCAGCTGACGCCGAGCCCGCCACCGCAGCCGACAGGTAAGCCTGGCCTGATTCAGCCGCCGCTGCCCGTACCGCGGCTGGCCTAACCGACCGCATTTCACCCCGCCGCTCATTCCGCCGCGACCAGGGTTCACCGCTACGACGAGTACGGCTATCACATGATATTAGGCCCGGTAACCGCTAGATTAATCCCGTTACCGGCTAAAAGTGCCTAACTGGCTATTTCCGGCAGTGCACTGGGCGCCGTCTCGACGTGGCAGTAATGTGACGCTGGCGGGCGGGTAGAGGACTTAACTGACGGTGCCTACAACGGGAGACCATCCATGATGAGGCGGAATATTCTGCTGGTTGAGGACAATCCCGACGACGAGGCGCTGACGCTGCGGGCACTGCGGAAGCACCACATACTTAACGAAGTCACGGTGGCTCGTGACGGTGCCGAGGCTCTTGATCTCCTTTCCCCAGCAACGGCGAGAACCCACACATGTACGGCCTCGTCCTGCTCGACCTGAAGCTGCCCAAAGTGGATGGGCTGGAGGTCATGCGCAGGGCCCGGAGTGACGACCGGACCAAGTTCATCCCCATCGTGGTCCTCACCAGCTCCAAGGAGCAGGAGGATGTCGTGGCCAGCTACCGCCTGGGCGCCAACGCGTATGTCCGCAAGCCGGTTAAATTCGGCGATTTCGCCGAAGCGGTCAGCACCCTCGGCCTGTTCTGGCTGATCCTCAACGAAACCGTGCCCGACTAGGAACCGACGCAACGAAATCGCGCCGGCCAGGAACCGCGCCGCTAAGAACCCGCCGACTCCCGGTGTTCCTGCCCATCCCCCTCCCCACCCTGCGACATGCGGCTTCGGGCAACCGCGAGCATCTGCCGGATATGCTGGACCTCCTCTTCGGCCGCCGCTAGCTGGCCCAGGCTGGCCAGCCGCTGCGCGCGGGCGAGCTGCCCTTCGAGCTCGGCCAGCTGCGCCCGGCTGCGGGCCTCGACGAGAGCACGCTCAATGGCCGAGGCGAGCCGGGCGGGCCGGTCCTTGAGGATGTAATCGGTGGCCCCCTGCTTGATGAGACCCACCGCCACATCGTCACCCAGCACGCCGGACCACATGACGAAGGGAATGTGCGGGCACTGCTGCTGGGCGATCCGCAGCGCGTCTTCCCCGGAGAACCCGGGAAGGGCGTAGTCGGACAAAATAACATCTGGCCGGAATGAGGACAATTGTTCCTGATAGGAGGAGGGTGTGTCCACGACGGTAGCGGTAAAGTTCAGCCCTCCGTTTCTGAGCAGCCGCTCCGCCAGCGCGGCGTCCCATTCATCGTCCTCCACGATGAGGATGCGAAAGCCCGGCTGATCCTCGGCCGGCTGTCGTTCAGCGTGGTCGGCTGCGACCGGTTCACCAGGCGCGGGTGCTACCGCGGAATCCGGATCATTGTGCTGATTCTCACTCATGTGGGCCGCCCTCCCCGCCGGGCCCTGAACTAACTCTAGAAATAGTGTCCATACCTCTGCAGGATAACCAGCCCGCGCCGCTTCCCCGGTGCCGAGCGGACTCACGGCCGGGCACCGCGGGTGCCTGTAAGAGCGCCGGGGTTGCCGTGAGCACCAGCAAAATGATTGCAATTATGAGGACGATAAGCGCTATTATCACATATCGCTGGACCTGGCGGAGCGCGACCCGCGTGCGCCGCTCGTACCGCCCAGCCTGCCAGGAGGCTTGTGCGGCCGACTGCGCGGCGCGTACCGCCGCTTCGGCGGCTGCCCCGGCCCGTGTATAGAGCTCACCCTGCGCTCGCAGCGCGGCCGCGATATCAGCATCGATCTTGGCCGCCGCCGCTTCGATCCGGTCCAGCGCGGCGACACTTGTGGCCGCTGCCTGCCAGACGGTCGCCTCGGCCGTCACGTCCGCGGCCGGAGCGGGCGCTGGCACCTGTGCCGTAGCGGCACCGCCACCAGGCATCACCCCCGGTGGACCATCGGTGACCGCGGCCATCCCGTTGGTCGTCCCCGCGGCCTCCGGCTGGCCTTCCTGCCCGGCAGCCCGTTCGGCGGTGGCCGCCGAAGCGTCGTGCAAGAAGTTGATCACCGCATCTCGTGCGATGACCGCCAGGTCCGGAGCGGTGGCGGGCACGGTCGATGTCCGAAGGCGCCGGCCGGGCCGCGGTTGCCGCCCCTGCTCGGACTCGCCATCGGCCCGGACTGACCTGGTTTCCCCGTTCCCAACCTCGCTGTCCATGCCCTCTTCCCATCACTAATTGTAGCTATACCTCTACTATTTGTGATCAGCTGGGTGAGGTCAGGAGGATAAGGTCCCATCCGGGTATGACGTTGGACTTGGCTGCTAGGTGTCCCGTAGATCGCGGGCGACAGGCGGGGCCGAACATCCACGGGATACCTGGCCGGCCCGGTGCGGGTCTCCGGATCCTCCCGAGCGGCGATGCTGAGGTGCCCGGATGCGGCGGCCCCGGTTACCGGTAACGCGCTGGGTCGGCGAAGCCGGTCGCACAGTAGGTGGGTTCCCCGGTCACGATCTGGGCCAGCAGTTCACCGAGGCCCGCCGCGTGCTTGAAACCGTGACCACTGTCCCCGCCCGCTACGACGATCCGCGGCTCCCTGGCCAGCCGGCCAATAAGGAACTGCCCGTCTGGGGAGTCAGTGACCAGGCACGGGATAGCCTTCTGCGGCTGCGGATCGAGCGCGGGAAAGGCCCGGGCCACGGTCGCGGCCAGGTCGCCGATGTCGCGGTCCAGGTGGATATAACGGTCCATCTCCTCCGGGTCGATGCCGGCCCCGGCCGGCTGCATCCCGGCGTCCTCAGTCCCGATCTTGATCCCGAAGTCCTCATCGGACCCATGCCCCCACAACCCCACGCCATCGGGGCGCTCCCAGATGAAGGCGGGGAACCGCGCCAGGCTGAACTGCTGCGCGTCGGGATCACGAGGCCGGAACCAGTAGAGCGGCATCCGCCGCGGCGCCAGCGGCAGGCTGCCCACCAGCGCGCCCAGCCACGCCCCGGCCGCCACGATCACCTGGCCCGCCCGGAACTCCACCGTCGGGGTGCGGACGGTCACGCCATCACGATCGGCGGTAAGGGCGGTGACCATCGTGTGCGGGTAGATGTGAGCACCCAGCCGCTGCGCGACCGCGGCTTGCGCCCGGACGTTGCGCTCGGGATAACAGATCCCCGCCCCCGGATCCCAGACGGCCACATCACCCGCGGCCAGGCCCGCGTACTGCGGCTGGCGCGCCACCAGCTCTCGGTGACTCAGCTCGGTCACCGGCACCCCGGCGGCGGCTGCCGCAGCCAGCGTGCCGCGCACCGGGCGGCTGGCCAGCGATCCCACGTTCAGGCAGCCGGTCTGGTGAACCAGCCGCTGCCCGGTCTGCTCGCCCAGCTGCGTCCACAGTTCCAGCGACTTCAGTGCGATGGGCGCCAGCGCCGGGTGCTCCTGGCAGGCCACCCGGAACAGCCGCGTCGCTCCGTGCGAGGACCCGAGGTGGTGCCCGATGCCGTGCCGTTCGACCCCGGCGACCTCAACACCCCGCTGGGCCAGCCGCCATAGCGCCGCGGAGCCGAAGGCCCCCAGGCCGACCACGACCACGTCCGCACGGATGACTTCCATCGCGGCCGACTCTACCGACGCCGCCGCCCGGGCCGGCCGCCGGTGACAGCCGTGGCCGCCTCGGTCAGCCCGGGTTCGGCCTCACCACCCCATGCCAGCTGGCCAGCACTGAGGTACAAATGCATCAGGCTGGGGTAAGCCCCAGAGGACTGCACGCAGGTCCCGCATATCCGGTCATTGCGGCTGGCCGGGATCTGTCCTGAACGTCTGTGGGAGTGCGGATGGCATCGCCACCGGGTGCGACCGGCAGGGCCCGCCCACGCCGGGTGGCCCATCCGCTCGATCCGCTCACCGCAGACGAGATCAGGCAGGCGGTCAGTATTTTCCGGGCCGATGAGCGCGCCACCGCGGTTATCCGCTTCGTGTCAGTCAGCCTGCATGAACCCGCAGAACGTACGGCCGCCGCGGCACGTCGCGGGCAGCCGGCTGACCGCCTGGCGTTCATCGTCGCGCTGGAACCCCGCGAGCGCATGACCTACGAGGCGGTCATCTCGCTCACGGCCGGATCTGTCCTGTCCTGGCGGCCGGTCCCGGGGGCGCGGGCACCGGTCACGCTCGGCGAGTACGCGGCATGCCAGCGCCTGGTGCGGGCGGACCCGGAGTTCCGCGCCGGCCTGCAGCGGCGCGGGATTCACCACCCCGATCAGGTACTGGTGGAGGCGTGGGGAATTGGCCGCTTCACCCGGGAAGAAGATGAGGGCAGGCGGCTCGTCTGGACCCTGTGCTTCTACCGGGCCAGCCCGGGAGACAACCCGTACGCCAAACCCATTCACGGGCTGCACGCCGTTGTGGATCTGGACGACCTGACCGTCGTCCGGGTGGAAGACATCGGGATGGTGCCGCTCCCGCCGGGCACCGGGGACTACTCGGGCGGGCGGCAGGCTTCCCGCCCCGGGCTGCACCCGATCGACATACGCCAGCCAGCGGGGGTCAGCTTCCAGGTGAACGGATGGGAGGTGAGCTGGCAGAACTGGCGTTTCCGGGTTGGCTTCAACGCCCGGGAGGGGCTGGTGCTGCACACGATCGGTTATCGCGACGGTGGGCGGCTGCGGTCGGTGATCCACCGCGCGTCCATTGCCGAGCTTGTCATCCCCTATGCGGACCCCAGGCCCTTCCAGGGCTGGCGCAACGCCTTCGACATCGGTGAGTACGGCATCGGAGTCCTGACGAACTCGCTGGAGCTGGGATGCGACTGCCTCGGTGAGATCCGCTACTTCGATGTTGACCTGGCAGACGATCAGGGAAACCCGTACCGCATCAACAATGCCATCTGCCTGCACGAGGAAGACAATGGAATCCTCTGGAAGCACTTCGACGCCGACCTCGGCCAGGCTGAGGTGCGCAGGAGCCGGCGGCTGGTCGTTTCGTTCATCATTACCGCTGGCAACTATGAATACGCCTGCTACTGGTACTTCTACCAGGACGCGTCGATCGAGCTGGAGATCAAGCTGACCGGCATCGTGCTTACTGGCGCACTGCCGCCGGGTGAGTCAAGCGAATACGGAACGGTCGTGGCCGCGCAGACCCTGGCCAGCTACCACCAGCACTTCTTCAGCGTCCGGCTTGACATGGCGGTCGACGGCGCCCGCAATTCCGTCTATGAGGTCGAGACGGAGGCGGCACCCCTGGGGCCAGAGAACCCCTACGGGAATGCTTTCCGGCAACGCCAGACGCTGCTCCGGACCGAATCGCAGGCCCAGCGGGTGATCAACCCGCTCACCGCCCGGCAGTGGCGGGTGGTCAACCCGAACGTCGTCAATGCGCGGGGGCAGCCCGTCGGTTACCAGCTGGTCCCGCACGGCAACGTTCTGCCGTTCGCGCACGAGAGGTCGGCCATCATCCGGCGGGCGGCGTTCACCACCAGGCACCTGTGGGTGACCCGGTTCGCGCCGGACGAGAAGTTCCCGGCTGGGGACTACCCGAACCAGCATCCAGGAGGTGCGGGTCTGCCCGAGTGGACCAGGGCAGACCGGCCCATCGAGAACGCTGACATCGTGCTGTGGTACACGCTGGGCAGCCACCACATCCCGCGGCCGGAGGACTGGCCGGTCATGCCGGTTGAACGGGCCGGCTTCACCCTCCAGCCGGTCGGTTTCTTCAGCGCCAATCCGTCCCTGGACGTGCCGCCGGCCCATAACGGTCCTACCCGGGCAGCAACTGCCGCCGAGGATACGGGCCCAGCCAGATCCGGCAATGGCAGACCGAGTTAGGCGACACCAATGAGGTGGCAACCATGGAGGACCTATCCGGGGCTGCAACGGCGGCCGCCGCGGGAGCGCCCGAAGAGCATGGCACCAGGCTTCACAACAACGCACTGAACCTGCTGGGAAATGTGGGCCTGGCCCTCGGCTCGGCGGCACCGACGGCGTCGATCGCGCTGACCCTGGCCGCCATCGTTGCGGCCAGCTCGTACGCCAGCCCGGTCGCCATCCTGGTGATCGGCCTGCCGATGCTGGGGATCGCTGTCGCCTTCAAGTTACTCAATCGCTGGCACGTGAACTGCGGTGCCACCTACCAGTGGGGCGCCCGCGCCATCTCCCCCTACTACGGCTTCATGGTCGGCTGGCTGATATTCCTGGCCTACTTCGTTGGTGTCATCTCGATCTGCCTGCCGATCGGCCCGTATCTGATCTCGCTGTTCGGCAATGCGGAGAGCCGGCTCGGCGAAGCCATCATCGGGTCAGCGGCGGTCATTGCAGTGACCGCCGTCGCCTATATCGGCATCCGGGTGGCGGCCTGGGTCACCTGGATTCTGATCGCCATCGAGTACACCGGGATCACGATCCTGGCGGTGTACTGCCTGATCGCCGTGTTCGGGCGGCATCCAGGTTCGGTCCCGTTCTCGGTCAGCTGGTTCTCCTGGGGCTCCCTCGGTGGGGTCAGCGGCTTCATCGCCGCGTCGCTGATCGCCGTGTACATGTTCAGCGGGTGGGATACCGGGATCATGGTCAACGAGGAGACCGAGAATGCCAGGGAAACCCCCGGTAACGCGGTCATGCTCTCCGTCGTCGTGCTGGCCCTGCTCTATGCGTTTTTCACGTTCGCGTTCCAGGGCGCAGTAGGGAATAAGGCCCTGCAGGCCAATGGGGCGGACATCCTCTCCTACATCGCCCAGCGGGTGTCGGGTTCCGTCCTGGCGAAGTACATGATCTTGGCGGTCGGGCTGTCGGCGGTCGGGTCGACGCTGGCCACCCTCGTGTCGGGCGTGCGCGAAGCATTCGCCATGGGCGCTGATGGTGTCCTGCCGCGAGCGCTGGCCCGCACCCATCCCCGGTTCAGGACCCCGTCACTGGCCACCGTCATCATCGGCGTCCTGGCCGTGATCGGCACCTGGATCTACATCCTGGGATCGTCGAGCGTCCAGAACTCGTTCGACACGATCGTCTCGGTTGACGGCCTGCTCTTCGCGCTGTTCTACGCTTTCACCGGCATCACAATGGTCGTCTACTTCCGGCGGATGGTAACGGCTGGCCCCCGGAACGCGCTCACGGCTGTATTGATTCCGCTGGTATCGGCGGCATTTCTGCTTTACATAGTATGGCGGTCGGTCGCTGGGCTCGGCGGCTGGGCCAGCGGCAGCCTCATCTCGCTGTACGTCATGCTGGGCGCCGGGGCGGCGATCATGCTCTACGCGCGCGTCACCAAGTCATCGGCCTACTTCTCCACTCCCCGCGAGGTCTTCCAGCCGACCCGGCGCAGTCATTAAAGGTCGCTCATGGCCACGCGAGGCTGCGCCAGCGGGCGGCATCTCGATGTGGACCGTCCGCGCGCAGCCGCCCCAAAGTGTGGGCAGAAACCGTTGTGGGCACAGCCGTTCCCCCCGCTCTTGCCTGCCGGCCGGTCAGGGGACGTCGGGTTCGCGCGCGGAAAAATCGTGCTGCACATCGGGCAGTAGCGCGGATCGGTCCAGCGTCAACGCCCCGGTTCAGCCCGCGTCATCCGCCAGGCTGAGCGGACGGCGTGACATCGGCGATCGCATAGGGCTGGACGGTGACCTGGTTCACCGCGGGGGATGAACTCTGTTCTGTCGATCCCGGTCCGGTCACCAGGGTCTTGGCGGACGGCGCATAGACCTGGGTAGCCGTGCACCCAGCTGCATAGACGGCCGACAGGTTCAGGGTAACTGGGGCCGACGACAGGTTCACCAGCACAAGCTCTGGCCCCGCCGATGTGGTCAGCGCCTCACCGAGCAGGGCGGGCGCGCCGGTAGCTCCGAGGCTCGGCGCGGCGGAAAAGCTGAGCGGCTGCGCCGCGGAGGCGCGGCGCAGCGCCGCTTGGATCATCGAGACCGTGGTTCCCGCCGCGGTCAGCGCAAACGGCACTGTCGACGGCCCGCCCTTCCCGAAGCCCTGCTTGTTAGCGAAGATGGCGGTGTGCGCGTCACCGGCGGTGGCGTTTAGTCCTGCATAGGCGATGGCAGGCTCGCTGAGAAACAGCAGAGCTTGTTCGGCAACGAACAAGCCATTCAGCCAGGTGCCCCGCCACAACTGCCCCGACGTCATGTCCGCCAGATTGAACTCGGTGATCCACACGGGAAGCCCGTACGACTGGAATAGGCTCAGCTCATGTGCCTTCAGCTTCTGGAAATGAAGATATGGCATCGCAAGCACATTTGCCACCGACGCGCTCGTGCTGGTGACCCTCTGGTTCTCATGTATGGTCACCGCGTCCGCTCCCTGGAGTAGCGGCAGAACTCCTGCGTTCCAGGTCAGGCGCCGGGAATTGATTCCGTTGACATCGTTTGCGTCCGTCGCCACAGCCGCGACCTTTACTCCCGGGAAGGCTTGATGTATGGCGGCGATCCATGGGTTCATCTGGGTGGCGTAGCCGCCGGCCGTGGGGAACCGTTTGGCATAGTCCATTTCGTTTGGGTTCGGTGGGCTATTTGAGTAACCGTTGAGGTAGAGCTCGTTTCCCAGTTCCACCATCTTGACCGGGAGCCCCTGGGCTGCCGCCGCCCGCAGAAGGTTCAGCTGATCATCGAGCATGGCGGCGTTTTGCGCCGCACCGGCGACCCCACCTTGATAGGTCACGGTATTCAGGTCGAACAACACCGTCGCGCCCGCGGCCCGGGGCGCGGAGCCAAACACGGGAAGCGTGTCGTCAATTTGACCGGAAGGCTCACCCGGCCAGCTACCAGGTTGAAACCAGCCGGCCGGCCACGACCAATAGTTCGCGGCCGTGCCACCCGGGTAACGAACTACACCTGGAGCGAACCGGTTCAGCGCGGCGTCCAATGAGGAATTGTCCCATCTGGGACCGGTAACATTCACACCGTTCAGGCCGAGTAACGTCGGGTTGACGGAGCGGACCGGACTGCCCAGCGACACATTGATGGCGCCGGTCAGTGACGACGCCGCGACCCGGCCGGGTGCGTTCACCAGCAAAGTAGCTGAGAAAAGCAGGAATGCAGTCCACGTCAAGCCCTTGGGCTTCCTCACCTCAGTTCCCCCCGGATCTGCCGCCTCTGCACCTGCCGAATCACTGACTGTGGTCGCCGGCCGGCAGGCCGGCTGCTGAACTTTTTGCCCTCATAGAATCGAGCTATTAGCAACGCCAGCAACCCCTCTGGGGCAGATCCCGGGACAGTCTTTCCCCGGTCCCCAGGATAGCCCGGTAATGGCGATCACAATTTTCCGTATCATAGCCCCCAGCAAACAACCGGACAAGACCAGACAGATACCAGCCCAGGTCTGCCAGGAGTTAGCCTCGATGTTTCGTGATCTTGGGTTGATGGCCTGGGCTTTCGGCCCAGATCAGGCTCATCCGGCCGGTGCCGACTGAATGCGTGGCCCGAACCTGGGCCGGCGAGAGTCTGGCCGGCGTACGGCGGGACCACACTTCTCTACTTCACGGCAGCAACGGCTCAGCTCGCTGGCGCCAGGGCGGCGGCGACGGCTTCGGGATCTGCGCAGCCGACGATCCACTCATCCCAGGGGGCCCCCTCCAAGCGCACCCGCACGCCGCGGGGCGTGTCGCCGTGGACCGCGACGAACACCTTCTCGCCATGGCTGCGGACAGTGGCCACAGTGGCGACGCCGGGGACGCGCATCCCGACCTTGAACCCGACCCCGATCCCGGTCCAGCCATGGGCGTCATCGACCACCTCGACACCGCGAATGGCCGTCAGCGGCACACGAAGGTCGCCGTGGACGGCCTCGGCCTTCTCCGCACCCGATAGGCGAAGCACCAGTTCGCCGCCCGCCAGCTGCAGCTCTGCCACGCCAGACTCCTCGCCGTCGAGTTACTACCCCGTTTTACACCTTCCAGCCCGCTGCCACTTCGAGATCGGCACGTGGGAGAACCCACCAGCTGAGAGCTGCCCATTGCCCTGGTTCCGGTGGTCGGCTACGTGTGCAGCGTCAGGCCGGCTGCCGGCACGTCGAAGCTTTCCAGCGAGCCGTGTTCGTCCTCGGTCACGTAGATTCGCCTCTCGCCCCAGCCGAAGGCGACATTGGTCGGCTTGATTCCTCGGGTGCGGATCCGGCGGCGCACTGATCCATCTGGCCGTAGCACCGTGACGTCACCTCGCCCGAACACGGCCACGTACAGGTCGCCGTCCGCGCCGAACGCCAGGCCGTCCGGGCCCTTGAGCCCTGTTGCGCGTCTGGATCGGCCGGGCCGTCCAGCAGGCCCACGGAAAGGAAGACACCGTCGCTGAGCACGAGGGGGTCATGACGGCGGTAGCCAACCACGATCCCACTGCCGCCGGCCGCCATGGAGGAGCACATGAGCCGTGCAGCGAACCGCCTCGCTCGCTGGACACAGCCGGCAGCCAGTAGCAGTACTGGTCATCGCAGGGCTAGAGTCCACTCGCCTCGCCGTCAATTTCGTTATGCGCCAGGTTCGCAGGTGAGCGGGAAGCGCGAGAGCGAATCTGCGCCCGGGGCCTTAGCGGGCGATGGGCCAGCTGCTTAAGATGGGGAAAATCGTGCGCCGGGTATTGGCGCACCAGTCGGGGGGACGAGTTGATGACGGGTACGGTTTCTCAACAGGCCGTTGACCAGCTGCGAGCGACGATCTCGGGTGAGACCCTCACCACCGTCGATGCTGCGTACGACGCAGTGCGCCAGGTCCATAACGGCATGATCGACAAGCGCCCGGCCGTCATCGTCCGGTGCCAGAACACCGCCGACATCGCCGATGCCGTGAAGTTCGCGAGAGAGCACGACCTGGAGATCTCGGTTCGCGGCGGTGGCCACAACGTGGCGGGACGCGCCGTGACCGACGGTGGCCTGATGATCGATACCCAGACCATGAAGGGCGTATACGCCGACCCGGCCACCCGGCGCGTACGGGCCCAGGCGGGCCTGAGCTGGAACGAGTACAACCGGGCCACCGCCGCCTACGGCCTGGCGACGACCGGCGGTGTCGTGTCGACAACCGGCATCGCGGGCCTGACGCTCGGTGGCGGGCTCGGCTGGCTGATGGGCAAGTACGGGATGGCCGTCGACAACGTCCGTTCGATCGAGCTGGTCGACGCCAACGGCCAGATCCGCACGGTCGACGCCGAGCAGAATCCCGACCTCTACTGGGCGCTGCGAGGCGGAGGCGGAAACTTCGGCGTGGCGGCGTCATTTGAGTACGACGCCCATCCGGTGTCGATGATTTATGGCGGGTTGATCGCCTTCGCCCTGCCCGACGCGCCCAAGGTGTGGGATTTCTTCGCCGACTTCGCCGCGGAGAGCCCCGACGAGTTGGTGCTGATGATGGCGCTGGTGCACGCACCCGATGGGTCCGGACACAAACTCGCCGCCGTCGCCATGTGCCACTGCGGCGACCTCGCGGAGGGCGAGAAGAGCGCGGCCGCCATCCGAAAGGCTGCGACCCCAGTGATGGACCTGCTCGGGCCGCTCCCGTACCCGGTACAGAACACCCTGCTGGACCCGGGATTCCCCAGCGGCGCCCGCAACTACTGGAAGTCGGCCTACTTCAAGGAGATCACAGCCGAATCCGTCTCCGTCATGGCAGACCGGTTCGCCCAGACTCCCTCGATCATGACGGCCATGGTCATCGAGCACTTCCACGGCGCGGTCACCCGCGTCCCGCCGACGGCCACCGCGTTCCCCCATCGAAAGCCGGGCTACAACCTCGTCATTCCCGGCGTGTGGCTCGACGCCGCAGACGACGACGCCAACATCGCCTGGGTCAAAGACACGTTCGATGTGCTCGCTCCGTACACGGCCGACTCGGTCTACGTGAACTACCTCGCCGATGACGACACCGCGCGGGTGCAGGCCGCGTACGGGCCCTGCTGGGATCGGCTGCAGCAGGTCAAGCGCACCTATGACCCCGACAACGTCTTTCACCTCAACCAGAACATCACCCCCTGACACCGCGCCCGGCCACTGGCAGATATTCCACCACTGAGGCACCAGAACGACCCGCCGGTAAGAACGAACATAACTGGCCGGAAGACATCCGCTCATAGCCCAGACCAGGCGGGCCGGAGAGCCCGGGGCTGGGCTTATCGAGCGCTGCCGCCTCGGCCTCGTAAGGATCGCATTCCGGGATACTGATGTGGTGAGGTACGACCCGACCATCTACCTCGGCTCTGCGGCCCACTATCGCTACGGCCGTCCCGCGTACGCACCGGAGCTCGAAACAGTCCTGGCTCGGGAGGCGGGTCTTGATGGGAACGGCCGGCTGCTGGATGCCGGCTGCGGCCCTGGTGTGCTTGCCGTCCGCCTCGCGCATCTGTTCGCGCAGGCGGTCGGCCTGGACCCGGACGCCGGCATGCTGGCAGAAGGCCGCCGCGCAGCCAGGGAAAAGAACGTCGCCAGCATCCGGTGGGTCCAAGGCCTGGCCGAGGACCTGCCCGGGGCAGCGCCGGGGCCCTACCGGCTGGTGACCTTTGGCCAGTCCTTCCACTGGACCGACGAGCAGCACGTGGCCGAGACCGTCTACGACATGCTGGAGCCCGGCGGTGCGCTGGCCCTCATCGCCCACACGGTGACGGGACGTCCCCGGCCACCAGACCCCGGGGTGCCTGCGATCCCCCACGACGAGATCAAAGCCCTGGTGGAGAAATACCTCGGATCCACCCGGCGCGCTGGCCAGGGCACCGCACCGCAGCGGACTCACTCCTTCGAGGATGTGCTGGCCCGGACCCGCTTCGGTGTTCCTCGGCAGTTCTTCCTCGCGGGCATCCCTGACCTGCTGCGAGATAGCGAGAGCGTCCTGTCCGGTTACTTTTCCCTCTCATCCTCGGCACCGCACCTCTTCGGTGATCGCCTTGACAGCTTCGCCGGGGAGGTGCGGGCGCTGCTCGCGAACCGTTCCACCGACGGCATTTTCTGGGACTGGCCGGGTGACACCGAGGTTGTACTAGCCCGCAAACCAGCTGAGCAGGAAACGGCAGAATTTCCTGCACTGGACAGACCGCATTGGTGAGCGCTGGCTCTTCACGGTCCCGGCCGCCCTCCCCAGGCGACATCCGGTTTGCCGCGTCGGTCGGTCCTTCGGGCGGCTGACTGGGGCAGGTGGGTAAGCCGAGTGGTCGCGGGCGCCACCATCCCGTTTGTGGCAGTTGCGGTCGTGACCAGTGAGCTGGGCGTACTGATCGGTCGGCGCGTCGACGGGACGCCGCCGTGGGGCCTTTCCAGCCGGCCAGGTCGAGCCTGCACTCACCCGATGCTGCTGCCGTGCGTGAAGTCCTCGAAGAGACCGGCCGGACGGTGAGGCCGGTCGGTGTGCTGGGTCAGCGCACTCACTCGCGAGGACGGGCAAACCCAGGGTTCCACGGTTGTCATTTTGGGAGTGGTACTATCAGTTTGAGAGTAGTACTCTCAAAGCCATGACTACCGTTGCCAGGCAGGGCCGCTCATACGACGGCAGCCTGCTTACCGGATTCCCGTGAGTGCAGCGGGCTCCGATCCTGGCGCAGCCGCCCTGCTCGCCGCGCAGACACGCCACCGGCGACAGGGCCAGGCCCAGATCGCGCGTGCCCTCGCTCCTCATCCACGTGATATGCCATCGAGAAAGGAAGATCGGAATGTACACCCGGACCAAATCATCGGCCGCGACCAGCCCTCACCGATTTCCGCGCTGGCGGCCGGTCGGCTACTGGCTGGCTACCGCAGCGGTGGCAGGCGAACTGGGACTCGGCGGGATCTGGGACATCATGCGCCTTCCCTTCGTCACCGACCTGGTGACGCACCTCGGCTACCCGTCCTACTTCCTGGTGTTGCTGGGAACCTGGAAGGCGCTGGGTGCGTTCGCCCTGCTCATCCCACGTCGCCCGCTGCTCAAGGAATGGGCCTATGCGGGCGCCTTCTTCACCTACACCGGGGCCATCGCCTCCCACCTCACCACCGGCTACGCCCTCGGCGAGGTAGGCCTGCTTGCGGTCCTGACCGTCTTGACCGCGCTGTCCTGGGCGCTACGACCCCCCAGCCGCCGCATGTGGCGGCAGACGCCCACTGCACCGCTGGCCGCGAAGCCTGCACCCCGCCGGGCGCCGCACACATCGTCCCGGTGATTCGGGCACACGCCCCCGAACGCAGCCACCGTCGGTCGTTTATGGCTTCGCTCATGTGGAAGGAGCGTTTAGATGAGCACGTCATCTGTCAAAGTGGTCGCCGAGATCCACGGCTTCAGCGCTCCCGGCGCCGAGCCCGTGCCGTGGTCCGTGGGACTGGATCAGGTCATCACCGCCGATACTTTCTGGCTGTCCACGGTCCGCCCGGATGGCCGCCCGCACGTCACGCCGCTGACCGCTGTCTGGCACAGCGACGCCATCTGGTTTTCGACCGGACCGCAGGAGCGCAAGGCGAAGAACCTTGGCCAGAATCCCTCGTGCATCCTGACCACCGGGTGCAGCGACCTGGCCGAAGGTGCCCTGGATGTGGTGCTCGAGGGGGTGGCCGAGCAGGTCACCGTCGATGCCGAGCTGCGGCCGGTCGCCGAGGCGCATAACGCGAAGTACGGCACGCAGACCTGGGATTACATGGTCCGCGACGGCGCATTCGCGCACCGGTCTCTGGGGGGCCGCGCCATCGTGTTCCGGGTACGGCCAGTCCGCGGTCTGGGGTTCCGCAAGGGCGGCACCTCTAGCCAGACGACCTGGCGGTTCGAGCGGTGAGCTCCGCCGGCAAGCTGCAGCGGCAGGTGCAGGCGGCGATCGATGAGCTGGTCGCCTCGGGCGATGAGATCGGGCTCCAGGTCGCGGTCATGCACCGGGGCCGGATGGTCGCCGACGCGGTCGCGGGCGTCGCTGACCAGGGGTCGGGTCAGCCGGTGACCCCGGGCACGCTGTTCTTCGCCGCGTCCACGGGCAAGGGAATCGCGTCATCGGTGGTGCACGTGCTCGCCGAGCGCGGGGACCTCGCGTATGACCAATGCGTAGCGGACGTGTGGCCCGAGTTCGGCGCGCACGGCAAGGATGCCGTGACCCTTGCTGACGTTCTCGTCCATGCCGCCGGGGTACCGGGACTGTGGCCGGAAATCACCCCCGCAGATCTTGGCGATTGGGGACGCATCTGCGCGTTCATCGCCGAGCAGGATCCATGGTGGACACCAGGAACCATGACCGGTTACCACGTCCTGACCTTCGGTTTTATCGTGGGCGAGCTGGTGCGGCGCGTCACCGGCCGCACGCTGACCGAGGCGCTGCGCAGGCAGATGACCGGGCCTTTGCGAGTCGCCGACGAGCTGCACTTCGGCGTGCCGGGACACCTGCTGGCGTGTGTGGCCCGTGCAGGCCCTGAGGGTGCCGCACCGCCGCCACCTGACCCCGGTTCCCCGCTGGACCGGGCTCTCCCCTGTGGAGTGCAGCCGACCGCTGCCTTCGCGAACCGCAGCGACGTGCTATCGGCTGGCATTCCTTCTCAAGGGACCATGTCCGCCCGCGCCGCCGCCCGCCTCTACGCGGCGCTGCTCGGTTACGCCGACGGTGTGCATCTCGTCTCGCCGGAACGCCTGCAGATGATGGCGGCACCGGCGTTCTCCGGCCCAGACCAAGTGATGGGATTCCCGACTGAGTGGGCTCTCGGGTACAGCATGGCCCGGCTGGGAAGCGCGCAGCCGCGCCCTGGCTCGACCTTCGGGATGGTCGGCTCGAACGGCACCGCCGCGTACGCCGACATCGACTCAGGGCTGGCGATAGCCGTGATGCGCAACCACATCCTCGGCGGCTTCTCCACCCTCACCGCGATCGACGACCTCGTGACCGATCACTATCGCTGACCGTGCTCTCCGGTCCGTGTCGCAATAGGGCAGTGTCCTCCATGATCACTCCAGCGGAGTTCCAGTCGAATCCTGGCGGCCAGAATGTCGTCCCGTCCACTTTCGCCCCTGTCAGCCAGGCGCGGCGTAGGTCAGTTCCCGTCCGGTTGATCATCCACGACCCACCTACATGAGGCCGCGGCAAGGGCCCGCACCGGGTCAGCGTAGTAAGCGCCTCCTGGATGTCAGGAGCTCGGACCGGCAAGCGTGGTACGCCGGAGACCGGCAGGCATGCTGGACAGGGACAGTCGTCGCGCGACGGCCACGGCGCGTTTGCTCGTACCAACGCGGCCAGCAGCTCCATGATCGCCTCGCGGCCGGGTCGGAACTGCGCGCAATCCGGCTTCTTCGTCCCGGAGACACGTAGCGAACCGATCTACCACACCAAGCACATGGCGCGGACCAGGCGGTCACAAGCGCCATTGACCATCACGTCCAGGCCCAGGCGTGGGCATGGATCCCCCAGGGACCGGCCCGGCGGCGGTCTCGCTGGCGCACTGGTCGCTGCCGTTGCTGTCAGTCGCCATCAGAAAACCGGGTGAGCCACCCTGGTCACAACAAGGCTCACTTTGACTACGCTTGGCGCCGTGATCCCACTTGTTGTCAGTATCGCGGCAGCGATCATCAGCGCATTTTCGGCTTGGATCAGCACGCGGCAGCTATATAGAGCACAGCGGTCTCGGCTAGGTGAATTGGTGGATGAGATTAGCAGGGCCGACGCTGAATATGACCGGACTCTGCTGGAAGAAGATTTCAGGGTAGACGACGGGATAGTTTCCAGCCATGAACGACGGTTAGAAGTCTTGGCTCGTCAAGCGCTTGAGCTTGTTCGGTCAGCCCGCCCGAGGCCATCAAGTCGGGAAGTTATCGTACTTGCCAATACCTTCTGGAGGATGAACGATCAGGAGACGGCAGAATTGCTCTACAGGCGAGCCTTTGCCGCCGCCCGCCGGGAGGGTCAGAGCTACTTGTCGACAATACATATGGAATATGGCATATATCTTTTTGATATTGGCAAGTATGAGAATGCCTCATCTCAACTTGCGGAAGCCGTCGAACTGATTTCTTCTAAGGGTGGCGACCGATCTTTGCAGAGACGCTTCCAATGCCTCGGTATGCGCGCGGTTCAGCATGCACGCCATGGCTATCGACTTGACGATGCCGATATCTTCCTACGCGATGCCCAGGCTGCACTCGATGAAGTCCATGGAGAAGATTTTCGAGAGGAGATGCGCGAAGACCTGCGGGACTACCGAAGGCAGATCGATGAGGCCAAGCGGAGAGTGGGCAAACCTCACCGCGGAAGAGATATTCAATGATCCACGGGGCTGCCTCGCTGGGACCGGCAAGAAGCTGGCCGGACCGCAGCGAGTGGCAGCGCCCGAGGACCGGAAGCGCGTGGCAGCCGACGGGGCAGCACGCCGATCACGTCATGCCCCTGACCGGCGTACAAGCTGACCAGCCGCACCGGGCCGGGCGGCGCCTGGTCGATGGCTTACCCCGGATTGACGCAATATCTCTACCTAGATAGACTTAGCATCGTGGCTCGCGGCCATCAGTTCTCGGGGCAGACGGCGCTGGTCCTGGCGGTGCTATGCGCCCGACCTCAGACGTGGCGCCACGGGTACGACATCGCACGGGAGACGGGGGTCAAGTCGGGCACGCTGTACCCGATCTTGATCCGCCTGGCCGACCGTGGGTGGCTCGAAGCGTCCTGGGAGGACGAGCAGCCGGCCGGCCGTCCCCGCCGGCACCTCTACCGGCTGACCAGGTCCCACCGGCCGCACGTAGAGCCCCCCGGCGCCTCCGGAGACGACGGGCAGGCGCACCGGGTACTCGCTTCGGATCTCGAGCGGGACCAGACCCTCCAGACGATCTCACACGCCGTTGGGGAGGGGCGGCTGAACCTCGATGAAGCCGAGCAGCGAATCGAGGCAGTGCTGCACAGTCGTCACCGCCACGAACTGGCCGGACTGGTGGGTGATCTGCCGCAACCCGCGCTATCGGAGCCTGGCAATCGTTGGGACTCGTGGCCGCGGCATCTTGGCCTTCTTGCTTTGGCAGCTATCACCATCCTCGCCGCGGTGGTCGTCCAGGCCGTGGCCGGCCTCTGGGAGATGTGGCCGGTGGCCGTGGTCGGCTCTGGTTTGTGGGCCGCGCGCCCTCGACAATGACCGACGTTCCGCGCTTGACGGTGACCTTTTGGCGCCTGCACGCCAACAGCCGCCTGGGCTGTCACACCCGACGACTCCTCCCGCGCGGTAGGTAACGCGGCCGTCCGACTCTGGTCCACGCGGATAGGGGACGCCCCGGCAGCGAGGCGGATGAAGTCGTTATGGGCGCTTCCACCTTGGCAGGTCTTGCCCCGGATTGACGCAGTATCTCTACCTAGATAGATTTAGCACCGTGGCTCGCGACCGTGGATTCTCCGCACAGACGTTGACGGTGTTGGCGGTTCTGTGCGCCCGACCTCAGACGTGGCGCCACGGGTACGACATCGCACGGGAGACGGGGGTCAAGTCGGGCACGCTGTACCCGATCTTGATCCGCCTGGCCGACCGTGGGTGGCTCGAAGCGTCCTGGGAGG
>Ga0335078_10001493_pt1 | contig 35295 bp, 27 predicted proteins | sample Lox_Sample_32_FD_206711 | JGI IMG/M metagenome (GOLD analysis project Ga0335078, IMG submission 206711) | Soil microbial communities from Loxahatchee National Wildlife Refuge, Florida, United States - Lox_Sample_3.2 | ecosystem: Environmental > Terrestrial > Soil > Wetlands | place: USA...
GGGGCGCGTTCCAATTTCCTTGATTTTCGCGGTAACTTTGCCTCCGCTGGCGCGCTGGTTCTCCACTTCCAGGGCGCGCTCCACGGACGTGGTAAGCAGGTTCGCGATTTCGTCCAGTTTCGAGGCACTTTCCGAGCGAACATCCACCTTAGTGCGCGCTTCAGTGGGGATGGAATTGATACTGGACCCGCCTTCGAGGATTCCGAAGTTGGACGAGGAACGTGACCCGCCATTCGCGGGCAGGCGATGCTCAGTGAAAAACGCGATGGCGCGGGCCAGCGCGTGGACCGGGTTGGCGATGCCGTAGTCGCTCCAGCTATGGCCGCCCGGGCCGTTGACGGTGATGTCGAAGCGGCGGCTGGCGAGCGCCTGCGAAGTGATGTGGTCGTTATTAGGGCCGTCGAGCACGACGAATGCCTGGATTTTTCCGCCGGTTGAGGACTGGCGGCAGAGATAGCGCATCCCGTTCAAGTTGCCCTCGCCTTCCTCTCCGACGTTGGCGACAAAGACGACGCGGTGTAGAATTTCCGCGAGCCGGGGGTGCGCCCGCGCAATTCGGGCAATGGCCAGCAGACAAGCGAGGCCGGCGCCGTTGTCGGAGACTCCCGGGCCGTGCAGGCGTCCATCGGGCGCGACGAAGATTTCTTCGGGAGTGCGCGGCGAAAGCACCGTGTCGAGATGCGCGGTAAGAGCGATGAAGGGGCCCTCGCGATTTTCGATCGGGTGCGCGATTACGTTGCCGCCCCGGTCGATGCGGGCGATGCAGCCAAGCGCGCGAAACTGCTCCAGCATCCATTCGGCGCGGCGCTGCTCGAAGAACGTCGGGGCTGCAACGCGGCAGAGCTGGACGTGTTGGTCGCTGATCCACTGTTTTTCGCGCACGAACCATTGCAGCGTGTCGCGCAGAGGAGCGGAGTGGACGGCTTCGGCGAGCTGCTTGGCAAGCGAAGGAGGCTCGCCGGAACCAGACGCGGACTTGCTGGAAGCAGCCAAATGTCAGTGTACCAAGGGCTCCGCGCAGCTCTGCCGATTGGGGAAACGCTACCGGCCGAGCCTGCGGAGGATGGGGCCGGCCAGCGAACGGGTGGCCAGTTGTAACTCCTCGACGCGCAGCAGCCGGCAGGCCGCGTAAAAAATCACCAATCCGAAGGGAATGGAAACTGCGAGATCGACGAGATTGGCCAGGCGGCCGGGACCGAGCCGGTTGTGGACTGCGTGGCTCGACATCCAGACCGCTCCACCCATGATCGCGGAGGCTGCGACAATCTTCAGGATGCTTGCGCCGAGCGCGCGTCCATGAATGCCTCCGATGCGGGGGCGCAGGATGGCAAAGAGCGCAATGGCGCCGAAGATTGCGACCGCCGAAGTGGAGAGCGCAAGACCGGCATGGCCCAACTTGGTGTTGCGCAACAGCAGCGTCGCGGTCACGTAGTTAATGAGGATCGAGATCAGGCTGATGATCATCGGCGTACGCGCGTCGTGCAAGGCGTAGAAGGCGGGATTCAGTACTTTGAGCGCCGCGTATCCGGCCAGGCCGACGGCGTAACACGAGAGAGCCAGTGCGGTCTGTTGCGTGTCGAAGGCGTGGAATCTGCCGTGCTGGTAGATGGCGCCGATCATGGAGCGGCCGAGCACAATCAACCCGATGGAGGAAGGCAGCGTCAGGAGCAGAACCATGCCGAGCGATCGCGAAAGGGTTCGCCGAAATTCCTCAAAATTGCCGGCGCCGGCGCTGCGCGAGATGGACGGCAGCGTGGCGGACGCGATGGCGACGCCAAACAAACCGAGCGGAAGCTGCATGAAGCGGAACGCATAGCCCAGCCAGCTCACCGGTCCGTTGCCCGGGATTTGCGAGGCGAAGTTTGTGTTCACCATCACGTTGATCTGCACGGCGGCGTTACCGAGGATGGCAGGGCCCATGAGCGTGATGATCCTGCGAAGGCCGGCGTGGCTCCAGTCGATACTGGGGTGAAACGTGAAACCTTCCCTTCGCAGGGAGGGGATCTGCCAAGCGAGTTGCAGCGCGCCGCCCAACACGACGCCGATCGCCATGCCGGTGATGGGCGCGATGCCGAGCCACGGCGCGAGCGCGTAGCCGAGCACCAGTCCGAAAACGACAGAACCAATGTTGAAGAACGTGGATGCGAGGGCGGGTACGGCGAATCGGTTGCACGCGTTCAACACGCCCATAGCTTGGGCGGCGAGAGCGACCAGCAGCAGGAACGGGAACATGATGCGGGTCATCTTGACCGCCAGCTCGAATTTTCCGGGCTCGTTGTGAAAGCCCGCGGCGAGCAGGTTCACCAGCGCCGGGCTGAAGATTACGCCGAGGATGCAGAAAACTCCGACGATCAGGATGAGCGCCGTGGCGACGAGGTTGGAAAGCACTGCCGCTTCTTTGCGTCCGCGCTGCGCCAGCGTTTGCGTGAAGATCGGCACAAAAGCGGACGAAAGCGCGCCTTCGGCGAAGAGATCGCGCGTGAGATTGGGGATGCGGAAGCCAAGCAGGAACGCGTCGTAGTAGAAACCGGCACCGAACAGGCCGGCCATCACGATTTCGCGCACCAACCCGGTGACGCGGGACATGGCCACGGCCACGGACACGATGCCGGCCGACCGAACCACGCTTTCAGCCGGCGCCGGAGTCTGAGTTTCGGTTCGCAAGTGCCTTATTCGACCTGCGACACACTGGGCGCGGGTAAGACCATTATCGCAGAAGGAAACGAACCCTTCAGGGTGTTCGCACGAGTGGGAACACGGCACGCATGAGTGCGTGCAGCGCGCGCGCAGCTACTTCATGGGTGAGTAGTCCGTAGCTTGGGCGAAGACGGATTCGACCTTGGTTACCAGCTTCCCGTTGGCTTCCGATTCCTTGGAGACGCGCTGCCATTCGGGGTCGTTCCGAAACTCGGCCCAGGCTTTCGTCGCCGCATCGCGGCTGGGGAAGGAAAGGATGTAGGTCAGCGTGTTCTCTGAACGCGGCTTGTCGGTGGGCGCGAAGTAGGCAACGCTGGCCATACCGTGCTTCTTGAAAATCGCGAGCGTGTGATCGCGAAACCGGGCGTGCAGCGCGTCGAGCTTGCCGGGTTCGGCGGTGTAGGTTCGGATTTCGAATACCTTGCCGCTGGTGTCGGCTTTGGCGGTGGTGGTTTGTCCTAGCCGGTACCCAATGATCGCGGCGGCCAGGATTGCAAATACGGTGAGGATGTTTCTAGGGGACATTGCGGCGCTCTCCTTTGTTCTTGCTGCGCTGCGGATGAACTATGATACAGCGGCTTAGAAAATTCCGTGACCGAAGGCGAGGCGCCGGGATCCGATCAGAATCGCGAGCACGCAGAGGATGAGCGCCACCGTAGAATGCTGGCGGTTCGGGCCGCGCGTGGCGGCGTGCGCGATCACGCTGAATATGAGTCCGCAAAAAGCGAACGGAATATTGAACCAGTTGACCCAGCCGAAGCACGGGATGAATCCAACCATCATTCCGCCCAACGCCAGAATTCCCCAGGCGAGGCTCAGAGCTTGCATACCATGCCCTTTCTACGAGCGAAGGCGGCCAGGCCAATTTCGTTCGAGACGAACAGGAGGTACAGCGGGACACCGGCGCGATTGGCGTGAGTGGCATCGCCGAAGCGGCCTTCAGAAATATCCAGGAAGGCGGTGGTCATCCCGCAGAACGAACATTCGCGGCCGTACCTGGTCTTCCATTCGCACGCCGGCACCAGGTGCGCCAGACGGTCGCGGCCGAGGGCGAACGGCGCGGTCAGGGCCCCGAGAATCACCAAACTGACCGCGAGCCAGACGATGCGCAGCGCCTGTTTGCACTCTGGCGTGATAAATCGCATTCGATAATCCTATACGCTAGACTGGTAGTTTAAGTTCGAGTTATGTTGTCGGTTGTCATCCCAATTCACAACGAAGAGCCGTCGATATTGCCGCTTTACGACCGGCTGACGGCGGTTCTGGAATCGCTCCAGCGACCCTACGAGATCATCGTTGTGGACGATGCCTCGACAGACCGCAGTTTCGATCTGTTGTCCAACCTGGTGGAGACGGACACGCATTTGAAAGTGGTCCGGCTGCGCCGCAATTTCGGGCAGACGGCGGCGCTCTCGGCTGGGTTCGATGAGGCGCAAGGCACCGTGATCGTTTCCCTGGATGGCGATTTGCAGCACGCGCCCGAGGACATCCCCGCGCTACTGGCCAAGATCGAAGAAGGCTACGACATCGCGAGCGGCTGGCGCAAGGATCGCGTAGACAATGCGATTACGCGGAAAATTCCGTCGCGCGTCGCGAACTGGCTGATGGCGAAGGCTTCCGGAATCCAGTTGCGCGATTTCGGCACCACGTTCAAGGCCTATCGTGCTGAAGTTCTGAAAGAGATTAATTTGTACGGGGAATTGCATCGCTTTATTCCGGCGCTGGCCAGCTTTTACGGCGCGCGCATCGCCGAGGTGCCGATCCGCAACACCCCGCGAGTGGCGGGAGATTCGCACTATGGGCTGGGACGCACGTTCAACGTGATGTTCGATATCCTCACCATCAAGTTTTTGCTCAAATATTTCACGCGTCCAATGCATTTCTTCGGACGGATCGGGCTGATGGGCGTGACGCTAGGCGGCGCGATTCTGGGCGGGCTCGGCATTTACAAAATCGTGGGACACGAGCTGGTGAGCGAGCACGGTCCACTGATGATCGCCGGTGGATTGCTGCTGCTCGCGGGGCTGATGATGTTCAGCACTGGACTGCTGGGCGAAGTTTTAATGCGGACCTATTTCGAGAGCCAGGGACGGCGCATCTACGCGGTACGCGAGATTCGCTGCCGTCGCGAACCGGTAGCGCCCGCTTAGATTCCGTCTTCGTTGGCGAAAGCCAACCGGTTGGCCATCCGCCGCGCCCAATAGTTCGCGAACAGCCCTTTCATCGCTTCTCCCATTCCGGCATGTTCGAACACTACCGCGGTCCACGTGGGACGCGTGATCACGGGGTCGAGCAATGCCATCAGTCCGCGCCTGCCATCGAACACGGCCAGCTTCATGGGAAGAGAATCTACTTGCCCCACTTCGACGCCGGCGAGCGCGTATTCCTCCAAACGATGGCGGTGGCCCGAGTCAAGCGTGCCGGCTTCGATGAGCAGCCTGCAGGTGACGCCGCGGAGCCGGGCTTTTTTTACTAACTGCTCATCCAGCGGATCGACCGCATAGGGAGGACGTGAGAATTCGAGATACTCGGTGTGCACTTCCGAAAGCATGCGGCGGTACTGGATCGCGGTCTGCTCTGGATCGCTCACGATGCGCAAATAATCCAGCGTGCCGCGCTCGCCGCGGCCTTCCGAGTACGCATTGGTGAGATCGGTAACCAGCGTGTCGGCCAGGCGATTCTGATCGCTCAACTCGCGCTGCAACACCTGAGAGCGGCGCACCAGGTAACTTGGAAGCGCCAGGCTCGGCTCCACGGCGGAGAACAGCTTGGTCTTCTCCTGGATGACCTGGGCGAAGCCCTTCTCCACCAGGCTGTCGAGCACTTCATAAATCTTCTGCCGCGGCACATGCGCGCGCGCGGCAAGCTCCAGGGCTTTGAAGCGCGGGTGGCCAATCAAAACCAGGTAGGAGCGGGCTTCATAGGCGTTCAGTCCAAGTTGCTGGAGCCGGCGCCAGAAGCGCTGAAAATCCATCTCCGGTAGCTCGGGAGTCATCAAGTATCCATTCCAATCGGTGCGATTCGCAAATTTGCGCCGCTACCGGGCGGGTGAAACGAAGCGCAAAGCGTGACGAGACTTTGAGCATATCAGATGGCAGGACGCGATTGCTGTTAGAATCGCGGTAGATCGAGTTTCACCCTATGCCTGAATTACCCCGCACTCTCGGCGCTCTCAAAAACAGTCATTATTCGGAACAGAAAATCGGCGCGCGCAGCGTGAAAGAGGAGCTGCGGCAGAATCTGATCTGCAAGCTCCAACGCGGCGAGGAACTATTCCCCGGCGTGGTCGGCTATGAAGACACCGTGATTCCGCAGATCGTCAACGCGGTTCTTTCGCGGCACAATTTCATTTTGCTGGGCCTCCGCGGCCAGGCCAAGACCAGAATCATCCGGATGCTGACCGGTCTCTTGGATGATCGCGCGCCCTACATCGCCGGCTGCGAGATCCGCGACAATCCGTATCATCCAATCTGCCGCCGCTGCCGGGACTTGATCGCCGAACAGGGCGACGAAACCCCGATCGCGTGGCTGGAGCGCGAAGAGCGCTACGTGGAAAAGCTGGCGACGCCGGACGTGACCATCGCCGACATGATCGGCGACATCGATCCGATCAAGGCCGCGCGCAGCGGGCGCGATCTGTCGAGCGAGCTGACGGTGCACTATGGCTTGCTGCCGCGCGCGAATCGTGGAATTTTCGCCATCAACGAACTGCCCGATCTGGCGGGCAAGATCCAGGTCGGGTTGTTCAACATCATGCAGGAAGGCGACGTGCAGATCAAAGGGCACCCCGTGCGTCTGCCGCTGGACGTGATGCTGGTCTTTACCGCGAATCCTGAGGATTACACCGCGCGCGGGAAAATCATCACGCCGCTGAAGGATCGCATCGGAAGCGAGATCCGGACGCATTATCCGCTCACGCTGGATCAAGGGCTTTCGATCACCAAGCAGGAGTCGTGGACGGATCGGACGTCGCCCATCGGGTTGGAGACGCCGAAATACATTCGCGAGATTGTCGAGCAGCTGGCGTTCCTGGCGCGCGAAGACAAAAAGGTGGACAAGCGTTCCGGTGTATCGCAGCGTCTGCCCATCTCGGTGCTCGAAAACGTGGTGTCGAACTCCGAGCGGCGGTCGCTTAAAGCGGGCGAGAACATGGCCGTGCCGCGCGTGCTGGATATCTACGCGGCGCTGCCCTCCATCACCGGCAAACTGGAGCTTGAGTACGAAGGCGAGCTCAAGGGCGGCGACAACGTCGCGCGCGAGCTGATCCGCATGGCCGTGGGCAAGATCTATTCGAATTATTTCGAAGGCGTCAACGTCGCGCAGATCGTGCAATGGTTCGAGCTGGGCGGATCGCTGAAGCTGGACGAGACTATGGACTCGGCTGGGATGGTCAAGCAGCTCGCCGGCATTCAGGGTTTGATGGAGAAGACTGCCGCGCTCGGGCTAGGAGTGAGCGAGCCGGACGCGATTCGCGCGTCGGCGGCCGAATTTATTTTGGAAGGCCTGTATGCGCACCGGCGCATCAGCCGTAACGAAGAGGTGGGTTTCACCGCAGGCGAACGCAAGCGCGAGCCTCCGCCGGAGGGTGGAGAAGGCCGGCGTGCGCCACGGCGTCAGTTTAATTAAAGCGGGTGCAGTTTCATGAGATCGATTCGCTATTCCCGTTACACCGGCGATGACTTCGGCCTGACCGCCGAGGATCTGCTGAAAGCGCTGTCGGATTTTTTCCTTCAGAGCGGTTTCCAGAATCAGTACATGGGCTTCAGCGAGTGGAACCAGCACACGCTGGAAGAGCTGAAGGATGCCATCCAGCGCGCGCTCGAACAGGGCGAGACGTTCGACCAGGACCAGGCGCAGCGTATCCAGCAGGCGCTCGAGAACATGACGCCCGAGCAGATGGACGAGCTGCTGAATCGCCTGGCGCAGAAACTGATCGACGAAGGCTACATCAGCGAGCAGCAGCAAGCCAACGAGACCGGGCCGGGCGGGACGGGGAACGCAGATCGCAACGTAAATGTCGAGATTACGGACAAATCCATCGACTTTCTCGGATTCAAAACGCTGAAGGATCTGCTGGGGTCGCTCGGAAAATCGAGCTTCGGCGCGCACGACACGCGCGATCTCGCCACTGGCGTCGAAACCAGCGGCGCGGCCAAACAGTACGAGTTCGGCGACACCTTGAACCTCGATATCAGCCAGACGTTATTCTCAGCGATCCAGCGCGAGGGGTTGAAAGTTCCGGTGCAGCTCGAATACTCCGATCTGCACGTGCATCAATCGGAATACCAGAGCTCGTGCGCCACGGTGCTGATGCTGGATTGCAGCCACAGCATGATTCTGTACGGCGAGGATCGCTTTACGCCGGCCAAGAAAGTCGCGCTGGCGCTGGCGCACTTGATCCGCACGCAGTATCCTGGCGACAGCCTACGCTGCGTCTTATTCCATGATTCAGCTGAGGAGTTGCGCTTATCCGAGCTGGCTCGCGTTCAGGTCGGTCCCTATTACACCAACACCCGCGACGGCTTGATCCTGGCGCAGCGCTTGTTGAATCAGGAAAAGAAAGACATGAAGCAGATCATCATGATCACCGACGGGAAGCCGTCGGCGTTGACGCTCGAAGACGGGCGCATGTATCGCAACGCCTTCGGGCTCGATCCGCTGGTGATCAGCCGCACGCTCGAAGAAGTTAGCCGCTGCAAGAAGCAGGGCATCCTGATCAACACCTTCATGCTCGCAAGCGACTTCGGCCTGGTGAATTTCGTCCAGAAAGTCACCGAGCTGTGCCGCGGCAAAGCATATTTCACGACGCCGTACAATCTCGGCCAGTACCTGCTGATGGATTACATGAACCGCAAAACGCGGACCATTCACTAGCCGGTTACAGTCCGAAATTGCTCACAACGAAGTAAACCACCGGCAGCGCGAAGAGGCCGCTATCCACTCGATCCAACCATCCACCGTGACCCGGCAAAAGCGTTCCGCTGTCTTTCACGCCGGCGCCGCGTTTCATGGCGGATTCCACCAGGTCGCCGAGTTGTCCGGCGATGTTCGCCACCGCGGTCAATGCGAGCGCTTCCGCAAGCGGCACTCTCGGCAGCAAACGCGGGAAATACAGCGCCGCGTAAATCATCGATGCCGCGACTGAGCCGGCCGAGCCCTCCCACGTCTTGGCCGGACTCACTTCCGGCGCCAGCTTGTGCCGGCCGATCAGCTTGCCCACGTAGAGCGCCGCGATGTCGCCCACCCAGTTCAACGACAGTGCGAAGAAAAGCCAGTAGGGATCGATGGATCGCAGATCGATCGCGCAGCGCAGGCTGCCGAATGTATACAGGATGCCGAGCAACAGCGCGGCCGCGCTCGGCAGCGCCTTGGTGAGATCCGGGAGGCGCAGTGCCAGCGACATCGCGATCATGGCGAGCAACAAGACGACCGCGACATCTTTCCACGGCAGCAGCAGAATCAGAATCCCAGCGATGTAACCGAAGATGCGCGGCTTCGCGAGCCCGTGGAGTGCGGCGAGATCCGCAAATTCGCGAAAGCATAACGTGCTGACGCCGACCACGGCTGCCAGGAACGCCCAGTACGGCGCCCACAGAATGATATAGACAAAGGTCGGGATGAGGACAAGCGCGGTGACGACGCGCTTCATCGAACCAGCGTGCCAACTGCTTCCGGAACTTCGTCGGCCTCGATCGCCTCGGCTTCCGCACTCAATCCGCCGAACCGGCGATCGCGTTTCTGGTAGTCGAGTATGGCGTGCAGCAGATCCGGACGGCGAAAATCCGGCCACAGCGTATCGGTGACGTACAGTTCGGCATAAGCGATCTGCCAGAGCAGAAAATTGCTCACGCGCATTTCGCCGGACGTGCGAATCAGTAAGTCAGGATCGGGCATTCCGGCGGTGTAGAGCCGCGACGCGATGGTCCGCTCGTCGATGTGCAGCGCATGAACACGGCCTTCCACTCGCGCTTCTTCAACGATCGCGTTGATGGCGTCCACCAACTCCGCGCGTCCGCTGTAGTTCAGCGCCAGGTTCAGCCGCATACCGGTGTTTTTTGCCGTCACTTCGGTGGCGGCGTCGAGTTCCTCGCGCACATGTTCGGACAATCCGTCCAAGCGTCCCATGCAAGTGAATCGGATTCCGTTCTGCTGCAATTCCGGCAATTCGCGCCGCAAATAGACGCGCAACAATCGCCACAGCATGTCGACCTCTGTCCGCGGGCGCTTCCAGTTCTCGGCGGAAAACGCGTACAGCGTGAGCGCTTGGATTCCCATGCGAGCGCAGGTTTCCACGGTGGCGCGAACCGCATCGACACCAGCTTTATGACCGGCGGCGCGCGGCAGACTGCGCTTACGGGCCCAGCGCCCATTGCCGTCCATGATGATGGCGATGTGCGCCGGCAGCCGGTCAGGATCGATTGCCTCGGCGAGCGCCCAATCCCTGCTGCCTCGCTTAAGAGTATCGAGCAGAGCTTTCATCTGAGAGTAAGCTTTATGGTACACCGCCAAGGTGAAATGCACGCAAGGGTGCGCTTTACGAGCCCAGATGGCCTACGCGGATGACATCCAGCACGAATGCCACACCGAGCGCGCCGATTCCCAGGAAGGACCCGAACGGCAATTCGTAGGTGGAGGCGTCTTTCCCGGTGAACCAGATGTAGCACAAGCCGATCGCCGCGCCCAAAAGAGACGCCACGATCAGCGCGAGCAGCGCGGCTTCCAATCCGAGAAACGCGCCAATCATCCCGACCATCTTGACGTCGCCGAAACCAAGCCCTTCGCGATGCCGTAACTTCTGATAGATCGTGCCTACCAGCCATAACGATCCCGAGCAGAATACCGCGGCAAAAATCGACTCGCCCACCGAGAGGATGGCTTGGTTCGAGACCCCGTGCAGAAGAAAGCCCACGATTCCCCAGTCGAGCGGCACAAAAAATGCAAATACTACGCCGAGCACCGCGCCGCCGATGGTGAATTCATCGGGCAGGATGCGCTCTTCCAAATCGGAAAATACCAGCGTGATCAGGATGGCGCCCAGCACGCAGAATTTCACAGCCGCGGCGCTCAGTCCGAGAAACCAGAACGAGGCGAAAAACGCAGCCGCAGTGAGGAACTCCACCGCCGGATAACGAACAGCGATACGCGCCCCGCATTTTCGGCACCGTCCGCGCAGCACCAGAAAGCTGATCAGCGGAATGTTGTCATACCAGGGGATGGTGCGCTCGCATTCGGGACAAAACGAACGCGGGCGGATCACCGAGAGATCGCGAGGCAGCCGATAGATGCAAACGTTCAAAAAGCTGCCGATCAGGAGTCCGGCGAGCGCGGCCAGGCAAGCTTCGATCAAACGATCATCCTCTCACAGATGGCCAGCATTTTCATAGACGTGTTCCGAGGTTTTCATAGACGTCGATGGTTCCACGTGTCATGCGCTCGGATGAAAACTCCTTTTCGACGCGCTCGCGGCCGTTCGCGGCCAGATCGTGCAGGAGTGCGCGGTCATGCAGCAGGCGCTGGATCTGGCGGGCGATGGCTGCCGGTTCATTCGAAGTGAGCAGTCCGGTCTTTCCATCCTCGACGATTTCGGGGAGACCGCCGATGGCGCTCGCGATTACTGGGACGCCGTGCGCCATGGCCAGCAAGACGGCCGATCCGAGCCCCTCCGATTCCGTGATGTATAAGAACGCGCCTGCTTCCGGCAAATCGCGCGAAAGATTTTTGGAAAACGCTACTGGAACCCCTGCCAGAGCAGCGGCTTTCTCGATTATGCTTCGACCCTTGCCAGGATCGTCGGAATCGATGGCCAGGATTCCTTCGCGGTGGGCACCTTCGGAACGCGGCGGGATCGGGACGCCATCGTGCACCACGGTGATGCGAGCCTCGTCCAGCGCCCGCTCCATCAGGGTCCGCTTTACGAACTCGGAGATCGCAATGAAGTGGGTGGCGTGCTGGTATTTCCAGTGCGACGGAAAACCGCGCCGAACGGGAAAAGCGACGCGCCGCGAAACTACCAGCGGCTTTCCGATCAGCAGCGCCAGTGTGTGGGCTCGCGCGTCGTGGGCATGAATCAAATCGACGCCGTATGACGCACTCAAGAGCGCCGGCAAACCGAGCGGCCGCGCTAGCAGGCGCTGAGCGATCGCAGCCTGGAGCAGATCCGAACCCTGCGGTGCGAGCAAGCGAGCTTCCTGCCCCTTCGCCACCAGACCGCGCAGCAAATACAGCACCTGCCATTGGCCGCCCCGCATTTCACGCCCGGTATCGATGTGCAGCGAGACCACCGCAGCTAACCAAGCAATCGGGCGGCATCGCGGGCGAAATAGGTCAGCATGAAATCGGCGCCGGCGCGGCGGATGGAAGTAAGCGATTCGAGGATAGCGCGGTCGCGATCCAGCCAGCCGTTTTGAATGGCAGCCATCAGCATGCTGAATTCCCCGCTGACCTGGTAGGCGCCAAGCGGAGCATCGAAGCGGTCGCGGGCCTGGCGGATGATATCCAGATAGGGCATAGCGGGTTTCACCATGATCATGTCAGCGCCTTCTTCGAGGTCGAGCTCGATCTCGCGCATGGCTTCGCGGGCATTGGCCGGATCCATTTGATAACTGCGGCGGTCGCCGAACTGGGGCGTCGACTCGGCAGCTTCGCGAAAAGGTCCGTAGAAGACTGAGGCGTATTTGGCGGCATACGCGAGAATGGGCGTGTTGGTGAAACCGGAAGCGTCTAGTGCCTTTCGCATCGCGGCCACGCGGCCATCCATCATGTCGCTGGGGGCCACGATATCGGCTCCAGCGCGGGCGTGCGACACGGCGGCTTTGGCGAGCCACTCGAGCGTGGGATCGTTCTGTACTTCGCCATCCACCACTAGGCCGCAATGGCCGTGGCTGGTGTACTCGCAATTGCAAACATCGGTGATGACCAGAAGCTTGGGCAGCTCGCGCTTGACAGCTCGGACGGCTTGTTGGACGATGCCGTCGTCCGCGTATGCGCCTGATGCCTGTTCGTCCTTGGCATCGGGAATGCCGAACAGAATCACGCCGCCGATGCCGAGCTTGAGCGAGTCGGCACATTCCTTCACCAGCTCGTCGATGGAGAGCTGGAAATTTCCAGGCATCGAGCTGATGGCCTTCCGCACTCCCTTACCAGGGACCGCGAACAGCGGCAGGATGAAATCGTCAGGGGAGAGCTGGGTCTCGCGCACGAGCCGGCGCAAAGGCTCGCTAGCGCGGTTGCGCCGCATGCGGTGAACGGGAAATGGCATGACTCCTGGTTCCTGGATCGCCTAAGCTTCTTCGATCACGACCGCCTTAAGCTGGTCGCCTTGCTTTATAGCGTTGACCACATCTTGGCCCTTGGTGACTTGCCCGAACACCGTGTGCTTGCCGTCCAGCCAATCGGTCGCGATGTGAGTGATAAAGAACTGGCTGCCGTTAGTGTTCGGCCCGGCGTTGGCCATGGAGAGCGATCCGACTTTATGCTTGTTGGGATTCTTGCTGCTGGTTTCGTCTTCGAAACGGTAGCCTGGGCCTCCGCGGCCTGTTCCGGTGGGGTCGCCACCTTGGACCATAAAATCGGCGATAACACGATGGAAGACAGTGCCGTCGTAGAAGCCTTCGCGCGCCAAAAAGACGAAATTGTTGACCGTCTTCGGCGCGTCTTTCGCGAAGAGATCGCAGACGATCAGGCCTCTGGAGGTGTCGAACTTGGCGCTGTACTTCTTATCGGCGTCGATGGTCATCGCGGGCGGAGCCGCGTACTGTTTGGACATATATCCAGTGTAGCGATGCCGGCGCAGCAAAAAGGGGGGCCGATCGCTCTCGGCCCCTTCCCAGTAGGTTCGACTCGGTAGAGTTCGTGGTCTAGAAATGGATGCGCAGGCCGAACTCCATCCACCGCGATTGCGCACCGTTGGCGCTGGTTGCCTGGGCGGTCACGACGCCCCAGGTCTGCGGGCTGCTGATGTTCATGGACGGGTTGGCCGGCTGGAAGTGATTCAGCAGGTTGACGAACTGGAAAATCAGCTGCGCGCCGAAGCGTTCAGTGATGCGGACATCCTTGGTAAGCGTAGCATCGAGGTTCCAGGTGGGGAAGCCACGAATCGGGCCAGCGCCATTGGTATTGGTGTCGATGCCGAGAATCGGCGGCCGGAATTCCTGGTAGATGGCGCAAGGATTCGAAAACATGTTCAATCCGGAGTTTCCACTGGTGCCGGCGCAAGTACCGCCGACCTGGACGTCATTGTGGGCAGAGTTTCCGCCAGTGAACTGCGAGATGCCAACGGCGTTTTCGTAGTAGCCCTGGTTGTTGTTGCCGTATATTTCGCCGAACGCTTGAGCGTTGGTGTTACTGCCGGTGCCAACGCTGATCTGGAGCGGCACACCGCTTTGGGCGGTGAACAGAGGCGCGATGGTCCAGCCTCCGAGTATGTGACCGACTATACCCTTTTGGTCCCTATAGACCGGAGGTTGGTACAGCACCGCCTGACTATAGACGAATCGGATATCAAAGGCTTGAGGGCCGTAACCGTACTGATTGTTCCAAGGATTCACCTGCGTGAAGGAACTGCTGGCCTGGACCACGCTTCCGGTTCCCAGAGCCCGGCTCCACGTAAAGTTTGAAATATTCGTAAAACCATGCCAGTCCTTGGAGGTGAACTTGAGGAACGCCGCGTTGTAGTTGCCGTAGCCATTACTATTGATGAACTGGAATTCCGTGATTTGAGCACTCGTAAACGCAGGATTTCCAAGCGGAGGGGAGCTAAGTAGTGTACGGCCCAGCGTCCAGCTTGGCGCCGCCGAAAGACTCTGCCACAAGCTGTACACCTGAGTGGCCTTTATGCTGGTGCCGAGCTTGGAAGCCACGGCCTGACTGCACGACGAGAAGCCCGCGCAGTAGGCGGAACCGGCACCGCCCAATGCCGCTTCCAGGAATGGCTGCGCGGTGATGTTGTTGATGCTGTTATTCGCGCACGTGGGCGAGGATAAGCCGCAGAGCTGCGTGTACAGTTGCGCATAAGCCTGGGCGAAGCTCTGCCCACCCAAGGTGGTCATCCACGGCACGGCATCGAGGTTGGTTTCCTCGAATTCGTTGCTGATCTTGCGGCCAATGTAACCGGCTTCGATGACCATCTTTTGGGAGATGGCGCGTTGAACCGTGAAGGTGACCTCATCGGAGTGATTCGGTTTGAAGTTTGGATCGAGCCCTGAGCCGTCGCTAGCTTGCGCGTTGCCGTTCACGCCCGGGAAATAAGGTTGCGGGAAGTTCTGCGAGACCGCGGGGAGCGGAGCTGTGAGGCCGTCGGTCCCGATGCGGAAGGCAGTGGTGGGCGTTAGACTGCTAGCCCCGGCACAAGTGCCGTTGGCGGCAGGAGAGCACGAGACGGCCTGAAGGATACCCGGCCCAAGGAGCGGCACAAGCACGAGGTCGACGCCGTTGGTGCGCCCATAGATGCGTGCATAGCCACCGCGAATCACGGTGTTGCTCTCACCGAAGATTTTGCCCATGAGTCCGCCGTTAAACCTGGGATTCCAGGCTACTGAGACGCGCGGACTGAATCCTTTGTAGAAGGGGTTGTAGGGATACTTCTCGCCGCTGCCGATATTGCGGACGGTTTCGAATCCGATCTCCGGATTGTAGACGTTTCCGGCCAAGGCAGCCGACTGCTTGTTGGCCAGGTAGTCGGAGAGAATGATCGGCTGTCCGGCAGCATCCACCATCTCGACTTGTTTTCCATTGATCTCGTACGGCGGCATGGCGATCGAGTATGCCAGGCCATAGGTTAGTGTAAACGTCGGCTTCACGTGCCATGTGTCGGTAACGAACAAGTCGTAAGTGGGGATGATGCTCTGGTCGAAGCCGAACCCCCCCGGAGGCTGCAGAGTCAGATTCGGACCCGCACGTGTGTACATGACCTGGGATGTCCCGACGATTCCGAGCACTTCCGAGAAATACTGATCAAAGTTGGTAGCCTGGCTAGAAGCCAAACCGGCCGGCAGCGGGTAAGCGGATGCAGGAATACCCGCGCCGTTAGTGATCTGGTAGGCGGTGGAGGTATCGATTCCGACCCCGTTGTCGTTGCGCGAGTGGAAATCATAGTTGCGCATATAGGATCCGCCAAACTGGACCAAGTGATTGCCATGCAGCCAGCTCAAGTTATCGGAGTAGAACTGGTCATGGCCGTCCCAGAAACGCTGGCGAGTGTTCTGGGAGTTCACATTGGTGGGGATCAGAGCGTTGGTGGCAGCGGATTCGCCGCCCATCTCGAGCGCGCCGCCTAAGCCGGGCAGTTGTGGAACGCCGCCGAGATCCGACCATTGCCAGAAGTTGCGAAGATAGCTGACACGGAAATCGTTGGTCAGGTTGGACGTGAGCTGGCCACTAAGGCCGCCCACCAGATAGTCCGGCTTCTGGGGGCGCGGAGCGGTTGCAGTGTACTGGCCGGTGGGGCTCAGGGTGGTCTGGTTGCTGGTCTGCTGGAGATAGCTGTAGTAGCGGTAGCTCGACATGAACTTCCATTTGTCACCGAAGTCGTGGTCCACGCGCGCGACAAAGAAGTTCGAGGACTGTGGCAGGGCAAGGGAGCCTAGATACCCCTGAGCGTTCAAGCCGTCCGCCGCGCCCGTCACGATGTACTGAGGATCGTTTGGCAATGGCATCTTGTTCCAGACCTGCTGGACGAGCGGATTGATTCCGAGTCCACGCGGATCGCAAAGCTGTCCGCCGCACATGGCCGGTTGGTAGGTGACACCGTTGTACGTAACCGGCGTGGGATTCATATTGTAGTAAGTGTTCACTCCCGCAGAGTTGGGAAGTTCGATCACACCCAGCTTCAGTAGGGCCGTGGGAACCGCGCGCTCGAAACTCACGCTGTTGGGATAGCGCATGCCTTCGAAGTTGGCGAAGAAGTATGTTTTTCCACCCCAGAATTTGGGAGTCAAGGGCCCGCCCAGAGCACCACCGAAACGATTTCGATGCGTCGCCGGAAGTGGCGTGTAAGGAGTTCCGGTTTGCGCGTCGGGCGTGTGGTTATTCTTCCAGAGATTGGCTGCGCCGACGTCGTTGCTGAAATAGAATTCGTATAGAGCGCCATGGAACGAATTGGTGCCGCGCTTGGTTACCATTTGAACTTGGCTTCCGGCCGCGGCATTAAAGTCGGCGCCCTGGCCGCTCGTGCCGATCTTGAATTCCTCGATACTTTCCACGGGTGTTGGAATGACGCCGGTGGGCGTGCCGCCCGTGGAGCCCGTTCCGATGTAGCCGTTGCCGGGTGTGTAGGTGGTTTGCGTTCCGGCCATGTCGTCGCTGTTGTTGCCGCCATCGAGTTGGAATCCGTTCTGGTCGGTTGCAGCTCCGGCGACATTGCCGGTCGGCGCAACACCCACCTGCAAGACGGAGAGCGTGGAGGCATCGCGACCAAGATTGGGCATCATATCCAGCGTCGCCTTATCGATGGTAGATCCGACCGTGGCGTTCAGCGTCTGCAATTCCGCGCCGGCGGCGGCCTGGACTTCCACCACCGTGGATGTGGCGCCGATTTGCAGTGTGACGTTCAAAGTCAAGGCCAAGCCTACGCTTACCTTTTGAGCGGCAACTTTGGTTTGCGTGAAGCCGGCGTGGCTGATGCTAAGGTCGTATGTGCCGGGCGCCACACTGATGAAAATGTAACGGCCCACATCGTTCGTGGTGACGGTTTGAGCGGTATTCGTGGTCGGGTCGGTAAGTTTAACTTCGGCGCCCGCGATCGCCGCTCCCGACGGATCGGTTACTAGGCCGTTGATCGATCCGACGTCGGCCGCCTGCGGCCAAGCCAACGAGCTACTGAAGAAAAAAACTCCCGCACACACAGCGATCGGGAGAAAAGCGGCGTATAGGCGCCCCAAACGGCAGCAGAGTGAATTCAATTTCCCCTCCCCAAAACCAACCAATCCGCAGGCACGAACGGAAAGCTAACAACTCGCGACCAGCAATTTCACGAAAAAAGTATTTTGGCGATTCTAGGCTCTACGTAACTAAAATGTCAAGAAAAAAACACTGATGAGGCGAGGTCGGTCTTCGTTATGCGGATGGGGTGAAAAAAAAAGGGCCGATCGCTCGGCCCCTTTGAAGGATTTTACGTGAACTGCTGGCTATTACCAGTTGAACCGCGCCAGAACCTGGATGGTTCGGGGGTTGCTGCTGAAAGCCAGGCTGGGATTGTTGAAGGCCGCGTTGGAAGCAGTGGCAAAATTCAACTGGCTGGTGGTGACGGTGGAGACCGGAGCGGTGTTGTCGATGCTGCCGGGAATGAATTGCGGGTGATTGAACAAATTCAGGAACTGGCCTGAAAGATCCAGGCGCATTCGCTCGGTGATATTGAATTTTTTGTAGATGGCGAAATCGACATTGTCGATCGGGCGTGTGGGCTGCGTGTTGCGGCCGCCGTTGGCGTAAGCTCCCGGACCGGCTTGGATGTAGCGGGCGGCAGGATTCTGAGCGACCCAGGCAACCACCTGGTTGACCTGAGCGGCGGCCGCGGTGGGCTTCACCTGAACGCCTGCGGCGGTGTATCCGATAACGCCGCTGCCGATATTGGTATTGCCCGAAGGATTGATAATTGTCCGATCGGGCGCCGAGTCGCCATTGAGGTTCGAATCGACACCGCTCAGCACGGTGTAGAGCTCCGGGGACTCGTACGTGTAGATTGGAGCGAGTTCCCAGTTACCGGCCAGGTTCTTCATGAACCAGTTGCTGCTGGACTTGTACCAAGGGGCGTCGTACACCACGCTGAGCACCAATCTTTGCCGGCGATCCAGGATCGACGATGCTTTCTCGGCGCTGAGGTCTTGGAAGTCTTGAGCGCGGCGCGGAGTTAGGAAGGTGCTGGCGACTTCGGCAGTGCTGTCGTCAATCAGATGGCTCCAGGTATAAGCCGCCTGATATTGCAGCCCCTTGCTGAGACGCTTGTTGAGCTGCACCGAGAGGCCTTCGTAGGAAGACCATCCCTGCGGCACGTAAGCAGTGATGGGCGTAGTGAAACCGGCGGCCGCGTACTGCGGCAGGATATTGCTGCCGGTCGGCCGAAGCATTCCAACCGTTAACGGAAGCGAGGCCAGCGTCGCAAGCGAGGGAGTGGAGGTGAACGTCGGGATGCTGTCGGTGGGGCTGATCGGCGATTGCACGTTGATCTGCTGCTGCTGGATCAAGTGGATCCCACGAGTGCCGACGTATCGGACGTCCAAGAGATAGTCATTGTGGAACGTGTGCTGTACGTCGAAGGTCCAATTCAGTGAGTAAGGCAGAACCTGATCGGGCAGCCACGAAGATGTCTTGGCGCGCGCGGTGGCGGCGGTGAGCGTAGCGGGATTGAGGCCGTAGGCCTGTGTGATTCCGCCGTTTGCCAAGAAATTAGTCAGAGGAGCGTTGGCGGTCTGGGAGGTCAGCGTAACCAGCGTGCTGAACTCCGGCGGCACGTCGTTTAAGCCGATATTGTCGAAGATCACATCAGTAACGCGGCTGAAACCGGCCCGAATCACGGTGTTGCCGTTTTTGGTGGGAGTCCAGGCAACACCTACGCGAGGACCGAAGCCAAAGGGATCGGCGCTAGGGGCCTTGAACGTCAGTAGGCCGGGCACGCTGGCGATGGCATTCAGGCTCTCGGCTTGAATTCCGATCGGCACAGTAGTGTATTCGTAGCGCAGGCCGAGGTCGACGGTCAGGTTCTGACGGACTCGCCAGGTGTCCTGAATGTAAGAGTAGGTGGCGAGCTGATTGCCGTAGTACGTGCGCCCGCCGACGTCGCGTTGGGCCAGAAAGTCCGGCAGTGTATCTTGCAGGTAGTTGGCGACCGTCGTGTATTGGTAGTTGCCGCGAACGCTTTGCAAGAAGAACTCCGGCGAAATGTAGTCGCGGAACTCGCTGCCGAATTTGAAGGTGTGCCGGCCCTTAATCCAAGTGAGGTTTTCACTAAAGGAATACAAGTTGTTGATGGTGGCTTGCGGGTAGTTGGGGTTTGGACCGACTTGAAGATTCAGATCGTTGAATTGCAGGTTTGGAAAGGCATCCAAGCCAGGGAAGGTCTGATTTCCAACCGGCTGGGTCTGATTTTGCCGTTGATACCCCACACGAAATTCGTTTGTCAAACTCGGGTTGAAAGTGTGATATTCAGCGAGCGTAGCCAGATGGAAGCGCACTGGAACGTCCGTCCAGAAAACGGGCAAAGTGGCTCCCGTGTTGATGGCGTCTTGGCGGTTGTAAATGTAGCGCCCGCGGATTTGATCGGTGTCGGAGAGATTGTAGTCCATGCTGTAGACGCCGAAGTATGCATTCGTGAAATTCGGACCGACCACACCGGAAATCGCTCCAGTGGGAACCGAGAGTGTGTTAGCTCCGCTGCCAACCGTGATGGTCGGGCTGCCGGGCGTAACCGCGCTGGCCTGAACGTATTGCTTCAGGACGTTGAGATTATTTAGATTCACGCCCGGAAAAGCCGCTAGCTGAGCATATCCAGCAGCGGTGGGGCCGAAAACCGAAGACGGAGGCGTAGAGGATTGACCGAGCGGATTGTATTCAAAGCTGGTGAAGAAAAATAATTTGTTCTTCAAAATCGGGCCACCGAAGTTCGCGCCCAGGTGGTTCTGATCGTAGCGCGGGATTTGCGTGATGCCCTGATTCTTAAAGGTCTGATCCTCGGCGTTCAAATCGCGATTGCGGAGATAATCGTATAGAGTTCCGTGGAACGTGTTCGTACCACCCTTCACGATGGTGTTGAACTGGCCGCCAGAGGAGTGGCCGTATTCGGCTTCGAACTGATTCTGCAACAGCGTGAACTCGGCTATCGATTCGTTGGGAATGAAAACCAACTGCCCAGTCACGGATTTGTTGTTATTGTCGATTCCGTCGACGGTGAAATTATTGTTGCGGGGGCGCTGCCCGCCGATGGATGGGCCCGTGCCCACGCCCACTCCGCCAGAGCTGGCCACGCCGGCGTCGAGCAACGACAAATTGATCACACCCAGTCCGATCGCTGTTACTGGCAAATCCTCGACCTGTTTGGTGGTGAAGGTGTTCTGAATCTGCGCCGTACTGGTGTCGATGGTGACCGCGGCTTCCTGAACTTCCACCGAAGTTGCGACCTGGCCGATTTGCAAGGTCATATTCTGCGTCGCGGTCGTATTCAAAACCACCGCGACATTTCTCAGCGTTGTTGTTCCAAAGCCGGCGGCGGTGGCAGTGAGCGTGTAGCTCCCCGCCAGCAGGTTCGTGAAGCGATACTCGCCCGCCGAATTGCCGGCAACTGTGGTCTTGATGCCCGTCGCATCGTTGGTCGCGGTGACGCTAACGTTGGGCACTGCGGCGCCCGAAGCGTCGGTCACCGTTCCTACCACGTCGCCACTAATCACTTGACCGATCAGCGTGGATGACAGGATCCAAGCGCCAAGTAAAGTCCCTAACAAACATACTTTCAGCATTGACTGAAGTGATTTCATAGTTGGCAGCCGTAAGGCACGCCAAACCCCAATCACCGCTACTTATGGTTTATTCTTTGCTATCAGTGGTTTCGGGACAATACCCAACGCGCGGTTCTATCATTTTTCGTAGTTCGATGACATTACGTTACGGCATCACGTAGATCCGCGACAGCGCAGTTAAATGATCAATAATTATGCTTGTAAAACAACACTAATCACATAGCATTATTGCATTGAATTTACTATGCCGGCGTTGTCTTAGAGTCGCAGATCACGTCCGCTCATTTCCTTGGGCTGCTTCTCGCCGAGAAACGAAAGGATCGTGGGGGAAATATCCTGAAGCGCGCCGCTCGATCGCAGCGTGCCACGCATGTCGTCGATCAAGATGAATGGTACCGGATTGGTGGTGTGGTAGGTGTGGGGACCCTTCGTTATGGGATCGATCATAGTCTCCGCGTTTCCATGATCGGCGGTGATAATCCAGGAGCCGCCGGACCGTCGCAGAGCCGCGAAAATTTCGCCCAGCCCCGCGTCCACCGCTTCTACTGCCTGAACTGTGGGCGCGAATTTGCCGGAGTGGCCCACCATATCGGCGTTCGCGTAGTTCATGACAATTACGTCGAAGGCGCGTTGATCGATGCTCTTGACCACCGTTGCCGTAATGCCGGCGGCGCTCATCTCCGGCTTCAAATCGTAGGTGGCCACCTTGGGCGATTGAATCAACTCTCGGCTTTCGCCCGGATATGGCTTCTCGTTTCCGCCGTTAAAAAAGTAGGTAACGTGCGCGTATTTTTCGGTCTCGGCAACGCGCAGGTTTTTCCAATTCAACTGCGCCATCACGTCCGCCAGGATATTGTTGGGATGCTCGCGCGGGAGCACGAATGGTACGCGGAAGCTTTTGTCGTACTCTGTCATGGTGGTGAAGTGCAGATGCTTGGGCGCATGAGAGCGGGACGGCGTTTCGAGCGTCGCATCGGTCAGCGCCATGGTCATCTCGCGGCCGCGGTCAGCGCGGAAGTTGAAAAAGAGGCAGGCATCCTCGTCCCGAATTAGGCCGACCGGTTGATTGCGATCGTCCATAATGGTCACCGGTTCGATGAATTCGTCGGTGATGCCGCGCTCGTAGGACCGTTTCACCGCGTCCACCGGATCGATGGATTTTTCGCCGTTGCCGAGGACCATCGCGCCGAATGCCCGCTCCACGCGGTCCCAGCGCTTATCGCGATCCATGGCATAGTAGCGTCCCGAGACCGTGGCTACCTTTCCCACGCCGATCTGCCGCAGTTCTTTTTGCAATTGCTCGAGAAAACCGGTGCCGCTTTCAGGCGGCGTGTCGCGGCCGTCCATGAAGCAATGCACGAAGACTTGCTCCACGTTTTGCTGTTTCGCCATTTTCAGCAGCGCATAAAGATGCGTGAGCAAGGAGTGCACGCCACCGTCGCTGCACAGTCCCATCAGATGGAGGCGATGCTTCTGCGCGTGGCGCATGGAATCGAGGAGGATGGGATTCTTGAAGAATTCGCCGGACGCGATCATGCGATCGATTCGCGTGACGTCCATGAAAATCACGCGGCCAGCCCCGATGTTGAGGTGACCCACTTCGCTATTACCCATCTGGCCCTCGGGAAGTCCGACGAAAGGTCCCGAGGTGTGCACCAGCGTGTTGGGAAAGTCGCGCAGCAGCATGTCGTAGGTCGGCTTGCGCGCGGCGGCGATGGCGTTGCCTTCTTTCGAAGCCGAGAAGCCCCAGCCATCCAGGATGGTGAGGACGAGCGGGCGTTTGGAGCCGTGCATTATTGGTGAAAGGCTTTCCGGCCGGCGAAGCGCGCGGCCTCGCCGAGCTCCTCTTCAATGCGGAGGAGCTGGTTATATTTCGCGATGCGGTCGGTGCGGCTGGCTGATCCGGTTTTGATTTGCCCGGCACGCGTAGCCACCACCAGGTCGGCGATGAAAACATCCTCCGTTTCACCGGACCGGTGCGAGATGACGTTGGTGTAGTTGGCAGCGGACGCCATTTGCATGGCTTCCAGAGTCTCGGTGAGCGTGCCGATCTGGTTCACTTTGATCAGAATCGAATTGGCGATGCCTTCCCGGATGCCGCGCGCCAGTCGATCGGTATTGGTGACGAAAATGTCGTCGCCGACTAATTGGATTTTCCTGCCGAGCGCCGAGGTGAGCGCTTTCCAGCCTTCCCAGTCATCTTCGGCCATGCCATCTTCAATGGAGATGATCGGATACTGCGCCACCCAATCGGCCCAGAATTTGATCAACTGATCGGGCTTGCGCCGGCTCTTGTCGGATTTCTTGAAAACATACTCGCCGGTCTCGGAATCGTAAAATTCGCTGGCAGCCGGATCGATCGCGATGCTGATATCCTCGCCAGGCTTGTAACCTGCTTTCGTGATGGCTTCCAAAACGACTTCGAGCGCCTCATCGTTAGACTTGAGATTCGGCGCGAAGCCGCCCTCGTCGCCCACCGCGGTGGAATATCCGCGCTTCTTGAGCACGCCTTTCAATGTGTGGAACACCTCGGCGCCCATGCGAAGGGCCTCGGAAAACTTGGAAGCACCGTGCGGAGCGATCATGAACTCTTGCGGGTCCACCGAGTTGTCGGCGTGCGCGCCACCGTTCAGAATGTTCATCTGTGGAACCGGCAGCAGATTCGCCGATACTCCGCCGAGATAGCGGTAGAGCGGTGTTCCCTGCGACTGCGCCGAAGCGCGCGCCGCCGCCATGGATACCGCGAGGATCGCGTTGGCGCCGAGCTTGCTCTTGTTCGGTGAGCCATCCAGCTCGATCATTTTGCGATCCAGCGCGCTTTGCTCCTCCGCGTCCATCCCCACCACTGCCGAAGCAATTTTCTTGTTTATGTTTTCGACCGCTTTGCGAGTTCCTTTGCCCAGGTAACGCTTAGCATCGTTGTCCCGCAGCTCGACCGCTTCATGTTCGCCGGTGGAAGCTCCCGAGGGTACCGCGGCGCGGCCGACGGAACCGTCGGCGAGGAGCACATCCGCTTCAACGGTCGGATTGCCGCGCGAGTCCAGTATCTCGCGTCCAATTACTTCTACGATTTCCATACATTCTTATTTTCGAGGACTGGCGGACACGTTGTCCAACTTCGAACCTCATTTGCCGTACTAGTATCTGTAACGCTAGATTCAAATAGCGAGCGCGGGATGTCAGGTACACCACGGGACAGGGCGTTGCCATTGAGTGCAATCACAGCGGCGGCCGGCGCTTCGGCGCAAGGAGATCGCGAGTCTGAAGTAGTAGCTCTATTCGACCTGTTACGCGCGCCATTGCTGCGATATTTGCTAAGCCTGGGACTGACGGTGCAAGATGGCGAGGAGATCGTGCAGGAGACGTTTCTTGCGCTGTTTGAACATTTGGGGCGGGGAGGATCGCGCGTGAATCTTCGCGCATGGCTGTTTCGCGTGGCGCACAATCTCGGCTTAAAACGCGCGCGCCAGTGGAAGAATTGGGAGCAGGCATTCGAGCTGGACCCGCTGGCGGACCCGGCGCCCGATCCCGAGCAGCACGCTGCCGGCGTCGAGCGTCAGAGGCAGGTCCTGGCCATCCTGGCAGCGCTACCCGAACAGGATCGACAATGCATTTCTCTCCGGGCGGAGGGACTGAAGTACCGCGAGATCGCCGATGTGCTCGGAGTTTCGTTGGGCTCGGTAGCATTGACCATATCGAGGTCGCTCGCGCGATTTACTCGCGCCGCCCGCGATTTCTCGTAACTCCTGCTACCACCGTTTGCCTTGCGATCGGGCAGTTTTTAGCGTGTCAAATCGTAAACGTTACACGGCAGCGCCGGGACCGGCTCATCCCGCCAGTTTTCCGCATGGGCGCTATTCCATTGACTATACAGGCGGCATCCGGAATGAGCACGTCCATCAACTGGCTGGCATCCACGTTGCACTACCGCGCGCCAAGTACGGGCTCCGAGTTAATAACTCGACCCGAGCTGAGCAAAAGGAGCTTGTATGTCGCAAATTGATTCCTATAAGTCAGACGAGGCACCGCGGTACGGAACTCACCCGCGTACTGTTTGGATTCTTGGCGCGGGCTTGGCCGTCGCGCTCGGATGCAATTTGTATCAGTCCGCTCAGGCGCGGCATCAGGAGCGAGAACTGGCGCTGCTTCACGAGAACACCGAAAAGCAAATCGCTAAACTCACCGACGCTGAGTCAACAGAAGTGCAGCTAAACCAGCAGCGCTTCGAAGCCATGCAGGCCGGGCTGAAGACCGATCTCGAAGGCGCCACTTCGGCCGCGCTGCGGCAAGCGCGTTCGGAATTGAAACGCAACAATACACAATTGACGGCCACTCTCGAAGACCGCCGCCGCGAACTGGAGGAGAAGAATCAGGCCGTCGCGAGCCAGCTTGCCGACCTGAAACAGGACACTTCCAGCAAGCTGGAAGACACAACCAGCAAACTCCAAACCACCAACACCAAGCTGGATCAAGTCACGACCGATGTGGAAAAGACCAACTCAGATCTCAAGCGCATGGTGGGCGATATGGGCGTGATGAGCGGCGATATCGCGACCAACGGCAAGCAGCTGGCCGCGCTCAAGGAATTGGGCGAGCGTAACTACTTTGAGTTCGACTTATCCAAGTCGAAAGTTCCGCAGAAGGTGGGCGACATCCGCGTCGTCCTGCGCAACGCGGATCCGAAGCATAGCCGCTTCACTCTGCAAGTGCTGGCAGACGACAAGATCGTCGAAAAGAAGGACCGCACGCTGAACGAGCCGGTACAGCTTTATGTCTCGGGCAATCGGCAGCCGTACGAGATCGTTGTGAATCAAATCAAGAATAACGAGGTGATCGGATACCTCGCGACCCCCAAAGTGAGAATGCCGCGCGGCCAATCCTCAGGCGCCTCGAGCTTCTAGCCCTGCCTCCTTTCCGCAAAACCGGCGTTCGAGCCCAATCGAGCGCCGGACTCTATTCCGCAGCTTCCCGCCGCACGCCTCCCGTCCCAACTTGCTACATTTTGAAAATGGTGCGACGACAACTCGCGGCCGTGTTGTTGGTGGCGTTCACGGCGGCGGCGAAGTTTCCTTCCGAAGAATATCAGAGCCGCCGCGCCAACCTTCGCAAGGATCTGAAGGGCGTTCTAGTCCTGTTCGCGCATACGGAATCGCGCGATCAGGTCTATCGCGTGACGCCGGAGCCGAACTTCTACTATCTGACCGGCTGGACGGAACCTGGCGCGCGCCTCCTGATCACGCCGTCGCGCGAAATTCTTTTTCTTCCTCACCACAACGAGCGCCTGGAGCACTACGAAGGCCGGCGATCCTCGGCGGAAGACAAAGACGCGAAGGCCGCGACCGGGTTCGACGAAGTTCTGCCGATCGAGAAATTCGAATCTGAGCTGGACGCCGCCTTGGCGAATAACGAAGATCTGTACACGCTCCCCGCCCAACCTTCCACCGAGAACCTTCGCACAACTCATCCGTTCCGCGACATTTCTGATGCCGCGCCGTTCATCACCAAGCTGCGCGTGAAGAAATCTCCCGCCGAGCTGGCGGCAATCCAGCACGCTACCGACGTAAGCATGGAGGCGCATCGCGCGGTCTGGAAGCAGATCGCTCCTGGCATCGGCGAGTACCAGATCGCGGCGACATTCGAAAAGGTCTTTCTCGATAACGGCTGCGAGGGTCCCGCGTATTCCACCATCGTCGGCTCGGGCCCGAACAGCACCGTGCTTCATTACTCCGCCAATTCGCGCCGCATGGATCGCGGCGAGATGGTGGTGATGGATGCCGCCGCTGAGTGCGACAGCTACGCCAGCGACATCACCCGCACGGTTCCGGTAGGCGGCAAGTTCACGCCGCGGCAGCGGGAGATTTATTCGATCGTTCTGGGCGCGCAAAAGTCAGCCATCGCAGCGCTCAAGCCGGGCGCGCGGCTAGCCGGACCAGGCGCTACACTCACGCAGGTCGCGAAAGACTACATGGACGCGCACGGCAAAGACCTGCATGGCGAGGGCCTGGGAAAATACATGATTCACGGCATCGGGCATCAGGTCGGCATCGATGTGCACGACCCCAACATCGATGGGCCGCTCGAAGCCGGAATGGTGGTTACTATTGAGCCCGGCATTTATCTCGACGAGGAACACATCGGCGTGCGAATTGAAGACGTCGTTCTCGTCACCGATCATGGCGCTAAGGTTTTGAGCGCCGCGCTTCCCAAGGAGCCTGACGAGATTGAGAAAGCGACTAGCCGGTAAGCGGGCCGGCGGCATACAAACAGCCGGATACGTCGCGGTTCTGGCCGCAAGCCTGATGGTCGCGATCGTTTCAGGATGGCTGGCCATCGCGGCTCAGTTCGACGATTCGGCCTACGACTTTATGTTCCGGCTGAATCCGCCGGCAGGAAGTGCAACGCACTCGATGATCTTGGGAATCGACGATGCGTCGCTCAACGCCATGGGCGGCCAGCGAGCGATCCGAAGCATGCTGGCCAAAGCGCTCGAGCTGCTCGCGCCCGCGCAGCCCAAGGCCGTCGCGATCGACTTACTTCTCTCCGACCGCGGGGATCCGGCCGAGGACCAGCACTTGGCGGACGCAATGCGCGGCACCAAGAACCTCGTGCTGGTGACCGATATCGCCGAAGGCGGCTGGCAGAATCCACTGCCTGCTTTTCGCGCGAATGCGGCGGGAATCGGGCACGATAAGGCGGATCAAAACTCCCTAGATGGAGTCACTCGCGAGATTCCACTCGAACAGAGGGCCGGACGCGAGCGCTACTGGGCGCTGGCGCTCGAGACGTTTCGCGTAGCCCGCGGGCAGCGTATCATTCTCGAGTCGCCGCAGGATTTGCAAATCGGCGGCGAAATCATTCCAGCCGCGCGCTCGCTCGAAGGCAATCGGCCGCTGCGAGTTCTGTTCACGCGTGAACCTGCGCCGAGCATTTCCCTGAAGGATCTGGTTGAGCACCCCGCGCTGGCTTCGCGGTTTCATGACAAGGTAGTGTTTCTGGGCGCCACGTCCATCACCCAAGCTCAAGACCGCGTCCGCACGCCCTATGAGAACGGACGCATCCCGGGCGTCGAAGTGCACGCGGAGCTTTTCGAAACTCTGGAGCGCGGAAAGTTCCTCACGGACGCTTCGAATCTGACGGTGCTGCTTTTTTCGATCGCCGGCGGCGTCCTGGCGGGCCTCATCTTTCTGTTTCTCTCCGGTTGGCCCGCCTACGCATCGGCCGCCACCTTACTCTTGGCCGCGCATTTGACGCCGTTTGTCGCGTTTCGCTACGGCATCGTGTTTCCCTATTTCTCACCCCTGGCGGCCGTCTGGCTGACCTGCGCGGCCGCGGCGAGCTATCAACACTTCGTCGTTCGACGCCAGCTTCGCAAATCGGAAGCGGACCGCCAACGCTACCAACAAGCGATCCATTTCGTCACCCACGAAATGCGCACGCCGCTCACCGCCATCCAGGGTTCGAGCGAGCTGATGGGCCGCTACAATCTGACCGAGGAGAAACGCAAGCAGATCGCCGACATGATCAATCAGGAATCGAAACGGCTGGCGCGGATGATCCAGACGTTCTTGGATGTCGAGCGTCTCTCCGATGGCCAATTGGAATTGAAGCGCGAGGCAATTCCAGTACGCGACCTGGTGGAAATCTCCATCCAGCGCGCCCGCCCCCTCGCCGAGCGCAAGAGCATCGCGATCCAGACCGAACAACTCGAGGGTGCCGTCGAAGGCGACCGAGAATTAATGGAATATGTGGTCTACAATTTACTGACGAATGCGATAAAGTATTCAAACGCCTCCACCACTATCACACTTGCGTGCCGCCAGGATTCGGGACGGCTTCGGCTTTCGGTTCAAGACCAGGGAATCGGCATGGATGCCAAGGAATTGCGCCAGATTTTCCAGAAATTCTACCGCACCAAGCGCGCCGAACAGTCGGGCGAAGCGGGCACCGGGATCGGGCTTTCCATCGTTGAACAAATCGTCCATCACCACTCGGGAAAGATGGAAGTGACCAGCCAGCCCGGCCGCGGCTCTTGCTTCACGGTAGTGTTACCCGCCCATTCGCGTGCGCCCCAGCCCCCCACTGTGTCAGTCTAAAGAAATAGGAAGCGGGTACAGTGCAACGTCTGTTAGTGGTTGAAGACGATTCGTCCGTCAGAAATACGATCACCACATTTCTCGAGCTCGAAGGATACTCGGTGGACGCCGTGTCCTCCACGCGCGAGGCCCTGGAACGTCTGCGCGAAGACGCCTATCCGATCGTCATCTCCGACATTTATATCGACGAACGTACCGGCTTGGATGTGCTTGACACCGCCCGCCGCAAGAACCCCAACTGCGCGGTGATCCTGATGACCGCGCGCGGCACTATGGAAACGGTGATGAAAGCCACCCGGGGCGGCGCGTTCGACTATATCGCCAAGCCTTTCGAACTGGACCGCATGCTCGACACCGTGAAGCGCGCCGAAGCAGTGGCCACCGAGCAAGACCTGGACAAGGAAACGGGGATCGACGATCTTCCCGAAAGCGAAATGATCGGAAGTTCTCCGAAGATGGTGGAAATCTATAAGACCATTTCGCTGGTTGCGCCCACCGACGCCAGCGTGCTGTTAGAAGGCGAGACCGGCACCGGCAAGGAAATGATCGCGCGCATGATCCACAACAACAGCGGACGCGCCAGCCATCCTTTCGTGCCAGTCAATTTCGCATCTCTCACGCCGACCTTGATCGAGAGCGAATTGTTTGGCGCAATGAAGGGCGCCTACACCGGCGCAGACCGCGATCGCGCGGGCGTGTTCGAAGCCGCCAACAATGGCACTGTTTTCCTGGACGAGATCGGGGACCTGGAGTTCAACCTTCAACTTAGCCTGCTGCGATTTCTGCAGGAAAAGGAAATTCGGCCGCTGGGATCGTCGCGGAGCCGCAAGCTGGACGTTCGCGTAATCGCCGCCACCAACAAAGATCTGCAAAAAATGGTGGAACAAGGAAAATTTCGCGAGGACCTATGGTATCGCCTGAATGTCGTCCGCGTACTGCTGCCTCCGCTAGTCGAGAGACGCGGCGACGTGCCCTTACTGGCGCACTATTTTCTGAAGAAATACAATGAGCGCTACAGCCAGCAGGCCAAACTCACGACCTCTGGTCTTGCAGCCATGGAGAATTACAGCTGGCCAGGCAACGTTCGGCAGTTGCAGCACATGATGGAGCGCCTGACCATTCTGGCGCCGCAGGGCCGCATCGATGAACCAGCGGTTAAGGAAGTGATCGAACTCACCGAGCCGCGCGACAGCTCAAGCGATTCGCTAGCCGACACCGAAGCCGACCACATCCGCCGCGTGCTCACCGCGACCGGCGGCAATAAGAGCCGCGCAGCGAAGATCCTGGGCATCGAGCGCAAGACCCTGTACCGCAAGCTCGAACGAATGGGCTTGTAACTACGGCGTCAACACGGCCTTCCACAATATTTTGCGATTTGCGAGATCCCTCAACGCCGCGGGCGCGTCCGCCAGCGGATATTCCACCGGCTTCGGCGGCTTGATCTTTCCTTGGGAGAAAAGCTCCGCCAGAGCGCGCTGCGCGACTGCCGAATATTCCGGATGCGCCTTCACATGGCCACCCCACAACGCGCCAACCACCGACATATTCTTCAGCAGAATGCGATTCGCCGCGATGCTCGGGATCCGACCGCTCGCGAATCCGATCACCAGCAACCGGCCGCCTGACGCGATGCACTTGGTCGACAGATCGAATACGTCGCCGCCCACCGGATCGTAGATCACGTCGGCGCCACTACCATCCGTGAGGTGTTTGACCTGATCTACCCAGCTCACATCGGAATAGTCAATCACGTGATCGGCGCCCTGCGCCTTCGCGAACGCAAGCTTCTCCGGACCGCCGGCTGTCGCAATCACGCGCGCGCCAAAAGCCTTGCCGATCTGAACTGCCGACACCCCCACCCCGCTTGCTCCAGCGTGAACCAGAAGCCACTCGCCCGCCTGCAGCGCGGCGCGTTCCTGGAGCGCGAAAAACGACGTGTGATACACGACCGGGAACGCCGCGGCCTCCGAGAAGCCCATCCCCGAAGGAATCGCAAAAGTGTTGCTCGCCAGAGTGACAGATTGCTCCGCGAACGCATTGCCGTGCGTCATCGACAACACGCGATCGCCGGCTTTGAACTCCGTGACACCGTCGCCAATCGTCTCGACGATCCCGGCCACTTCCGCGCCAGGCGTGAACGGAAACGGCGGCTTGATCTGGTACTTGCCCTGCACTTGCAGGATGTCGAAAAAGTTCAGCGCCGCCGCGTGGTTTCGGATGCGTACTTGTCCCGCGGCCGGTTCCGGCGTTGGAACATCCTCCCACGACATCGTCTCCGGCTCTCCCCAGCCGTGCACGCGCCAGGCTTTCATGGGCGAACGGCCCTCGCTTTCGGTCCTAACTCCGATGGCAACATTCCATATGCTCCTTCGATCCACTCGCACAGCCGCGGACGCGTATCGCGCGGGTCGATGATCTCTTCCACTCCAAACGCTTCCGCCGTTCGCAGTGGCGAACGAAATCGGTTCAGTGTCTCCTCGATCTCGCGTCGCCGGGCTGCCGGATCGGGCGAAGATTCGATGTCACGTTTGTACGCGGCTTGCACTCCGCCTTCGATGGGCAGCGATCCCCAATCGCCAGACGGCCAGGCATAGCGCAAATTGAGCGACTGGGCGTTCCCGTGTCCCGCTCCCGCCACGCCGTAACAGCGCCGGATCAAAATCGAGATCCAGGGCGTCGTGGCTTGATAGACGGCCACCAGTGCGCGTGCGCCCGCGCGAATAGTCCCCGCGCGTTCCGCCGCGCTACCGATCAGGAACCCGGGATTATCGACGAAGTTCACAACCGGAATGTGGAACGTGTCGCAGATGTCAACGAGCCGGATCATCTTGTCGCACGCAGCCGCGTTGGGCGCACCACCACCGTGCCGTGGATCGTTCGCCATCACGCCCACCGGATAGCCGTTCAGCCGCGCGAGGCCTGTCACCAAAGGACGGCCATAATAAAATCCGATTTCGAAAAACGAATCGCGATCGACAATCGCAGTCAGAATCCGACGGACATCGTAGGTGCGGCGCCGGTCGCGCGGGATCATCGAGATCAGTTCTTCTTCTCGCCGGTTTACACAATCGCCGCTCTCGAATCGCGGCGGGGCTTCCCAAACGCTCGACGGCAGATAGGAAAGAACACGACGGATCTGCTGAAACGCCTCGCCCTCGCTCGCCACTTCGTTGTCCACCGCGCCGCTCCCGCGGGTGTGAATCTCGTAGCCGCCCAGTTCTTCCTTGCTGACTTTTTCGCCAACCCCGCGCTCCACCACCGGCGGACCAGCCACGAAAAGTTGGCTTGTGCCGCGAACCATCAGCGAAAAGTGCGACGTGACGACGCGCACCGCTCCAAGCCCCGCCACAGGCCCAAGGCACGCGCCGATCACAGGCACTTCGCCCAGCATCGCGGTGATCTGATCCCACGCCGGATTCGCGGGAACGTACGTGCGCCCGATCTGCTCGATGGTCTTGACGCTGCCGCCACCGCCGGTGCCATCCACCAGCCGGACCATCGGAATGCGCAGGCCGCGCGCGAGTTTCTCGCCGTAACCCATCTTGTCGCCGACCTTGGCGTCGGCCGCACCGCCGCGTACGGTGAAATCGTCGCCACCGACGACCACGCGCCGCGCATCGATGCGGCCGGTTCCGACCACGAAGTTCGACGGCGTGAAAGCAGTAAGTTGACCAGCGTCGTCGTAAGTCGCGCGACCAGCCAGCGCGCCGATCTCGTGAAACGACCCGGGATCAAGCAGCCGCTCGATGCGTTCCCGCACGGTGAGCCGCCCCGCGTCGTGCTGGCGCTTGATGTTCGCCTCGCCACCCATCTGGCGCGCGAGCGCTTCACGGCGGCGAATCTCATCCAGCTCCGGTTGCCAGCTCACTTTCGATCAGGACTTCGCTTTTTTGACTTCCTCAACCAGCGCCGGGACCACCTCGAACAAATCCCCCACGATGCCGTAGTCGGCCACTTCGAAGATCGGGGCGTTCGCGTCCTTATTAATGGCGACGATGGTTTTCGCGCCTTTCATGCCGACCAGGTGCTGGATCGCGCCGGAAATGCCGACCGCCATGTAAACCTTCGGCGAAACGGTCTGGCCGGAGCTACCCACCTGGCGCTCCATCGGAAGCCAGCCGCTGTCGCAGATCGGCCGCGACGCCGCGAGCTCCGCGCCTAGCGCCTTGGCCAGCTCTTCCACGATCGGAATATTGTCCTTCTCCTTGATCCCGCGCCCCACTGACACGATAATGTCGGCCGCCGTCAGATCCACCGCGCGCGAGGACTCGCGGAAAGGTGCATCCGGCTTGGCCCGAATTTTGTCCGCGCTCAGATCCGGCGCAAACGTCTCAACCGTCGCGCTCCCCGCTTCCAGTTGATCGGCGCGGAACGCACCCGCCTGAACTGACGCAAAATGCGGCGCGGCGCCGCCGGCCTTCACGTCCGCGTTCAACTTGCCTTGGAACAATTGCCGCGCGAAAACAGGCGCCCCGCCTTCTACGCGAAACCCGATCGTATCGCTGATCAGAACCTGCCCGAACCGCGTCGCGAGCTTCGGAGCGAAGTCGCGAACCTGATACGTGTGCGGAAAAAGCACGATCTCCGGCGATACCTTGCGAATCAACTGCTCCACCGCAGCCGTGTATCCGTCCGCAGTGTACGCACCCAGCAGCGCATGCTCGACAGCGTAAACTTTGTCGAGCTTCTTCGCCGCAAGCTCGCCAGCGAGTGCACCGATTCCCTGCCCCGCCACCGCCGCCGATACCGTCGATCCCGTCTGCACCGCGAGCTGCTGACCGGCCACCAGCGTCTCCCACGACATGCGGCTCCACGCGCCGCCACGTTGCTCCATGATCACTAGAACGCCGCTCATATTACTCGCACCTCGAACTTCAGTTTTTCGACCAGCTTGGCCGCGGCTTCCTTCGCCGAGCCCTCCAGGATCTGCGTCTGCTTGGTGCGTTGCGGCAGATACACCCGCTCAACCACCGCGACCGGCATGGCCGTCACGCCAAGTTCGCTCACCGTCACTCGCTTGACCTCTTTCGTCTTCGCTTTCTTAATACCCATCAACGTTGCGTAGCGCAGCTTGTTGATCCCCGACTGAATCGTCAGCACCGCCGGCAGCGGCATCTCGACATTCTGGAACCACCCGTCCTCGAGTTCCCGCTTCACGCGAATTCCCGCGCCTTCGGTCTCCACCGCCATGATGATGGTCGCGCTTGGCAATCCCAAAATCTCCGCCATCACCACGCCCGTCTGTCCCGATCCCAAATCGTCCGATTGCAACCCAGTCAGAATCAAGTCCGACTTCTCGGCCTCAGCCGCCTTGGCGAGTAGCTTCGCCATCCCCAGCGTGTCGAACGATGTCAGATCCTCTTCCTCGATGTGAATCGCCCGATCGGCGCCCTTGGCCAGCGCCTCGCGAATGGTCTGCGACGCGCGCGCCGGCCCCAAGCACAGCGCGATTACCTCACCGCCGTGCTTCTCCTTCAACTGCAGCGCTTCTTCCAGTGCATACGCATCCGGCTCGTTGATCTCAAAACTGAGATCGTTCTCCTGTATCCAGCGGCCGCTCGACTCAATGCGAAGCTGGGAGTCGCGTACCGGCACCTGCTTAATCGAAACGATGATTTTCATGTAAGGGCAAACTTTCAGTCGACAAATCTCTTGAAGATCAGGCACCCGTTCGTACCGCCGAATCCGAATGAATTGGAAAGCGCGTACTCGATCTTCATGAGACGTGCAGTGTTCGGCACGTAGTCGAGATCGCACTCCGGATCGGGAAATTCGTGATTGATGGTCGGAGGCGCAATCTGATCGCGCAGCGCAAGCACGGTGATCCCGGCTTCCAGTCCACCCGCGCCGCCGAGCAAATGCCCGGTCATCGATTTGGTGGAGCTCACCGCCAGCTTGTAGGCGTGATCGCAAAACGCGCGCTTCAGCGCCAGCGTCTCGATCTTGTCGCCCAGATCGGTGGACGTGCCGTGCGCATTCACGTAATCGATCTGCTGCGGCTCGATTCCGGCGTCCTTCAACGCGTTGCGCATCACGCGAAATGCACCGTCACCATCCTCGGA
>Ga0335078_10001494_pt1 | contig 35283 bp, 30 predicted proteins | sample Lox_Sample_32_FD_206711 | JGI IMG/M metagenome (GOLD analysis project Ga0335078, IMG submission 206711) | Soil microbial communities from Loxahatchee National Wildlife Refuge, Florida, United States - Lox_Sample_3.2 | ecosystem: Environmental > Terrestrial > Soil > Wetlands | place: USA...
CGGTGAAGCCGTTTTCGCTAGTTTTGTCGCTTGCTTTGAGGCAGAGCTGGGGGCCGACTTTCTCGGGGATTTTGTGGTGACAGGCATGGAAGCATCCGATTGTAGGCGGCGGATGTTTCTGAATTGTTAACAGATAGGATAATAGCAGCCGGCTTTCGCGAGCCGGACGTCGAATGCAGGGCAGTTGCCTGCCCTGCATGCCACATCGGCTGTTATTTCAAAGAAGCCATGTCAATCACGAAACGATACTTGACATCGTTCTTTAGCAACCGATCATAGGCTTCATTGATCTGCTGAATCTTGATCATTTCGATGTCGGCTGTGAGACCCTGGTCGGCACAGAAGTCGAGCATCTCCTGCGTTTCCTTAATGCCGCCTATTCCGGATCCAGCGAGGCTGTGACGTCCCACGATCAGGTTAAATGAGGTCACTGGCAGCGGCTCGGGTGGCGCTCCCACCAGCACCATGGTTCCGTCACGCTTCAGCAGAGGGAGATATGCATTGATATCGTGCTCGGCCGAAACCGTATCGAGAATGAAATGAAAACTCTTCTCATGCCTGAGCATGTCGTCAGCGTTCTTCGAAATGACGACTTCAGTGGCGCCGAGACGGTGCGCATCAGCCGTTTTGTTTGGGGAAGTCGTAAATAGCACGACGTGGGCGCCGAGAGCGTGGGCGATTTTCAGTCCCATGTGCCCCAGACCACCGAGGCCGACGATTCCGACCTTCTGGCCCTTGCCGACTTTCCAGTGTCGCAGCGGCGAATAGGTCGTAATTCCGGCGCAGAGCAACGGCGCGGTGCCGGCGAGATTTGCGTTTTTGGCTACCTTGAGTACGAATGCTTCATCGACCACAATGCTGTCTGAATACCCGCCGTAGGTAACTCCGCCGAGCACTTTGTCGTCGCTGTTGTACGTGAAGGTGGCGCCGTTCAGACAGTACTGTTCCAGACCCTCAAGGCAGTTCTCGCACACCCGGTCGGAATCGACCATGCATCCGACAGCCGCGAGATCCCCTTCCTTAAATTTCTTAACCGCTTTGCCGACGCGAACCACTCTGCCGACGATTTCGTGTCCGGGCACGCAGGGATAGACGGTCGGCTGGGTAGCATGCCATTCATCGCGGGCCTGATGAAGATCAGAGTGACAAACTCCGCAATAAAGAATTTCGATTTGCACGTCCTGCGGGCGAGGCTCGCGGCGCTGGATGGATCCGGCAATGAGCGCTGAGGTTGCGCTTCGCGCCAGAAAAGCCTTTACGCCAAATGTTGAAGTTGGAGATTGAGTTTCTTCGGGAGCAGTAATGGTTGAAGCCGGAGGATTCATGGTAAGTGTTCTCCTTATGAAATTTTAGACTCCAGCGCAGCTGTGAAAGCTTCAGAAGATCGCGCGGGCGGAATCCGAGATTAAGCCCCAGCAAAATCACCTCGTTGTTTTTGCCTTCGTTCTCCTGATCTGTTGCAAGCGTTCCTTGATTCTCTTCTCGACTCCCTCCTCCGTTGCGTCGTAGTAAACGCGATCGCGCAAGTTATCCGGCAGGCATTGCATGTCGGTGATTTTGTCTTCGAAGTCGTGGGCGTACTGATAGCCTTTGCCGTAGCCCAAGCCTTTCATCAGCCCCGTGGGAGCATTGCGAAGATGCAGCGGAACAGGTTCCGCGGCGGTGCGCTCGACATCGTGCTGAACGATGCTATAAGCGGTATAGAGTGCGTTTGACTTTGGGGCGACGGAAAGATAAACGACCGCCTGCGCCAGCGCGAGATTGCCCTCGGGCATGCCGATGAAATCGACCGCATCGCGTGCGGCCATGCACAGTGCAAGCGCGTTGGGATCGGCGAGACCGATATCTTCGACCGCCATGCGCACCACTCGGCGGGCGATATAGAGCGGGTCTTCGCCGGCTTCAAGCATGCGGCCCAGCCAGTAGAGCGCGGCATCGGGATCGCTGTTGCGAACCGATTTGTGCAGCGCGGAGATGAGATTGTAGTGTTCTTCGCCAGCCTGATCGTAGAGCAAAACGCGCTTCTGCAGCGCGTCTTGAATGATGGGGTCAGTGACCTCGTTCGTACGAGCGCCCTGCGCCAGGCTGGCGGCGACTTCGAGCACGTTGTAGGCGCTGCGGGCGTCTCCGCTGGAGTAGGCGGCGATTTTCTGCAGGACTTCGCCGGAAGCGCGGAGATTCAGTTTGCCTAGGCCTCGTTCTTCATCGGCGAGAGCGCGTTTGAGCAGGCTGACAATTTCGTCGGCAGTAAGGGGGTTTAGAACGTAGACGCGGCTGCGCGAGAGCAGCGCGGAAATAATTTCGAATGAAGGATTCTCCGTGGTCGCGCCGATCAGTCGGATGTTGCCCTTTTCGACGTGCGGCAGAAATGCGTCCTGCTGCGCCTTGTTGAAGCGGTGAATCTCGTCAATAAAGACGATGGTTCGTGTGCCGTACTGGCGGGCGCGTTCGGCGTCGGCCATGACCTGCTTGATTTCTTTGATCCCGGTGAGGACGGCGGAAAATTCGATGAACTCCGCTTTGGTCATGCTGGCGATGATCTGCGCTAGGGTGGTTTTGCCGGTGCCGGGTGGTCCCCAGAAGATCAGTGAGCCGATATCGTCGCGCTCAATCTGCACGCGAAGAGGCTTGCCGGGAGCGATGAGATGTTCCTGGCCGACAAATTCGTCCAGCGTGCGCGGGCGCATGCGGTCGGCAAGAGGACGGGTCCGGTCGCCCGGATCGCCCGTCGGAATCGCTTGAAAAAGGCTCACAGGGATATTTCACCACTTTATTAGGCTACTCACCACAGAGGTCACAGGACACACAGAAGGCGCATACAGAAACGGTGCCGTGAAACTCACCTTCTCTGCCGAGCGGCCTCGTAGAGCACAATGCCGGCCGCGATGCCCGCGTTAAGCGATTCGACCCTGGGCGAATGAGGGATAACAATGACTTCGTCCATTTCGGCGAGCAGATCACGCGACAGGCCGGCGCCTTCGTTTCCGATAAAGATCGCCGCTGGCGCCCGCAGATCCACCCGATCGAGAAGAGTGCCTTTGTGCGAAGAAGTCGCGAGCAATCGTAAGCCGCGATCGCGCAGTTGCCGAAGAACATCAGCCAGTTTCACCGGGACGATCGGAATGCGAAAAATTGATCCGGCCGAAGCTCGCGCGACCTTGGCATTAAACGCACTGGCGGTATTTTCGCCAAGAAGAACGCCCGCTGCGTTGAACGCTTCTGCGGAGCGGAGAATTGTTCCGAGATTGCCCGGGTCCTGGATGCCGGCGATGGCGACCAGAGGGCCAAAGGAAGCCCTTGTAAGAACCTGCCCGGTCGTAGACGTTTTGCAGCGCACCAGCGCAGCGACTCCTTGCGGAGTTTCCGTAGGCACTGCGCTGGCAAACAGTTTGTCTTCCACAATCAGTATTTCCGTATGTGAACCGATCTGCGGCAGGAGGCTCTGAACCCGTCTTTCTCCAGACTTGCTAACAAACAGCGCTTTCAACTTCAGCCCGCTGCGAATGCCCTCCTCGATCAACCGAATGCCCTCGACTGCGCAGCAACTGTCTTCCGTTAGTTCGCCGCGGGCGAAGGCGAGGCGCAGTTCCTTTAGCAGCGCATTGCTGCGGCCGGCAAGACGGTGAAAGCTCGTCATCTGAGGCACAGATCTCACGGTGCAATCATACGCGGATACTCGGGTCTCGAAGGCTGCGTACTCTTCACCACAGCGGTCGCAGAGGAGCACGGAGGAAAGCCAATCCAGCTTTCTTTCGCTGGCGATGGGGCACGTGGTATGTTACTTTTTGCCATTTATCCACACAGGAAAGAATAGTGCGACCGGAAATCGTCAAAATTAACAGCGAAAAGCCTGAGGCATCGCTGATTCGTTATGCGGCCGATCAGATTCGTGCCGGCGAAGTCCTCGGCATGCCTACCGATACCTTTTACGGCCTCGCCGCCGATCCTTTCAATCTGCGGGCGGTTGACCGGGTTTATGACATCAAATCGCGATCCCGCCATAAACCTCTTTCGCTTCTGATTGAAAGTACAGATCAGGCGGAAGAACTGGCTAAGCCCCTGCCCGGCGAGTTCTATCAGTTAGCCCGCAAATTCTGGCCGGGCCCGCTGACGGTGATCGTCAAAGCCGCCTCGCGGCTGCCCCTCAAAGTGACAGCCAATACCGGCAACGTGGCGCTGCGCGTGCCCAATGCAAAGATTCCCCTGGCCGTAGTGCAGGCTGCAGGAATTCCGATCACCGCAACTTCCGCCAATCTGAGCGGCGAAACCGAATGCACCACGGCGCTGGCAGTACGCGATCAGTTGCTCGATCGCATCGCGATTATTGTGGATGGCGGCGCTTCCCCGCGTGAGGTCGCCTCCACCATCGTCGATCTGACCGATGACGAGGCGCGATGGAAGGTGATTCGCGAGGGAGCGATTCCCTCCCAGGAGATCTCCGAGTTTTTCGCACAAGGATGAGCGAAGTTCCAAAGCGCTCTTTCCGGAGCCACTGGCTGTGGTGGCTGTTCTCCGCATCCGCAACCGCATTTCTCTTGTGCCTGCTGCTAGTGTGCGTGAGTATTGTTCGCAGTTCGCGCGAGCAGGAACTTCATCATGCTGACGCAATTGTGGTTTTCGGTGCGGCTGAGTACGTTGGGCACCCTTCCCCGGTCTATCGCGCACGCCTGGACCACGCTTATGACCTATTCCGGCAGGGATGGGCACCGGTTGTGATCACGACCGGGGGTGCCGGTACTGATCCGAGCTTCAGCGAAGGCGGTGTAGGACACGATTACCTGCTGCATCGCGGCATACCTGAAGCCGATCTCATCGCCGAGACGCAAAGCTCAGACACGGCGCGTTCGGCTGAGCGAATTGGTGTCATCATGCGCGCCAATCACATGAAAAGCTGCATTGCTGTCAGCGATGCATACCATGTCTTCCGCATTCGCAAGCTGCTCGAACATGAAGGCATGCGGGTGTTCATTGCGCCGCGGCCGGATTCAAGGCCGCATTCGCTGGCACAGCGGGCGGTCGCGATTTTGCGGGAGGCAGCGAGTTACATCGTGTGGAAAATTCAGGAGGCAGTATGAGGCACCGCCGGGTCTTACAAACGCGTTGAGACCGCCGCCCTCTCTCCCTATATATGCCGGATCAGGACGGCATTGCAACGCCGTCGTAATGCTGATGGTGGCGAGGAAGTGAATGCCGTCCCACCGCTGTCCCATCCATCACCTTCTTGAAGGCTGCCTGAAATTGCTCCATCTCCGGACGAGTTCCGACGGTGATACGAACCCAGGTGGGCATGCAGGGCCACACGCGGCCGATTACGACATTCTGTGACGCCATGGCCTCGGTGACTTTCTTCGGATCTTGCTTCGTATCCAGCATGAAGCAGTTTGATTGTGAGGGAATGTAAGTATAGCCGTTGCGATCGAGCCACTCGAATACTTCTTTGCGAACTTCAGCGTTGATTCGTTTTCGCTCTGTGACCAGACCTGCGTCTTTCAAACTGGCCATGGCAGCCCTCATTGCCGTGATCGGTTGAGGGTTCCAGCCACCGATATCGCTGATTTTCTTAGCAAGATCTGGCCGCGCGATTGCCATACCGCAGCGCAGTCCTGCCATGCCGTAGAGCTTGGAAAAAGTCCGCAGCACGATCACGTCTTGATCCTGCTTGACCAAATCAATGGCAGACTGAGCGTCAGAGAAGTGGATATACGCTTCGTCGACCATGACGACTGATCCCTTCGGTTTATTTTCGACGAGATATTCGATATCCGAAAGGCCGGTGAGCGTGCCGGTGGGATTGTTCGGGGTGCAAACGTAAAACAACCCGGCATCAGGCGCGGCGGCAATCATCGCTTTGACATCGTGCGCGTAGGCTTTGGCCAGCGGAACTTTCACCACGCGCGCGCCCGAAGCCTGAGAAGTTATCATGCCCGCTTCGTACCCGGGGTCGGCGGTGACGTAGCTCTTTGTTTTCGAAGTGAAGGCGAGCACCGAGGAGCGCAGCGGCACACTCGAACCGGCGAAGATTTGTACGTAATTCGGCTTTACGCCTTCAGTCTTTGCGATGAGTTCAACCAATTGCTGATCGAACTCAAAGTGATATCGTCCGCCTTCCGGAATCATGGAGGCGACTGCGTCGCGTGCAGCAGCGCAAGGCCCGAGGGGATTTTCGTTTGAGTTGATAAGCACCGCATCCCGGGGAACATTCTTTACGTCCGCCCAAGCCAGCATAGGTTCGGTGATGACGCGAAATGCCGCCGCGGTCGATGCGGCTGCTGAAAGTTGCAGAAACGAACGGCGGGAGACAGATGGGATATTGGGCATGCAAAACTCCGCTGCAGTTGTGGAGAACATCGTACTGCATTTGAGGGCCCTTCGGCACAAGAATCACTCCCTCGTCTCACAAATCCGGTGACACCGGTGGTGGGACCGCTCACCTGAGCGGAGCACGGCTGAGAGCCGAACTGCCTGTGTTATCATAGGTTGTTTGCTGGCTAACCTGAGGGTAATCAGTGTGATTTCCTCCGCGAGCCGTTCCTGCTCAGTCGCGTTCATAGCAATCAAAGTTTAATGAGATAGAGGTCTAACCATGTCCGGCCACTCAAAATGGGCGACAATTAAACACAAGAAAGGCGCGCTGGACGCCAAGCGCGGCAAGATTTTTACCCGCCTGATCAAAGAAATTTCGATTGCGGCGAAGAGCGGAGGAGACCCAGACACCAATCCGCGGCTGCGCACCGCGATCCTTGCCGCCAAGGCTGAGAACATGCCGGCCGACAACATCAAGCGCGCCATCCAGCGCGGCACGGGCGAGTTGCCGGGCGCGACCTATGAAGAGTTCATGCTCGAGGGGTACGGCCCCGGCGGCGTAGCCATTCTGCTTGACATCAACACCGACAATCGCAATCGAACCGTCAGTGAAATCCGTCACGTCTTCGGTAAGAACGGCGGGAACATGGCCGAGGCCGGCGCGGTCTTCTGGATGTTCCACAAAAAAGGCGACATTGTCGTGCCGAAATCGGCCGCTAAAGAAGATGATCTGATGGCCATCGTGCTCGATGCCGGCGCCGAAGACCTGCGCGACGATGGCGAGAACTGGGAAGTGCTCTGTGATCCGTCCGCCTACGAAGCTGTGCTGGAGGCTGTGAAGAAGGCGGGAATCGAACCGGCTTCGTCAAGTGTTTCCATGATCCCGCAAAATTACATCAAGCTAGAAGGCCAGCCGGCCAACACCATGATCCGGCTGATGGAGGCGCTTGAGGATCACGATGACGTGCAGAACGTACATGCGAACTTCGACATAGATCAGAAACTTCTGGAAGAGGTCGCGGGATAGTCGTCAGGCTTTTCGCGAAAGCCGTCCGTGCGCGGACGGTTTTTCTGTCCCCGCAATTTTCAAACCGCATTTGTAAATTTTTTTCAACACAATCGTGTATAAGCCTGTGGGAAACATCCTGAGTACCTTCCCAAGTATTTGCCCCAGAATTATTTCTACAGATTGCACCTTCCGGAGTGCTGGCACCTTCGGGCTAAGCGGAGTGTCTTAGAATCACAAGGATTGAAAATCAGGCTGGACAAATTCATTTATCAGCGGGGATTGACTCCCTCGCGCGAGCGGGCGCAGGCTTTAATTCTCGGCGGCAAGGTGCTTGTGAATGAGCAAAAGATCGACAAGCCCGGCACCGCTATAGATGAAGATGCCGATATCAGGATCCTTGGCGAGGATCTACGGTACGTGAGCCGAGGAGGGTTGAAATTGGAGAAAGCTCTCGATCATTGGCAAATCAATGTATCCGGCATGACGTGCCTCGATGTCGGAACTTCAACCGGAGGATTCACCGACTGCCTGCTCCAGCATGGCGCGTCACGAGTTATCGCTGTCGACACGGGATACGGGCAGATTGATTTCCGCTTGCGGCAGGATCCCCGGGTACGTCTGCTGGAGAAAACCAATGCAAGATACTTGACGATGGGCCAGGTCGGAGAAGCGGTTCACTTCGTGGCCGTGGATGTTTCATTTATTTCTGCAACCTTGGTCCTGCCCGCCGTGGTTGAAGCAGCATTTTCGTCCAGCCGGTTGGGGCAGTTGGTTGTGCTCATCAAGCCGCAGTTTGAAGTAGGGCGGCAGCAGGTCGGGAAGGGCGGAATCGTGCGCAACCCCGATGCGCAAGTCGCTGCCGTCGAAAAGGTCCGTCAGGCAGCGACGCAACTCGGCTTCACCCGGACCGACGTGATCGAATCGCCGATTCTAGGAGCGCAGGGAAATCGGGAGTTCTTGCTGTATGGGAAGCCGGAATGAAGCCGAGCTTCCAGGCACAGGCCGGGAAAGGGCAAGAAACTTGTACAATCCTATCTGAGCATGCAAGCGGAGACTTTCTCGCCTTCAGGCAAAGCTGTTGCCATTTTTTCTAAACCGGGCCATGAGCAGCTGGTTACACTTGTGCCCGAGCTCCTCAAGTGGTTTCAAGAACATAAGTACGACGTCGTCGTCGATTCCGAAACCTCCAGTTATGCACCGCGCACCGAAGTTGTGCCCCGCGAGGAGATGGCGGCGCGGAAGCCCAGCTTTGTAGTCGTACTGGGAGGCGACGGGACCTTGCTTTCGGCCGCAAGAGCGGTCTCAAAAGCCGGCATTCCGGTCATGGGGGTGAACCTGGGATCGCTCGGTTTTCTTGCTGAGGTCCCGATCGACGACGTATTTCCGACCTTGCAGAGCATCGAGGACAATTGCTGCCAGTTTGAAACCCGCGCCATGGTGCACTGCGACGTACTCCGCAAACACGCTCTCGTCGGCCAGTATGATGCACTGAATGACGTAGTCCTCGGCAAAAGCACGGTCGCCCGCCTCAATTATTGTGATCTTTTCATCGATGGGGCATTCGTTTCGAGCTACCAGGCGGACAGTCTCATCGTTTCTACTCCGACCGGCTCGACTGCGTATTCGCTGGCGGCCGGGGGGCCGGTTCTTGAGCCCTCGGTTGAGGCAATCGTGATTACGCCGGTGGCCGAGCATTCGCTGACGCATCGCGCGCTGGTGGTGCCCAACACTTCGGAAATTGAAATCGTTGCCAAGACCGGGCGCGATGAAGCCTATTTAAGCGTGGACGGGCAAATCGGGATTCCGATTTACGACGGCGACCGCATTCGCTGCAAGAGGTCGCAATACAGGGTAAAGTTGCTCCGCTTTCAGGGAACATTTTTTGATGCCTTGCGGGCCAAGCTGAAATGGGGCCAGCGCTAGGCGTTGGGGGGACAAGTGAAAAGAGTCTGTTTGCTCGCAATCTTATTGTGTCTGTGCCTGAGCATGAACGTTCTCGCCCAACAGCGGCCCGCAGCTGACCTGATCATTACGAACGCGAAAATCTGGACAGTGGATAAAGACCATCCGACTGCGCAATCGGTTGCGGTCTTGCGAGACCGGATTGTTGCAGTTGGATCGGTGGCTGAAGTGAACCTATGGCGCGGCCCGCGAACGAAAGTTATTGATGCCGGGGGCAAGCTTCTGCTGCCGGGCTTCAACGACGCGCATGTACATTTCATCAGCGGGGGAATGCAACTGGATGCCGTCCAGCTGAACGATGTGACGAATACTGATGAATTTGTTCGCCGGATCGCTGAGCAGGCGAAAAAAACGCCGAAAGGCGAATGGATTCAGGGGGGCGATTGGGACGAAACCAAGTGGAACCCGCCGGACCTGCCGACCAAAGAGATGATTGATTCAGTCACTCCGGATAATCCGGTTTCGTTAAGTCGGTACGACGGCCACTCGGTACTCGCTAATTCGAGTGCGCTGCGGCTGGCGGGAGTAACGGCGCAGACTGCCGATCCTGCGGGCGGAACAATTGTGCGGGATGCCCAGGGAAATCCCACCGGAGTTTTGAAAGACGCGGCGATGGACTTGGTGGACAAAGTTATTCCACCACCTTCACATGACCAGTATCTGCGTGCGGCAAGGCGAGCCCTCGGGCATGCGGCTTCGCTGGGCGTGACCAGCGTACAGAACATGAATCCGGATTATGCAGCCATCGCCGCATACACGGAGTTGCTGCAACGCGGGGAGTTAACCACCCGAATCTACGCTGCGCCTTTGATTACACAAGGAGTTGATGATCAGGCGAAGATCGGAATTCGTCATGCCTTCGGTGGCCCGTGGTTGCGGATTGGCGCAGTAAAAGCGTTTGCGGATGGCTCGCTCGGTTCGCGCACTGCGTATTTTTTCCAGCCGTTTACCGATCAGCCGGACAATCACGGGCTGCTCTCGGATGAAATGCAGCCGCTCTCGGCGATGCGAGACCGCATGATGAAAGCCGATGCTGCGGGGCTACAGATTTGCACGCATGCGATTGGCGACCAGGCGATCTCGATCGTGCTCGATTTGTACAGCGATGTAGTGAAGGCGCATCGCGAGGCTGATCGCCGGCTGCGCATCGAACACGCGCAGCACATGGCAGAAAAGGATTTCAGTCGCTTTGCGCAGCTTGATGTAATCGCGTCGGTGCAGCCGTATCATGCCATCGACGATGGCCGCTGGGCGGAGGCGCGTATCGGCCATGATCGCGCCAGCCGTACCTATGCTTTTCGAACGTTTCTTAATCATGGAGTTCAACTGGCATTCGGCACTGACTGGGACGTGGCGCCTTTGAATCCCTTGCTAACGGTTTATGCGGCGGTAACCCGCGCTACACTCGATGGCAAGAATCCGAATGGATGGTTTCCTGAGCAAAAACTGACGGTCGCGGAAGCGGTTGAGGCCTACACCATGGGTTCGGCCTACGCCGAATTCCAGGACAGAAAGAAGGGCTCGATCACGCCGGGGAAACTGGCCGACATGGTGCTGCTGAGCGACGATATTTTCGAGATACCACCCGAGAAGATCAAAAATGTCACGGTTCTTAAGACGATCGTCGGTGGAAAGATCGTTTACGACGCGGCCCGCAAGCCGGCGTATAAAACGCAGTGAACTATTCCTTCAAATCCACGTGTTCGACATTTTCGATCTTCTGATCGAGGAAAAAGGTCCCGAGTCGGCGGAACTTTTCCGCTGAATCGGTGGCGAAGAACTGCAGCCGCGGCAGGCGTCGCCGTTCCCTTTCGCTCAGGGTTGGGAGTGGAACTGCACGCAGCTGTTTGCGGACAGCCTCAGCGGTGGATTCAGCCGAATCGACTACAGTAACGTGTGCCGGTGCAAGGCGGCGCAGAACGGGCTTGATCAGCGGATAGTGGGTGCAGCCCAGGAGCAGCACGTCGGCTGATTGGAAGCCATCGGAAAACGCTTCTTCGAGGTAAATGCGAGAAACCTGCTCCGTCACCGGATGGTCGATCCATCCTTCTTCTACCAGGGGCACAAGTAACGGGCATGCTTTTTCCCGCGCCTCAACCCCTCGCGCCTGCAGCGCTTTGAAGTAGGCATGGCTGTGCACCGTCGCTTCTGTGCCGATCACTACAACCTTCTTGTTCCTGCTGGCCGCAGCGGCACATTCCGCTCCGGGCTCTACAACGCCAATCACCGGCACGGTCGATGATTCTCTGATCCTGTCGAGCGCCAGCGCTGTCGCCGTGTTGCATGCGATGACCAGCATCTGCGCGCCACGTTGATCGAGAAAACGCGCGGCTTCAACCGCATACCTTGCGACGGTTTCCGCAGACTTTGAACCGTAGGGAAGGCGGGCCGTGTCGCCGAAGTAAAGGTAGTCAGAACCAGGCAAAAGCTCAAGTAAAGCTTTAAGCACGGTGAGGCCGCCAAAACCGGAGTCGAACACACCGATGCAGGATCTGCGGGGGAGCATCGGGTTATGCGATACGCTCGGCCTTGGACCGGCCGCTGCCCACGAACTCCACTGCTCCTCCGCAGCACGGCCCCGGTGGAATCAACGCGCCATGCGGGCAGGTGCGCGGGTGGCCGAGGAAAGTGCAGATCTTATCCGTGGCTTCGGGCGACAGAATGTGCTCGAACTTGCACGCCTGCTGCTCGATTTCGGTCTCGCTGTCGAGCGCTAGGCTGTCTGTGAATAGGCGCTCGGCAAGACGATGGCGCCGAATGATATCGGCGGCGCGCTGACGGCCGCGCCGCGTCAGTTCGACAATCATGCTGCCATCGCCGGTCGAAACTCCGCTCGGCTTGAGCGCGTCATGGCAGGGATTGACGAAAGGCCTGTGATGGTGCGCCTCAGGCGGATGCGGCGAGGCAGTGACCAGCTCAAGAGCAATCATCTTTTCGACCGCGATGCTGACCGGTAACGCGCCGTGCACTTCCATGCGGCCGACTTCTGCAATCTGGCCGTGTTCCGCGAGGACCCATAGTTCCTCCAGCACTTCATCGAACTGCTCTTCATCGGCCATGGCGAAAACTTCCTGCGCGGCGATCTTGCCGTGATGCAGTTCGATGCGCCGGTCGGCAAGGCGCGCGACCACGGGATCGTGCGTGACCATAACAATGGTTCGGCCCTGCTGATGGAGCTCACGCAATAAGCGAAGCACAATTTCTTCATTTTGCGCGTCGAGGTTGCCGGTGGGCTCGTCGGCAAGAACGATCTTGGGATCGTTAATGAGGGCCCGCGCAATACACACCCGCTGCTGCTCGCCTCCGGAAAGCTGTGAAGGAACGTGATGGGCACGCTCTTTCAAGCCGACCCGTTCGAGAGCTTCGAGGGCCTCCTGTTGATCGGTCATGCTGTGAAAGTATTGCGCGAGCATGACGTTTTCGACCGCGGTGAGATAAGGAATGAGGTGAAATTGCTGAAAAACGAAACCGATCTTCTCCGCGCGCACGCGGTTCAGGTCGCTCGCTGAAATGTTGGCGACGTCCTGGCCATCCAGCCAGATTTCGCCGGTGGTCGGGCGATCCAGGCAGCCGATGAGATTGACCAACGTCGACTTGCCAGAGCCCGAAGGCCCCATAATGGCGATCCACTCGCCGGGATCGACATTCAGGCAGAAATCATCGAGCGCACGGATGACCCCATCGTTTCCGCCCGCTCGTGCCGGATACATCCGGCTTACGTTTTTCAATTTGATCATTGCTTCACGCCTTTGCTCATCCCCACTTCACTCGCCCCGTAAGATGATAGCCGGTTGCACCTGCCGGAGCAGGAAAATCGGCAAAATTGCCGATAACAGTGCGACCAGAATGCTGCCGAGTAGCACTTCGGGAAAAATTCCGAACCGTGGCACCACCGCAGCATGGAAATTTGCGCGGCCAATCCACGCCGCAGCGCCGATTCCGATCAAGAATCCAATCAGAGCGCCGACTGCACCCAATACCGCTGCCTCTGCAGCAAACAAGCTGTTGACCAGCCGCTCGGGGGCGCCGAGGGCCTTCATAATGGCGAAATCGCGTCGCCGGTCGAAGACCCAGCCGATCAGTGTCGAAAGCACGCACAGCGCCGCTGTCAATATGATAAGGGCGGCTGCTGCCGAGAGCGTGGCGCGCGTTTTGCCGAGCACGCGGGCTTCGCCTTCCATCACCTGCCTCACCGGACGAACCTCGGCGGAGGGAAGCAAGCGGGCAAGCTGCTTGATGATTGCGTCAACATCTTCGGGCGATCCGGAGGCCGCGACTTCCATGGTAGAGGGCTGTACACCAGTCCAGTTCTCAAAATCCGTCATTGAAAGATAAATGCGGCTATCTTCGGACGCCCCTGTTCGCACCGTCCCCGCTGAATCAAGGTGGATGGTCTGCCCATGGAAGATGAGGTCGAATGGCCTGCCATTCGGACTGACAACCGAACTTGCTCGCACGCCGACCAGCGCTTCGTTCGCCCGCTGCGGCCAATTCGTCACTGACCACCAGTTGTCGAGCTTGCGGACCTGCTCGAGATCGGTGCCGGAAACCACCACGGACTGACCATCCGGCGTTTGCGCAATAACATAGGCGAACGGTACTGCCATGCCGCGGCCGGCGAGAACGGAGTTGAGTTGTTGAAGCGCATCGAGAGAAAGGCTTTGCCCATTCTTGGCGACGACCACCACATTCGCACCGTAGCTGCGAAATTCCTTTCGCAGCTTGGCTTGAACGTCCACGTACAAGTTGAGCATTGCAGTCGAGACCGCAGCGGCGACGACCATGGCGAATAAAGCTGATGCGGCACGGCCTCGGCGCACTACGGCCCCACGCAGCAACATGCGAACGAACATGGAAGTATGCGGATTTGCGCCGCGAGACTCGACGGAGCTGGTCATCCTTCACCTCGCAACGCGTAAACCGGATCGAAAGTCACGGCCTTGCGAATAGCCAGCGCGCTGCCGGCAAAGGTAACGAGAACGGCGATGGCAATAATGATCGGGAACAGGACAGGGTCGATCGGGATGCGATCGCCAAAAATGGACCGCCCAATTTCCCCGGCAAGCAACATGCCGCCGCCGAAGCCGACCATGCCGCCGATGATCGCCAGCAAAGTCGCTTCAGTAAAGAAGAGTGCGGCAATGGCGAACTTCCCTGCCCCGAGCGCTTTCATCAATCCAACTTCGTTGCGGCGCTCGAAAATGGCCGTTGCCATCGCCGCAGAAACCGCCAGCGCGGAAGCAAACAACGCCGCGAACGTAACCAGCAGCATCAGGCCTTTGATTTTTTCGAGTACAGTACCTTCATTCTGCGCCACCTGCCGAATCTGTTCGGCATGCGAATGAGGAATGGCTTCCTGTAACTGATACGCGATCGATTGCACATAAGGCGAGCAATACCAGCGATCAAAGAGCTCGGGCCCCATCGATTTCGGATCGCGTCGGGCAAGCGCGTCTTCGGGCTTGGTCATAGCGCTCACATACAGACGCCGAACCGCGCCGGGTTTGCCGAGTATGCTCTGCGCCAGGCTCAGCGGGGCGACGATCTCATCGTCTTCCGCTCCTCCGGTGGAGAGAGTTCCGGTGATCCGCCGTTTCTGATTTGCGACTTCGATTTCGTCCCCCGGTTTCTTGTCCAGCCTTGCTGCCAGACGTTCGCCCAGCAAAACATCCTGTGATTCGTCGTTCGGCCATGCGCCGCTCACCTTCCACCAGGGATGAGTGATGGTCACGCCGGTTACGAATTCGTCTTTGCCAAAAGTGAGATGTTTCGCGAAATAGGTTCCCAGCAAAGTCGTGTTATTGCCGGCGATATTCACGTTGACCGGCAGCATGGGCGAAAAGCCAACAATGTTATGGTGCCAGAACGTGCCGCGAACTTTTGGCAGATCGGCTTCGTTCAGGTAAGCGCCATCGCTCGGCGGCTTCAGATCCACTCCGCCAATTTGCAGGTCCAGAGTGTCATCCTGCGGCGTGACAATCAGGTTTGCGCCATAGCTGCGCAGTTCGCGGCTCATCTTGTCGCCGATATCGGTCGCAACAGCGATCATCGCAGTCGCGACGCCGACCCCCAGGGTAATCGCGATTGCCGCCAGCAGTTTTCGCCGTTTTTGCCGCCGAAAGGATTCGTAAACGAGGCGCGCAAACATGGTTATTTCTGGAACACGTGCGCCGCGGCTGCGACGTCCGCCTCCCTGATGATGACCGAATCAGACGTAACCTGCGCAGCCAGGGGAATAGGATTGCAGCCCCCCTTCATCCCCACCGATTGCGGGTTGATCGGGGCAGCGCAGTTTTTGCAGATTACGCCATTTGTGCCCTTGTAGAAACCTACTGCGCCGCAGATTTCGCAGGCATCGAGCACCGTCGCGATTTTTCCATCCGGTTTCTGATACAGCCAGAAACGAACCGTCGTGCCGTTTTCCTTGGCGGCGTAGCGGTGAAGGTCGCCATCCTGAACCTGCGAGAGCGGAATAGCGAGCGTTCCGTTCGTAAACGTCACCTGAGTTGCAGGCGAAAGAGCGCTCACGCTCTTGGCGTAGATGAACTCGGCGGTCACGAGAAAAATAAAAATGAACGAGCTTGCATAAACCGAAGCCATCCAGAGCCGCTCGCGTCGCGCGCTCCACAGCGCCTTGCGGCGCTCAGCGGGAGATGTGGGCAGCGGTGCAGGCTGGCGGCGCTTGTATTCGAACAGGATCATCAATGCAGCCAGAGCCAGAATCGTTATGAAGAAGAATGTCTCGTTGCTGACGATGGGGCCAATAATCGCCATCTCTTCTTTGGAAGACGGAAGCACGCCGTTCTCGGAGAGTTCATGAAGCCCGGAGACGATCAACTGCGCGGCCACGAAGAACAGGATGACGGTGGTTATACGGAAAAACTTCTGCAGATTGATCCGCACACTGCCTTTGACGAACATCACGCCAAAAATCACGGCCATCAGAATCCCGAGCAAAGTACCCATAAAGCTGAGCAGCGCGCTCGAATTCAACGAAACCGCCGAAAGAATTAAAACCGTCTCAGCGCCTTCGCGCAGGACCATCAGAAAGACAAAAGCGAACAACCCCAGCCAGGAGCTTTCCTGAGCCAGGGCACTAACCTTGCCTTCGATGTCGCCCTTCATTTTGCGGCCGGTCCTCATCATGAAAATAACCATGGTGACGACGAAAAATGCCGCGGCCAGCATCACCCAGCCCTCGAAAATGTCCTCGTTATAGTGGGTACGCGAGAGGACGACGGCAGCGGCGATACTGCCGAGAAAAGCTGCACCTAAGCCGGCATAGACTGCTTTGCGGAGTTCAGGACGTCCGATTTTCGCGAGATACACCAGGGTAATGCCCACGATCAGGGCAGCTTCCACGCCTTCCCGCAAGGTCACAATGAATGCTTCCAACATTGAGTAATCAGCCTTCTACGAAGCCCAAACCATTTTGAAAATGATTTTCAATTTCAAGTAGTAGCATAGTTCCCGCGCTCCGGCGGAGTCAACGCAGGAGATCACCCGCGAAGGTGATTTGCATCACAAGTGGCGGGGCTTGCATATCTGTGATGTAGTGTTTTGTGTGTCCAGTTTCACCGTACAGGGCATCGGGTACATGGGATGGGAGCGAATGGATAGGTTAGAAATTGATTCGGATATTGTTTCGGCCTGCTCACTACCTTCCCATTTTTATATCAATCCCGAAGTTTTCGGATTAGAAAAGGACAAGATCTTTCGCCGCGCGTGGCAAGTAGTCGGGCACCACGACCAGGTCGCCAAACCAGGAGACTTCTTCACGCTTGATTTGCAAGGCGAGCCGATTCTATTGGTCCGAGATGCGGCTGGCGAGCTGCGCGGTTTTTACAACGTCTGCCGGCATCGCGCTGGTCCGCCGGCTGAGGGCTGCGGTTCGCGCAAAGTCTTTCGCTGCGGATATCACGGTTGGACGTATGCGTTGGATGGCTCGCTCATCAGCGCTCCGGAGTTTGAGGGTCAGCCAGGTTTCGATCCGAACTACTTCTCGCTGGCTCCCGTGCGGGCAGAAGAATGGTTCAACCTGATTTTCGTGAACCTTGATCCCAACACCGTGCCTCTGAGGCAGTCTCTCGGCGAACTGCCGGTACAAGCAGAGCGGTTTGGATTTCGCGAAATGAGGTTGTTCGAGCGGCGCACCTATGACATGAAGTGCAACTGGAAGACTTATGTTGACAATTATCTCGAGGGCTATCACCTGCCCAGCGTGCATCCCGGGCTGAATCGCGAGCTCGATTACAACGCCTACACGGTTGAGGCGCATGGAAATTATGTGCGGCAGTTTAGCCCGATTCGTGGGGGGCAGGCGGGCGATGCCGTACCGCGCCGTTATCAGGGGGCGGGCAACGATTTGACCGCCGATTATTTCTGGATATTCCCCAACTGGATGCTTAACTGCTATCCCGATAACGCTTCACTGAACGTTATTTTGCCTCTCGAGCCGGAGCGGACTTTGGCCATCTTCGAATGGTATTTGCCTGAGCGTGAACTCGGAAGCAAGGCAGCGAGAGACTCCGTCGCCTTCAGCGATCAGATTCAGCTCGAAGATGTGACAATCTGTGAGACAGTTCAGAAAAATCTTCATTCGCGCAGCTATGATCGAGGCCGCTACAGCGTGAAGCAGGAAAAAGGTGTGCACGCGTTTCATCGCATGTATGCGCAGGCAATGAAAGAGCCTGTTGCCGGAAGTCAGCTGGCCTCGAGGGCCTGAACGCTCGCCGGGGTGGGATCTGCCACTTTTCTTCCTACAATCGGTGCGATCTGCCGTACCTGGAACATCAGCTCATCAAACTGATCCGGATAAAGCGACTGCATCCCATCCGAAAGAGCTTTATCGGGCTCATGATGGACTTCGATGATCAGTCCATCGGCCCCGACGGCGATCGCGGCACGCGAGAGCGGAGTGACTTTGTTGCGCTTGCCCGTGCCCTGGCTCGGGTCGACGATGATCGGCAGGTGGCTCAGGCGCTGCACGGCCGGAACAACGCTCAGATCAAGCGTGTTTCGCGTGTGATCTGCGAACGTGCGAATGCCGCGCTCGCACAGAATAACGCTGTAATTCCCCTCGCTCATGACGTATTCCGCCGCCATGAGAAATTCTTCCAGCGTCGCGGACATTCCCCGTTTTACCATCACCGGCTTGCGTGATCTTCCGGCACGCTTGAGCAGCGAGTAATTCTGCATGTTGCGCGCACCAATCTGAATAATGTCGGCGTACTCTTCGACCAGCTCGAGCGACTCGTTGTCAATGGCTTCGGTAATCGTACGCAGGCCGAAGTTTTCGCGAACTTCGGCCATGATCCGCAAGCCTTCTTCGCCCAGGCCTTGAAATGAGTACGGAGAAGTGCGCGGCTTGTAAGCACCGCCACGAAAAAATCGTGCGCCAGCCCGGCTGACGCGCTCTGCTATCGCAAATGCCTGATCGCGGCTCTCAATCGAGCAGGGCCCCGCAATGATCGCCAGCGGCGGTCCGCCGATGGTCGCGTCCGTTCCGGGAAATCGGACAACCGTGTTGTCCTGCTTGATGTCGCGGCTTACGAGCTTATAGGGCTTGGTGACGCGAATGACTTCGTGCACGCCCGGCATTTCTTCGAGTGAGCCGGCGTCAACCTCCCCGCGGTTGCCCGTAATGCCGACAGCCGTTCGCTCCGCGCCAGGAATCGCGTGAGCGCGATAGCCAAGCGTTTCAATTTTCTTGCAAACGTCACGCACCTGCTCTTCAGTGGCGTGCGCCTGCATCACGACCAGCATGGCAGGACCTCGAAACTAAAAGTGTATCGTGAGGCACAGAAGGCGGCAACGGCCGCGGCCCATGGCGAGCGTCCAGTTTGAAGTTCATCTGAACTTTTTAGTCCCGTTTAGCATCATATGTCACAAACGAAATGACGTTACCGTCCGCGTCCCGTACCTTAAAATCAGTCCCACCCCACGCCTGTTTCTTGAGCTTCTGAGGGAAGTCCACACCTCTTGCCATGAACTCCTCGAACAGGCCTCTCACATTCGAAACTTCGATGGAAGCCAGGATCAGAGATTTCTCCTGAGCGGCGGCCTCTGCGAAAAAAGGACGAGGCAGGAAGCGCAGGTGCAGACAAATGCCGTCGCGTGATACCGCGCCATAGAATGGCGGCGCGCCGTGAAGAAAGTCGATTTCAAATCCCAGTTGTTCGCGGAAGAAGGTCGCGCTCGCCCTGACATCGCGCACGAACAGGATCGGGATCACTTTTTTCAAGTGCGGCGGGCCGGTTGTCGTGCGATGGGTCTTGAAGTCTCCGGCCACTGCAGCCTTCAACCCAGCCCAACCTTTATGGCCGGCCTCCACCGCAACAATCTCCTGAGCCAGGGCAAGCGTGAACCTTAACGCCAGCACTTGGCGATCTGTCAACGATCTGTAGCGTTCGAGCTGACGCACTCTTCCGCCGATAGAATAATCGCCTTCGCGGTGCCAGCGAAGCAGCAGTTTGGCCTGTTTTCGATAGGTTTCCAGGGTAGGCATGAACGCACTCCGGCTGAGATTTTTCAGCGGGTGGGCCTAGCCCTTTCGGCGGGATTGCCGACGTGCCCCACAGGGAACAGCGTCAGCCTAGGCGGAAACTGATAGGTTGTCAAGCGCATCTGTTTGACCATCCTCAGGCAGCAAGTTAAAATAGTTGAGTTTGCCTGTACCTGCGGCGCCGTTCTGGAGCCGCCCGCATCCGTTGCCACACGAAGAGGGCCGACGCGGAAAGAGCAGCAAGCAAGAAGAGATAAAGTAAAAACCACGACGCAAGTGTGCGTCAGGTCATTTTCGTTGGAGGCATACCTATGTACGCGGTCATCCGCGCCGGTGGAAAGCAATACCGGGTGGCGCCCGGAGACGTCATCCGTGTCGAAAAGCAGAGCAACGGCGCGAACGGCCACGTCGAATTCAGCGATGTGCTCGCGGTTTCGGGCGGCGATGGCCAGATCGGCAGGCCGCAGTCGGAGGCCAGAGTTGTCGGAGAGATAGTCGAGCAGGGACGCGAGAAGAAGATTCTGGTTTTTCACTACAAGCGCAAAAAGCAATACAAAAAGCTGCGTGGTCACCGGCAGGACTACACTGCTGTGCGGATCACCGAGATCGCGGTCGATGGCCAGAAATTCACCGCTCCCCAAGCGCCTAAGAAAGAAGCAAAGCCGAAGAAAGTAGAAAAGATGGAAGCTGCGCCTTCGGAAACAAAGGCGGAGGCAAAGGCCGCAAAAGGGGCAGCGAAGAAGAAGTCTGCGCCTCCGAAGAAGACCGCGGCCAAGAAGGGTACGTCGAAGAAGAAGTAGTTTGATTTCACTGAAAGCTGACGGACTGAGAGCTCAAGGAGATTCCAGCTGGAAGCTAACAGCTAGGAGCTGATTTTCTATGGCCCACAAAAAAGGACAAGGAACATCACGCAACGGTCGTGATTCGAATTCGCAGCGGCTCGGCTTCAAGGCTTTTGGCGGGCAGCTTGTGCACGGCGGCACCATCATCGTCCGCCAGCGCGGCACACGCGTCAAGCCTGGCTTGAACGTTGGCCGAGGCAAGGACGACACGCTTTTTGCCAAGATCACTGGCCGCATCAAGTTCACTGACCGCGGCTCGATGGGCAAGTTCGTGATGATCGAGCCGGTCGAAGCCGAATAGCTTGTAGCGCGGACGTTCCTGCTTTACCAGCCTCGCCTTTAAGCGAGGCATTTTCATGTTCATCGACGAAGCCACAATTCGCGTGAAAGCCGGCGATGGCGGCAACGGTTGCGTCGCCTTCCGGCGCGAGAAATTTGTTCCGCGCGGAGGTCCCTCCGGGGGCGATGGCGGCAAAGGCGGCGATGTCATTATGGAATCCAGCGAGCGCCACAACACGCTGGTACACTTTCGTTTTAATCCCGAGTACCAGGCCCAGCGCGGGCGTCATGGCGAGGGCTCCAACAAAACTGGCCGCGAAGGTGAAGATGTTCTGCTGAAAGTTCCGGTCGGAACCATCATGTATGACGCCGACACCGGCGAAAAAGTGCATGATTTCTCTCATCCCGACGAGCGGGTTGTTATCGCCCGCGGAGGCCGCGGCGGACGTGGCAATGCCCGCTTTGCCACCTCCACCCATCAGGCCCCACGCGAGCACGAAGATGGCCGGCCCGGAGAAGAGCGCACTTTTCGGCTGGAGCTCAAGCTGCTCGCCGATGTCGGGCTCATCGGCTATCCCAATGTCGGTAAATCGACCCTGATTTCCCGTATCTCGGCGGCACGTCCGAAAATTGCCGATTATCCCTTCACCACCTTGCAGCCCAATCTCGGCGTGGTCGTGGTAGGCAAACCGCCAGACGACAAAAGCTTCGTGGTCGCCGATATCCCTGGCCTGATCGAAGGCGCGCATACCGGCGCTGGTCTGGGAACTCAGTTTCTCCGTCATATCGAGCGAACGCGTTTATTGGTTCACCTGGTAGATGTCTCAGACGCAAGCGGCCGGCCCGATCCGGTCAAAGATGTCGAGGTGATCATGGGCGAATTGAAAAGCTTCGGCGCGGATCTTGATAAGAAACCAATGATTCTGGTTGCATCCAAAATTGATGTCGCCAACAAAGAGAAGTTAGCGAAATTGAAGCGCTACGCGAAGAAACAGAATCTGGAACTATTTCCGATCTCCGCAGTGACCGGCAAGGGAATTGAAGAGCTCAAATATGCAATCGCGGAGCATCTCGATCACCTGCGCCCCGAGCTACCGCAGCAAGAGGGTATGAGCGTTTGATCCCGCTCACCAGGAGTTCTCACAAGTAGCTCAACCACCAGGTTTTTCGACGCCGCTTGAGACCGGCAAACCACGCGCAAAGCGGATAGACGAGAATAACCACGGTTAGCCATACTCCATAAACCGTCAAGAGGCTGTAGCCGTAGTTCGCAGGATAGGTATCGCCCGCGCCCCCGGGCAAAGAAGGTAAGGGAGTGAGCAGGAACCTGGCCCGCCCGTAGTAAATAAGCGCCGCGGGAAAGCTGAGCAGGTGAATGAGATAGAAGTGCACCACAAAATAGAAGAACGGCACACGGCCAAAGACAATCAGCGGATTCCTGGCTGAAAACTTCAGCCGGTCAAACCACGCCAGCAACAGAAAAGCCGGCCCCAGAGTCATCAGCAGAAAATCCAGAGAGGGAGGATACTTCGTGCAGCGCAGGAACGACAGAAGAGTCATCCCCGGGAACTCTGTTGACCATGATCGCGGATCGCCGTAGCGATTGATCCCACGTATTACCAGGAACGCCAGAATCATCGCGATCCCAAGCTTCATAAGTACGCGTTGACGCTTTGGTGCGTCCATCAGCATGACATTTCCAAAGCAGAACCCAAGCGCCATCACGGCGAACCAGGGCACCAGTGGATAGGCCACCAGCACCGGAAAACTTCCGACATTAAAGATTCCATTCTGATGGAGAATGTTCCAAATCCATCCATACGAACCGAACTGCGATGCCGAAATTGAATCGGTGAGGTTGTGCAACGCAACCACGGCCAGGCTCGAAATCGCCAGCCAGCGCATGGGGATTCGAACCAGAGCGGCGAGGCAAATCATCGACAGTCCCAGCATCCAAAGCACATTCAATATCATGATGCCGTGGATCATGCCGAAGGTGAGCGCAAATCGCATGATCGTCAGGTCAACGATAATCAGCCATGCTCCGCGCTTAAGCAGAAACCGGGAAAGCTCTACCGGCGTATGTTTCCCATGCATCCAGAAAAATGCCCCGAGACCTGCAGTGAATGCGAACACTGGAGCGCAGATATGTGTCACCCACCGGGTCAAGAACAGCGCGGCCGTCGTGCGCGAGAGATCTTCAGGCTGAAAAAGCATTGCACTCGCGTTGAAGAACTCGCGGGTATGGTCGAGCGCCATGATGATCATGACCAATCCGCGCAAGGCATCGATCGACGGCAGGCGACATCGGGTAGGCTTGCCGTTCGAACCTGGCCCACCGTTCGAAGGCGATGCAAGGGTTCTTACCGGTATCTGGGCCTGATCCGCAGTGATGGGCATGGCGCGGCCTCGCGATTTATTTACCCGATTATCGTCGAAGAGGGTCGATCTGACTAGATCAGGGTAAGCGCGCTCGTGATCGTTACGCCTCCGCCGCTTTCCCGTGCTGGAAATGATACTGCAGAATCTTAGCCGCCAGCGCCGGGCTCATGGATGGGCTCTCCGCTTCCATCGTCCGCACAACCTCGCCTCGGCACACTACTTCCGCCGCTGACAACCCGGCAATCTCGGCGGGCAGCACCAGATTAATCTCCAGCTGAACATTTGTTGGCACAACTTCTTCCGCCCGGAACAGCACGCCTGAGCGGCTGATATTCTCCGTCGTGCCAACGTGCCAATCATCGTGCCCGAGCTGGCGATATTTCAGCGGCAGATTAAGCCGGAAGCGCTGCGCCCGGAAGGGCGACAGCTTCTTGCTGTGAGTAACGGGTACTTGCGTTGCTAAACGAGCAGCCATGACAACCTCCTGAGGGAGTGGAGTATCGAGCACCTCGCGCACCTTCGCTTTCAGCGCGGGGAGGGTAAAAGGTTTCTGCAGCAGGATCAGTCCGGCATCGAGGGTGCCGTTGTTGCCGATCGCGCCTTCCGTATAGCCCGACATGTAAAGCACCTTGACGCCGGGCCGCACGGACAGAATCCGCTGCGCCAGCTCGTGCCCGTTCATTCCAGGCATGATGACGTCGGTGAGCAGCAGGTGAATCAATCCCGAAAACGAATTGGAAATTTGTATAGCCGCGGCCGGGTCGGCGGCCTCTAGCACTATGTATCCTTGCGTCTCGAGGTAATGCCTCGTCAGATTACGGACGTTGGTCTCGTCTTCCACCAACAGGATGGTCTCGTGCCCTCGTTTCATCGATGCCTGCGTAGCCTCTTCTTCCGCGGCAACCACTGGTTCGCCCGCTCCGTCCACCCGCGGAAGATAAATCTTGAATGAGGTGCCCGCTCCCGGCTCGCTATAGACCCATACATACCCGCCGCTCTGCTTCACAATGCCGTAAACCGTCGACAGTCCCAGCCCCGTGCCTTTCGTCCCCTTGGTTGTAAAAAACGGCTCGAAGATATGCGTCTGTGTTTCCGCGTCCATTCCGATGCCGGTATCGCTGATCGCCAGCATCACGTACTCGCCTGGTTCGAGCGGCGCATGCAAACGCGCGTAGCTTTCATCGAGCGACACGTTGGCGGTTTCGATCGTGAGCTTGCCCCCATGTGGCATGGCATCCCTTGCATTCACGGCAAGGTTCATGATCACCTGTTCGATCTGGCTTGGATCGGCCTGTACCGCCCCAATCTCTCCCCCCGGAATCATGATCAGCTCAATGTCCTCTCCGATCAGACGGGTCAGCATCTTCAGGTTTTCGGTGACTACCGCATTCAGATCAAGCACCTTCGGTGCCAGCATCTGCTTGCGGCTGAAGGCGAGCAATTGCCGCGTCAATGAACCGGCGCGCTTGGCTGCGCTCGCGATCTCAAGCGCCGGAGCTCGCAGTTCAGGATCGGACCCAATTCGCTCCAGCAGGAACTCGCAATATCCCGAGATCACCATCAACAGGTTGTTAAAGTCGTGAGCGATGCCGCCGGCCAGTCGCCCTACCGCCTCCATCTTTTGCGACTGCCGCAACTGTTGCTCGAGCGCACGGTGCTCAGTCACATCCTCGGCGTAGAGTTCAAAGAAAGTCGGCTTGTTCTCGGCCTGGATGGTTCTGCCGGAGAGGCGCACGATGATCGACTTCTCGCCTCTGCCTTTCCATTCCGCAATCAGCCCGTTGAATTTTTGTGACGACCGCAGGTGATCGGCCACGATGAACCACTGCTGCGCATCGGCATAGAGGTTCGCCAGATTCGTGCCGACGATGTCGGTCGCGGAGATATACCCTAGCATTGCGACCAGCGCGGGATTCGCGCTCAGCAGAATCCCGGCGGAATCGCACCGGCAAATTCCATACGGGGCGTTGTTCACCAGCGAACGAAAATTGACCTCCGAACGGCGCAGGCCCTCCTGTGCCGCGCGCAGCGCCGCGTTAAACGAACAGATCAGCAGCGCTACAAACACGAACAGCGTGAGATGTATGATGGCCTTGCGATATTCGGCCGGCGAGTGCGGCCCGGCCAGCGAAAAGTAGGCGCTCACGGTCAGAGCGAACGAGGTGGCGACCAAGCCGGGTTTCCATCCCCCGTACCATGCGCTCACCATGATCGCCACGGCAAAAACCACCAGCCGGCTTTCGACTACGTCTGAGAGCAGCAACGCCGGAATGAGCGCCAGAATTATGCTGAGGATGGCGACCCCGTAGCGCAGGATGGGAGCGCGGGCAGGCGGGATGGTACGCGCGCGGAGAAGGGGGAGCTTCACTCGCATTCAAATTGAGCATAGTTCCATTATGGGAAAGCCGCGAGTTACGGGAGTTCATCGAGTTCCAATGCAGATGGGCCGTACAAGAGACGCTATTCGGGCAATGCAGAAGGTTTTCCAGCCTGGCAGGTGTGAAGCAACCATAGCGAACCCATGAACATCGGCCTCTTCGGCGGAACCTTCGATCCCATCCACAACGGCCACATTGCGCTGGCACGCGCCGCGCAGGAGCGCTGCAATCTGGGCGTCATCTATTTCGTTCCCGCGAGCGTTCCTCCGCACAAACAGCAGCCGGTCGCGTCCTTCATTCACCGCTATGCCATGGTCGCACTCGCAACAAGAGATGATAAGAATTTTGTGCCATCGCTGATGGAGGCTCCTCAGGCTTCTGCAAAAAAGCCAGCAGTGAACTACTCAATCGACACAATTCAAGAGTTAAAGCGCAACTTTAAGAAGTCCGACCGCCTGTTCTTTCTGATCGGGATTGACGCCTTCAAAGACATCGCAAAGTGGCGTGAATCTGAGGCCTTGTTTCGCGAATGTGCGTTCATGGTTGCCAGCCGCCCGGGATATTCCCTGGCCGATGTCGCCAATTCCCTTCCCGAGGCTCTGCGGCCAAAACAATCCATTACTGCCCCCTTCAAGAAGCAATCCGCGTCCGGAGATTTGGTCCTTCCGGGTGTGACCATGCATTTGCTCGACAACGTTCACCAGAAAATTTCCGCAACTGAAATCCGCGAAGCGATCCGCAGGAGGCGTGCAACGAAATTTCTCGATGCGACCGTGGCCGCATACATAAAGAAGACGGGTTTGTATGCTCAACAGCTCGCGTAGGGGCAGGCGTCTCGCCTGCCCGGCCGCGCGCAGCTCGGCTAATAGATTGTCATTCCGACGCAGCGAGCGTCAGCGAGCCAGGAAAAATCTGCTTTTGTCATCCCGAGCAGATCATCGCGGAGCGATGATCTGCGGAGTGGAGGGACCCTGCGCCAGAGCTTAAGCAACCATCAACAGGTGTAGCACGGACATTTCTGTCCGCGATGGCTGTGACGGTTGAACCTCATTCCCGCCCAGGTAAGCTCGCAAAACCGGCTCGCGGCGCCTGGGGCGCCGGTTTCGCCATACAGAATTCGCCGTATTGAGGTTGCGGAAATCATGTAGTAGCATCGCGCCCACAGGAGTTATCAGTATGCCCAGAATCGCGGTTCGACCCCTTCTGCTGATGATGGCGTTCTCTTCCTTGGCGCTCGCGCAAGGCACCTACGCCCAGTTTGACGTGCCGGGATCGGTCACGACGGAAGGCGTCGGCATCAACACCGCGGGAGACATTGTGGGTTGGTACTACGACGCGAATTACAACTGGCATGGCTTTCTTCTGAGTGGCGGAGCCTACACCACGATTGACTATCCCGGCGCGACGTATACCTACCTGAACGGCATTAATGACGTTGGTCAGATCGTGGGTTTCCACGACTACGGGGACGGATTCACTTACGACATACAGGCGCAGACCTTCACCAACCTCAACGATCCTCATGGAACGCGGACTTACGCCTACTGCATCAACAATGCCGGAATGGTCGGCGGCAACAGCACTTACGAAGGATACGGTTATTCCAAAGGCTTCTTTTTTAATGGCTCGACCTACGCGAACATAGCGCCAGAAAACTCCTTGCACGTAAATGTCACCGGGATTACCGCGTCCGGGGAGGTTGTGGGCAGCATCCTCGGCAACGTGATGTATAGGTATTTTAAGTGGTCTACCGGCAAATATGAGCCTCTCGGCATACCAACTGTGGGAGCGGACGAAGGTGCGTTGAATGGAGTCAATCCGCAAGGAACCGCGGTAGTCGGCTACTACAAACCTTCGACACAGGTGACGGCAGGGTTCTTATATCAGAACGAGATTCTGACAACGCTTGAATACCCCGGCGCTCCAAAATCTACCTGGGCCTTTGGCATCAATTCCGCGGGAGTAGTGGTTGGGGCATTTACCGATGCAAACAACGTGACGCACGGCTACACCTGGACGCCTGACGCTCCTGCCAATCACAAATAGCGATCACTAACCCGCGGGTGGCCCTCCGCCCGCTGGAAAAAGCGCCGGGGCTTCGGAATGACAGGGGAGAGGTGAATTTCCTGCTTCGAGGCTGGCACGGCCGTCGCGCAAACATCTCTCGATTGACTCTTTCAATCGCGAAAATGCAATAATCGTTCCTTTGCCGGGGGTTCGCATGAGCAGAGGCCTGAGAATCACGCTGATTGTTGCAGTCGTTGTGATCGCTTTAGTGGCCGCGGCTGCGGTCAAGGTGCTTGGGCCGAGGGCCTTTCTTGGCCCACGTTCAAGGCCTCTCACATCTCGAAAATTCGAGGTCACGCCGGCGCGGCTGGAACGAGGCAAATACTTAGCGAACGGAATCGGCTGTCTCTATTGCCACTCGCCGCATGACTGGAGCAAACCGGACGATCCCATTTTGCCGGGAATGACCGGCGCCGGGCAGGAACTCCCCTACACCGACGAACCCGGCAAGGTTTTTGCGCCGAATCTCACATCGGACAAAGAGACCGGAACCGGCAACTGGAGCGACGATATGCTCGCCCGTGCCATTCGCGAGGGCATTGGCTATGATGGGCGCGCTCTGTTCGGGATCATGCCGTTTAGCCACTACCGGAATATGCCGGATGAGGATCTGGCGTCGATCATCGTCTACCTGCGCACCTTGCCGCCGGTAAAGAATGCTTTGCCCCGCACGGAAATTATTTTTCCGGTCAACTTCATCATGCGCAACGATCCGCAGCCGATTACGAACCCGGTTGCCGCGCCCGACCTTTCTGATCCGGTGAAGCGAGGAAGGTTTCTGGTGAACCTGATCGGTTGCGCGGATTGCCATTCGCCGGTCGATAAGCATCACGTCGCCCTCGCCGGCCTGGAATTTTCAGGAGGACAGGTCCTCGGCGCGCCCTGGGGCACGGTTGCCAGCGCAAACATCACGCCCGACGCTTCCGGGATTTCTTACTACGATCAGGCCATGTTCATCAAAGCGATGCGGACTGGAACGGTGGGCGCGCGTCAGCTCAGTAAAACCATGCCCTGGCCAGCGCTGCGCAATCTGACGGATGAAGACCTGGCTGCGATCTTCGCGTACCTGAAAACTTTAAAACCCATCTCGCACCGTGTGGATAATAGCCAGCCACCGACGCTCTGTCCGCTGGATGGAGCCATGCACGGTGCGGGGAATCAAAACAAACGGTAAGCACTCGCGTCACCGCATCTGCAAGACTGTTTACGGCGTCACCCTGAACACCACCCCATGCCCATTCGCCCCGCCTTCATTCGTGGTGCCGTACAGGTTGCCCTGTTTGTCCAGAACCAGGTTGCTGAACGAGTACATGCCGTCGGTTCCGCCGGTGAAAACATAAAGCTCGTTGTAGCTCCATGTTCCCGCCGCGGGTGTCAGTTCGTATACCGTTCCCGCGTCGTTTTCGCCGTCGCAGTGGGTGGTGGCGTAAAGGTTGCCGGAGTTGTCGAACATCACGTCACGGAAGGTGCCGGAGATGCCCCAACCCGGAAGGCCGTAAATCACGTTGAAATTCCAGCTCGCGCCCGACGGAGTCAGCTCAAAAATCGTGCCCCCGCCGCTCGAATCGTCGCCGCCTCCGTCAGTCGCCGCTCCATACAAATTGCCGCCGCGGTAAACCAGCCCGGCATAAGGTACACCGCCGTCGCTCAGCAGCTCAAAATTATGAAGAACCGTTTCCGTCCAGCCGGACTGCGATCGCGCGAGCTCGAAAATCACGCCGAACCCGTACGTTCCTCCCGCTGAAGCCGTGCCATACAGATTTCCCCGGCTGTCGAAGACGAGCCCGGCAACCGGTGTAGCTCCGTCTGTGCCCGAACCAAAGCTGTGCAGCACGCGCTCACTCTGGCCGCTAACCTCAAATACCGTACCCGCGCCGTTCGCCCCGCCGGCGGTTGTCGTGCCGTAGAGGTGGCCGCCGAGGTCCATCACCAGATCGCCGTAGGGATTCGCGCCATCGCTCCCGCCCGCGAAGCTGTAAAGAACCTTTTCGCCGCCTTTCGCTGGAATCATGAAGACCGCGCCGAGGTCCTTTGCGCCTCCGTTGTAAGTCGTGCCATAAAGGTTCCCCGACTGGTCCATGATCAACCGGGATTGGGGATACCCTCCGTCACTCCCGCCGGTGAACGCGTGTAGCACCGTCTCCGCACCGCTGCGCGACATTTTGAATGCCACGCCGTAGCCATAGCTGCCGCCGCCGCTCCCGGTGCCGTAAAGATTTCCAGAACTGTCCATCACCAGCCCCGCCAAAGGAGCAGAGCCATCGCTACCATTGGTGAAATTATGGATGACGTTGAAGGTTTGTGCCTGACCTGGGTCGACCAAAACTGAAGCGACAATAATAACGACGGTGAAAACAAACGATTGTGCAGCAGAGGGGGGTTTCCGCGTCATTTACTTCTCCCTGGTTCGTGGTTTGGACTGCTTCGACGTAGCGGCGTAAGAGGCCTTTGCAGTGTGCAACACTCTGGCCCGCCTGTCAATATGCAAGTTAGTGCACTTCAATGACTTACAAATGCACAGGCCGGGACAATTACCCCGGTTCTCCGCATTCCTTATAATGAGCTAATTCCGTTCGCTCGGCGGTAAAGCCTTTCTGGCTGGGAGGCCCACCCCTTGACAACCCTCCACTCACATTTGATAGACTCTTAGCACTCGTTATTAAAGAGTGCTAACAATGCAAGACACAGCTGTAGTCCTGCAAAAATTCCAATCACTTTCTACGAAAGGAGTCTGAAATGGCTAAGTTCACCCCACTGCACGACCGCATCCTGGTGCGGCGAATTGAGGAAGGTGAGACCACCCGTGGTGGCATCATCATCCCCGACAGCGCCAAGGAAAAGCCCCAGGAGGGCGAAGTCGTTTCCGTTGGCAAAGGCAAGATCAATGAGGAAGGCAAGATCCGTCCGCTGGATGTGAAAGAGGGCGACCGCATCCTCTTCGGCAAGTACTCCGGCACCGAAATCAAGCTCGATGGCGAAGACTACATCATTATGCGCGAAGAAGAAGTTCTTGGCATTCTGTCCGGCGCAGCCAAGAAAGAGACCGCAGGCTCGCGCAGATAAGTAGCAAAGCTTGTCATCCCGAGCGGCCCGCTTTTGGCCGTCGAGGGAGCTGGGCGAAGCGACCGCGCGTCGGGTTCGCAAAGCGAACCGGACAATAAAGCGCGACGCGAGCCTCCGAATTAGAAATTCCGCAGCGTAATGCTGCAATCAAACTTTCAGGAGAAGAAACATGGCAAAGCAAATCGTACACGGAGAAGAGTCGCGGCAGGCGATCCTCCGCGGCGTGAACCTTCTGGCCGACGCCGTAAAAGTCACACTCGGCCCCAAGGGCCGCAATGTTGTCATTGAAAAGAAGTTCGGTTCGCCGACCATCACCAAGGACGGCGTCACCGTAGCGAAGGAAATTGAACTGAAAGACAGCCTCGAGAACATGGGCGCACAGATGGTGCGTGAAGTCGCCAGCAAGACCTCTGATGTCGCCGGCGATGGTACCACCACCGCCACCGTTCTCGCCCAGGCGATTTATCGCGAAGGCGTAAAGACCGTCGCTGCTGGCGCCAATCCTATGGCCCTGAAGCGCGGCATCGAGAAGGCCGTTGAGACCATCTGCGGCAAGCTCGACAAGGAAGGCAACCGTGAGAAGGGCGAGCTCGACAAGTTCTCCAAGCCCGTCTCCGGCGACATGATCGCCCAGGTCGGCACCATCAGTGCAAATAACGACGAGCAGATCGGCCGCATCATCGCGGAAGCGATGAAGAAGGTCGGCAAAGACGGCGTTATCACCGTCGAAGAAGCCAAGACGCTCGAAACCCAGCTGGATGTCGTCGAGGGCATGCAGTTCGACCGCGGCTACCTCTCACCTTATTTCGTCACCGATCCCGAGCGCATGGAAGCCGTGCTCGAGAACGCCTACATCCTGATCCACGAAAAGAAAATCAGCTCCATGAAAGACCTGCTCCCGCTGCTCGAGCAGATCGCCAAGAGCAGCAAGCCGCTGCTGATCGTGGCTGAAGACGTGGAAGGCGAAGCGCTTGCCACCCTGGTAGTTAACAAGCTGCGTGGCACGCTGCAAGTCTGCGCCGTCAAGGCTCCGGGCTTCGGCGATCGCCGCAAAGCCATGCTGCAGGATATCGCCATCCTCACCGGGGGCAAAGCCATCACCGAAGATCTCGGCATCAAGCTCGAGAACGTGCAAATGTCCGACCTCGGCCAGGCCAAGAAGCTCACCGTCGACAAGGACAACACCACCATCGTCGAGGGCAAAGGCAAGCACTCGGAGATCGAAGGCCGAGTAAAAGAAATCCGCAGCCAGATCGACAAGACCACCAGCGACTACGACCGCGAGAAGCTGCAGGAGCGGCTGGCGAAGCTGGTTGGCGGCGTGGCGGTTATTAAAGTCGGCGCCGCGACCGAAACCGAAATGAAGGAAAAGAAAGCCCGCGTGGAAGATGCGATGCACGCCACCCGCGCTGCCGTTGAGGAAGGCATTGTCCCCGGCGGAGGCGTGGCTCTGGCCCGCAGCGCAGCCGTGCTGGAGAAGTTGAAACTGGAAGGCGACGAGCAGACGGGCGTGAACATCGTGAAGCGCGCCATTGCAGAGCCATTGCGTATGATCGCCGAGAACGCCGGCGAAGAGGGCGCAATCGTGCTGGGCAAAGTGCTCGATTCCAAAGATGCGAACTTTGGCTACAACGCTTTCAGCAACGAGTACGAGGATCTGGTAAAAGCTGGCGTGCTCGACCCCACCAAGGTCGTCCGCACCGCTTTGCAGAACGCAGGATCCATCTCCTCATTGATGCTTACCACCGAAGCTCTGGTCGCGGAAATTCCGGAAGAGAAGAAAGCTCCGGCAATGCCCGGCGGCCATGGCGGCGGTATGGGAGACATGTACTAAGAAAAACGTGTGGCGCGGGCACCTTCGTCCGCGAAAATACAAAAGCCCCGGCTTGCGCCGGGGCTTTTTTCATTTTGGAGATCTTATTCGAATAATTTCTCGCAGCTCCACTGCGCGGAAAGGCGTCCGAGAAGTCCCGCACTCCATGTCCAAGCGCGGTTCCGGACAAGATCGCAATTCCCGGTTATGCGCCGCTCATTTGCGCTATACTCCTGCGCCAGCATTTAGGTGCTGTTCCTGTCAGAGACTTTAATCACGTTGTCGGGAGCAACGACATGGCGATCGAAGACCGTATACGAGACGCAATCGAAAACGGGAAAAACAAGGCCGGAGAGATCCTCGCAGGAAGAGCAGCCGCGCGCGAGCGGCGGCAAGCCGCACTACAGCAAAATCCGAGAGCCCTGTCATTCAACGTACAGCTGGCAGCGGCTGCGCCAGGCGTGGCGCCCGCCACCGTCACCACAGCGGGCTACCTCGCCGCGCTGGGTGATTCGTGGTTCGACTATCCCTTTCACGATGTGCTTAAGGAACTCGAGGATGGGCATGGCTACAGCGTGGAATCAACTGCGCACAAGGGCGACCCCATCGAGAAGATGGCTTACGTCGGGGGCCAAATGGATGACTTCGCTAGAAAGCTCGAGAAAATACAGGCCCGCGGAGCCGTACCGAAGGCAGTTCTCATCTCGGGCGGTGGTGATGATGTCGCCGGCAATGAATTCGGCATGTTGTTGAACCATGCCGATTCGCCGATTGCAGGATGGAACGACGACGTCGTCGCCGGGCTCGTCAATCTCGGTGAGCGCATCTACACCGCCTACCACACCATGATCGCCGGCGTACAAGCCATTTTTGTCCAGTACTTTCCCGCGCGCGAGTTGCATGTGCTGGTGCATGGATACGATTATCCGGTACCCGATGGCCGCGGCTTCTTTGGGGGATGGCCCTTTCCGGGGCCGTGGCTTGAGCCCGGATTTCGCGAGAAAAATTTTACCGACCTGCAGGCCCGCATCGACCTGATGCGCACGCTAATGGATCAATTCAATACTCTGGTTGCATCGCTCGCAGTGCCCAACGTGAACATTCACTACCTCGATCTGCGAAACACGCTTTCAACCGTGCTGGCCGGCGACGCCTACCAGCAGGACTGGGCCAACGAACTGCATCCGACAGAGAAAGGCTTTGCAGCCGTGGCCAATAAATTCGCTGCGGTGCTGAACACAATCCCGTGAGCCTGGACAGCAATGTCCGCGCTACATGTTTTTCGACCTGGCTCGGAGCTTGGGCAACGGCGGGCAGGTCCGTCCACACCATGCCTCACCAGCTGTAGTGCGCAACGTACGTTATGGTCTTCTCCGTATCGGGGGCGATGTTCACCGGGAACTCAATGGTGTGGCTCTCGGTTTTCTTATATTCGGTGGAGCTGGATTCGATGTTCCAATTGACGGCACGATACAGGTGCTCGACCACGCGCACCGCCACGGGCTCGGTTTTATGGTTGCGAATTTTGATCTCAAAAGATTCGCTCGCAACGCGGTTCTTGACGTCAATGGTGTAGTCCGTACGGCGGCGCTCGCCGACCAAATCAAAAGCGTTGCCGGTATAGATGCGGAGAGTCTCGTCGCGCGGGGTGTGCTCGATGGTGTTTTCGCCCGTGAATTCGATCTGGCCATCCTCGTTGTGGCGGTAGAAACGCAAACGGCCCTTCGGCAACGGCATTCCCAGGTGGTTGGCTTCGGAGTTGCAAAATTCGCGCATCACCCAAACCTTCGGGTTCGATTCTGTGCCATAGGAGTGATCGTTGCGAATGTTGTCCCAGTTCCAGTTGTAGTAGCGGTTGGCATCGAGCTTGAGGCCGTCGTAAATGTAGAGCTGTTTAGAGGTGATGCCGGTCGCGCGGATGAATTCGACCTGCTTGGTTTCGCGATCCCGCAGCGTAGTGCGGCGATCGAGCGTGTAAAGGTGGTACTCGTCGAACGTTTTTTCGCTTACCGGCGGCACAGCGGCTTCAGCCGCCACCGGCATGCGCACGGCACCTCCCCCAATGCCACCCTGTAATGGCTGGATCTTGTTTACATCGCCCGCCATGAGTTTGATGCGGGCATTTTCGAAGGTCTTGCCGCTGCGGTTATCCATGGTGATCCAGCCGACGAGGTCAACCAGGTCGCCTTTCTCTGGAGCGATCATGTTGTAGTCGGCCTGCCAGGTAAATCCCCCGGTGACGTACGAAAATTCGGCAGGAAACTTGCCCGGCTTGTCGGTCGAGAGCAGCCACTCCAGGCGAGGCTTGAGAATAGTCTCCGCCGTGAGGTCGGGAAAGATCGGCGTTCCCGGAAGACCGAAACGCAGTTGCCCTGCGACCTCGATGATGGGCTCTTCCTGCGGGTATTGCTGATAGCCGTTCATATTGAACGGATCGGACCGCACAAACCCGCTGCGAACAACTTTGCCCTGTACTTTGCTGTGATCGGGCAACTCGAAGTCGAGCGTCCGGCCTTCGTACAGCGAGAGCAGAGAAAATTGCGAAACCCGGTCAGCACGGTAATTCTGCTCCAGCACCTGAAGCGCGTGCTTGCCGCTGGGATCACGCAAGACGACCGAGTCAGGCTCAAGATGCATCGTGATGTCATTGACGTTGACCTGATTTTCGCCCAGCTTGAGGT
>Ga0335078_10001495_pt1 | contig 35279 bp, 32 predicted proteins | sample Lox_Sample_32_FD_206711 | JGI IMG/M metagenome (GOLD analysis project Ga0335078, IMG submission 206711) | Soil microbial communities from Loxahatchee National Wildlife Refuge, Florida, United States - Lox_Sample_3.2 | ecosystem: Environmental > Terrestrial > Soil > Wetlands | place: USA...
TGACCGCCAGCGTGCGCTCGCCGCCGCCCGGGTCATCCGGGCCGGCGCCGGCGCCAGCGGCCACCAGCCGGCCGTGGTCCAGGGTGATAACCCGGCTCATCCGGCCATCGGCGGCGGGGCCCGCAGCGGCCGGGCCCATAGCAGCCGGGCCCATAGCGGCCAGGCCCATAGCGGCGGGGCCCGCAGCAGCCGGGCCTGTATCGGCGGCATCCATGGTGACCGGGCCCATGGTGACCGGGCCCCTGATGACCGGCGACGCCCAGCCGGGCCCGTGGCTGACCAGCAGCACGGTCCGCCCGGCCATCAGCCGCTCGATGTGGCCGGTGATCATCCGGGCGGTGACCGGGTCCAGGTGCGCCACCGGCTCGTCGAGCAGCAGCAGCGGGGCGTCCCGCAGGAACGCGCGGGCCAGCGCGATGCGCTGCCGCTGGCCCGCGGACAGCCGGGTGCCGCGCTCCCCCAGCGGGCAGTCGTAGCCGCCCGGCAGCGCGTCGATGAACTCGGCCGCACCGGCCGACTCGGCCGCCCGGGTGACCGCGGCCCGCGGCGCGTCCGGCCACCCCAGCGCGATGTTGCTGGCCACCGTGCCGTCGAACAGGTGCGGATGCTGCGGTACCCAGGCGATCTGCCGTCGCCACCCGGCTGGGTCCAGCGCGGCCAGATCGGTCCCGGGCGACCCGACCTCGATCCGCCCCCCGGTCGGCTCGGCGAACCGGAGCAGCAGTGCGAGCAGCGAGCTCTTGCCCGCACCGCTCGGCCCGGCCAGCATGATCCGCTCACCGGGCTGGATCGACAGGGTCACCCCGTCCAGGGCCGGGACCTGGCGCGAGGGATAGGACAGGGTAATGGCGTTCAGGAAGATGGGGTCAGTGGACAGCTCGACGGCCACGGGCGCGGCCGGGCCCAGCCCGCGGGTTGCGGGCCGGCTGGCCCCGGGCAGCGGCGTCTCCAGGATCTCGCACGCCCGCCCGGCCGCGGTGACGCCGTCCATGCTGGCGTGGAACTGGGTGCCGACCGCGCGCAGCGGCAGGTACGCCTCGGGCGTCAGCAGCAGGACGAGGAGCGCGGTCTGGTAGCTCAGGTGCCCGGCCAGCAGCCGCAGCCCGACCTCGACCGCGACCAGCGCGGTGGCCAGCGCCGCGGACAGCTCGAGCACCAGCGCGGACAGGAACGCGATCCGCAGCGTGCCCATCGTCGCGCCGCGGTAGGCGTCGGTGACCTCGGCGATCACCTCGGTCTGCGCCTCGGCCCGGCCGAACAGCTTGAGCGTCGGCAGCCCCTCGACCACGTCCAGGAAGTGGCCGCCCAGCCGGGCCAGCAGCTGCCACTGGCGCTGCGTCCTGGCCCGGGTCTGCAGCCCGATCAGCGCGGCGAACACCGGGATCAGCGGCAGGGTGACCGCGATCACCAGCGCGGAGATCCAGTCGGCCAGCGCCACCCGGGCCACCACCGCCACCGGCACCACGACGGCCAGCACGAGCTGCGGGAGGAACCGGGCGAAGTAGGGGTCGAGGCCGTCCAGGCCCTTGGTGGACAGGGTGGCCACCTCACCGGCCCGCTGACCGCGCAGCCAGGCCGGGCCCAGCCGCAGCACGTGCGCGGTGAGCCGGCGGCGCAGCTGGGACTTGACCGCGGCCGCGGCGCGCAGCGCGGCGATCTCCCCGCCGTAGGCGGTGCCGGCCCGGGCGGCCAGCACGACCAGCAGCACGATCAGCGTGCCGCCCAGGGCGGCCGCCCCGGTGCCGGTGGCGGCGGCCGCCAGGGCGCGGGCGAGCAGGCCCGCCTGGGCCAGCACCAGGGCGGTGGTGACCAGGCCGAGGACCACGGTGAGGATCAGGTAGCCGCGGGCGGCGGCCGCGTACCGGAGCAGCCGCGGGTCGACCGGTCTCATCGGCCGGGGCACCCCCTCTCCGCGGCCCGGGTCATGGCTGCAGGTTAACCGCGGCCCCGGCCCGTGCCCAGCCGACCCCCGGGACAGCGGCCAGGTGTCTTGCTCGTGACCGGCGGATGACGGCTGGCTTACCGGCGCCGCGCTGGCCCGGCCCGGAAGTGCGCCCGGCGCGCAGAGCGGCAATGATGGGGCTGATGGGTGGAGGCGATGCGGGAACGGCGGGCGCCACGGCCGGGTGCTCGTACGCGCTGCTGGCCGACGGCACCACGATCACGATCCGGCCAGCCCGGCCGGATGACCACGCGGCCGTCCGGCAGCTGCACGAGGCGATGTCCCCGGACAACCTGTACCTCCGGTTCTTCAGCCTGAGCAAGCAGTCGGGGCGGCAGGAGGCCAGCCGGCTGACCCGCGCCGAGGACGGGCGGCACGCCGCGCTGCTCGGCTTCCTGGGTGCCGAGCTGGTCGGCGTGGCCAGCTACGAACAGCCAGCCAGCGACCTGAGCACGGCCGAGGTCGCGTTCGCCGTGGCCGACCGGATGCACGGCCGCGGCGTCGCCACGCTGCTGCTCGAGCACCTCGTCTCGCTGGCCCGGGCGTGCGGGGTACGCGTGCTCACCGCCTCGGCGCTGGCCGAGAACACCGCCATGCTCCGCGTGTTCGCCGATGCCGGGCTGAGCGTGCAGCGACGGGTGGCGGACGGCGTGGTCGAGCTGACCATGCCGGTCCCGCGCAGCGCCGGGCTGAGCGAGCCCAGCCGGTACCTGGACGCGGTGGCCGGCCGGGAGCAGCGCGCCGAGGTGGCCAGCCTGGAGCCGCTGCTGCACCCGCGCACGGTCGCGGTGATCGGCGCGGGCCGCCGCGGCGGCTCGATCGGCCGGGTCATCGTGCGCAACATCCGGGACGCCGGCTACCCGGGGGCGCTGTTCGCGGTGCATCCGCGGCTGACCGACATCGACGGCATCCCGTGCGTGCCGGCGCCGGCCGCGCTGCCACAGGCGCCGGACCTGGCGGTGCTGGCGGTGCCCGCGGCCGGGCTGCTGGCGGCCGCGGAAGACTGCGGCCAGCGCGGCGCGCGGTCGCTGGTGGTGATCACCTCGGGGCTGACCCCGGCGCAGTCGGCCCGGCTGCTCGACACGTGCCGGCGCTGGGGCATGCGCCTGGTCGGGCCGAACTGCTTCGGCGTGGCCGTGCCGCCGGCCGGCCTGGACGCCACGTTCGCGCGGCACCACCCGGCGCCGGGCACGGCCGGGCTGGTGGTCCAGTCCGGCGGGCTCGGCGTGGCGCTGCTGGAGCATTTCTCCCGGCTGGGCATTGGCGTCTCCTCGTTCGCCTCGGTCGGCGACAAGCTGGACGTGTCGGGCAACGACATGCTGCAGTGGTGGGCGGACGACGGCGTGACCAGGCTGGCCGTGCTCTACCTGGAGTCGTTCGGCAACCCGCGCAAGTTCGCCCGCACCGCGGCCCGGGTCAGCGCGCGGATGCCGGTGCTGACCGTGCACGCGGGCACGTCCGCGCCGGGCCTGCGCGCCGTGACCACGCACACCGCGGCCGCGGCCGCGCCGCTGATCACCCGGCAGGCACTGTTCGAGCAGGCTGGCATCATCGCCACCAGCAACCTGGGCGAGCTGCTCGACACGGCCGTGCTGCTGGCCGCGCAGCCGGTTCCGGCGGGCAGCCGGGTGGCCGTGCTGACCAACGTGGGCGGGGCGGCTGTGCTGGCCGCCGACGCGTGCGTGGCGGCGGGGCTGTCCGTGGCCACCCCGGGTCACGCCGTCCAGGCCAAGCTGGCCGCGATCCTGCCGCCCGGCGCGGCGGTCGGCGGCCCGGTGGACACCACCGCCACCGTCAGCGCGGACGCCTTCGGCGCCGCGCTGGCCACCGTGGGCGGCGACGCCGGGGTGGACGCGGTCATGGCGCTGGTGGTGCGGACCGCCGCGGCCGATCTGGTCCCGGCGCTCACCGCGGCCCGGCTGCCGGTCCCGCTGGCCGCGGTGCGGCTGGACCAGCCCGATTCGGTCCGGCTGCTGCCCGGCGCTGACGGCGGCGCCGCGGTGCCCGCCTACGCCTACCCGGAGAGCGCGGCCCGGGCGCTCGGCCGGGCGGCCCGCTACGGCTCGTGGCGCTCCCGGCCCGCCGAGCCCGTCCCGGACATCGCGGGCCTGCGGGAGGCCGAGGCCCGCCAGCTGATCGCGTCGTTCCTGGACCGGATGCCGGGTGGCGGCTGGCTGCCCACGGCCGAGACCGGCCAGCTGCTGCGCTGTTACCAGCTGCCGCTGGCCGAGCGATTCGGCGAGCGGCGGCCCGGGCTGCCCGTCCAGCCGATGATCGCCGAGGGCACCGGGATCATCATCGGCGTGGTCCAGGAACCGGTGTTCGGCCCGCTGGTCGTGTTCGGCCTGGGCGGGGAGACCAGCCAGCTGCTCGATGACCACGCGGCCCGGCTCGCCCCGCTGACCCCGGCCGACGCCGATGACCTGATCCACTCGATCCGCGCCGCGCCGGTGCTGCTCGGCGGCGGGCCACAGGCTGGCCGGCCCATGGCCGGCCTGGCCGCTCTGCGGGACAGCCTGCTCCGGGTCTCCCGGCTGGCCGATGACCTGCCGCAGGTCGCCGAGCTGACCCTGGACCCGGTGCGCTGCCACCCCGGCGGGGTCACCGTGGTGGACGCCCGGGTCCGGGTGACCAGCCACGCCGCGGCCGACCCGTTCCTGCGCCAGCTGCCGGCGGCCCGCGAGCCCGCCGTGGGCTGACCGACCCGAAACCGTTCCGGAAGGAGCCGCCCGAGATGACCGTGACCGCCAGGCCGGAACTCCCCACCGACCAGCTGCAGGCGCTCGACGCGTACTGGCGCGCCGCGAACTACCTGTCGGTCGGGCAGATCTACCTGATGGACAACCCGCTGCTGACCGAGCCGCTGCGGCCGGAGCAGATCAAGCCACGGCTGCTCGGCCACTGGGGCACCACCACCGGGCTGAACTTCCTGTGGTCCCACCTCAACCGGGCGATCGTCACCCACGGCCTGAACATGATGTACGTGATCGGCCCGGGGCACGGTGGGCCCGCGGCCATCGCGGGCACCTGGCTGGACGGCAGCTACACCGACATCTACCCCAGCATCACCCAGGACGCGGCCGGCATGGCCCGGCTGTTCAAGCAGTTCTCGTTCCCCGGCGGGGTGCCCAGCCACGTGGCGCCGGAGACGCCGGGTTCCATTCACGAGGGCGGCGAGCTGGGCTACTCGCTGTCGCACGCATACGGCGCCGCGTTCGACAACCCGGACCTCATCGTCGCCTGCATCGTGGGCGACGGTGAAGCGGAGACCGGCCCGCTGGCCACCAGCTGGCACGCGGGCAAGTTCCTCGACCCGGCCCGGGACGGGGCGGTGCTGCCGATCCTGCACCTGAACGGCTGGAAGATCGCCAACCCCACGGTGGCGGCCCGGATCCCGGAGCCGGAACTCATCGGGCTGCTGCGCGGGTACGGCTATCACCCGGTGATCGTGTCCGGTTCCGACCCGGCCGTGGTCCACCAGGAACTGGCGCGTGCCCTGGACGACGCGATCGCGGGCATCCGCGCGATCCAGGACGGGGCGCGGTCCGGCGGCCGCCCCGATGGCGGCCGCCCCGACGGTCACGGGCCGCGCTGGCCGATGATCGTCTTCCGGACCCCGAAGGGCTGGACCGGGCCCAAGGTGGTGGACGGGCTGCCGGTGGAGGGCACCTGGCGGGCCCACCAGGTGCCGCTGGCCCACGTGCGCACCAACCCGGAGCACCTGCGCCAGCTGCAGGACTGGATGCTGTCCTACCGGCCCGACGAGCTGTTCGACGCCGACGGGCGGCCGCGCACGGAGATCCTGCGTTTCGTCCCGCGCGGCGAGCGCCGGATGGGCAGCAACCCGCACGCCAACGGCGGTCTGCTGCTGCGCGACCTGGCCATGCCGGATTTCCGCCAGTACGCGGTGCCGGTCATGTCGCCGGGCGCGGCCACGTCCGAGCCCACCCGGGTGCTCGGCCAGCTGCTCCGCGATGTCATGCGGGACAACCTGGCGGCCGCTAACTTCCGGGTGTTCGGGCCGGACGAGACCGCCTCCAACCGGCTGGAGGCGATCTACCAGGTCAGCGCCAAGACGTGGGAAGAGGCCACGCTGCCGGTGGACGAGAACCTGGCCGGCGACGGCCGGGTGATGGAGATCCTCTCCGAGCACACCTGCCAGGGCTGGCTGGAGGGCTACCTGCTGACCGGCAGGCACGGCTTCTTCTCCTGCTACGAGGCGTTCATCCACATCGTCGACTCGATGTTCAACCAGCACGCGAAGTGGCTGAAGACCACCCGCACGCTGCCCTGGCGGCGGCCGGTCGCCTCGCTCAACTACCTGCTCACCTCGCACGTGTGGCGGCAGGACCACAATGGCTTCTCGCATCAGGACCCCGGCTTCATCGACCACGTGGTGAACAAGAAGGCCGAGGTCGTCCGCGTGTACCTGCCGCCGGACACCAACACGCTGCTGTCCACCGCCGACCACTGCCTGCGCAGCCGGAACTACGTGAACGTGATCGTGGCCGGCAAGCAGCCCAACCCGGACTGGCTGGACATGGAGGCCGCGATCCTGCACTGCACCCGGGGCGCGGGCATCTGGACGTGGGCCAGCAACGACCACGACGGCGCCGAGCCCGACGTGGTCATGGCGTGCGCCGGGGACGTGCCCACGCTGGAAGTGCTCGCGGCCACCAGCATTCTCCGGGAAAGCCTGCCTGACCTGCGGGTCCGGGTGGTCAACGTGGTGGACCTGATGCGCCTGGAGCCGGATACCGAGCACCCGCACGGGATGAGCGGCGCCGAGTTCAACGCGCTGTTCACCACCAACCGGCCGGTGATCTTCGCCTACCACGGCTATCCGGCGCTGATCCACCGGCTCACCTACCAGCGGGACGGCCACCACAACATCCATGTCCGCGGGTACAAGGAGGAGGGCACCACGACCACCCCGTTCGACATGGTGGTGATCAACGACATGGACCGGTTCCACCTGGTCATGGACGTCATCGACCGGGTCCCTGGGCTCGGTGACCAGGCCGCCTGGCTGCGCCAGCAGATGGTGGACAACCGGGTCCGGCACCGGGCCTACGTCCGGGAGCACGGCGAGGATCTGCCCGAGGTCCGGAACTGGGTCTGGCCCGGCACCGCCCCCGCGGCCGGGTCCCCCGCGGCCGGGGCCCCCTCGGCCGGGACCCCCTCGGCCGGCCCGGCCGCGCTGTCCGCGGAGGACCCGTCCTGATGGACGTGCTCGTGGTCAACGCCGGGTCGAGCAGCCTCAAGCTCAGCCTGCTCGGCCCGGCCGACGAGGTCCGGGCCGCCACCGAGGTCGCGCACTGGGACACGGCTTCCCTGCCGCCCGACCTCACCAATTTCCTTAACGGCTTGTCCCGGGTCGATGCCGTCGGCCACCGCATCGTGCACGGCGGGCCGGCGCTGCACGCCCCCGCGCTGATCGACGCCCAGGTCCGGCGGGCGATCGAAGACGCCACCGACCTCGCCCCGCTGCACCAGCCCCGGGCGCTGGCCGGCGTCGACGCGGTCGCCCAGCTGCTGCCCGGGGTGCCCGCGGTGGCCTGCTTCGACACGGCGTTCCACGCGACGATGCCGGCCGCGGCGGCGACCTACGCGCTGCCCGCGGCCTGGCGGGAGCGCTGCGGCCTGCGCCGGTACGGGTTTCATGGGCTGTCACACGCCTACGCCACCCGCCGCGCCGCGCAGCTGCTGGGCGCGGCCCCGGGAGAACTCCGGCTGGTGACCTGTCACCTCGGGGCGGGGGCCTCGCTGGCCGCGGTGGACCGGGGCCGCAGCGTCGATACCACGATGGGCTTCACGCCGCTGGAAGGCCTGGTGATGGCCACCCGGGCCGGCAACACCGACCCCGGCCTGCTGCTCTGGCTGCTCCGCGACGGCGGCCTGACCGTGGCTGACCTGGCCGACGGGCTGGAAAAGGGCTCCGGCCTGGCCGGGCTGGCGGGCACGGACGACATGCGCGAGGTCATCCAGCGCGCGGCCGCCGCCGACCCGGACGCGGTGCTCGCCCTGGACGTCTACCTGCACCGGCTGCGCCAGCTGATCGCCGGCATGGCCGCCGCCCTGGACGGGCTGGACGCGCTCGTGTTCACCGGCGGGGTCGGCGAGCGCGCCCCCACGGTCCGGTCCCGCGCGGCTCCCGCCTGCCTCGGCGCCGCCCTGGACGAGCCCGCCAATCAGGCCGCCACGGCCGACGCCGTCATCTCGGCCGAGGGCGCCCGGGTGGCGACGGTCGTGGTCACCGCCCGCGAAGACGCAGAAATAGCCCGCCAGGTCCGCGCGGTGCTGAAGATCTCCTCAGCGGTCTAGTACCGCATCAAGCAACCTTTGCCCTGTTGACGATCTTGAGTAGCCATGATCATGAGCACGGTGGCTGCCCTAGACGATGATGCCGCGGACCGCGAGGAGGGGCTCGCCCAGCGCTCGGTCGCCGAAGAGTTGCACCTGGCGCGCGTCGTAGTGGGCGCCGGTTAGCAGCCGCCAGGCCGCCGCTCCGCTCATGTGCAGGCCCGCGGCGGGGGCAGCGGGTTGCCCATCGTCGAGGGACCACCCGGTTGCCGTCCTGGTCAGTGTCCACGCGCCGGTGCCGGGAATCTCCAGGGCGATCGCGGTGCCCTCTGGTGCTGGAGCCTGGTATTGGTGCGGGAAGCCCCAGATGAACGTGCGCAGCACCAAGGGCAGGTACTCGTCCTGGTGAGGGTCGTGCTCGCCCAGCGAGGCCGCGTCCCGGATCTGCTGGTAGTGGACCCACCGTTCGGTGAACTCACGGGCGAGGTCGAACCACACCGGGACCTCGCCGGCCCAGTAGACCGAGCTTGCGCCGGTGAGATCGACCGTGCGCAGGTAGGCATCGAGCTGCTTGCCGGACCAGGCGAGCAGGCCGACGATCAGGTGCGGGCTCAGCGGCCGGGCGCCATCGACCCACCGCTGATTACGCTGGGCAAGCCCGCGGACGAACTGATCGTGGTCAGCAGGCACGGGAATGATCCCGGTCTGGTCGTGATCCCGGTCGTGGGCGAGCCAGCTGAGGTCCACATCGAGCAGGTGCAGGGCGATGTCCTTAACCGCCCACTGCGGTGCTGCTGTAGGTGCGGCCCATTGCGCGCCGGTCAGCGAGGTGAGCAGGGTCAGCAGCCGTCCGCGTTGTGCTGTCAGCGGCCCGCGCACGTCCACGACGGGAGCCTCGGAGATCCGCATGCCACCTCCCAGTACCGCGCCCCGCTCAGGCTAGCGCCGTCGCAGGTCACGCCTGCACGGGCCAGGTCTTTCCGCTGCGGGTGCTGATCACTGAGACTGGGCCGGTGACCGGTCACCTGCGGGTGCGTGAGATCGATGATGACGAGGGCCTGCGACTGGTACGGATCGTGCGCGGGCAGCGGGTCGGTGGTGACCTAGAGCACGAGGGATCCGGCCACCGCGACGTTCAGGCTGGCACCGGTGACATCGACCCCGAGGATCTGCGACCCTGCGGATCGCTGCTCCGCCAGCCACCGGCAGGCGTCCCCGCTCCCAGCTGACTTGCGGTCATTGACGGCCCGCTCGCCGGTGGCCCAGGCGATCATCGCCGGGCTCGCGATGGCCGGGCGGGCGCCCGCCGGAGCGCTCGGGCAGACAGCGCCGTGAGCCAGGTGAAGCCGGTGATGATGCTGGCCCGCTGGAACAGCCCGCCGAGGCTGGCGAGCCGGGGCGACTGCGCGAAGGCCGCGCTGGCCAGGCCCATGGTCGTGAGCATGGTGACGGCGGTGCCCGCGCTGTACAGCCCGAAGCTGCGCTGGCCGGCCCGCCAGGACTGCCAGCCGCAGACGAGCGCGGCGGCGGGCAGGCCGAAGAACACCGGGACAGCCGCCAGATTGTGCGCGGTACCGGCGCGGCTGGGCCGGGTGAGCGCGTCGGGCGTTCCTGGCGGGTAGCCGCTCACCGGGTCAGTGGTGAACACGGCCGAGCCGACGAGTCCCGCGCCCGCGGCGCCGATCAGGGCCGGTGCCGCCCCGCGGCTGGCCACCTGATCGCCCGCGCGGGCCAGGCCTGCGGCCCCGGCCAGGAGCAGCGTCCCGGTCACCGCGAAGTTGGCGGCCTGGATCCAGCCGCGCGGGCCAAGCGCGAGCGAACTGACTGGGTGACGCAGCGGCCGGTAACCGTCCCGGACGCCGCCCTCGACCACGAACACCGCGACGAAGACCGGGCCTGCGGCTCCGCCGCAGCGCAGCAGCCTGCGGGTCCATGCCTGCGGCGGGCCTGGGACCCGGGCCGGGCTCACGGCCAAAGCGTACCGGCCAGGGGCGGGGCTATCGGCAGGCGCGATGCCCTCGAATCGCCCGGGCCTGCCGGTAGCTTGCTGTCATGGACTTCCAGGACGTGCTCCGCCATCGGCGTATGGTGCGCAGCTATGATCCCGGCCGGCCCGTTCCGCCGGACCTGATCGACCGCATCGTGCGCAATGGCCTGCGCGCTCCGTCGGCGGGCTTCTCTCAAGGCTGGGGCTTCCTGGTCCTGGATAACCCGGCCGACGTCGCCCGGTTCCGCGATGCGGTCCGTCCTGAGGAGCACCCCGAGGAGTGGTTCGCCGCCCGTGTGGATGCGCCCCTGCTGATCATCCCCCACTCGAACAAGGATGCCTACCTGGACCGCTACGCGCTGCCCGACAAGGGGTGGGCGGACCGGTCGGCTGCGCGGTGGCCCGCCCCGTACTGGGATATCGACACCGGGTTCGCGTCGTTGCTGATGCTGCTGACCGCTGTGGACGCCGGCCTGGGGGCGTGCTTCTTCGGGATGCCCGTGGACCGGATCGATGCCTTCCGCGCGGCGTTCGGGGTGCCGGCCCGGTTCACCCCGATCGGAGCGATCTCCGTCGGCTACAGCGATGAGCCGCCACGCGACCTGAGCAGCCGCCGCAAGCCGGCCGCCCAGACGGTTCACCGGGGCCGCTGGAACCCGTCAGCCGGGTAGCGCCCGGAAGCGCCCGTCCCGGCCCGGGCGCCGCCGCGGCGCAGCGGCCTGGATCAGGTTCTCAGGTCGGCAACGACCTCGCGGAGCATGCTCAGCGCGGCCGCGATGTCCTGCAGGCTGGCCGCCACCGCCATGGTGGCGTGGACTTGGGCCTCAGCGAGCTGCTCGACTGGCAGCGCGCCGATCACGTCGGTCCGGTCGGTGAGGTCTTCGGCTCGCCGGAAGTGTTCCTCACGGGTCATATCGCGGCCTCCTTCTCGCCCCGTGGATTGGTCGCCGGGCCCATGCTCCCCCCGTGACGTCTTCCCGCCAACTGCCACCGGGCCCATATCCGCTCTCCTGGCCATCCGGGTGCGCTCGGGCCGCGTGCTGGGGGCTGGGGGCTGGGCCCACCATGGATGTGGGTGCCGGCCCATGGCGCTCGGTCCCGGCGCGGGCCAGGATGGTGAGGTGAACACGAGCCTGAGGTAGTGCGGGAGCTACCGGTCTGCACGGAGTTGTCCCCTGCGCCCCATGGGAGAGGAAATGGCCAGTGGAAAATCCGAATGAGTTCTGGGCGAATGTCAGCATGGTTGCGGCATCTCCGGTGGCGATTGCGGCCGGGTTCGCCAGGGGTGCCTACGATGCCTCGACTGATAATGGGGCCTTCGGTGAAGGATTCAATGCGGCAGCAGGCCCCATTATGAAAGCGGCCAAGGAATTCGGGGCCGAGCATGGCTCGATGATGACGAAGGGGGTGGTCACCGGCGCCGCTGGCGCGGTCGGCGCCCGCATCGTGCGCGAGGGATTCAAGATCCTCAGAATGTGACGAGCCCGTGGTGACGCCGCTGCACGCCAGGAGGCGGGCGGGCCGGGGCGACAGGGGTGACTGAGTGATGGCTGAATCCGGGGACGGAGCGTGGTTGGCCCGTGGCGCTCAGCAGGCCTGATAATGCGCGTGGTAGCCGGCAGGCGAGGACACAATCCGGTATGTGGTGCCGTACGGCCTCAGGTACAGCGTGACATCCCACGACGTGCAGGACGTACCGGTAGGACTATCGGTGGGCTGCTGGTGGCTGGTGAAGCTGACCGCTGCGGCCACACCGACCGGGGTGGGCGAAATGCCGGTGAGTTCCGCGCCCGAGTCGCGCGTGGACCGGTAACCGCTCTCGAACTGCTTGAGCGTCGGCCGCAGCCGCGGTGCGAACAAGGATGAATACTGACTGTAATCACGGGTGTTGATGGCCAGGAAGTAGCTCCGCAGGAACGCGGCGACCTGCGGGGCAGTAGCTTGCTGGCTGACGGTCGGCGCGATGGCGACCGCGCCAGGGCCCGTATTCGGCGCGCTACTGGCCGGCGACGCCGGCGGGGCGCCGGAGGGCGTGGCGGTGCCGGTACTGCTGGACCGCGGCCGGACGGTTCCGGCGGACCTATGCGGATCGCCGGTATGCCGCTCGGCCTTATGCCCGAACAGCCTCCAGGCGGCCACTCCGCCCCCGGACGCGAACACGATCACCGCAAGGGCGATTACTGCACCGATTCGTCCACCCCGCCTGCGGTGAGACGGCCGGAGGTTGGCTGGTGGCCCCGCATACCCGGCTCTGCCCGACGGCGATGGCCGACCTGAGGTCGAGCCGGCTCCAGCGCCTGCGGGCACCAGCGGCGGCCGCGACGTGTCCGGCGGCGCCCCGGCGTCCACCGATTCCTGGGGGGCCCAGGTGGCCGTCTCGGCCCCGGGGCCGAGATCCCGGTCCATCCAGTTGGCAGCCGGTGCAGACGGCCCGGGTTGCGCCGGCCACGGGTCCGGACCAGCGCCCAGGGGCGGCGCCGCAGCTGAGGCCCGCGGCTCGGCAAGCGGCCTGAGCTGAGAGCCGCAATGATTGCAGAACGCCTGCTCAGCTCCGGCAGCGGTGCCGCATCGAGTGCAATAAGGCATGCCCGCTCCCTTGCGTTCTCGTCCAGCTACAGCAGGATGCTCACTGCGTGCTGAATCGCCACTACCGCGCTGGCCAGTGCCGCCGAATTGGTCACCCCGGCCATCAGGGCCTGCAGCAGACCGCTCAGGATCCGCTTGTCCGGCTTGCTCTTGCCCGCTTCTCGCTCAGCCGAGACCGCAACCTCCGCCAGCGCGTCGGGGTCGTGGACCCCGGCTGGGGCAGATCGCAGCTGCGCGACCAGCGAAGTGAGCGCCGCGCGCAGCTCATCGAGGTTGGCGGGCGACCCGGAGTACTGCGTGCTGCCCACGGCCGTCACGTTGCTCCCGGCGGCCATAGCGCCTGCGACGACGGTGGCCGATCCTTCGATCCAGATCCCGTCGTTACTGGCTTTGCCGGTCATCAGTGCTTCCTTCCTCCGCCATCGCTGCCGCGCACACGCGAAACGAGATCAGCGGCCTGCCCGCCAAAGCCACCGGCGGCCGCCTGCGCGTTGGTGCCGGCGGCGACCGCCTGGGCGTTGATCGTGCCGCCGCCCGTAACCATCACGCCGTTGTTCACGAGCGTCTCGCTGCGGGATTCCAAAGCCAGCGTGTCGATGTCGTGCTCCTCGAGGAACTCCACCATCGACCGGAAGATCCGTTGCTGGATCACCTTCACGTAACGGGCGTCATCAAGGACCTGGAAGTACCGCTGCCATTTGCTGTCTGCCGCCTCCTCACGAACGCTGAGCAGAGCACCGTAGTCACCCGCTTCATCGACGCGGCGCCGCTTGTGTTCCCGCCGACCGTCTGAGCCGAGTTCGTGGGCGATGCCGGTAACGCTCCCGAACAGCCGGGGAATTGTGCTGATCAGGCTGCCGCCGATCAGTCTGAAGAACTCACCCGGCTCCATGTTGGGCTCCTGCTCGTCGATGGCCTTGAACTCGGCCCGCAGCGGTGGCACCACGGTGTGCGCTGCCTCGACGAAGAGGTCACTGCGCGAGAGCAGGAAGCGGATGAACGTCGTGACGACCAGGTCACCCTGCCAGCCAGTCATGCCAATCGTCAGATACGGCCGGGCCCGCTCTTCCGGCCTCGCCATCAGCTCTCGCACCAGGTCTGTACTGATGAATGTCACCGGTGCCGAGTGCGGATCTGGGAGGAAGCGCCGGTCGGCCCTGATATCGCGGCCATTGACGAAAACCCGGTCGGTGACCTCCATGCCGGGCAGGTCAAGCTCGCTGAGCCCGGACTTGACGCAGTCATAAACCTCGTGCACGGAGAACGGCCTCGGTCGGCCCCCGCGCCGCGGCTTCGTGACGTCCACGGCAAAGGACCAGCTCGTGCTGACAGAGCCGTACCCGACGAAGGGCGGGAACTTGCTGTAGAGGGTGACATTGCCAGCCGTGGTAGCTGCTGCAATCCGCTTGAGCTGCCTGTCAGCGTAGGAGTTGCGAGCTGGGGGTCGGGCCTTGTCTGGTCTGAACGTCTCCGGCCGCAGGCCGCGTACCGCCCCGCGGGAGTTGGCGTACCGCTCAATGCAGACTGTTACCCACGCCGCCGCGAGCAGCAGCAGGAACACAATGGCTGAGCCGAGGACGATGCCCGTGACGATCAGCACGCAAAGGAGCACCAGGAGCACGACGTCGCGCGCTACCTGCCGGCGATGCGCCGCTAGCGCGTACTTCAGCACGGTGACCAGGTCCACTCCCGGGGTCGTGACCACGGCGCGGTGTTCCTCTTCTAGGACGTCATCCAGCGCCCGCCGCCGCACCGCCGGGCTGAGCGACACGGCCGCGCACAGGTACCGGGTGGCCGCGTCGTCGGCGCGATGCGCGCGCCGTCCGTTTTCCGGCACGGCGAAGCCGTCCTGGGGCACCTCCGGAGCCCACGGCTGCTGCGCCAGTGAGGCGTTCCCCGGCAGCACCGCCGTTACGGATGTTAAGGATTGAGGCACCGGACGACCGCAGAAGCCGCAAAAAGCGGATCCCGGCGGGTTATCGCGATTACATCCTGGGCAGCGCATGGCTTCCTCCCCCAAAACCGGCCGCCAGATACCCCGACGCGGGGAGCTACACAGCCGAACTCCCTGGTGGACCAAGCAGGTTCCTTGACGCCGCCCAGAAAGATGCCTGATCAGGTCACCGTGGGGCGGACTCCTATGGATCGCGATCCAGCGACCTGCCCCCGGGTAAAGACGCCTGGCTGCCGCGATCGGTTGACATGCCTTAAGTGAACCGGTCCGGACAAAGGTCAACCACCGGAGTTATGTGTCGATACATCCGGGATCAAGCCGATGCGGTCATTGCCCGAAATGCGGCTTATTGGCGATCGGCCATGCCATTGCGCTCCAGCCTGGGCACCTGCCCAGCACGGCTGCGAACTGCCCATTGCACGCCGCTCAATGCCATCCCCAGCCATCCCGGCAGTGTCCCCGGCTACCAAGGGTCAGTCTCGTGGATCTGCTGACGCTCGCAGCGTCTGCCTCACGTACGCGTCGATCGCCTGGCGGGCGGACGGCGAATCCCACATCCGGTGCACGTCGCGGTCGCTCGCGCGCTGCTGCGTGATCCGTTCCAGCGCGGGGCCGCGGATCTGCCTGCGGGTGTGGCGCAGCGGCTCGGGCGGCAGCGCCGCGAGTTCCGCGGCGACCGCGACCGCCCGGTCCAGCAGCTGCGTTCCCGCCACGGCCTCGTCGACCAGGCCGAGGCGCACGGCTTCCGCGGCGGGGTAGGTCCGCCCGAAGTAGGTGAGTTCCCTCAGCCGGGGGGTGCCCACGGCGAAACGCAGGATCTCCAGCGGGGTAACCGGGAACGGGACGCCCACCAGAAGTTCGGTGACGCCAATGCGCCCGTGCCCCTCGTTCATCACCCGGTAGTCACAGGCGCAGGTGAGGATGCAGCCGCCCGCGACCGCGTGGCCGTTCACGGCGGCGACCACCGGCACCGGGCCGTCGAACACCGCCAGGAATGCCTCGCTGAGCGCGGGCAGGAACTCATCGAGATAGCCGGGGCCGCCGTCGCGCAGCGCCAGCAGATCCACCCCGGCCGAGAAGATGGCGCCGCGGCCGGTGAGGACCGCAGCGCGGCAGGCCCGGCCCGCCAGCCCGCGCAACTCCGCGGTCAGGCGCTGGCAGAACGCCGTATCCAGCGCGTTGGCTCGGCCGCGCGCCATCTGGACCACGGCCACCTGGCCCCGCAACTCGACGCTGATCATCGCTGCCGCCTCATTGCCCAGCTGAATCCCCTTTGTCCCCCAGGGTGTGCCCAGCACCGCGCGCGCCGCAACCGGTGCGGGCGCCGGCCGCTGTTTGCCGGGCGGGTCAGGCCGCGCGGCGGCGGACCAGCCAGACGGTGGCGGCGATGAGCAGGACCGACAGTGCGAGCAGCCAGCCACCTTCGATCCACTGGAAGGGCCAGAACCGGCTGCCGGGCTGATAGCTGGTCCACACCGTGTAGCCGTGCTGGGTGAGGCACTGCGCGGGCGGGCCAGACGACCCGCCGATGCGGGGCGGGCAGAGCCGCGAGACGGCGCTCACTATCCCGGAGCCGTGGGCGCCGAACGCGTATCTGCCGCCCTTGGTGTACCACTGGCCGACGACCCACGCGGACCCGGGCGCGTTCATTTTGGTGGTGCTCACCGGCGTCATGTAGTGCTCGCGCAGCCACAGCGCGGTCGCGAGGGCGAGCCCGGCGTAGACGGCCAGGGTGGCGGCGATCGCCGGGACGACCCGGCGGATGGGCATCCCGGCCAGCACGCCGATCGCGAAGGCGGCCAGCGTCCAGCCGGCGAACGCGAGCCCGAGCACGTCGAACAGGTCGGTAGCGGACGGGATCGCGTAGCCCGCGGCGAAGAACGGGCTGGCATACCAGGAGAACAGCACGGTGAACGCCCCGGCGGCGGCGGCCACCGTCACCGCGAGCAGCACCAGCTTGGCCAGCGCCCAGCGCCACCGGCCGAAGCCCTGGGTCCAGGCGAACCGGAAGGTGCCGGTCTCCATCTCCCGGGCCAGCACCGGCGCCCCGGCGAGCGCCCCGATCAGCGCCGGCACCGCCTGCAGAAAGACCCTGACGAGGTTGACGGTCACCGCGTACCGGCCGGTGAAGCTGACGGTGCAGGCCAGTGAGCTGGCCGGGTGGCAGTCCGCGGCGTAGGCGTGATGAATCTGGAGGCCGGAGAGCCACAAGTACACCGCCAGCGCGCCGAGGAACACCGCCACGCCGGCCAGCGCGGCCCGGTGCTGCCGCCAGGTGACCCAGGCCATCCGCCGCCACGGCACCGGTCGCAGGGCGGGGCCGGGCCCGGGAGAGGCCGGCCTGGTCAGCGCGGTCATCGCGTCACCTCCGACGGTTGGCCAGTGTCAAGCGGCCGGGCCCGGCCGCGGGCCGGGCCGGGCAGCGCTGCGGCGGCGGGCTCGCGCAGGTAGGCCATGGCCAGTTCTTCCAGGCCGACCGGGTGCGCCTCCCAGCCCGGCGGGACCGGGTCGCCCGCGGTGGCCCGGACCAGCAGGTGGGTCTGGGCCTCACCGCGGCGGAGGTGCACCACGGGCCGTTCGGCATACCGGTCGGCCTCGGTGGTGGGGCCGGTCAGCATGCGGTGGGCGGCGAGCAGGCCGTCGACCTCGCCGGCCACCTGGACCCGCCCCCGCGACAGCAGGATGAGGTAGTCGGCCACCCGCTCCAGCTCGGCGAGCACGTGCGAGGACAGCACCACCGACACCCGTCGTCGGCCGCCGCCGTCAGCACGGTGGCCATGAAGTCATGCCGTGCGACCGGGTCGAGCATCGCCACCGGCTCATCCAGCACCAGCAGTCGCGGCCGGCGGGCCAGCGCCAGGGTCAGCGCGAGCTGCGCCTGCTGCCCGCCAGACAGCTTCCCGGCCTTCCGGCTCAGCGGAATGCCCAGCTCGCCCAGCCGGGCCTGTGCGTAGCGCCGGCCGAAGCGGCGGTTCAGGTTGGGGGTCAGGTGCAGCATGTCGGCGGCCGACAGGTTCTTGTACATCGGCGTGTCCTGGGCGACGAACGCGATGCCGTCCAGCGCCGCCAGGGACCCGGCGGGCAGGCCGCCGAGCACGGTGATGCCACCCGTGGCCGGCGCTGCCAGGCCGACCGCCAGATTCAGCAGCGTGGTCTTGCCCGCGCCGTTCGGGCCGACCAGCGCGGCCACATGGCCGGCCGGGATGGCCAGGGTGCACTCACGCAGCGCCCACGTGCTGCCGTAGTGCTTGCCCAGGCCGCTGGCCTCGATGACGTTCATGCGACGCCCTCCGTTTCGTCGCCCGCGCCGCGGCGCTCCCCCGTCCCGCCGCGGCGCTCATGGAAATCCCGCAGGGCGCTGGTGAACAGCGCCACAATCCCGTTCTCGTCCAGGCCCGCCGCGGCGGCGGTAGTCAGCCAGCCGAGCAGGGACTTGTGCAGCCCGGCGAGTTCCGGCAGCGCGACCTGGCCCAGCGTGGCCTGGATGAACGTGCCCTGGCCGGGGCGGCCGGCCGTCAGGCCCTTGACCTCCAGCTCCTTGTAGGCCTTCAGCACCGTGTTCGGGTTGATGGCCAGCGAGGCCACCACGTCGCGGACCTTTGGCAGCTGATCGCCCGGCTTGAGGTAGCCGAGCCGCAGCGCGTGCTCGACCTGCTGCACGAGCTGCAGGTAGGTCGGCACCCCCGAGGCCGTATCCAGCCGGAATTCGATCGGCGAGCCAGGTCCGCGCGGCCCGCCCTCAGGCGGGCCGCCGCCCGTGCTCGCCGGGGAGGCAGCAGGCTTGCCAGCCTGCGCGCCGTTCCCTTTATCTATAGACATAAGACAAGAGTACAGAGACTGGGGCCGGTGTCAACCCGGGCGGGCGGGCACCAGGTTGACAGTCGCTCGAAACTGATAGTAGCCTTCAATTGAAGCCAGAGATCAAGAGATGGTGACTTCCATGAATGCTGCGGACTCCCGCCGGTGGTGGGCGCTGGTAGCCATCGCGGCCAGCGTCCTGGTCGTCGGCCTCGACCTCACCGTGCTCAGCCTGGCGCTGCCCGTGCTGTCCACCCAGCTGCACGCCTCCACCAGCGATCTGCAGTGGTTCTCCGCCGCCTACAGCCTGGTGCTGGCCGCGGCGCTGCTGCCGGCCGGCCTGCTCGGCGACCGGTTCGGGCGCAAGCGCATGCTGCTGGTGGCGCTGGTCGTGTTCGGCGCCAGCTCGGCGGCGTGCGCGTTCGCGGGGTCACCGGCCGCGCTGATCGCCGCGCGGGCGGTGCTCGGGCTCGGCGCGGCCGTCATCTTCCCGATGTCGATCGCCGTGCTGCCGGTCATGTTCACCGAGGAGGAGCGGCCCCGGGCCATCGCGATCGTGATGGGCGCCACCTTCATCGGCTACCCGGTGGGCCCGCTGCTGGGCGGCTGGCTGCTCGACAACTTCTGGTGGGGCTCGGTCTTCCTGATCAACGTGCCGGTGGTGGCGCTGGCCCTGGTCGCCGTGATCACGCTGATGCCGGAGTCGTTCGGGGCGCGGGCGGCCCGGATCGACGTCCTGGGCATCATCCTGTCCAGCCTGGGACTGGCCGCGCTCACCTACGGATTCATCAAGGCCGGGCAGGACGGCTGGGGCGACCCGACCGCAGTGGTCACGATGGTGGCCGGGGCGGTCGGGCTGGGCCTGTTCGTGGCCTGGGAACGCTACCTCACCGGGCGCGGCCAGCCGCTCATCCAGCTGGAGCTGTTCCGTTCGGCCGGGTTCACCTGGGGCACCCTGCTGACCACGTTCGTGTCGTTCGCGATGTTCGGCATCCTGTTCGCCATGCCGCAGTACTTCCAGGAGGTGCTGGGCTTCGACTCGTTTGGCAGCGGGCTGCGGATGCTCCCGCTGATCGGCGGGATGGTGCTGGGCATGGTGGGTGGCACCCGGCTGCAGGCCCCCCGCAAGACCCCGGACGGCACCCCGGTCCGGGCGCCGCTGGGCGCAAAGCCACTGGTCAGCGTCGGTTTCCTGGTCATGGCGGCAGCCCTGGCGGTAGGTGCCAGCACGCACGTGACCAGCGGCACCGGCTTCGCCGTGGCGTGGTTCGCCACGGCCGGCCTGGGCCTGGGCCTGGCCATGCCCGCCGCCATGAACGCCGCGCTCGGCGCGCTGACCCCGGAGCGCAGCGGCTCCGGCTCGGCGCTGATCACCGCCATGCGGCAGGTCGGCGCGACGATCGGGGTGGCCGTGCTGGGCACCGTCCTGCTGTCCGGCTACCGCGGCCAGCTCCAGCTGGGCGGTCTGCCCGGCGTCGCGGCCGGTGCGGTACGCAGCAGCGTGGCTGGCGGGGTGGTGGTCGCCCACGCCCTCCACTCGGCGGCCCTGCTGCTGATGGTCCGAACCGCCTTCGTGCACGGCGTGGACGTAATGCTGGCCGTGTGTGCGGGGATCGCGCTGGTCAGTGCCGTGCTGGCGGTGGTCTTCCTGCCCCGCCGGGCGGCCGCGGCCGGGCCAGCCGGGCCAGCCGGGGAGGCCCCATCGGCCAGGCCGGCTCCGGCGGGCGGGCCGGCCCCGGCGCGCGCGGGCGCCCCCCAGCCGGCCACTCCCGGTGGCCCGGCGGGACCGGTCCCCGGCGACCGGCCCGTCGTGCCGGTCGCCAGCGGCGAGCCGACCGGGGACAATCAGAGCCATGAGCGACGCAGGCACCGCTGATCAGCCCGTTGGGCTGCGCGAACGCAAGAAGGCCAAGACGCGCGCGGCCATCCGGCAGCACGCGTTGCGGCTGTTTCGCGACCAGGGTTATGGCGCCACCACGGTCGAGCAGATCGCCGAGGCCGCCGAGGTGTCCCCGGCCACGTTCTACCGGTACTTCCCCACCAAGGAAGACGTGGTCCTGCAGGACGACATGGAACTGCTGACCCTGGAGGCGCTTGAACAGCAGCCGCCCGAGCTCAGCCCGCTCGCGGCCGTGCGCGCCGCGACCGCCCTGTCGGTGACCAGGTTCACCGAGGAGGAGCGCGCCCGGTTCCGCGAGACCACGGCGCTCACCATGGCGGTGCCCGAGATCCGCGCTCGCGCGATGGATGAGTTCGCCCGGACGCTGGATATGTTCGCCGCCGCCCTGGCCAGGCGGACCGGCCGGGAGCCCGACGATTTCGCGGTGCGCACGATGGCCGGCGCGATCTTCGGAGTGATCATGGGGACCACCCTGCCGAGCCTGGAGGACGGGGCACCAGCCGATCTCGACGAGCTTTTCGCCCAGATCGACAAGGGCCTGGCCCTGCTGGAGGAGGGCCTGCCGCTGTGCCCAGCGCCGAGCAGCCGGGGGCGTGAGCCCGCCGGCGCGTGAGCCCGCCGGCGCGTGAGCCCGCGGGCGCGTGAGTCAGTCGGGTATGAGCTGCTGGGGGTAAGTCAGCCGGCGCCTGGGCCACCCGGTGTGATCAGCGGACGTCGCGCGGCCGGAACTGGACGCTGATCCGCGGGCCGGTGGCCCGGGTGGTCTTCGGCACCGCATGCTCCCAGGTGCGCTGGCAACTGCCGCCCATCACCAGCAGGTCGCCGTGGCCGAGGTCATGGCGCAGCGCCGGCCCGCCGCCGCGCGGCCGGAGCAGCAGGGCCCGGGGTGTGCCGAGCGACAGGATGGCGACCACGGTGTCCTCGGTCCGGCCCCGGCCGATCCGGTCGCCGTGCCAGGCCACGCTGTCCTGCCCGTCGCGGTACAGGCACAAACCCGCGGTGACCAGCGGCTCTCCCAGCTCGGGCCCGTAGTGCGCGGTCAGCGCCTGGCGGGCGCGCTCCAGGGCCGGGTCGGGTAGCTGCTCTCCTTCGCCGTAGAAGCAGAGCAGGCGGGGGACATCCACCACCCGCTCATACATCCGCCTGCGCTCCTCGCGCCACGGCACGGCCTGCCGCAGCCGGTCGAACAGCACCCCGGCGCCCGCCATCCACCCGGGCCGGATATCCACCCAGGCGCCATGGGAGAGCATCGCCCGGTGCACCGTGCCGCCGAGTGGGCCGGGCGCGGGCTCGTCACACAGGTCGAGCAGGGATCCCTGCAGCGCAGTCGCCATCCCTCAAGCATACGCCGGTTATCAAATATTTGTTCGATACCGGATTGCGCGCCGAGGCACGGCCGCTGCGCCCATCGCTCTAGAGTGAACCCGTGGCAAGCCGAGAACTGGATGAGATCGTCGAGGCGGGCTGGGCCCAGGCGCTGGCGCCGGTGGCCGGGCAGATCCACGCGATGGGTGACTTCCTGCGCGCCGAGCTGGCCGCCGGGCGCCGCTACCTCCCCGCAGGCAACCGGGTGCTGCGCGCCTTCCAGCAGCCGTTCAGCGCGGTGCGGGTGCTGATCGTCGGCCAGGATCCGTACCCCACCCCGGGCAACCCGGTCGGGCTGAGCTTCTCGGTCGCCCCGGACGTGCGCCGGCTGCCGCCCAGCCTGATCAACATCTTCCGCGAGTACACCGCCGACCTCGGCTACCCGGCCCCGGCTACCGGCGACCTGACCCCATGGAGTGAGCGCGGGGTGCTGCTGCTGAACCGGGTCCTCACCGTGCAGCCGGGCCAGCCGGGATCCCACCGCGGCAAGGGCTGGGAGGTCGTCACCGACCAGGCCATCCGGGCGCTCGCCGCCCGGGACGTGCCCATGGTGGCCATCCTGTGGGGCCGCGACGCCCGCAATCTGGCCCCGCTGCTCGACGGCATCCCGCTGATCGAGTCGGCTCATCCCAGCCCGAACTCCGCGGACCGCGGCTTCTTCGGGTCCCGGCCGTTCAGCCGGGCCAGCGCGCAGCTGGAGGAGCAGGGCGCCGACCCGATCGACTGGAAACTCCCCTGACCAGCCCGGCCGTCACCGAGCCGGTCCCGCCTGCCGATCTGGTTCCCGCCGCCCGACCTAGCTCCGGCCGACCGCGCCGAGCCCACCCACCAGGCCGGCCTACTGCCCCACCGGCCGGATGACCCGGCCAGCCCGGCGGGAATGTTGAACGGTCAACTATCGTTAGGCGGGATGCGGGTGACCGGCAGCCGCAGGCAGGCCGCCGGGACCGCGCAGACGTCCAGCTCTAGGCTGAATAGCAACTCCATGGAGGAGGTCCCCATGCCAGCGGTGACTGCCGAGGACATCCTGGTCTTGCCGCGCGTCCCGGAGCCGGACGCGGCGGCCGCAGCTGAGCGGCCGGTGCTGTCGGTGACCACCGCGCCGTCCGGGTTCGAGGGTGAGGGCTTCCCGGTGCGCCGCGCGTTCGCCGGCGTCGACCTGCGGCAGCTCGACCCGTTCATCCACATGGACCAGATGGGCGAGGTGGACTACGCGCCGGGTGAGCCCAAGGGGACGGCCTGGCACCCGCACCGCGGGTTCGAGACCGTCACGTACATCATCGACGGGGTGTTCCGCCACCAGGACTCCAACGGCGGCGGCGGTCTGATCACCAATGGTGACACCCAGTGGATGACCGCGGGTGGTGGCATCCTGCACATCGAGGAACCGCCCGAGGAACTGGTGCTGAGCGGCGGCCTGTTCCACGGCTTCCAGCTGTGGGTGAACCTGCCACGACGGCTCAAGATGACCAACCCGCGCTACCAGGACATCCGCGCCCGGCAGGTGTCGCTGCTGTCCTCGCCGGACGGCGGCGCGCTGATCCGGGTCATCGCGGGCGACCTGGCCGGGCACCCCGGCCCTGGGGTCACCCACACGCCGATCAGCCTGCTGCACGCGACCCTGCAGCCCGGCGCGCAGCTGCACCTGCCGTGGCGCCGCGACTTCAACGCGCTGGTCTATGTGCTGGCCGGCTCCGGCACCGCTGGCCCGGAGCGCCGCCCGGTGCGCACCGGCCAGCTGGCCGTGTTCGGCGCGGGCGACGCGCTGACCGTACAGGCCGACCAGGCCCAGGACGGCCCCAGCCGGGAGCTGGACATCCTGGTCCTCGGCGGGCAGCCGATCCGCGAGCCGGTCGCCGCGTACGGCCCGTTCGTGATGAACACCAGGGACGAGCTGGTCCAGGCGTTCGAGGACTTCCAGGCCGGCCGGCTGGGCAGTATCCCGGCCGAGCGGGCCGAAGTCCCGGCCGAGAACCATCCCGGCCACGACGTCCTGTAATCACCCGCCCGCGCGGCCACGCGCGGGCGGCCAGGCCAGGTCAGGCCGGGCCAGGTCAGGAAGTACCAGCGGCCAGGCGGCGCAGCGCGTCCCGGGCCACGGCCGGGTCGGTCGTCACCCAGAAGGGGGGCAGCGAGGCCCGGAGGAAACCCCCGTACCGCGCGGTGGCCAGCCGCGGGTCGAGCACCGCCACCATCCCCCGGTCCTCGGTCGTGCGCAGCAGCCGGCCCGCGCCCTGGGCGAGCAGCAGCGCGGCGTGTGACACGGCGACGGTCATGAACCCGTTGCCGCCGTGCGCGGCCACCACGCGCTGCCGGGCCGAGGCCAGCGGATCGTCCGGCCGGGGGAACGGGATGCGGTCGATGACCACGAGCTGCAGCGCCGGGCCGGGCACGTCCACCCCCTGCCACAGCGACAGCGTGCCGAACAGGCAGGTCGCCTCGTCCGCGGCGAACTCACGGACGAGCTGCGCGGTGGCGTCGTCGCCCTGGCACAGCAGCGGCTGGCCGAGCTCGCCGCGCAGCTGGTCGGCTGCCTGCCGGGCCGCCCGCATCGAGGAGAACAGCCCGAGGGTGCGGCCACCGGCCGCGGTGATGAGCTCACGCAGCTCGGTCAGGTACTCCTCGGGCAGGCCATTGCGCCCGGGCGGGGGCAGATGACGCGCGACGTACAGGATGCCGCGCCGCGGATGCTCGAACGGTGACCCGACATCCAGCCCGGTCCAGTCGAGCCCGCCGGATTCCGGCGTCTCGGCTGCCTCCTGGCCGGCCCCGTTTCCGGCGGCCGCCGGGCCGGGCTGGCCAGAACTGGCTGGCCCGGCGTCCGACGGCGCCGCGGGCCGGGGCGGTGGCAGCCCCCACTGGCGGGCCAGTGGCTGGAACGACCCACCCAGGGACAGCGTCGCCGACGTCAGCACCACCCGGCGGCGGCGGAACAGCTTGTCCGCGAGCAGCCCGCCCACCTCCAGCGGGGCGATCCGCAGCGTGTCCGGGCGCCGCGAGTCCGGCATCGTGGGGCGGTCCATCCAGACGACCTCGCGCCGGGCCGCGATGTCCGGGCCGAACGCGGCCAGGATCCGCTCCGCCGTGCGGCTCAGGTCATCGAGGGCGGCCAGCGCGGCCCGGGTCGCGCCCAGGCTGGCGGCATCATCACCCGACTCCTTCGCGCTGGCCCGGACCTCGGCCGCGCAGCTGGACGCGGCATCGCGCAGCGCCGCGAGCGTGCTGGCCAGCGGCTCGCCCAGCACGTCCAGACGGCCCTCGCGGACCTCCGGGAACACCTGGGCGGCCGCTTCACCCGCCGACCGCAGCGCCTCGACCGCTCCGGCCGAGGCGTGCTTGCCGCAGCGGCGCGCCGCGGTCTCCGGCGCGGTCACCGGCAGGTCCCCGGCCGCCTGCGTGGTGACCCGGTTCACCAGCTCATGCGCCTCGTCGATGATCACCACGTCGTGGTCGGGCAGCACCGGGTAATCCTCCAGCGCGTCGATCGCGAGCAGCGCGTGGTTGGTGACCACGATGTCGGCCTGGCCGGCCGCCTCACGGGCCCGCTCGGCGTAGCACCGCGAGCCGAATGGGCAGCGCTGGGCGCCGATGCATTCCGGGGCGGTGACCGAGACCTGCCGCCAGGCCCGGTCCTCGACCCCGGGCACCAGCTCATCACGGTCCCCGGTCGTGGTGCGGTCCGCCCATTCGGCCAGCCGCTGGACCTGCTGGCCGACCGCGGACACGGCGGCCGGCTCGAACAGCATGTCGCCTGGTTCCTCGGGCGCGCCGGACTTGAGCCGGTACAGGCACAGGTAGTTCCGGCGGCCCTTGAGGATGGCGAACACCGGGGTGCGGTCGAGCAGTGGCTCCAGCGCGTCACACAGCCGGGGCAGGTCACGGTCGATCAGCTGGCGCTGCAGGGCGATCGTCGCGGTCGCCACCACCACGGGCTGCCCGCTGCCCAGCGCGTGAGCCGCCGCGGGCACCAGGTAGGCCAGCGACTTACCGGTCCCGGTGCCGGCCTGGACGGCCAGATGCTCGCCGGACTCCAGGCACCGCTCGACCGCCTCGGCCATCGCGACCTGCCCGGGGCGCTCGGCCCCGCCGATCCCCGTCACCGCGGCCGCGAGCAGACCGCCGACCCGGATCTCGTCCCCGGCCTGCGTGGCCTCAGCCCCGGTCTCGCCCTCGGCCCGCGCGGCTTCGGCCTGCGCGGGCAAGTCACCGGGGGCCATACCCAGCAACGCTACCGTCCGGGTGCGACGTTCCGCGCGCACCACGAGCACGGCTCATCAGCGCGGTGCATTGCCGGTGTCCCAGCACACCCGATGCGCCGCACTAACCCACATTCACCGGCCGGGCCCCGGCGGGGCGCGGCCGGGGCACCGGGTGGAGCAGGGCTTGGGTGGGGGGAGCCCGGGAGCGGGCGTAATTCATTCGACGGCGGCGGGCGGGGTGCCTAGCGTGGGCGGTGATCGCAGCCACCGGGCTGACCAGCGCCGAACCAGGGAGCCGCCCTATGCCGATGGTCATGGTGCGCCGTGGCCGGGCACCGGCCCGCGGCACCGAATCCCTCCGGCGCGCACTACCTGCGTGACCAGGCACTGATCCGGCAGCTCGTCCGGGCCTCAGGGGTGGGCCCGGGGCAGCTCGTCCTCGACCTGGGGGCCGGGCATGGGGCGGTCACGCTGGCTCTGGCCGCGTCCGGGGCGCGGGTGATCGCGGTCGAACGCGACCCGCGCGCGGCCAGCAGGCTGCGCCGCCGCCTGGCCGGCCGCCCACCCGCCTGCCGCTCGCTGGTCAGCGTGGTCGCCGCGGACGTGCGCGGGATCCCGCTGCCCCGGCGGGACTTCCTGGTCGTGGCCAGCATCCCGTTCTCCGTCACGACGCTGCTGCTGCGCCGGCTGGCCGGCGACCCGGCCGTCCCGCTGCGCGGCGCCGAGCTGATCACCGGCTGGGAGGCGGCCCGCACGTTCACCCGCCCGGTGCCCCGCAGCGCCGAGCTGGCCTGGTGGGCCGCCCGCTACCAGATGCGGCTCGTGCGCCGGGTAGCGGCGCAGAGCTTCACGCCGCCGCCCCGGGTGGCCGCCGCCCACCTGTCCCTCCGGCCACGGCCGCTCGCCACGTCGCCGTCCGGCCAGCGCCTGCTGCGCCGGCTGCTGCCGCTGGCGTACCGGTACCCGCGGCTCCCGGCGTGGCGGATCTGCGCCGAGGGCGCGGCGAGGACAGGCCACCGGGCCAGCCGCACCGCCGTGCGCGACGCGCTGGCCTGGGCCGGGGTGGATCCCCGCGCGCCGGCCGCTGGGCTCACCGCCGGGCAGTGGCACGACGTGGTCGCCCGGCTGGCTGACGGCCGCTAGCGCGCGTCCCTGGCGCCATGTCCCGCAGACCTTCCCGCCACCCGCCGGTTACTGCCACGATGATCCCATGAGCGATGTGCAACCACCGACGCTTGCCTTTCGCGCCGCCCGCGATCTGCTGCTCCGCCACCGCACCGACTACGCCGCCGCGATGGCCGAATTCCGCTGGCCGCGGCTGACCGAGTTCAACTGGGCGCTGGACTGGTTCGACGTGATCGCGGCCGAGCACCCGGAACGCGAGGCGCTGCACATCGTCGCCGACGCCGGCGCCACCGCGCGGCTCACCTACGGTGAGCTGGCCGACCGGTCCAACCAGGTGGCCAACTGGCTACGCCGGCTCGGCGCCCGGCGGGGCGACCGGCTGCTGCTCATGCTGGGCAACACCGCGCCGCTGTGGGAGGTGATCCTGGCCGCGATGAAACTCGGCGTGGTGATCATCCCGGCCAGCACCCTGCTCGGCCCGGCCGACCTGGCCGACCGGGTGGCCCGGGGCGACGTCCGGCACGTGGTGGTCGAGGCCGACCTCGCCGACCGGTTCGCCGGCGTGCCGGGCGACTGGACCCGGGTCGCGGTCACCAGTTACGCCGTGGCCGGGCCGCCGGACGGCTGGCAGGGCTTGGCGGACGCGGCCGGCGAAGACGCACGGTTCGAGCCGGACGGGCCCACGATGGCCAGCGACCCGCTGCTGCTGTACTTCACCTCCGGGACCACCGCCCAGCCCAAGCTGGTCGAGCACACGCACGCGTCCTACCCGGCCGGCCACCTGTCCACCATGTACTGGATCGGCCTGCAGCCCGGCGACGTGCACCTGAACATCTCCTCCCCCGGCTGGGCCAAGCACGCCTGGAGCAACGTGTACGCGCCGTGGAACGCCGGGGCGACCGCGCTGGTGCTCGGGTACGACCGGTTCTCGGCCCAGGCCCTGCTGAAGGCGATCGGGGAACACCGGGTCACCGCGTTCTGCGCGCCGCCCACCGTGTGGCGGATGCTGATCCAGGCCGACCTGGCCAGCGGCGACGTCAGCTCGCTGCGCGAATGCGTGGCCGCGGGCGAACCGCTCAATCCCGAGGTGATCGAGCAGGTCCAGCGGGCCTGGCACCTCACGGTCCGGGACGGGTACGGGCAGACCGAGACCACCGCCCAGGTGGGCAACCCGCCCGGCCAGGAGGTACGGCCCGGCTCGATGGGGCGGCCGCTGCCCGGCTACCCGGTCGTCCTCGTCGACCCGCTGACCGGGCAGCCCGCCGCGGAGGGCGAGATCTGCCTGGACCTCGCCGAGCGCCCGCTCGGCCTGATGACCGGCTACCGGGGCGACCTGGAACGTGAGGCCGAGGCCATGCGCGGCGGCTACTACCACACCGGGGACGTGGCCAGCCAGGACGCCGACGGCTACCTGACCTACGTCGGCCGGACCGACGACGTGTTCAAGGCGGCCGACTACCGGATTTCCCCGTTCGAGCTGGAAAGCGTGCTCATCGAGCACGAGGCGGTGGCCGAGGCGGCGGTGGTGCCCTCCCCCGACCCGATGCGGTTCGCGGTGCCCAAGGCGTACGTGACGCTGACCGCCAGCGCGTCGCCGGACGCCGACACCGCGCTGGCCATCCTGGCCTACGCCCGGCAGCGGCTGGCCCCGTACAAGCGGGTCCGCCGGATCGAGTTCAGCGAGCTGCCCAAGACCATCTCGGGCAAGATCCGCCGGGTGGAACTGCGCACCCAGGAAACCGAGCGGCTCGGCCCGCCCGGATCCGCCGCCCCGGGAGCCACCGACCCGCAGGCCACCGCCCCGGAAGCCACCGACCCGGAAGCCACCGCCCCGCAGGCCACCGCCCCGCAGGCCGGCGGCGAGGCGGGCCCCCGCGGCACCCGGGAGTTCTGGGAAGAGGATTTCCCCACGCTGAAGGGATGACCCGCGGCGCGAGTACTCAGCTGGTGACGTCGGCGCTGGTGAACCGGGCCCACGCGATCGAGCAGAAGATCACGATGTACGCGGCGAAGGACAGCAGCCCGTGCAGCAGCGCGCCGCCGTCGACGGGCACGCGCAGCAGCGCGTCGAACGACAGCCAGAAGTGCGTGGGCAGGTACGGGTGGATCACCGCGAACTGCGCCACGTTGTCGGCCACCTCGCTGGCCACCGCGAGCACCAGGATCGCCGCGATCGCGCCGATCGCGTGCTCGGTCAGCGTGGAGATCGCCACGCCGATCGCGGCCAGCGCGGCCATGCCCGCCGCCACGTACAGCGTGACGTACAGCAGCCGGAGCAGGCCCTCGGCCAGCGACACGGAGGTCCCGGACAGCAGCGTCACCGGCCCGACCGGGAACAGGATCACCCCCATGATCAGCGACACCACGCTGACCAGCAGGCACGCCGCCAGCCCGAAGATCACCACCGAGGTGTACTTGACCGAGAGCAGCCGGGTCCGCCCGGCGGGCACGGTCAGCAGGTAGCGCAGCGTGCCGAGCCCGGCCTCACCGGCGATGGAGTCGCCCGCCACCACCGCGATAACCAGCGGCAGCACCAGGGTGAGCAGGATGGTCAGCGCGATGAACGCGAGGAAGACGCCGTTCCCGGCCAGCTGCGCGAAGAACGTCGCGTTCGGCCCGCCGCCACCGCCGCCACCGCCGTTCGGCATGGCCACCCGGAGCCCGATGCCCAGCACCACCGGCAGCACCACCAGCACCGCGAGCAGGGCCAGGTTCCGCCACCGCCGGAAGATGAGGCGCAGCTCCGAGCCCAGCAGCCGGCACCATTGCCTTACGCTCCCGGGTGCCCGCTGATCCCGCATCAGGATGTTGCCGTCCGGGCTGGCGGTCAGCTCAGCCGTCGACATCGAAGCCCTCCCCCGTCAGCTGGACGAACAGCTCCTCCAGGCTGGGCCGGGGCGTGTCCAGCCCGGCGACCGGGACGCCGGCGTATACCAGTTCCCGGCAGATGCGTTCAGGATGCTGGTCGCCCAGCGCCGCGGTGGCCTCCCCGGGCGCGGTCCGAACGTCGGCCAGCCCGAGCTTGCCCAGAATTTCGGCCGCCCGCGGCGCGTCCGGCGTGCGGACCTGGATCCGGGCCGCGCCCTGGGCGCGCAGTTCCTCCAGCGAGCCCTGGAACACCAGCTGGCCGGTGCGCATCACGCCGACCTGGGTGCAGATCTGCTCGACCTCGGCCAGCAGGTGCGAGGACACCAGCACGGTGATGCCGTCGGCGGCGATCTCCCGGATCAGCCCGCGTACCTCGCGGGTGCCCTGCGGATCGAGCCCGTTAGTGGGCTCGTCCAGAATGATCAGCTCGCGCGGCCGGAGCAGGCTGGCCGCGATGGCCAGCCGCTGCTTCATGCCGAGCGAAAAGGCCCGGTAGTGCTTTTTCTTCGCGGCCAGCAGGCCAACCCGGTCCAGCGCGGCGCCGATCCGGGGCTTGACGCTCCGCGGGTCGGCGGTCCGGTCGGCCGCGTCGATCCGGGCCAGGTTGTCCCAGCCGGACAGCTGCGGGTAGAACGCGGGCCCCTCGACCAGCGACCCCACCCGGGGCAGCACCCGGACCGCGCCGGCCGGCATGGGCACGCCGAGCAGGGTGTGGCTGCCGCGGGTGGGGTAGACCAGGCCGAGCAGCATCCTGATCGTCGTGGTCTTGCCGGAGCCGTTCGGGCCGAGGAAGCCATAGACGCTGCCCTGCGGCACCACCATGGCCAGGTCGTTCACGGCCAGCTGGCCGCTGCGGAACCGCTTGGTCAGCCCGGCGGTGGCGACCGCCGGGCCGGCCGGCTCGTGCTGGGCGCCGCCGGGCGGGCGGGCGGTGCTGAGCTGACCGCCGTCCACCTGGCCCGTGCTCACCTGGCCCGTGCTCACCTGGCCCGTGCTCACCTGGCCCGCGCTCACCACGTCGCCCGTGCTCACGTCGCCCGTGCTCACTTGACCTGGGCGGCCGCGTTGTACAGCACCTGCGGGGTAACCGCGCCGATCAGCACGTGCCCGTTGGTCATCAGCACGGACACCAGGCCGGTGCGCAGCAGCTGCCCGCTGCCCCACGCGCCGTGCACCGGGGTGGCCGACTTGAGCACCGCACCCAGGATCGCCGGGCCGTCCCCGCCGTTCAGGCCCGCGCCGCCGCCCGAGCCGCTGGCCGACTGGGCCGCGCTTCCGGCGATGGCTGCCCCGTTGCCCGGCTGGGCCAGGCCGGCCAGCGCGGATGCCGGGAGCACCGCCACCGACGTCCAGTCCTTGCCGATCACCTGGACCCGCTGGGCGGCCCGCTTGAGCGGGGCCGAGTGCTGGCGGGCGTGCTCGGCGGGCGGGCTGACCACCTTGACCTTGGCACCCTGGGGCGGGGAGAAGCGGAAGTTCGCCGGCGCGGGCCGGACGAACGCGATCGACGTGTAACCGACCTGGAACGCCGGGGTCTTCGCGCCGCGGGCGAACACCTGGACCCGCAGCGGGACGTTCTTGGCCGCGTCGATCGCGATGCTCACGTGGCCGACCAGCGAGCCCGCCGATCTGGGCGCCAGCACCAGCTGGTAAGCGGGCTGACCGGCCACGGTCGCGGTGCGCTGCACGCTCACCCGGGTGCTCGGCCCGACCTCCTTGAGCGCCTGGCTGGCCGCCTGCTGCGGGGTGAGCGGGACCTTGGTCGGCGCGCCCGCCATGGCGTGGCTGGCCCGGGCGGGCAGCTCCGTCCTGGTCACGCTGTTCGAGCTGCTCTGCCACAGCCATACCTGCTGGCCGTTGCGGATGAGGTCGGTCTCACCCAGCTGGACCGGGACGGCCAGCCGCACGTGCTGGGGGCTGGCATACCAGACCTTGACCGTGTGCGACCCGGCCAGCAGCGAGACGGGCGAGTTCTGGTCGCTGATCCCGGGCAGCTGGGGCAGGCCCAGCGAGGCGGTTTCCACCACGGTGCCGGTGAACGGCGGCGGCGGGCTGGTCCGCCCGGCCACCGCGGCCAGCAGCTGCGCGGGTGTGCGGGCCGGCAGTTCCGGCGATGCCTGGGCAACGCCGATCATGGAACCGGCGGTCACCCCGCCGGCGATGACCACGGCCCCCAGTGGTACCGCCCACCGCGCCCGCCGGGAAAGCGTTGGCAGCGCCTTCATCGCGAACCTCACTATCGTCGCCTCGTGCTCCTGGTGGCCGGTGGCCCGGCTACCCTCCGTCTGCCCCGTTACCTGGGTCATTGGGCGGGGCCACGCCCCCGTGATGGCCCCGTCGAGCCCATGATGCGCCGCGCTGCCTGTGTTCACGCTGTGAGCTCGCCCGCGCCGCGGGAGTGGCGGTGCCGCCCCCGGCTGGCGGTGCGGCGCGGCCCGGGTAGCCTACGGGGCGTGCGGGTGCTCGTCGTGGAGGACGAACGGAGGCTGGCGGCCGCGGTCCGGCGCGGCCTGTCGGCCGAGGGATTCGCCGTCGACCTGGCGCACAACGGGGAAGACGGGCTGCACGCCGCGCGCGAGGGTGGCTACGACGCCGTGGTGCTGGACCTGATGCTGCCCAAGATCTCCGGCTATAAGGTGTGCCAGCAGCTGCGCGCCGAGCAGAACTGGGTGCCGATCCTCATCCTGTCGGCCAAGGACGGCGAGTACGACCTGGCGGACGGGCTCGACCTGGGCGCCGACGACTACCTGACCAAGCCGTTCTCCTACGTGGTGCTGGCCGCCCGGCTGCGCGCGCTGCTGCGCCGCGGCGCCGCCCCCCGGCCGGCCCAGCTGCAGGCGGGTGACCTGACCCTGGACCCGGCCACCCGCCAGGTGCGCCGGGGCGGGGCGGATATCGACCTGACCGCCCGGGAGTTCGCCGTGCTGGAGTACCTGATGCGGCGGCCCGGCCAGGTGGTGGCCAAGACCGAGCTGCTGGAGCACGTCTGGGACGCCTATGACTCGCTCGACCTGAATGTGGTCGAGGTGTACGCGGGCTACCTGCGGCGCAAGATCGACGTCCCGTTCGGCCGCAACGCCCTGCAGACCGTGCGCGGGGCCGGCTACCGGCTGGCCGCGGACGGCGGCTGACGGCTGGCCCGTGGCGGCTGGCCGGCTGGCCGGCGGCTGGTGGCTGCCCCGCCGGGATCCGCTGCCAGTGACCTGGGGCTAATTCCGGGACGGGCGGGACGAATGACCCTGTCCCCGGGCAGCCCGCGGCGCGCCTACTGGCAGCAGAGACGGTCGGAGGGAGCGCTGCCATGGCCCGCCGGGTGCACGGCTGGCGGAAGCTGGCCGGTTCGGCCTGGGGACCGCCCCGGGATCCCCAGTTCTACGGTGACCTTGATCTGGATGCCGCCGCGTTGCTCCGGTACGCCGGGGACGCCAGGTCCCTGACCGGGGTACACGTCACGGTGACCCACCTGATCGGCCGGGCGGTCGCGCATGGGCTGGCCGAGGTGCCCGAGCTCCGGGTCCGGCTGGCTCACGGGCGAGAGCATGACCGGGACAGCGTGGACGTGTTCTTCATCGTGACGACGGGGGGCGGGCAGGAACTGACCGGCGTCAAGGTGGCCGGCGCCGACCGCAAGCCGGCGGTCGAGATCGCCCGGGAAGTCACCCGCCGCTGCGCGGCCATCGGCGCGGGCGACGACCCGGAGCTGGGCCGGGGCAAGGACCTGCTGGCCCGGCTGTCACCCCGGATGCTCCGCGTCGCGCTGCACGCCGGGGCCTGGCTCACCTCCGACCTCAACCTCGACCTGAGCCGGTTCGGCATGCCCCGGCAGGCGTTCGGCGGCGCCATGATCACTTCGGTGGGCATGTGGGGAATCGGCCACGCCTACTCCCCGCTCGCGCACTACTACCGGGTGCCGCTGCTGGTGCTGGTCGGCGCCGTCGAGCAGCGGCCAGTCGTGGTCGCGGGCGAGGTCGTGGCCCGCCCGATGCTGACCCTGACCGCGACGTTCGATCACCGGTACGTGGACGGTTTCCACGCGGCCCGGTTCGCGGACGCGGTGCGCAGCTACTGCCAGTCCCCGGCCCGTTTCGAGCCGCCGCTGCCCGCAGCCGACGAGGCTGCGAGCGCGCCCGCCCGCAGCTAGCACATCCCGGCGCCCACCCGTCCCCGGATCCCGGCCGTCCCGGCCGTCTCGTCCCCTCCATGATCGTGGTCAGTTTGAGTTCGTATCCAGCACAAATTGACCACGATCATGGGAGCGAGGGCAGGGCGCGGAGCGCAGGGGTGAGGGTGGCGCGGGCGGGGCGCGGAGCGCAGGGGTGAGGGCGGCGCGGGCGGGGCGTTGACATATTCCTATATAGGAATATGATGGCGTCATGGCGCGAGCAGCCACGACAGCGGATGCGTTCAACGCGGTCGCCGAACCCCGGCGCCGGCAGATCCTGGATGTCCTGCACGGCGGGGAGCGGCCGGTGAACGACCTCGTCGTGCTGCTCGGCCTGGCGCAGCCGCAGGTGTCCAAGCACCTGCGGGTGCTCCGGGAGGTGGGCCTGGTGGAGGTGCGCGACGAAGGGCGGCAGCGGATGTACCGGCTCAACGGTCACCCGCTCAAGCAGATCCACGACTGGGTGCAGGGGTACGAGCAGACGTGGACGGAGCGGTTCGGCCGGCTCGACGCCGTACTGGCGGAACTCAGCGACGAGGAGGACGGAAACGATGTCAGTGGCAAGTAGCCGCCGGGCAGTGGTGACGCTGCCGACGGACACTCAGATCCAGATCACCCGGGAGTTCGACGCGCCCCGGCACCTGGTCTACCGGGCATGGACCGAGCCCGAGCTGATCCGGCGCTGGTGGAGCGCGGAGCGCGGCGACGTGACCAGTATCGACGTAGACCTGCGGGTCGGCGGCAGGTGGCGGTACGTGATGACCGCGCACGGCGGCTTCGAGGTCGCCTTCCACGGCGAGTACCGGGAGATCGTCCCGGACGAGCGGCTGGTGCACACCGAGGTCTACGAGGGGGCGCCGGACGCCCCGGCGGTGACCTCGGTCACGTTCAGCGAGCAGGACGGGCGCACCCTGGTGACGATGCTGGTCCAGCACACCAGCCAGGAGCACCGGGACATGCACCTCAACTCGGGCATGGAAGACGGCCTGCAGGATGCGCTGCGGCTGCTCGAAGAGGTGGCCGCCGGGCTGGAGTGAGCCCGGGACCACGGTCGTGGCCGGCGACCGGGCGAGGCCCGGGCCGGCCACGA
>Ga0335078_10001496_pt1 | contig 35277 bp, 32 predicted proteins | sample Lox_Sample_32_FD_206711 | JGI IMG/M metagenome (GOLD analysis project Ga0335078, IMG submission 206711) | Soil microbial communities from Loxahatchee National Wildlife Refuge, Florida, United States - Lox_Sample_3.2 | ecosystem: Environmental > Terrestrial > Soil > Wetlands | place: USA...
AAGATCTCTGGGCGCTGATGCGATACCCGGCAAAAGTCAGGGGCACCATCCTGCCGGTCACAGACCTGCGAACCCGACCCGCGCATATGAGAGTGGCAGTGACGGCCACCGCCGCCACGCCGCCCCGGCACGCCACCCCTACCCACCACGCCCACCCCCCGGACGGGGGCAACCCGAGGAACCCCCATGCCCTGGCCCGCCCGATCATCCCCCCGGCGGTGCCCGGCATCAAGGGCGCCTGCGGCGTCGCTGCGCGAGCGCTCCGCGCCCCCTGACCCCGGGCACCGCCCGGGAGACCTGGCAGCGATCAAGGCCATGGGGCCAGCCTGGCACGCCCCGCAACATCCACGCCAGGCCAGCCAGACCACCAGATAACGGATGAACCAGGCACAGGAACAGCAAAAGCTTGACGGGCCGCTTCATATGAGATCGCTGGCCAACCTCACCAAGCACGATATTGGACAGCTCACCGCGCTGATCAGGACCCGGCTGCGGCGGATGCAGTACCGGCCCGGCCTCCTTGACGGCTTCCTCGCCAAGACCGGCCTTGACCTCAGTAACTGGCTCTAGCACAAATGGCGATCCATCATTTGCCGCGTGTGATCCCCCGTGGGAGTGAAAGGGCGGGTCACTGAAGCAGCGCGGTGGCGAGACGCCGGCAGCGACGGGGGTCCTCGGTGAATCCGTGCTGGAGACCCCACAGCCAGTAGTCGATGGTGCGGAAGATCGCTGAGCGGCGAGCGTGTTCCCGGTACAGGCCCGCAGCGTCGGCGATGATGTCCAGCTGCTCGTTGATCGTGGCAGCGTCGGGCATCTCGTGGAGCCTGTCCCACAGGCAGCGGGCGAGGTCGTACCCGATATCACCGCGCAGCAGGCAGGGATCGACGGTGAGCCAGGGTTCCCGCTCTCCCCCGAGCACCTGCTCGTGGTGCAGCGCGCCGTCAACCGCACGATCGCCGGCGGCGGAGGCCAGGGTCTCGGCGGCGGTGCAGGCAGCGGCCAGCATCCCGGCCGGCACCGGACGGCCCAGCGCGACCCAGTCGGCCTCCAGCGTGGCCAGCCGGTCCCGCACCAGCTCGCCGGTGCTGGTCACCCAGCTGGGGGCAGGTACGGCGAGCCGGCGCATCATCGTGCCCGCATGATGATTGGCCTCGGCCAGCGGCAAGGTGGCCAGCGACCGCGCCGGATCCAGCCGTTCCAGCAGCATGGTCCCGGCCTCGAGGTCCGTATCCACCAGCAGCACAGTGCCCCGGCCGGCCCAGAACCGCAGCGCCGCCACCTCGGCGGGGAAGCTCTCATCCGGTGCGGTCAGCCGCAACGCGAACTGCTCACCACCGCGGCGCCGGACCGGAAGGACCAAGGCGTTCGATCCGTGCCAGGGATCACCGTCGAGCAAGAGGCGCCAGGCCCGGCACTGCTGATCTACCCGCTCGGGCAGGGAGTCCAGCCACGCGCGCCGTTCGTGCGACCCGGCCAGCATGGCCCGGAACGTGGACGGAACGGTAATCACACAGATGAGTCCACCACACCGCTCCAGCCTCTCACCCGCGCGCTGTGCCGCAGCGGCGCCCCAGCGGACACTGCTGCAATCAGACGGCAGTTTCCGGGGTCAGGCCACGCAGCGATCAGGAGCGTTCCTGGCCCGGTGAGCGGCAAGGGCATGCTTCGTGCCCGGTAACGGTCGGCGCGCAGTCCCGTGCCCTAGCGCTCAGTAACTTCCACAATTGAAGATCGTTAGGCGGCCCGACAACACCCGCACCATATGGCCTGGTGGGACCTGATGTGGCACCACCGATCGGCCAAGCTGGTCATTCTCGGGCGGTATTTGTGTCCCGCTCCCGGCAGCCGTATCGAGGTCGCTCCCCCGCGGTCGCCTCGCACGCGATCGGCTCCAGCCAGTTGCACGGCGCCGAACACCGGATCAGGCTGACGCCATGCGCTTCTTCCGGCAATCACCGCCGCCGCGTCCTGCCCAGCAGCGTCGGATGCCTCGCCGATGGGACCCGCCACAGGCCGAATTCCCCGGCATCGTGCCCATAAATACCCTGCAATTCGGACGGTCCGCGCAGGCCGCGATCGCGATCACCGGCATATCGGCCTACCCGAGCGGATTCGAAATTTTCATCACCGCCCTGCTCCGCCCAGATGCCCCCGGCTTCGGCGCCGAGACGCCGGATGGCGGCATGCTCATACACAAGCCCTACCGGATCAGTCTGCAGCTATCGGATGGGCGCACGGTCACCGGCGAACGGCCGCCGGGTGATACCGAGCCCACCGGCCCGATCCTGCGCCCGCGCGACGGGGGCGGCACCTCGCACTATCAGCACGAGCGGTGGTGGGCCTGGCCGCTGCCACCGAGCGGGCCGCTGCAGTTCATCTGCGAGTGGCCGACGCTCGCAACCGGCCAAACACAGGTCGGCATCGACGCGCAATTGATCCTTGACTCGGCACGGCAAGCCGTCCAGCTATGGTCCGAAGATGAGGCGTGACGGTGTCATGCAGATGTTCAAGGCGGCGCGAGTGGAGCGCGAGGCCTCTCCGCCGAGTCCGCACTTCTCAGCAGCCGGTCAGGCTTACCGGGCCGCGCAGAAAATCATTACCGCCCGCACCTTTGGGTGCAGCAGCAAGTTATCTGGGCCGGACCGCCGCACCCAGATGCCCGGCGGCCATTCGGCCTTGGCCTCACGCTCGCCGTCTTCAGGGAGTTGCCACGCCACATCCCCGGGGAAGTGGCCCTGGACCCAGCGGCAGCGTGTCTTCGCATCATCAGGCTCGATGTGCTCTAGATGAGTGGCGTCGGGGACAAGCTCGGCCACCCAGCTGTCGTCATGATGACGGCGATGGCGAGGGTGGATTGCCGGCCCGCCGCACAGCGGCAGCCCGGGATCTCCCGCTGAGCCGGGAAATTCGGTTGCTTCTGGCCGGGTCAAGCGTGCCGAATACTAGCCATGGCCGACATTCAGGGCTCCTACGACGAACTGTTCACCGCGGTGCCCAGTGTGCTGGCTGGACTGCTGGACGACGGAGACACGGGCGCCTCCGTCGCGGTCTTCGTGGACGGCGAGCCCGTGGTGGACGTGTGGGGCGGGTTCGGCGACGCGGACCGCACGATCCCGTGGCAGCGGAACACCATCACGAACGTCTGGTCAGTCACCAAGACGATGACGGCGCTGTGCGCGCTGGTCCTGGCCGACCGTGGCGCGCTCGATCTGGCTGCCCCGGTCAGCCGGTACTGGCCGGAGTTCGCCGTGGCGGGCAAGGAAAGGGTGCTGGTGCGGCACCTGCTCGCGCACACTGCGGGCCTGCCCGACTGGGACGGGCCGGTCGAGGATCTCTACAACTGGCCGTCCGCAACCGCACGTTTGGCCGCACAGTCTCCGCAATGGGAACCGGGAAGCGCGGCCGGGTACCACTCCCTCACCCAGGGATTTCTCGTGGGCGAGGTGGTACGCCGGATCACCGGCCAGAGCCTGGGCGACTTTTTCGCGGCGGAGGTGGCCGGGCCGCTGGGAGCCGACTTTCACATCGGGCTACCCGCCGAGCACGACCACCGGGTGGCGCCTGCGGTCCCGCCGTCATCCCAGGACGAGGACTATGCCGCCAGCGCGCCCGGCAGCGGCGCGCTCCCCGCCGTCGGCACCCCGGTGCGGGTCCGCGACGGGAACAGCGTCGCCTGGCGCCGTGCGCAGATCCCCGCGGCGAGCGGATTCGGCAACGCCCGCTCGGTGGCCCTCGTGCAGTCAGTGATGGCCTGCGGAGGAGCGGTGCGTGGAGTGCGGCTGCTGTCCCCGGCGGGCTGTGACCGTGCGAGCGAGGAGCAGTTTCAGGGCGTGGACCGCATCCTGGGCATGTCAGTCCGATACGGCCTGGGCTACGGGCTGTTCGGCAGCGCTTATGGGTGGGGCGGCTGGGGTGGCTCAATCGTCATGGTCGAACCCGACAGCCGGATGGCGGTGGCGTACGTGACGAATCAGATGCGCGAACCAGCCGACGACAGCCGGGGACTGGAGATCGTCATGGCCGCCTACGACGGGCTCAAGGGCCTCCGGGTCTGAGCCGGCGGGTCACCGCCCGGGGCATCCTCCCCTGGCGGCTCTGGCCCATTCAGGCTAAGCGCCGGCGGCGGACCCACCAGAAACAGGCGCCGGCCAGGGCCAGGGCGAGGGCGAGGAAGATCGCCGTCTCGTATCCCTGGAAGGCCCAGTAGCGGCTGGCGGGCTGGTAGGTCACCAGCTGCCGCAGGTGCAGCCGTCCGACGTAGGCGGTGCACGCCTGAGTTGTACCGGTAAAGCAGACCTGGGGGGCCGGGCCGCTGAATACGTGGCCGGCCGGGGTGATGGTCTGGTTGGCCAGGACCCAGGCGCCAGCCGGTACGTGCACCGAGTCGGTCACGGTCATCGGGCTGCCAGGGGCCGATCCCGTGGTCATCTGGTTGAGGCCGGCGGCGCTGAACGGCGAGACGGCGCGCAGCGGTGTGATCAGGTGCGGCCGGACCCAGAAGGCCATGGTGACCAGGGCGGCGGTGAAGACGGCGAGGGTGGCGGCCATGGCAGGCACGGTGCGGCGGATGAACACGCCGAGAGTCACGCCGAGGGCGAAGGCGAACGCGGCGTAGCCGATCGGGGTGATGCCGCGGGCGCCGAAGAGCAGCGGGGTGAACCGGTTTATGTCACCGAGCCCGTTCCGGCCCTGAGGGAGGGCGAGGGCATGGTCGACCGGGCTGGCCCACCAGCCGATCATGAGGCTGAGCAGCCCGGCGGTGGCCATCGCGGCCAGGCCGATCAGGCCGAGCTTGACCGCCAGCCAGCGGGTGCGGGTGACGCTCTGGTTCCAGGCCAGCCGGAAGGTGCCGGCCTCAATCTCCCGGGTGATGAGCGGCGCACCCCAGAACACCCCGATCAGGACTGGCACCACGGACAGGAGCACCGCGCTGGCTTGGTACAGGGACTTGTCGGTGAGGTTCGCCTTCACCTCGTTCATGAAGGTGCTGGCCACCGTCCCGCAGTCGCCGCGCGCCTGGCAGGCGGCGACCCCGCTGCTGTCATACAGGTGGGCCAGGTGCGCACCGGTGACGGCCAGCGCGACCGCGATCACGGCCAGGGCGCCGGCCACCACGATGGCCTGGGCGCGGAACTGCCGCCAGGTGAGCCAGATCATCGTTGTACCTCCAGTGCGGGCGCGCTGCCGGGCGCGGGGTCGGGGGCGTGGCTCATGTAGGCCAGCGCCAGATCTTCCAGGCCGACCTCTTCGACGGCCCAAGCCGGGTCGTCGATCGGGCTGGCGGTGCGGACCAGCAGGGTGGTCTGCCGGTCGGTGTGGCTGACCGAGATGATCTGCCAGCCAGCTGGCCAGCTGGCCGGGTCACGGCGCGGACCGGTGAGCAGGTGATGGGTGGCGAGCAGGTCCTCGACCTCCCCGGCCAGCCGGACCCGGGAGGCGACCAGCACGATCAGGTAGTCACAGACCCGTTCTAGGTCGGCCATGAGGTGCGAGGACATGATCACGCTGACGCCGCCACCAGCGGTGAACTCCATCAGTGACTGCAGGAACTCACGGCGGGCCAGCGGGTCGAGGCTGGCGATCGGCTCGTCCAGGATCAGCAGCTCGGGCCGCTTGGCGATGGCCAGCGTCAGCGCCAGCTGGGCGCGCTGCCCGCCGGACAGTTTCCCCGCCCGCTGGGCGTAGTCCAGGCCCAGCCGGTCGATCCGGCCGCGGGCCACGGCAGCATCCCAGCCCGGGTTCATGTGCGCGCCCAGCCGCAGGTGATCAGCCACCGACAGCCCGGCGTAGGTAGGCGCGTCCTGCGCGACGAACCCGACCCGGGCCAGCTGGGCCGGGCTGGCCGCGGGCACGCCGCCGAGAATCTCGATCGTCCCGGTGGTCGGGGCCAGCAGGCCGGTGGCCAGGTTCAGCAGCGTCGTCTTCCCGGCGCCGTTCGGGCCGACCAGCCCGACGACATGCCCCGCGGGGACGCTCAGCGTGCAGTCAGCCAGCGCCTGCCGTTGCCGGTAACGCTTGCCCAGCCCCCGTGACTCCAGAACGGCGGTCATCGCGCTTCCTCCTTCGCCGTGGCCCGGAACGTGGTCCGGTACAGCGCTTCGATGTCGTCATCATCCAGCCCGGCCTGGCGGGCCTTAGCCAGCCAGCGCTCTAGGTCACGGCGCAGCGGGCCGTGCGCGGCCAGCGAGCCATCGCTCAGCGTCCCGGTGACAAAGGTCCCGACGCCCGGCCGGGCTGCGGCGAGACCCTCGTACTCCAGCTGCCGGTAGGCCTTCAGCACCGTGTTCGGGTTGATCGCCAGCGCCGCCACCACGTCTTTGACGGTGGGCAGCTGGTCGCCCACGGTCAGCGTGCCCAGCCGCAGCGCCTGCCGTACCTGCTGGATGATCTGCAGGTATGGGGCGACCCCGGAGCGGGCGTCCAGGTGGAACTCGATCACAGCGCCTCGATCGCAGTTGATTTATCTAGGGTCCTAGTACATTAGCAACTTAGCCATCTTGTCAAGGGGTGCCATGACGATGCCTCCCACCACGCCAGGAGCTCCTCGTGGGGCGGGAGCGGCTAAGCTCCGCGTGTGCTCTCGATCGAAGGCCTGCGCGGGGCCGCGACGGTCACCCGCGATGACCAGGTCAAGCTGGAGGTCGCGGGCGGACAGGCCGATGCGGAAGCTGGCGTGGCGTGCACACCGCAGACTCGGTTCCAGATCTGCTCGGTCAGCAAGCAGTTCGCCGCGGTCACGGCCACGCTGCTGGCCGAGTCAGGGCGCGTAGACCTGTCGGAACCGGTGGCACGGTGGCTGCCCGGCTGCCCGGCGCAGTGGCAGCGGGTGACGCTTCATCACCTGCTGACCCATACCGCCGGGGTCCGCCATTGGGGCGATGCGCCTGGCTTCGATCCAGCGCAGCCCGTGGACCTGGCCAAGCGGGTTGCCCTCATCCTGGAGGCGCCGCTGATCACCGAACCGGGAGCCCGCTGGCATTACAGCAGCCCCGGTTACCTGCTGGTCGGGCACATCGTTGCGCAGGCAAGTGGCCAGCCATACCCGGATTTCCTCACCGAGCAGGTGCTGGTTCCGCTCGGGCTGGCCGCAACCAGCGCGGGTGATGCCCCGGCAGCTGCGACGGCGGCCCGTGGCTACCGGAATGGCCAGGCGGTGGCGCCCTGGCCGCTCAGCACGATGCCGGGCACCGGCGATATCTGCTCCACAGTGAGCGACCTGGCTCGCTTCACCGCCGCGATTCACTCCGGCTCACTGATCAGACGGCGGCATTTCGCGGAAGCAATGGTGACCCCGCACGCGCCGTTCCCGGACGGGCAAGGCACCAGCGACGGCTGGGTGACCGCTGCTGGCTACGGATACGGCCACTACATCGGCCGCATCGCCGGGCAGACCGCCTACTTCCACCCTGGCGACAATCCCGGTTATCAGGCGCTGGCCGTGTGGCTGCCGGGCCAGGCGGTGTGCGCGATCATCCTGAGCAACGACGAGGCGTCAGATACCGAGGCACTGCTGAGGCAGCTGATTCCCATCGTCCTGGACGGCGTGAATCTGGACGACGTGAATCTGGACACCGGCGGGCTGGACCCGGGCACCGGCAAGTCCTGACCTCACGGCGGCCTGGCCCGAGCTCAGCCCGGGCCAGGCGGGTCTTCGTCGCGCCACTGGCCGCCACGCTCCTGGGCGAACCGGCGTTGCTTGGATGCGGAGTCGGCGTACGTGGGGTACATGTCCTCGGCCGTACGGTCCGTCTTACGGGAGAGATCCCGGGTTCGGAACCGGACGAGCGAGACGAACCCCCAGACCGCCACGGCTACCACTATCAGGAAGAGTACGTATCCCCACCACGGCAATTTGCTCACCTCGGCCCGATCAGCTGCGCTGATACCGGGCCCGCTACCCAGCACGGCCGGCCCCAAACGCCTAATTTGCGGGGACGATTTCTCTGCCCTGCCGGCGGCCAGAAAAGACCATTGCCGAATGTCGGGCTGCTCGGCGTGGCCAGTCACCGCCGGCCTCCCGCCAGGCGTCCCCGCCACGCCAGCTAGGCCTTGCGCCAGGTCGTGTGCTGCGGTTCTGGATCACCGTGGCCCGTGGTCCGGGTCAGCATCGCCACCGCTACCTGGAATTCGAAAAGCTCTTGCTCCGTGCCCGGGCGGGGGAGGCCGGACCCGGCGCGTTCGTCAGCGAATTGCTGAGCCAGCCGGTCTCGGGTCCGGGCGTCATGGACGTGGCTGGCCACCCCACTCAGATAGAACGTGTCCTCGTTGTCTTCCAGGGGAAACGAGTGCATCGCGTAGCGCCCGTCGCGGTGCAGATCCCTCCGCTTGGGAGATGGGACGATGAACGCGTACAGCCCGGTCCCGGTCAGCAGGGGGCACATGGGGTGCAGCCGCGGGCCGCCGTCGGCCCGCACGGTACCGAGGAACGCCAAGCCGACGCCGTAGTGGTACAGCAGGTCAGCACCCTGCCGGGCCAGTTCCGGCTGCTGGGCCTCGAAGGCTCGCCACGAGATCATGCCGAGGAAGCCTGGCAAATTCAAAATGGCCTGTCAACGGCGTCTCGCACCGGCGAGAAGTGGCGTCTCACCGGGCACGCGGCCAGCACCGGGTACCGTCATCGCGATCGGTCAGCTGAGATCGCTGACCCTGGCCACGCCGGTCGGGGCCAGCCAGGTGCCAATGATGTTGGCGGCGATCAGCGTCCGGTCCGTGGGATCCCAGAGCAGGATCGTGTCCGCCCTGGCCATGGCCAGCAAGGCGGTCAGCGAGGCGGGGCTGGGGATGATCGTGTGCTGCTGGCCGTCAGCCGTCACGATCATGACCTCGAATCGGCCGTCACCGCCGTCGGGCCCGGCGACCCAGTTGGCGTTCATCACCTTGACCTGGCTGGTCTGCTCGCTCGCTCCGGGCATGGCCGTCATCCCTCTCCGGTGGGTGCGGTGGGGTAAACAACTGATCGGCCAGGGCCTGGACATGACGGCGGATCTGGTCGCGGATGCGCCGCACGGTGGGCATGTCCTGCCCGGCCGGGTCGGGGAGATCCCAGTCTAGGTAGCTCTTGCCGGGGTAGCTGGGACAGGTATCGCCACAGCCCATGGCGACGACCACGTCGGCCGCCCGGACGATGTCGTCGGTGAGGGGCTTGGGGAACTCGTGAGAGATGTCGAGGCCGATCTCGGCCATGGCAGCGACGACGGCCGGGTTGAGCTGGCCGGCGGGCTCGGACCCGGCCGAGGTGACCCGGATGCGCCCGGCGGCCAGCTGATCGAGCAGCGCGGCGGCCATCTGCGAGCGGCCCGCGTTGTGGGTGCAGACGAACAGCACTTCGGGGATGTCGGCCATGCCGGCTGCCTCCTGGTGGTCAGCCTGCGAGCTGGGCGCTCTGCCCGGCCGGGGCTGGAGTGTGGCGGATCGGGTAGAGGGCGACGGCCAGCAGGGTGCCGACGGTGCCGCCGATCACCTGGGCGGCGATGAACGCGGGAACCGACGCCGGGGCGATCCCGGCATAGGTGCTGGTGAAGGCCCGGCCGATGGTGACCGCGGGGTTGGCGAATGACGTCGAGGCGGTGAACCAGTACGCTGCGCCGATCCAGGCACCGACCGCCCAGGCCACATGCTGGGGGCGGCCGGTCCGGGCCAGGGTGACGATGACGAACAACAGCCCGGCGGTGGCCACCACCTCGCTGAGCAGAATAGGCGCGCCACCGCGGTGATGCTGCGAGGTGCGCAGGACCGGCTGGGCGAACATGGCTTCCGCCAGCGCCGCCCCACCGATGGCCCCGGCCACCTGGCACCCCACGACGGCCACCGCCTGGCCGAGGCTGTGGCGGCGGGGACCGCGGCGGCCCAGGATCCAATCGGCGGCGGTGACGGCCGGGTTGAAGTGCGCGCCCCCGGTCTGGCTGAACACCACGATGAGCACAGCCAGGGCCAGCGCCGTCACCACCGAGCTGATCAGCAGGCGTAGCGCATCATCGCTGGTCAGCCGCGTGGCTGCGATGCCCGATCCGACGATGACCGCGACGAGCAGGCCGGTTCCGGTGAACTCGGCCAGCAGCCGCCTCCGCACCAATGCGGTCACGAGCGTGCGGGCTTGACGGCCCGGATGATGGCCGCGTGCAGACCCGGCGCGGCCTCGGCGGTGAACCTGACCGAGGCGTCCGCGAACCCGGCGGCAGCCAGGCCGTCGAGGTACTCGGTGCGGGACAGCGCTCCGGCGATGCACCCCACATGAGGACCCGCGGCCGCCCGGTCGGCGGGCGTGAGCCGATCCTCGGCCACCACATCGGAAATGCCGATCCGCCCGCCGGGGACCAGAACACGGAACATTTCACCCAGCACAGCGGGCTTGCTCGTCGACAGGTTGATCACGCAGTTGGATATGACGACGTCCACCGCCCCGTCCGCCAGCGGGATGCCCTCGATCTGGCCTTCGCGGAACTCCACATTGACCGCACCGGCCGCGGCCGCGTTCTGGCGGGCCAGCGCGAGCATCTCATCGGTCATGTCCACGCCATAAGCGAACCCGGACGGCCCCACCCGGCGGGCCGACAGCAGCACATCGATACCGCCACCCGAGCCCAGGTCCAGGACCCGTTCACCCTCGCACAGCTCGGCCACAGCCAGCGGGTTACCGCAGCCCAGGCTGGCCAGCACCGCTTCTTCCGGCAGCCCCGCCGTCTCGGCCGCGGTGTAAAGCGAGCCGCCGAAGCATCCCTCGCCGTCCCGGGCAACCGGGCCGCAGCACTCCGGGCCAGCGCACTCCGGGCCACAGCCGCGCCCCGGACCACGGCGATCAAGCACCGCGCGAGCGGCCTCGGCGTACCGGGACCTGACCTGTTCGATCAGCGCGGCGCTGTTCCCCTGCGTCATCACGGCTACCCTTCGCATAGATGGCCATCGATGGCTACCCTGCCGCAGAGATAGACAAGTGTCAATGCGTACTGCATACTGACCGGGTGGCCCGTCCGTCAGTCGCCGAAATCCAGACCCTCCCCGCCGGCATCGAGGCCAGCCCCACCGGCACCGAGGCCGCCCGCCCCATCGGCACCGAGGTCCCCGGCCCGGCCGGCCGCCAGGCCTGCTGCACCCCGCTGCTCCGCGAGCCGATCAGCGCCAGCCAGGCCGCTGACCTGGCCCGGCTGCTCAAGGCGCTCGCTGACCCGACCCGGCTGCGCCTGGTCTCGATGGTGGCCGCGCACGAAGGCGGGGAAGCCTGTGTCTGCGAGCTGACCGAGCCACTCGGCCTGACCCAGCCGACCATCTCGCACCATCTCAAGATCCTGGTGGATGCCGGGATCTTCACCCGCGACAAGCGCGGCGTATGGGCCTACTACGCTCTCGTCCCCGCGGCCATGGACGCCCTCGCCGCCATTCTCAGCAGCACCGCCTGACGTTCATCGGCGCCGGGACGTACCCCCGCGACTGGTCAGCCTGACCCCCATGGGGCCGGGCCCACCCGGGCTGGCGGCGGCGCCGAGAGGGGAGCCGGCCCGTGGTCCCGGGTACCCGGCTGCCAGCCCCGCGGCTGCGGCGGCTCGGGGAAGCCGGGGTGGCCATCAGTGAGCCGGGAACGGCCGGTAGTCCACCGCTCCACGCACCCCCGCATGTCCTGGCAATACCAGCGAACGTCGGCGCAAGCGCTGCCGCCGTCCGCCACCAGCCTGCTGACCGGCAGGCGGATACCGCACATCCAGCAGGACTCCACGGCGGTCCCCGCTGCGGTGTGGACCATACGCTCGTCACCAGCCATGATCAGTCCCCCCTCGGGGATCGGTCGGCCGCGGACCGGGCCAGCCTGCCGGCGCAGGATCGCTCCCGCACCCGCGGAGGCCGAGCAGCCATCTCGGCAGTGTGGCACGCCTGCGCCCAGCAGTCCAAGCCGGCCGTCTCTGCGTGACCGGCCGGTCCTCGCCGGTTACCACCAGCCGACTGGCTGGCCCGCATCGTAACGCTATGGCGCTGACCGGCCACCCCTCGGCTGGCGGCAGGACATGCGAACCCAGCCGGGAGCACCCCCCGGAACGGAGCCCCCGATGGGCAACGGCTTCCCCCGCTGCGGGTGAGGCGCACCGTGACCAGCCGGCCGATAGTGGGGGAAGACAGCGGGCCGACCACGGTTGGCGGCTGGGCACCCGCCGCCGTGCTCCCGGGCGGCCCTAGCGCAGGGACTCGCCGGGAGTTGCCATGCCACACCGTCCCCGCCCGCCCGGTAGGCACCGATGACTGCGCTGACCCCAGCCACGGCCCGCACCGTTGCAGCCGAGGCCTTCGTGTTCGGCTACCCGCTCGTGCTGACCGATGTCACCCGGGCCGTGAGCATGGCCATGCCCCAGGGCGGCGGACGGGTGCCGGCCAACGAGTTCGCGCACCTGCGGGAGTTCCCCGATGCCTCCTTCACCGGGGTGGTGAGCCCCAACGCCGACACGCTGTACTCGGTGGCCTGGCTCGATCTGGCCACCGAACCGGTCGTTCTCGGCGTGCCCGCCAGCGGTGGACGGTACTACCTGCTGCCCATGCTGTCTGGCTGGAGCGACGTGTTCGCCGCACCCGGCACCCGCACCACCGGGAACGACCCGGGCACGTTCGCGGTCACCGGGCCCGGCTGGCTGGGCGGCCTGCCCGCCGGGGTGCAGCAAATCCGCTCGCCAACGTCGATGGCCTGGGTGATTGGCCGCACCGAGACCCGGGGCAAGGCCGATTACGCGGACGTGCACCGCTTCCAGGACGGCTTCTCGCTGCGGCCACTGTCCGCGTGGGCCAGCCAGCGCCCGGCCGCGCGGGAAGTCCCGGCTGGCCCGGGGACCGGCATCGCCGCCCCACCTCCCGACCAGGTCGAGGCGATGGACGCGGCCACCTTCTTCAGCCGGCTGGCGCGGCTGCTGGAGACCAACCCGCCCGCGGCCGCCGATGCGCCCGCCATGCGCCGGTTTGCCGCGATCGGGCTGACGGTCGGCGCATTCCAGCCCGGTCCTGGCCTGGCCAGCGCCCTGGACGCCGGGGTGCAGGACGCCCGGGCCCAGCTCAAGGCCCAGCTCAAGGCCACACGGCGGCAGCCGCCGGGACTGGCCAACGGCTGGACCATCGACCGCGGCCTCGGCCGGTATGGCACCAACTACCAGCAGCGCGCGTCCGTCGCGCTGTTCGGCCTCGGCGCCAACCTGCCCGAAGACGCGCTCTACCCGCACACCGCGGCGGATTCCGGCGGCCGCCGGCTGACCGGCGCGCACCGCTATGTATTGCACTTCCCGCCCGGCCAGACGCCCCCGGCCCGCGCGTTCTGGTCACTGACCATGTACAACGAGCACCAGTATTTTGCGGCCAACCCGCTGGGCCGGTACGCGCTCGGCGACCGTGACCCGCTGGCGTTCAACCGTGACGGCTCACTGGACCTGTGGCTCCAGCACAACAGTCCGGGCCGCCGGGCGGAGCCGAACTGGCTGCCCGCACCGGCTGGCCAGTTCAGCCTGATCCTCCGCATCTACTGGCCAAAACGCGGACTGCTCGACGGGACCTGGGCCGCGCCCGCGGTCCAGCGGGTCAGCTGACGCCCGCCCCGCCACCGGCCCGGCGCCGCAGCAGGAACGGCATCAGCGCCGACTCGAGCTGCACCCGGACGCTCATCTTGCTCTCACCCTCCCGCCGCTCGGCGAAATGGATGGGCAGTTCGACGATTTTCAGGCCGGCCCGGACCGACCGGTAGTTCATCTCAACCTGGAAGCTGTAACCGTTGCTGCGCACACTGGCCACGTCGATGGCCTGCAGCGCCGAGCTGCGCCAGATCTTGAAGCCCGCGGTGACATCCCGGATGCCCAGCCGCAGCAGCGCCCGGACGTAGCTGTTGGCAAAGGCGGACAGGGCCCGGCGGTGCCAGGACCACTCCTCGGCCAGGCTGGCCCCGGCCACGTACCGGGACCCGATGACCACGTCGGCGTCGGCCGACAGCAGGGTGCCGAGCATCTGCGGCAGGTTGGCCGGGGCATGCGACAGGTCGCTGTCCATCTGGACCACGAACCCGGCACCGGCCGCCACGGCCCGGGTCATGCCGTCCACGTAGGCGCGGCCGAGCCCCTGCTTGCCGGGCCGGTGCACGACGGTCATCCGGTCGGGGCCATGCTCCGCCGCCAGCCGGTCCGCGATCTCGCCGGTGCCGTCCGGCGAGTTGTCGTCGGCCACCAGCAGCCGCAGCCGCGATAGAGGCAGCCGGAGCAGCTCGGCGACGATCACCGGCAGGTTGGCCGCCTCGTTGTAGGTCGGCAGGACCACGGTGACCGCCGCCGACCGCCATGGCTCAGGCAGCTCCACCACACGTTCTGCAGGTGCGCGCTGCTCCTGAAGCGCCATCGTCATCCTTCCCGTGCTGAGCCCGGCCGCATGGTCGCGGCGGGGCTGCGCTGCCAACCTTACGATCTGTTACGGGCAGCTGGGTCCGGGAACGATTTATGACAGAGTGGGCCGCCCCTATCGCGGTGCGGGGCGGACCGCGATCTGGGTCAGGTACGGGAGGCTGACACCCAGGTGGACAGCCTGGAACGTGCGCGGATTGATGGCCAGCAGCTGGCCCGGCCCGGCCACCGCGAACAGCCACCTGCCATCGGGTGACCAGGCCAGCGTCTGCTCGGCTGGCATCAGGTCGGCCGGCATGTCGACCGGGTGATCGGCCCCGGTGCGCAGATTTATCAGGTGCAGGCTGATCCGGCTCATGCCGCCGAGCAGGAACACCGCCGCGGCCGAGCCGTCCGGTGCGATCACCCCCGGAGGCCAGATCTTGGCCGGCACGGCCGGCCCGGGCAGCGTCCGCACGATCCGGGGCGTCCCGCCGGACGGGTCCACCACCACGTTCCGGCAGTGCCGCCGGTGCCGGCAGCTCATCGCCAGCCAGCGGTGCGGCCCGACCGCCGTGGGCTGCAGGCTGAGCCGGCGCAGCCCGCCGGTCTCCGCGACGTAGGTCCCGGTCGGGCCGGTGAGCAGGACGTTCCCGTTGCCATCCGACGTCGCGGTGAGAACCTCGGGACCGGTGCGCGGCAGCGGGACGGACAGCACGGGCCACCCGGCCAGGCTGACCAGCCGGAGCGCAGGATGACCCAGGCTGGTGCCGGTCACCCAGGCCTGCCCCGGGTCCGGGCCGCCGATCAGCGGGCCGCCATGGCCCAGCGGCCCGGACAGGCCGGTGGGCGGCTGGCCGTCAACGACCCGGTAACCGGGCACGAAATCGATCGGCCGGATGATCACCTCGCCTGGCCCGACCAGGAAGGAGACTGGCCCGCCGCTGTCCAGCGGGGGGATCGTCGTCCGGGTGATCCGCCCGGCGGCGAACCGGATGGCGACCACGCTCTCTGGCCCGCGGCCGAACAGCTCCCACCCGCCGGTGACCCCGAGCAGCCGGTGACCCACGCTGGTGACGGTCACCGCCGGGCGTGCCGCCGCGCGGGGGTGACCGCGATGGCTGCTGGCCAGGATCGTCACCGCGGCCAGCAGGACCGCTCCGGCCAGCACGCCGCCCAGCCACCGGCGGCGCCGCCCGGCCGGCCAGGACGGCGCCCACGGCCAGCGGCGGCGGTCCCGCTCCGGGGCACCAAAGCTGACCTCATCCCGGTCTGGATCCACAGCTCATCATCGGGCCACCGGCCCGTGGCTCACCACCCAGACCGATCAGCCCGCGCCCCGGAGTGGTTAAGGACCAGCAAAGGCCCGTTCGCGATCTGCCGGTGCGGGTAGTGCAGCGGCACCAGCTACCCACTGGCCGGCGGCCAGGAAGGGAGACGACTCGATGCTGTCCCTGCCGGGCACCCAGCTCGTCGGCGCGCTCAACCCGCTGAGCTCGACCTCGCTGCTGGCCAGCCTGGGCGCGTTCGGCGTCTTCCTGGCCCTGTTCGCGGAGACCGGGCTGCTCATCGGCTTCTTCCTGCCCGGCGATTCGCTGCTGTTCACGGCCGGGCTGCTGTGCACGTCAACGGCTGGCCATCCGGCCCGCCTGTCCCTGCCGGTCGTGCTGCTGGCCGCGGCCGGGGGCGCGCTGCTCGGCGCGCAGACCGGCTTCTACATCGGGCGGGCCGGCGGACGGCCCCTGCTGCAGCGCAGCCACAACAAGTACCTCCGCACCGGCGCCGAACGAGCCGAACGGCTGCTGACCCGCTACGGGTACGGCAAGGCCATCGTGCTCGCCCGCTTCATCCCGGTCGTCCGCACCGTGCTCAACCCGCTGGCCGGCGCGTTCGGCGTGGCCACCCGGACGTTCACCATCTGGCAGGTGGTCGGCGGGCTGGTGTGGTCGGTCGGCGTCACCCTGGCCGGCTACACGCTGGGCTCGGCCATTCCCAGCATCGACACGTACCTGCTGCCGGTGATCGCGGTGATCATCATCCTGTCGCTGATCCCGATCGGCATCGAAGTGTGGCGGACCCGGGCCGCCACCCGGGGGCACGCAGCGCAGACCCGGGCCGATGCCGAGCCCGAGCGCGACCAGGCCCCGGTCCCGCCCGCACGGCCCTGACCCGCCGGCCGCACGGCCGGGGTCCCGCTGGCCGAGCGCGGCTACCGGATCACCTGCCTGGAGATCGGCCCCCGGCCCGCGGCGGTGGCCCGGGACGACCTGGCCCGCTTCCCCGGGTGGCCGTCCCTGCGCCATCGCGCTGACCCGCCCGGCCACGGCTGCGGCCCGCCCGCGGATCAGCCGCCCTGCACCCCGAAGCTCACCCCGGACCAGGCGGCCCGGCGCGGGCCGGGCCGCTCGTGGATCAGCCGGTCAGCGTGGCCCCAGATCCGGACCGGCGTCTGGCTGCCGGTCACCGGCGGCCAGCCCGGATCGGCCCCGTACGCGAACGCGACCCAGGCGGCCAGCATCCGCCGGGCCAGAGCCTCGTCGCTGCTGGTCGGCGCGACGTCGCCGAAGACCAGGCCCACCGCCGGGCCGGTGCGCAGATCACCGAAGCAGAACGGCAGATCGGCGCCATGACAGGCACCGAGCGCGCCGCCCGCCGCGGGGCTGGGCCACGCGAAGCGGGCCAGATAGGTTTCTGCGCCTGCCCGCCCGCGCTCCTCCGCGAGCCGGGTCGTGTACTCGCCGAACAGGAAGTCGGTGCCGAGCATCGCGTAGACCTCGGCCGGCGGCAGCCCGGAGTAGGCCGCACGGTAACGTGCGACCCTGGTCGCGGGCAGCCCGAGCGCCTGGCCCAGCGCCGCCACCTCGTCCTCGGTGCGCTCGATCAGGCCATCCGCGCCCGCGCTGAACGTGCGGAACTCGTCCACGGTATGCGCGGCCAGCAGCGCCACGTCCGGGGCGGCGGCTGTGGCCTGCAGTGGGCCCGCCGTCAGCAGGTCGTCCGGCGGGGACGGCGCCGCTGCGCCGGTGTCGACCACCGGGCTGTAGATCGTGGACATGTAGTGCCGCGCGCCGCTGGCCGGGTCCTTCCAGAACTGCTCCAGGACCGTGCCCTGGGCGGCGAGGATCGCCGCGTCGGTGAGCCCGGCGAACCCGGCCGCGCTGTAATCCGCCCCAGCGCACTCCGCCACCTGGCGGCCGATGGACGCGGCCAGCCCGGTGCTGAAGTACTCGCTGGGCACGCTGTGCGCGATGACGCGCTGGAACAGGCCCGCGGCCGCGGGCAGTGCCATCAGCGCGGCAGCCGAGCCCGCGCCCGCCGACTGGCCGGCCACGGTGATCCGGCCGGGGTCGCCGCCGAACCCGCCGGCGTTAGCCCGGGTCCAGCGCAGCGCGGCCAGCTGGTCGAGCAGCCCGCGGTTGTCCGGGGCGCCGGGCAGGTGGCCGAACCCGGCGAAACCCACCCGGTAGTTGAACGTCACCACCACGAGCCCGGCCCGCACCAGCTCGTAGGGCAGATAGAAGTCGGCCGCGCCGACGGTGTAGGCGCCCCCGTAGATCCAGAACAGGACCGGCCGCGGCGCCGCCGCGGCCGCCGGGGCCCAGACGTTCACGGTCAGCGGGTTACCCCCGCCGTCCGGTTCCCACGGCGCGAACCCCGGCAGCTGGCCCGGGGGCTGCCCGGGCATCGGCCCGAACTTGGCCGCATCCCGGATGCCCTCCCAGGCCGGGGCCGGCCCGGGGGCCGCAAACCGCCCGGCACCATGGGGCGCGGCCGCGTACGGGATGCCGCGGAAGGCAACCACCCCGTCCGCGGCAACCGCCCCCCGGACCAGGCCACCGGTCGTGGGCACGACGCGGGACTCGGGACCAGGCATCCCTGGAACATACCGCCCAGCCGGGGATCAGCGGAACATATCCGCCAGCTCTGAGCGCCCAGGCCCAGCGGCGCGGTCAGCACGGCAGCATCCGGTTGACTGGCACCGGCGCCAGGGCGCACTGGGTGCCAGCGGCCAGTCAGCCTGCTGCCCGGGCCGGCCAGGCCGGCCCGGGCAGCAGTCCCGCGGTTACCGCGTCCAGACGCCGAACGCGTCCCACTTGCGCACGGCGTTGTTCGCGACCAGGCCGTCCGACCACAGCGCCTTCGGCCGGACCCGCGTCGTCCCCGACGGTGGCAGCAGCCCGTTGCTGGTGGCCAGCACCCGCCGGGTCGTCCACGGGCCCACGAAGGAACCCCGGGCGCCGCTGTAAGTGGTGATGGCGCCCTGGAAGAACTGGTTGATCCGGAACGAGTGGATGAACGGCGGCAGCGCGATCGGCTGACCGGTGCTGTCGGTGAAGTCATCCACGGCCGCGGCGTGATCGAACAGCGGCCCGTACGCCCGGGTCTTGTAGAACATCTCCGAGCCCGATGTGGACGGCGGCGTGATCGTGAAGTGCAGCTCGTTGCCACCCTGGTAGTAGAAGATGCTGAAGTTGACGCCGTCACCCTGCGTCACCCCGGACAGGTTCGCGTAGTGCGCGAAGTACGGGCCGTTCAGCGAGTTGTTGAACGCCTCCACGTAAGACACCCAGGTGCCGAGCGTGCAGGTGGCGTTGAAGACGAAGCGCGCCACCACGCAGGACTCGATGCCTGCCCGCACGTACTGGTCACCGCCACCGGTCAGCTGGGTGAGCGACCCGTTGGACAGCTGGATGTACTCCTGTGGGTACAGGCCGGTCAGGAACGAGGTGTCCGGCACGGTCAGCGTGGCTGTGATGTACCGGAAGTTCCGCCCGCTCGCCTCGTACCCCGCCTGGCTCGTCGTCCCGATCGGCGGCCCGAGCGCCGGCGTCTTGGCCGGGCGAGTCGTGGCCGCACCCGCGCTGCCCGCGACGGCAAAGCCAAGGGTGGCTGCTGTGGCGCCCGCCGCCGCGGCGGCGACGAGCGCCTTCATGATGCGACTTCGCATCGGAAGGTTCCCTCCTGTGACGCCCGGGAGCAATACGGATGCCCGGGTAACGCCAGGACGTGGTGTCCGATTTGCCCCCGTAGCCGGATTTTCACGTTGGCCCTGGCAACCCTGACTTATTCACTTCCCTACTCTCCGTACCTTAATGATTACTCCATGCCACGGATTTCGGCGCCCCAAGTGGGTGCTGCCCGGGCCGGCGAGCCGGCCCGGGCAGCAGTCGTCACGACGGGCCGCAAGGCCCGGCGTGGCGGGAAATTCAGCGCGTCCAGACGCCGAACGCGTCCCACTTGCGCACGGCGCCGTTGGCGACCAGGTGGTCCGACCACAGGTTGTGCGGCGTGACCCGGACCGCCCCCGACGGGGGCAGCTGCCCGTTGCTGGTCGCGATCACCTTGCTGGTCGTCCAGGGGCCCACGAACGAGCCGCGAAGGCCATGCTCGGTGGTGATGGCGCCCTGGAAGAACTGGTTGATCCGGAACGAGTGGATGAACGGCGGCAGCGCGATCGGCTGACCGGTGCTGTCGGTGAAGTCATCCAGCGCGGCCGCGTGATCGTAGATCGCCCCGTACGCCTGCGTCTTGTAGTACTGCGCCGGGCCCGAGGTGGACGGCGGCGTTATCACGAAGTGCAGCTCGTTGCCGCGCTCGTTGTAGTAGATGCTGAAGTTGACGCCGTCGCCCTGCTCCACCCCGGAAAGCTGGGAGTAGTGCTCGAAGAACGGGCCGTTCAGCGAGTTGTTGAAGGCCTGCACGAACGAGACCCAGGTGCCGAGCGCGCAGGTGGCGCCGAACGACCGGGCCACGATGCAGGACTCGATGCCCGCCCGCACGTAGGCGTCACCGGTGTTGCCGCCCGGTCCGCCGACCCCGTTCAGGCTGCCCGCCGAGAGCTGGATGTACTCCTGCGGGTAGAGCACGGTCAGGAACGACGTGTCCGGCACGGTGATCGTGGAGGAGATGTAGCGGAAGTCCCGCCCGCTCGCCTCATATCCCGCGGCGTACCTGCTGCCGAGATCGGCTCCCAGCGTGACATGGTGGGCGGCCGGCTTGGCCACCGCCGCGCTGGCCGCACCGGCGGCGGCAAAGCCGAGGGTGCTGGCCGTGACGCCCGCCGCCGCGGCGGCGAAGAGCGTCCGGGTGATGCGTCTGCGCATCGAATGCTTCCTTCCGTTGTTTTTGCCGGGCCGGATGGGAAATCTACAGTGAGGCGGTAATTCTTGGACCGGCCCCGGACTTTGCCTCTGAAGTGGCCTGCGTTTAGCACTGACTCCCCGCCCCGCCGAGTCCAGCTGAAACCTTACCACGTGTAGCTGCAGACTTACTCTGTGCGACATAAAGCATGTCACAGCTTTGCATGGGTGACGCGGTAGTTCGTTAATGCACCTAAAGACGGCTTTGCGGGACCCCGCTTATGCGCGCCGGGCCCGTCCGTCCCGACGCGCCGCAGCCATTCCGAATAGCACCAGGTGAATGGAACAGCCCGTTACGGCCGATTTGCCGCGCCTGGCCCGCTGCGCATGGCAATGGTCCGGCCTTTCCATTCGCCGCCCCGCCCGGCATGGTGCCGCCGCGCGGAGTCGGCGGTCATCGCGGCGTACAGCAGGGCAACGAACGGCAGCAACGCGGCACGGGCCGGCCCCAGCCGGTACAGCCGAAGCACCGGTAGGTAGCTGGTGGCCATCAGTGCCCAGGCCGCCAGGCCGGCGACCAGGCACCAGGCCGCGGCCGGGCCGGCCCCGGCGGCCAGCCCGGCCAGCCCCGCGACCACCGCGGCCGGCGCCACCGCGTACAGCCAGGCCAGGCCAAGCAGGGTGGCCATGAGCAGGGCCGGGGAGTACCGCAGCTGGGTGTAGGCGCTGCGCGCGACCATGTCCCACAGCCCGGCCAGCCGCGGGTACGGCCGCTGGCTGCGGACCCGGGTGGTGAACCCGAGCCAGCACCGCGACCGGGCCGGGCCGTGCTTCAGCAGCCGGCCGAGCGCGACGTCGTCGATCCGCGCCCCCCGGATCGGGTCCAGCCCGCCAGCAGCCGTGAGCGCCGTGCGCCGCACCAGCATGCAGCCGCCAGCCGCGGCCGCGGTTCGCGAGCTGGGCCGGTTGACCCACCGGAACGGGTACAGCTGGGCGAAGAAGTAGACGAACGCCGGGACGATGAAACGCTCCCACCCGGTGCCCGCGCGCAACAAGGCCATCTGCGACAGCAGGGCGCGGTCATCCGCCACCGCCGCTCGGGCCAGCCCGGCCAGGGTGCCGGGCGCGTAGCTGATGTCGGCGTCGGTGAACAGCACGAAGTCGCACTCCCCCGCGGCACGCAGGCCCTGGGCCATCGCGTGCACCTTGCCCGCCCAGCCCGGCGGGGTGACCCCGGCCGGCACCACCCGCGGCGCCCGGCGCCCTGGCCCGGTGCCGCCGAGCGCGGCGGCCACCTCGGCGGTGCCGTCGGTGCTCCCGTCGTCCACCAGCACCACCGAGAACCTCCCCGGGTAGTCCTGGGCGAGCAAGCTGGGCAGGGTGAGCGGCAGGATGGCCGCCTCGTCCCGGGCCGGGACGACCGCCACCACGCTGGGCCACCGCGCCAGGCCTGGCCCGGCGGGCCCGTCCGCCCGGGGCAGGCGCTGGTCGGTGCGCCAGTACCCGCCCCGCCCGGCTAGCAGGTAGACCCACGCGAAGGCTGCCAGCACGGCAGCGCCAGCCAGTACCGGCATTGGCCAAGCCTGGCACATACCCCCCAGCCGGCCCGTGCGCAGCTGCCTCTCCCGGCCCCGTTCCCTCAGCGCGGTGATTTGTGCCCCCTGGGCGGGGCGTAACTCACCGCGCTCCGTGCCCGCGCCGTGCGGTGGTCCGGGCCGGGCGCCGGTCAGCCGCCGACTGGGGCCCCCGCGCCACCGCGGTCAGCCGCGGGCCGGGGCCCACGGCACCAGTCAGCCGCGGGCCTGGCCGTCCTGGGGGCCGTCCAGCCGCACCACCTCGGCCCGGGCTTCCGGCCCGCTGGCCAGGTTCTTCTTGATGGAGTCGAGGATGGTCAGTCCCTGGCCGACCAGCCCCGCGGCGATCTCACTGAGGCCCTCCGCGCCGTTCAGCACGTTGACGTTGGCGCCGGCCAGGCCGTTCGCCGCTTCCTTGACGATCTGCGGGAGCTGGTCGATGAGCATCCGGTCCAGCGCCACCCGGTTGTTGGACGCCGCCGCCTCCGCCTGGATCTGCATCCGCTCGGCATCCGCCTTGGCCAGGATGCGCACCTTCTCCGCTTCTGCCTGGGCGGGCTTGACCACCTCGGCCACCAGCTGACGCTCGCGCAGTTCGGACTGGCGCTGGGCCAGTTCGGTCTGGGCGTCGATGACCCCGCGCTGCGCCTGAGCCTCGGTCAGGGGACCGACCTGCGACGCCTCCGCCTGCGCCTTGTCGATCTCGGCCTTGTACTGGGCCTGCACGACCGCGGTCTGCCGACCGTACTCGGCCTGCTTGCGCTGCGACTCCTGCTCGGCCTGGGCCGCGGCCTGGTTGGCCTGCGCCTGCGCGATCTGTGCCTGGCGCCGGATGGCGGCGTTGTGCGGCGCGGCCATCGCGTCGATGTAGCCCGAGTTCATGTCGTCGATGGACTGGATCTGCAGCGAGTCGACGGTCAGGCCGATCTTCGCCATCTCGGCCTTCGACCCGTCCAGCACCTCGGTGGCCAGCTTCTGGCGCTCGGTGACGATCTCCTCCACCGTCATGGAGCCGATGATGGAGCGCAGGTGGCCGGCGAAGATCCGGCCGGTCAGGGTGGACATCTGGTCCTGATCGGACAGGAACCGCTGGCCGGCGTTGATGATGCTCTCTTCGTCGTTGCCGACCTTGAACGCGATCACCGAGCGCACGTTCAGCGAGATCCCCTGCCGGGTGACGCACTGCTCGGCCACCTCGGCCTCGCACATGGCCAGGGTCAGGTACCGGGCCTTGCGGAAGAACGGGAGGACGAACGCACCGTGCCCGGTGACCACCCGGAACGGCGCGCCGCTGCGGCCATACCTCCCCCCCGATATGAGCATGGCCTCGTCGGGCGCGGGGACGCGGTAACCAAGCATGATCGCTCTCCTTCAGACAGCGCGGTTTGGTAAGGGTTCGGGGAAGGGATTGAGCGGATCGGCCCACTCGCTGACGTCCACGGTCCGCGCGCCGCGCGACTCGATAACCAGCACGGTGCTGCCCTTGGCGATCGGCTCGGCCGAATAGGCGATGTAGGCCTCGGTGCCACCGCGGATCTTGAGCAGTACCTCACCCGGCCCCGCGTCCCCCCGCGTGGCCACGCACAGAACGCCGATGCTGCCGATGAGGGATGGCTCCCCAGGCACCGCGCAACTCCTTGTATCACCCCGGTTGGTGATTCCACACACTAGACCCCCGGGTGCCGGCGCAGGACTTGCCGGGGCGCCAGAACCGCATCAATCGGATATCAGTGCTGCTGGCGCCGCCCGGACGGCCCAGTGTGGTGTCCGGCCACGCAGGTCACGCCGCCATGAGGGCACCGGCAAAATTCTGGCCGGGCCGGAATAGCCCGCCGGGGTGCCGCGTTGTGAACGATCGCTGGTGTGTTCGTGTCCCCCGGGCCGCAACTCATCTGCCTTCGCGGAATACCGTCCGGCTGGAGCCGCGTCGTGCCACTCGCCGAGAGGCGACCGCACACCAGCACCTAGCCCTGAGGCCCGCGGAGCCCGCTCCGCGGGCCTCAGTGTCCGGCCAGCCAGTGTCCGGCCAGCCAGTGTCCGGCCAGAACAGCTAGCCCAGCGGCCAGCGGACTCCGGTGGCGGCCAGCACGTCGGCGCCGGTGGGCAGGGCGTCCTGGGCGCCGCGGCGGGTCACCGCGGTGGCGCCCACCGCGCAGGCGAGCCGGACCGCCTCCGGCGCCGGCACGCCCACCGCGGCCGCCACGGCCAGCGCGGCCACGAAGGCGTCCCCGGCGCCCACGCTGTCCACGCTGTCCACCCGGAACCCGGGTACCGCGCCGGTCCCGTCTGGGGTGCTGTACACCGCGCCCGCCGGGCCGAGCGTGACCGCCACCTGCCGGGCTCCGGCCCGGGCCAGCTCGGCAGCCGCCGACCTCGCGGCCGCCGGGCCGGCCACCGGCCGGCCCAGGATCGTCCCTGCCTCGGGCGCGTTGACCACCAGCCAGTCCACCCCCGTCCCGATGAGCGGGCGCGGGTCAGCCGGCACCGGCGCCAGGTTCAGCACCGAGGTGACCCGGGCCGCGCGGGCCCGGTCCAGCGCCGCGGCGAGCGCCGGCGCCGGGATCTCGGCGGACAGCACGAGGACGTCGCTGGCCGCGGCGAACACGGCGGCCACCTCGGGCTCCCCGGCCCGTCCGTTGGCCCCCGGGGCGACCGTGATCGAGTTCTCGCCGGCCGCGTCCACGGTGATCAGGGCGATCCCGGAACTGGTCCCGGCGACGGCGCGGACGCCCGTGACGTCGACCCCGCCCGCGCGCAGCGCCCCGGTCAGGGTGGCGCCGAAGTCATCGCCGCCACGGCAGCCGACCATGCGGACACTGGCGCCGAGCCGGGCGGCAGCCAGGGCACAGTTGCCGCCCTTGCCGCCGGGCAGCAGCCGGGCCGCGGAGCCCAGCACCGTCTCCCCCGGGCCCGCCAGCCGGGGCACGGTGACCGAGATGTCCATGTTCATGCTGCCCAGCACGGTCACCTGCGGGCGCTGCGCCATAGCTCCTCCTCACCACCCCTCCATGATCGTGGTCAATTTGGGTCGCCAGGTGACACAGATTGACCACGATCATGGAAGGCGGGGTCAGCCGGGGCGGGGCCCGGAGCGGGCTCGGGGGCTCGGGGGCCCGGGAGCGCGGGGGCCCGGAAGCGCGGGGGCCCGGGGGCCCGGGAGCGCGGGGGCCCGGAAGCGCGGGGGCCCGGGGCGGCTAGCTGGTGCACCAGTGCGTGATGGCGGACCGCGCGGCCCGCTCGCGGGCCGCGCGGTCCGGGTCGTCGCAGGCCCAGGCGAGGTAGCCGTCGGGGCGGACCAGGGCCATGGCGGGCAGGGGGACGTCGTCGCAGCCGGTGTACCTCACGCTGCGCACCGGCGCGGGCAGCCCATCCACCGGCGCGGGCAGCCCATCCCCCGTCGCGGGCAGCCCATCCCCCGTCGCGGGGCCGCCGATTCCATCATCCCGGCGCAGCAGGACGAAGCGCCCGTCGTGAAACAGGTCGTACAGCCGCTGGCTGGCGCCGCCCGGGTAGATCAGCCGGCCCGGCGGCAGCCGTCGGCCAGCCAGCCGGTGCGGCCGGGCGGTGACCGGCGGGCCGGGCGGGGACGCGGGCGGGTAGCCGATGGAGAGGCCCGAATAGCTGCGCGCCAGCCACGTCTGCACCGGCGGCAGCGGCACCACGATCCGGTGCGCGGCCCAGCGCAGCGCCCGCCGCGGCGGGGTGCGGGCGGTGTTCAGCCGGAACTGACGGCCAGTGAGGGCCAGGACGGCAGCTCCCACGGGATGGCGTTCGGAATGATAGGTGTCGAGGAGCCAGCTGGGAGCCCAGCCGGCCAGCGCGGCGCCAAGCTTCCAGCCCAGGTTGGCCGCGTCCTGCAACCCGGTGTTCATGCCCTGGGCACCGGCCGGGGAATGGGTGTGCGCTGCGTCACCGGCCAGGAAGATCCGGCCGTGGCGGTAGGCCGGCACCTGGCGGCTTTCGCTGCGGTAGCGCGCGGACCAGTGCAGATCCCGGGCCCCGTAGTCCTGGCCGACGACCCGGGCCAGACCATCGCGCACCTCGGCCAGGCTGACCGGCTCGGTGACCGGCACACCGGCCCGGGCGAAGTCGTACAGGACCAGCCGGCACGAGCCGTCGCGGAACGGGAACACCAGCAGCATGCCGCGCTCAGACAGGTCGCCGTGCGTATCGGTCATCGGCAGCCCGTCAAGGAACAAGTCGGCCAGGATGACCGAGCCGGGATTGGCTGCGCCAGGGAACGGCTGCCCGGCCGCCTCCCGGACGAAACTGCGCGTCCCGTCGCAGCCGACCAGGTAAGCGGCGTGGTGCACGGCGCCATCCGCCGTCGTGACCCGCACCCCGGCATCGTCTTGCTCGACGCCGGTCACCGATGACGACCAGCCGATGGTGGCGCCCAGGCCGGCGGCCCAGCCGGCGAGCAGCTGCTCGATCTGGTACTGCGGTATGTCGAGTAGGTAAGGAAAGTCACCACCGAGCCGCCGGAAATCGATGACCGCGCCGCGCAGGCCGAGCGGGAAGGACGGCACGGCCAGCCCGGCGGCGGTGAATCTGCCCGCCTGGCCGCGCAGATCGAGCGCTTCCATACTGCGCGCATGCAGGCAGATCGCGCGCGACTGACGGCGCAGGCCGTCCCGGCGCTCCAGGACCAGGCAGTCCACTCCGGCTAAGGCGAGTTCGGCGGCCAGCATCAGCCCGGTGGGTCCAGCGCCAACCACAATCACATTGCCCCGCCCCGCTTGTCCCACGTGTCCTCCTGAACACAGCCCCGGCCGCCCGGGAGCCGGCCACTCCACCTGAATCGGTGGCCTGAGCATGCCTGATGGGGCATAACTTAACCAAAGGCGGATGGACCGCACCCGAGCACGCTCGTCAGGACTAATAACCCGTCATCAGGTACGGTGGGGAAGATCACTGCGCTTCTATCAAACGTCTCCGTCCGGACCCTCATTCTCGGCATTGATGAGGCCGGACGCGTGGTTCAGCATGACCGCAACGCACCGGAAATCCTGCCGCTGGATCCCGTCGCCCTGGTCGGCGCGCACCTGAGTGATCTGGTCGCCGAGCCGACCGCGGCCGAGCCCGCGCTGAACAGCCTGCTGGACGCGGTCCGGGACGGGCGGGAAGCCACCGCCGTGCTCGCGCTGAGCACCCGGGAGGGCCGCCGGGTCGAGGCGGTGGCGAGCGTGCAGCCGATGCACGGGGACAGCCCTGGCCTGGCCGCGCTGGCCGTGCTGCGGATGCCGCCGACCCGGCACGAGCGGTTCGTGGACCCGGCGCTGATGCGGCACTCGCTGCTCGACGACACATTCCGGCAGATCGGCGCCACCCTGGACCTGGACCAGGTGGGCCGCGGCCTGATCAACATCCTGGTGCCGCACTTCTGCAACGCGGCTGGGCTGCTGGTGCTGGAGAGCGTGGCCGGGGGCGACGAGTTCCCGGCCAACCCGTCCGACGGCTCACAGTTGCTCCGGCGCCTCGCGGTGGCCTCGGACGACGGGTCCCCCGGCTGGGACGCCGCCTTCCCCACCGGGGAGGTGCTGCTCTACCCGCCGGGCACGCCCTACGTGGAGTGCATGCAGACCGGCAAGCCGGTCCGGGTGACCACGCTGGACACGGCGGGAGCGGTCAGCATCGCGGAATCGTGGATGCGCCGGCCGGTCGCCCAGCTGCTGTCCGACGTGTCCATGCTGCTCATGCCGCTGGCGACCAAGGACGCCACGCTGGGCTTTTTCGTGTGTACCCGGAAGGCGGGCTACCGGCCGTTCGACGACTACGACTGCGAGATCGGCATGGAGTTCGCCTCCCGTGCGGCGATCTTCATCGACAACGCCCGGCAGTACAACCGGGAGCGCACGACCGCGCTCACCCTGCAGCGCAGCCTGCTGCCGACCGGGCTGTCCGCCCCGTCCTCGGTGGATGTCCGGCACCGGTATCTGCCGGGCAGCAAGCTGATCGAGGTCGGTGGCGACTGGTACGAGTCGATCGCGCTGCCCGGGGCCCGGGCCGCGCTGGTGGTCGGGGACGTGGCCGGGCACGGCGTGCGGGCCGCGGTCACCATGGGACGGCTGCGCACCGCGATCCACACCCTGGCCATGCTCGAACTTCCCCCAGCCGAGTCCCTGCATCAGCTCAACGAGCTGATGACCTCGCTCGGCGAGCGGGAACCGCACTTCGCCACCTGCGCGTACGCGATGTACGACGCGGTGTCCGGGAACTGCGAGATCGCCTCGGCCGGCCATCTCCCCCCGCTGCTGGTCCGCCCGGACGGCAGCGCCGAGTTCCTGGACACCTCCCCCGCGCCGCCGCTCGGCGTGGGGGAGATACCGATCGAGAGCCGCACCTTCCAGGTTGAGGACGGCAGCCTGCTGGTGCTGTACACCGACGGGCTGGTCGAGGACCGGCAGCGGGATATCGACGACGGCCTGGACTTCCTGCGCAGCGTGTTCGACGGGGGCGCGGGCGAGCGCACCCTGGACGACCTGTGCCGCGCGGCGCTCGCGGGTGTGTACGCGCATCAGCAGCGCGACGACATCGCGATCCTGATCGCCCGGCTGAGCCGGATTCCGGCCGACAACCACGTCAGCTGGCCGCTGCCCCCCGAGCTGACCTCGGCGGCGCAGGCCCGGCACCTGATCCGCGGCCCGCTGGAGCGCTGGAAGCTGGACGAGCTCGTGCCCACCACCGAGCTGCTCGTGTCCGAGCTGGTGACCAACGCCATCCGGTACGCGGTCGGCGAGGTCACCCTGCGGCTGGTACTCGAAGGCTCGCTGGTCTGTGAGGTGCTGGACAACTCCGCGGCGCTGCCGCAGCTGCGGCACGCGGGCCGGGACGAGGAGTGCGGCCGCGGCCTGGAGGTGGTCAGCCAGCTCGCCACGCGGTGGGGCGCCCGGCGGACCCCGAAGGGCAAGATCGTCTGGTGCGAGCAGCAGCTGCCGCGTAACTAGGGAGCGGGCTGGCCGCGGCGTTCAGCCTGGCCGGGACTCATCGGCCGAGTGTGCGGCGGTACCGCTGCTCCGGCTTCCCGGTCCGCCGATGTGGCTGCGGCCTTCCTTCTGCCTGCCAGCCGAGATGCTCGTACACGCTGACTGCGCGCCGATTGCCGACGTAGACCAGTAGCTGCGCATGGCGCAAACCGCCGGCCGCCAGCTCGGCGCACAGCAGCTCTAGCACCCCGTGAGCCAGGCCAGTCCGTGACCGGCCCGATGGGATGCCAGCTGTCTGGGTCTTTGCCCTCAGGTATCCCGCATGGCCCGCAGCGACTCGCGCAGCGAGCCCATCGTGGCCAGCACCGCTGACGGCTCATAGCCGCAGTGCGCCATGCAGTTCGCGCAGCGCGGGTCCTTGCCCCGGCCGTAGGAGTCCCAGTCGGTGGTCTCGATCAGTTCGCGGTACGTTTTCACGTACCCGTCCGACATCAGGTAGCAGGGCTTCTGCCAGCCCAGCAGCGAATAGGACGGAATTCCCCAGGCGGTGCAGCCGAAGTCAGCCTTGCCCTCGAGGAAATCGAGGAACAACGGCGTGTGGTTAAGCCGCCACCGCTTCCGGTTCCCGTCGGCGAATGCCTTGCGGAACAGCTCCCGCGTCTCGGTGACCCCGAGGAAGTGGTCCTGGTCCGGCGCCTTCTCGTAGGCGTAGGCAGGCGAGATCTGCATCTCGTCGATGCCCAGGTCGTCGTTGAGGTAGCTGAGCACGTCGATGACGGTCTGCGGGGTGTCGGTGTTGAACACCGTGGTGTTCGTGTTCACCTTGAACCCACGCTGCTTGGCCATCTTGATCGCGGCCACCGCCTCGTCGAAGACACCTTCCTTGCAGACCGACTCGTCGTGCCGCTCGCGCAGCCCGTCGATATGCACGACGAACGCGAAGTAGGGAGACGGCTTGAACTTGTCCAGCTTCTTCGGCAGCAGCAGCGCGTTGGTGCACAGGAAGACGAACTTCTTGCGCTTGACCAGCTCATTGACCAGCACATCGATCTGCGGGTGCATCAGCGGCTCGCCGCCGGCCAGGGACACCATCGGCGCACCGCATTCCTCGATCGCGGCCAGCGCCTGCTCCACCGGCATCCGCTGCTTGAGCACGGTATGCGGCTGCTGGATCTTCCCGCAGCCCGCGCACTTCAGGTTGCAGGCGAACAGCGGCTCCAGCTCCACCAGCAGGGGGAACTTCTTGCGGCCTGACAGCTTCTGGCGCACCAGGTAGGTCCCGATACGCATGCTCTGGCGCATGGACACGCTCATGATTGCCTAACCTCCTTGGGCAGGCTGAACCGGATGTTCTCAGTGGTGATCACGCGCTCGGTGACCCCGACCGTGCCGAGGCCGCCGAGCGCGCTGATGATGTCCTGCACGATCGCTGGCGGCGCGGAGGCACCCGCGGTGAGGCCGATCGTGGATACCCCGGCCAGCCAGCTCAGCTCGATGTCGGACGGGCCGTCTATCAGGTGAGCGGGAGAGCCCGCCCGCTGTGCGGTCTCGACCAGCCGCACAGAGTTGGAGGAGTTTGCCGACCCGGCCACCAGCACCAGGCCGGATTCGGCGGCCACCACCCGCGCGGCCTGCTGCCGGTTGGTCGTGGCGTAACAGATGTCATCGCTGCCCGGGGCCCGGGCGGCGGGGAACCGCTCGCGCAGCGCGTCGGCGATGCCGGCCGCCTCGTCCGCGGCCAGCGTGGTCTGCATCAGGTAGGCCACCCGGGCCGGGTCCCGCGGGTGCAGCCTGTCCACGTCGGTGGCGGTCTCCACCAGGGCGAGCGACTCGGGCGCCTCCCCGAGGGTGCCCTCCACTTCTTCGTGCCCGGCGTGCCCGATGAGCGCGACCAGATACCCATCAGCGGCGAACCGGCGCGCCTCGGCGTGCACCTTGGCCACCAGCGGGCACGTCGCATCCACCGTGGTCAGCTGGCGGCGGTCGGCCTCGTCCCGCACCGCGGGCGACACACCGTGCGCGGAGAACACCACCCGTGCGCCGTCCGGCACCTCGCTGAGCTCGTCCACGAAGATGGCCCCGCGCTCCTCCAGGCTGACTACCACGTGGGAGTTGTGTACGATCTGCTTGCGCACGTAGACCGGTGGGCCGTACTGCTCCAGGACCCGCTCCACGATCTGGATGGCCCGTTCCACCCCGGCGCAGAACGAGCGCGGCCCGGCCAGCAGCACCTCCCGCCGCCCGGTGGCCGCGGCCCACCGGGCCAGCGCGGGCCCGGCCGCCCGCAGCGACCGCAGCGCGGCCAGCCCGCCGCTTACCACCCCCGGGCGCAGCAGGGGCTGGTCCGGGGTATCCGACACGGCCCGGATCACGGCCAGCGGTTTGCCCGCCGCGGCCTGCACCAGCTGCGCCGATTCCATGTCCGCCACCAGGGCCCCGCTGGCCGCCAGCCGCTCCCGCTGGCCAGCGCGGGCCAGATGGCTGACGGTGACGACCGGGCCGACCCGGACCGTCAGCCCGCTGCGGCGCAGCTCGCCGGCCAGCAGCGGGGCGGACGGGCAGCTGATGACCGTGGTCCCGGACTCGTCCCTGACCTCGCTGGCCACCACCAGGTCACCCGGGCGGAGGTCGCGGGTCAGCCCCCCGCCCACGCCCGCGATGGCCAGGCTGCCAAACGAAAACCCGCGCAGCTCCGTCACCCGCGCCGCGGAACGGCGTGGCCCGTAGCCGGTGCTGCGCACGGTCCCGCGCCCACCCAGCCCGCGCCGGACAGCCCGGGCTTCCAGCCGCAGCGGCGCGCACACCAGCAGGCCGGGCTGACCGGGCTGGTTGGCCTGGCCGGGCTGGCCCGCCGCGTGCTGCGGCCGGGGCGGGGAGCTGGTCGCCAGCGGCCGGGTCATGACTGGCCTGCCAGGTACCGGCCGAGCGCGCTGACCGGGAAGACCAGCCGGTACAGGTGGTAGTTGATGTAGAAGTCGCGCGGGAACCCGGTGCCGGTGTACTGCGGCTCATCCCAGGTGCCATCGGGCCGCTGGTGGGTGGCCAGCCAGCGGACGCCGGCCTCGGCGGCCGGGCCCGGCGGCCCCGCGGCGAGCAGCGCGAGCAGCGCCCAGGCGGTCTGCGACGCGGTAGACGGCCCCTGGCCGGCCAGCCCGGGGTCGTTGTAGGAGCGCAGGTCCTCGCCCCACCCGCCGTCCGGGTTCTGGCAGGATTCGAGCCAGGCGACCGCGCGGCGGATGGCGGGCTTGGACGCGGGCACGCCCGCCGCGATCAGCGCGGGCACCACCGCGCCGGTGCCGTAGACGTAGTTCGCGCCCCACCGGCCGAACCAGGAGCCGTCCTTCTCCTGCGCGCGCAGCAGCCAGACCACGCCCCGGCGGGCGGCCCGGCTGCCGGCCAGGCCCTCCGCGGCCAGCGCCTCGACCACGTGCGCGGTGACGTCGGCCGACGGTGGGTCGATGACCGCGCCGAAGTCGCAGAACGGCAGCTTGGTGACGATCGTGGAGGTGTTGTCCGCGTCGAACGCGCCCCAGCCACCATCCCTGGACTGCATGCCGGTGATCCAGCGCAGCCCGCGGCCGATCGCGGGGTGGCGGGTGGGCGGGCCGCTTGCACCAGCCGCGGGCTGGTTGCCCCGGGCCGTGCGGCGCAGCGCGAGCACCGCTTCCGCGGTGTCGTCGATGTCCGGGTAGCCGTCGTTGTCGAACTCGAAGGCCCACCCCCCGGGGTTCAGCCAGGGGCGGCGCACCTGCCAGTCACCCGGGCCCGGCATCTCCTCGGTGAGCAGCCAGTCGGCCGCCTTGTTCAGCGCCGGGTGATCGGGCGGCAGCCCCGCGTCCTCCAGCGCGATCATGGCCAGCACGGTGTCCCAGACGGGTGACTGGCAGGCCTCCAGCCGCCGCACCGGCCCGTCCGGGCCGTCTTCGGTGATCGTGAAGCGGTCCAGGCCCGCCAGCCCGCGCCTGATCACCGGGTGGCTGAGGCCGTAGCCGAGCAGGTGCAGCGCGATCAGCGAGTACACCCAGGGCGGCTGGATCCCGCCCCAGCAGCCGTCCTGCTCCTGCCGGGCGATGATCCAGTCGGCGCAGCGCCGCAGCGCCGCGCGGCGGACCGCCCGCACCGGCCGCGTGCGCTGGCCATACCGCTCGAACACGTGCAGGCCCCGGTCGAGGCCGCCGAATACGGACTGCCAGCCGGTCCGGTCCGCGGTCTGGGCCGGCTTGCGGGCCGGGGGCCCTGGCGCGTCTGGCCCGGGAACCCGGATCTCGTCCAGGCCGAAGGGGAGGGACCGGACCGGCCGGAGCGAGCCCACCACGGTCAGCGGCACGATCGTCTGCCGCGCCCAGCAGGCCCAGTCGTAAACATTAAGCGGGAACCAGGCCGGAAGGTAGATCAATTCCGGCGGCATCACCGGCAGGTCGTCCCAGGACCACTGGCCGAACAGAGCCAGCCAGATGCGGGTGAACACGCGGGTGGCGGGGATGCCGCCGTGGGCACGGATCCAGGCCGCCGCGAGGGCCATATGCGGGGCCTCCGGGGGGTGCCCGGCCAGCCGCAGCGCGACGTACGCCTCGACGGTGGTGGACAGGTTGCCGGGGCCGCCGAAGAAGTTGGCCCAGGTCCCGTCGTCCCGCTGCTTGGACGCGATCCACCGGCCCGCGGCCGCGGTCTCTCCCTCGGTCCGGATGCCGAGGAACTGGCGGAGCAGCAGGTCCTCCGCGTCCATCGTGACGTTGGTCTCCAGCTCGCCCTGCCACCAGCCCTCGTCGTGCTGCAGGCGGAGCAGGTGATCACGGGCACTGGCCAGCGCGGACTGCGCACCCGAGAGCGCTGAGCCCCCGCCAGATCGAGCGTGCGTGACCGTCAACGTTTCACCTCGCCTTCACCGCACCGGCAGCCAACTTGCCAACCACCGTCACCACTGGCCACTCATCACGGGTACCTCGTCCCCGGTACCGGGCCGCAAGCACGTCAAACGACCAGCTCCTCACCACTGCCGGGCGGTGATGAACTCGGCGATGCCCGCGAACTCGGCCCGCACGTCGTCGGGCATGTCCGTCTCGGTCAGGCAGCTCTCCGCGGCCGCCAGCTGAGCGGTGGCCTCGGTTTCCGTCCAGCTCTTGCCGCCGGCGTCCTCGACCAGGCGGGCCGCGCGGAGCAGCTCGTCCTCGCTGAGCTGGCCCGGCTGGGCGAGCAGCACGGCGAGTTCCCGCCCGGCGTCAGACCCGCTGGTCAGCGCGGCCACCACCGGCAGCGACTTCTTGCGGGCCCGCAGGTCGGCGCGGACCGGCTTGCCGGTCACCTCGGGCGCGCCCCAGATGCCCAGCAGGTCGTCGGTCAGCTGGAAGGCCTGGCCCGCGTGCGCGCCGAACCCGGCCAGCCCCATGGCCAGGCCGGGCGGCGCACCGACGTGAATGGCGCCGATGCTGCACGCGCAGGCCATCAGGGCCGCGGTCTTGTCCCCCGCCATCGTCTGGCACTCGGCCAGCGTGACGTCGTCACGCTGCTCGAACGCGAGATCCGCGCCCTGCCCGGCGATCAGCCGGAGCACGGCCGCGGACAGGCAGCGGGCGGCCCACAGGCCCTGCGCCGCGGTGTCCTCCAGCAGGATGTCCTGGGCCAGCGCGAGCAGCGCGTCGCCGGCCAGGATGGCCGCGCCCACGCCGTGCACCGTCCAGGCGGTAGCCCGGTGCCTGCGCTCGGTATCCCCGTCCATGATGTCGTCGTGCAGCAGCGAGAAGTTGTGCACGAGTTCCACCGCGACGGCGGCCGGTACGCCGCGCTCGGGCGCGGCTCCGGCCGCCCGCGCCGACAGCAGCGCCAGCGCCGGGCGCAGGGCTTTGCCCGCGCCGCCGCCGCCATCCAGCCCGAGGTGGTAGGCGGCCACCTGCTTCACTTCCGGGCTGAGCCGGCCCACGGCCGCGGCGATGGCCGGGCCCACCAGGTCACGGGCGGTCTCCACGCCCGCGGGCATGACGGCGGTCATGACGGCGACCCGGCGGCAGCGGCCGCCCGGCCGGCGGCGGGAAACCCGCGGCCTGCCGCTGCCATCTCGCGTCGCAGTTCTCGTGCTGCGATAAGTCCGCTTCGCACGGCGCCCTCCATCGTGTCCGGCCACCCGGTATCGGTCCATGCACCCGCGAGCACCAGGCCCTCGCGCCCGGTTCCTGCTCCCGGCCGCTTCTCGCCGCACCCGGGAACCTGCCGGAACGTGGCCCGGCGTTCCCTGGTGACGAAGAAGTCAGTGATCCGCGCTTCCCGCGCGGCGGGGAAAAGCTGCTCCAGCGCGGGCACGAAACGCTCCCGCAGCACCGCAGCCGGAGTGTCCACGATCTCATCCGCCGCCGACAACGAGATGGCCAGGTACTGGCCG
>Ga0335078_10001497_pt1 | contig 35271 bp, 32 predicted proteins | sample Lox_Sample_32_FD_206711 | JGI IMG/M metagenome (GOLD analysis project Ga0335078, IMG submission 206711) | Soil microbial communities from Loxahatchee National Wildlife Refuge, Florida, United States - Lox_Sample_3.2 | ecosystem: Environmental > Terrestrial > Soil > Wetlands | place: USA...
CGAGACGCTCGCGCCGGACGACACCGTCAACTTCGCCGCGCAGCGGCGCGAAGCCGACATCGACGACCTGTTCGCTGCCCTGGACCGCGAGCTGATCGGGCTCGTCCCCGTGAAGAGGAAGGTCGAGCAGATCGGCGCGCTGCTGCTTGTCGACCGGGCGCGGCAGCGGTTCGGACTGTCCGCGACCCGGCCGAACCTGCACATGTGCTTCACCGGCGCCCCAGGGACAGGGAAGACCACCGTCGCGCTGATGATGGCCGACCTGCTGCACCGGCTCGGCTACCTGGAGAAGGGGCAGCTCGTGCACGCGATGCGCGATGACCTGGTGGGGGAGTACATCGGCCAGACCGCGCCGAAGACCAAGTACGTCCTGTCCAAGGCGATGGGCGGCGTGCTGTTCATCGACGAGGCCTACTCCCTGTTCCGTGACGACGACTCACGGGACTACGGGCAGGAATGCGTCGACATCCTGATGCAGGTGATGGAGAACTACCGGCACCAGCTCGTGGTGGTCATGGCCGGGTACAAGGACCCGATGGAGCGCTTCTTCGAGTGCAACCCGGGGATGCGGTCGCGCCTGGCGCACCACCTGGACTTCGCCGATTACCAGGCAGACGAGTTGCTCGCGATCGGCGAGCTGATGCTCGGCAAGTCGTCCTACTACCTGTCGGAGCAGGCGACGCAGGCGTTCCGCGGCTACCTGTCGCAGCAGATGGCGCGGCCAGAGTTCGCCAACGCCCGCAGCGTCCGCAACGCGCTTGAGTTCGCCCGGCTGCGCCATGCCCACCGCCTCGCCGCCGAACCGGACCGGCCCTGGGGCAAGGACGACCTGATGCGCCTCGAGCCGTCGGACGTCCTGCCCGCCTTGTCCGCCCCGCTGGGCGGAACAGCCAAGCCGTAACGGCAGCGGGGGACGGCGCCCGGCGCCCGGTCAGCCGGCCGGCAGCCCGTTCGCCGCCGTCACCGACGCGTAGAACTCGCCGCTTTTCTTGAGTATCCGCTGCCGCGTGCCGAAGTCGGTGTAGGCGAGCCCGAACCGCTTCGCGTACCCCTCGGCCCACTCGAAGTTGTCGAGCAGCGACCAGGCGAAGTAGCCGCGCACCGGCACGCCGTCCGCGATCGCCCCGTGCACGGCGGCCAGGTGCCCGCGCAGGTAGGAGATCCGTTCATGGTCGTGCACCGCGCCGTCCTGCGTCACGTAGTCGTACCAGGCCGACCCGTTCTCTGTGATGTAGACCGGCAGGTCCCCGGTCACCGGGTGGACCACCCGGGTCAGCAGCTCGCGGATGGAGCCCGGCTCGACCAGCCAGTTCATCGCGGTGACCGGCAGCCCGTCCGGCTGGACCGACACCGTGCCAGGACCGGTCACGGTCTCGCCGCGGCGCGGCTGGCCGTCCGGGCCGAGCAGGCCGACGTAGTGCGGCGCGTAGAAGTTGACGCCGAGGAAGTCGAGCGGCGCGCCTGTCACCGCGAGGTCGCCGTCCCGCACCAGGCCAGGCACCGCGGCGGGGGAGCGGGACGCGTCGCCGTCGAGCAGCTCAGGGTAACGGCCGCGGAAGATCGGGTCCAGGTACACCCCGTTCTGCCGCGCCTCGAGCACCGCGGCGTGCGCGGCGGCCTCCGGGGTGACCGGCCGCTCCACGCACAGGTTGAGCGTGATCCCGATGCCGCCGCGCACCGCGGCGGCGCGCAGCGCGGCGACCGCCTGCCCGTGCGCGAGCAGCAGGTGGTGGTTGGCGGCGACCGCCTGCGCGGCGTCGCGGATGCCCGGCGCGTGCCGCCCGTCCCGGTAGCCGACGTGCGCGACCACCCACGGCTCGTTCAGCGTGATCCACTTGCCCACCCGGTCGCCGAGCGCCTCGCCGGCGATCGCGGCGAACTCACCGAACCAGCCGGCGACGTCGCGGTTCGCCCAGCCGCCCTCGTCTTGCAGCGCCTGCGGCAGGTCCCAGTGGTAGAGCGTCACCACGGGCTCGATGCCCGCCTCGAGCAGCGCGTCGACCACCCGGCCGTAGTAGTCAAGCCCCTTGACGTTGGCGGCGCCCCGCCCGGACGGCTGGATCCGCGGCCAGGACAGGCTCAGCCGGTAGGCGCCCGCCCCGAGCCGCTTGAGCAGCGCGATATCCTCCGGGTACCGGTAGTAGCTGTCGCAGGCGACGTCGCCGGTGTCACCGTGGTAGGTCTTGCCTGGGGTGTGGCTGAACGTGTCCCAGATCGACGGCCCCTTCCCGTCGGCGTCGGGCGCCCCCTCGATCTGGTAGGCCGCCGTCGCGGCGCCCCACAGGAACCCCTCGGGGAAACGGAGCTGGTCGTCAGTGGACATACGGGCTATCCTCCTCGGCATTCGCACGGCCAGGACATCGTACCCACTTAACCGATTCATCTCACGCTTCCCCGGCGGCGGCACATGGTGCTGTGCCGCCGACGCCTCAGGTGGCCGTCGAGGTCACGGGACGACCGAGCTGGCGGGCAGCGAAAACCTTCAGTCATTGCGGGCAGGGAGGACACGGTGACCGTCCGCACGCCGTCAGAAGAGCGGTGGCTCCGCGTCCACGCCTTCCTGAGCCGTGACCGTTACCAGTCGGCGGCCCGTTGCCAGCTGGCGGCCCGTTACCGGCTGGCGGCCCGTTACCGGCTGGCGGCCCGTTACCGGCTGGCGGCCCGTTACCGGCTGGCGGTCCCAGCGGCCCGTTACCAGCTGGCGGTCTGGGCCGCCGGCGACTACCCGCCGAAGCTGCGGCTGGCGGGCACCCCGCTGCTCGCCCCGGCCGCCTGGCGGATCGCCGCCCCGGCACCACTTGACGCCATCCGGCTGGAGTTCGACCCGGACGCGCCGGCCCCGGACGTTCCTGACCTCGCGGCGCTGGCTCCGGAGACGCTACCGGAACGCGCGGACGGCACCAGGTACGCCAGGTACAGCGACGTGGTGGCCGCCTCGCCGCGCCCGTGGTCTTCGAGAACCGGCCCGTCTACCGCCTCATCGAGGCGGACCTGGCCGGCCCGGACGGGCCGCGGCTGGCGTTCGGGCGCGGCCGGTACTTCGACGGCATCGACGCCGGCGGCGCGGCCGGGCACGAGTACGCCGCCGCCCGGCTCGGCGAGATCGCGGCCGCCAGCGCGGTTGACGGCGCCGCTGACGCCAGCGCGGGCGCGGCCGCCAGCGCGGCTGACGCCTTCGCGGGCGTGGTTGACGGCGCCGCTGACGCCTGCGCGGGCGCGGCCGCCAGCGCGGACCCCTCGGCGAGGTGCGCTTACCGTGCCGCCCTTGGCGGCCCGACGTGCCTCGCCAGGCGCGTCGCGCCGTTGGCGGTGAGCGCGCTGACGCTGCGCCACGACCGGCGGGCGGGCACCGCGACGTTCCCGCTGCACTACCGCGAGCCGGGCAAGGTCAGCCACGCGGCCGGCCTGTACAGGTGGTCCCCGTCGGCGTCTTCCAGCCGTCGGGTGAGGCGCCGTGGAACGAGGCCAACGACTTCAGCCTGTGGCGCGGCCTGCTCCGCGAGTACGCCGAGGAACTCCTCGGCGCGGACGAGGAGTACGGCAGCGAACGGGCGCCGATCGACTACCAGGCCTGGCCCCTCGCCAGGGCGATGACCGACGGCCTCGCCGGCGGCCGGGTCCGCGCCTGGTGCCTCGGCCTGGGTGCCGACCCGCTCACCTTCGCGCTCGACCTGCTCGCCGTCGTGGTGCTCGACGCATCGCTCTACGACGACCTCTTCGGCGACATGGTCGACGCCAACACCGAGGGCCGGGTAGTCGCCCCTCGCCCCTTCGACCACGCGTCAGTCAGCGCACTGCTGCGCGACGCCCCTCTCCAGGCGGCCGCCGAGGCCCTGCTCACCCTGGCGCTCGCGCACCGCGACACCCTCCTCGCCCCCTGACGGCGGGCAGCGCGGGGCCGCTCCATCATCGTGTGCACTTAATCGCGGAAAACAGCCATCAAACGCACACGATAATCGACACCGGGCCGCACTCAGGGATAACAGCAAGAAAAAAGGGGCTCGGATAACGGGTCGGATAACCTGATATACAGGGAAAGTGACTGCTGTCGTTTCCGCGGCCACTGGGAACAGTGACGGGACACGGAAACCGGGGGGAAGCCAGGGATTTCGGCCGGACATTCAGGGACTGCGGGCGATCGCCGTCACGATGGTGGTGATCTATCACCTGTACCCGTCGGCGCTGCCCGGCGGCTTCGCCGGGGTGGACGTGTTCTTCGTGATCTCCGGGTACCTGATCACCGGCCACCTGTGGCGCGGCTACGCGCAGACGGGAAGGGTGGGCCTGGCCGACTTCTGGGGACGGCGTGCCAGGCGGCTTGTCCCGGCGGCGGCGCTCGTGCTGACCGTGACGTGGCTCGCGTCGCGGGTCATCGAGCCCGCGACCCAGCTCGCCAGCACGGCGCAGCAGGTCCTGGCGAGCGCGCTGTACTACCAGAACTGGCAGCTCTCGTCTGATGCCGTCAACTACTTCAAGTCCGGCAACGCGGCCACTCCCGTGCAGCACTTCTGGTCGCTGTCGGTCGAGGAGCAGTTCTACCTCGTCTGGCCGCTGCTCTTCCTGCTCGCTGCCTTCCTGACGGCGATGTTCGCGACCCGGCGGACGGCCCCGGTGCCCGCCGACGCAGTGCCCGCCGACGCAGTGCCCGCCGACGCGGGGCGGCTCGCCGACGCAGTGGTCGCCCACATAGTGGTCGCCGACGCGGGGTGGCCCGCCGACACAGGGCGGACGGCGCGGCGTACCCGGGCGCGCCGCGCCGCCGTCGGCGCGCTGACGGCGGCGCTGGTCATCGCGTCGCTGGCCTACTCGGTTCACGAGACGAACGCGAGCGCGCCCGCCGCGTACTTCATGACCACGACGCGCATGTGGGAACTCGGCGCCGGCGGCCTCCTCGCCCTCGCCCCCGCGCGGCTGACCCGTGCGCTGGCCCGCCAGGGATGGCTGGGCTGGTTCGGGCTCGCCCTGGTCATCGAGTCGGCGTTCCTGTTCACCGGGTCAATGGCGTTCCCCGGGGCGCTTGCGCTGCTTCCTGTTCTCGGCGCGGTCGCGCTGATCGCGGGCGGGTCCGCCGAAGGGCGCGGCGGTCCCTCCCGGCTGACGTCCGCGCGGCTCATGGTGTTCATCGGCGGGATCTCGTACTCGCTGTACCTGTGGCACTACCCGCTCATCAACCTGTACGCGGGCTGGCGGGGCAGGGCACCCGGCCCGCTGTCGGGACCCGTTATCCTCGCGGTCTCCGTCCTCCTCGCCTGGCTGACGAAGACCTTCGTGGAGGACAAGGTGCGGCTGGCGCCGTTCATCGCGGTCCACAAGTGGCGCTCGCTTGCGGTGGCGCTCGTCGCGGCCGTGCCGGTCGCCCTCGCGGCCGTCTACATCGCCGCGGAGCCTGCCCCATGGAACGGGACGCTCGGCCCCGACTACCCGGGCGCGGCGGTACTCGCCGGGGCGGCCGCGTCCGTTCCCGTCGCGCCGGTACTCAAGCCGCCTGACCCGATCAGTCAGACGCTGGACCAGACGGGGGGCTGCCTGAACGACTTCGCCGCGAGCACGCCAAGGGAGTGCGTGTTCGGTGACACCGCCAACCCCGTGCTCACGGTCGCGCTCGTCGGCGACTCGGCGGCCATGGAGTGGTTCGACGCGCTGAACGCGATCGCGGCACGCAGGCACTGGAAGCTGGTGACCGAACTGCACTCAAGCTGTCCCTGGACGTCGACCCTGGTGCTCAACTGGAACGGCATCGGTGAGCTCACTGCCTGCCAGGCCTGGGGCGCGGCCGTGCTGCACGACCTGATCACGACCATCCGGCCGGACGTGGTGATCACCAGTGACTACCCGAGCTTGCTGTCCACGCCCGACCACCCCGTCAACGCATCGCCCGCGGCCATGGCCGAGATCGGTGCCGGGATGGCCCGGTACTGGACGCAACTCGAGGCCGCCGGCATCTCCGTGACGCCGATCAGGGAGACACCCGACCTCGTCGAGGACGTGCCGACGTGCGTTGACCAGCATCCCGCCGACCTGGCGCAGTGCGACGTGCCGGTGTCCGAGGCGATCCTGCCGGATTCGCCCGTCACCGACGCGGCGAAGCTGATGAACGGCAAGGTCACCGTGGTCAACGCGAACTCGCTGATCTGCGGGCCGAAGGTCTGTGCCCCGGTTGTCGGCAACGTCCTCGTCTTCGGCGACCGCCATCACCTGACCGGGCCCTACTCGAAATCCACGGCGCCGTTCCTTGAACCCTTGCTGCTGCAGGCCAACAAGACCCTCGCCGCCAAGCCCTGACGACGACGGCAGCCGGAATCGCGGCGACCCCTTACCAGCCGCGCTCGCGCCACTCCGCCAGGTGCGGCCGCTCCGCGCCCAGCGTGGTGTCGCCGCCGTGGCCTGGGTAGACCCAGGTCGCGTCGGGCAGCCGGTCGAAGATCTTGGCGACGACGCCGGCGTACAGCGAGTCGAACCTGGCCGCGTCCGACGCCACCGGGGAACAGGCAGTCGCCCGGTAAAGGTGAATACAACCGATGCGGGCGCGTGTTTGTCCAGGCGTGTCGGTGAGGGCAGGCCGCACGATTACGCCCTACCGAGCAGGATGTCCGGCAATCCTCTCTGAACCCAGAAGACGGCCGATAACGTCGCCCCTCAGGTCAGGAGAAGGACCATCCTTGTGACTCACAGGCCTCCTGAACCTTAGTGCGCCCGAACGGGCCGGCAAAGAACTCCTGGCCCGTTGCATTCTCGCGCAGCTTGAGTACATAGCCGGTGTACTCCGAGCCTGTGGGCCCGTTGCCGGCCATGCGGAAGCTGAGCGTGCTGCCGTTCGCCCGCTGGATGACCTGCTGGGCAGCCCGGCGGCGCGGCGTGTACGTGATGCTATCGGCGGTGACGACCAGGGTCGCCCCCATGCTGCGGAAGAAGTAAACGCTGAGGCCGATATCCAAGACCGCCACCCCGGCGCAGACACTGATGACGGTTGCGCTCGGCGGGTGCGCGAACAGCTGCCTGATGACGACCGCAAGCAGCACAACTGCGATGAGAATCGGCAGGCTCAGCATATTGGCGACGGACTGCCGCAGCTCGACCTGCCCTCGCGTCGCGGACGTCACGGGGAGCCCGCTGAGTTCAACCGGCAAGGCTGGAGACAGAGAACGGCATGGCGCTCGTTGGCCATGAGCGAAGTATAGGGCGGTCGGCCGCCGCGGCCTAGGGGATGACCCCTACCAGCCGCTCTCCTGCTGCTCGTGACGGCGGATGATCTCGGCGACCTGCTCGCGGTCGGTGTGGTCACCCGGATCCACCCGCAGCCAGTTCGCGAGCCGGACCCTGGTCCCGGTGCCTGTCTTGGCGTACGCGAACCGGCACCATCCGGCCCTCCGCCGCCGCGAGCGCCACCTCGGCGATGTAACCGCTCAGGGACAGATGGCGGCGCGCCGCCGCCGCCTCGATTGCGGTCTTCTCGGAGCCAGAAAGCTTCACCGTGACCGCCCGGTTGCGGGGCTCCGGCCCGCTGCTACGGCGCATCGCGCCAGGTTCGCTGCTCATGGCAAGTAGTACGAGAAATTCAGGCGCGGGGCTCACTTGCCGGTCGTTATTCCAGTCGCTGACGGCGGATGATCTCGGCGACCTGCTTGCAACGTCGCTGAACAACCAGTCCAACCGCTTGTCGGACCTGGGCCGGCGGGAGCAGGCGCTGGCCGTCGGCGAGGAGGCTGTCACCATCCGCCGGGCGCTGTCGGACCTGCGACCGGCGGTATTCGCCAGCGGGTACGCGAACTCGCTAGACGTTAAGGCACAGATCCTGTCGGGCCTCGGAAACGCACAGATCCTGTCGGGCCTCGGAAAGGCACAGATCCTGTCGGGCCTCGGACTTGCGCAGAGGCACAAGTGGCGCGCGAGCAGATGGCAGCCGTGCACACAGCGGCATCGTCTTGATCGATATTGAGGCTAACTCGGCTGCGCATCCAGCGAGCGGCCGACGGCTATGCGCGGATGCCCGCCCGCGAGCAGAGCCCCGACTCGTAGCTTGACGCGCTCGCCGCTGCGGGCGTCTCCCTCACCAGCCCCGGGCGCGCCATTCCTCCAGGTGCGGGCGCTCCGCGCCTAGGGTGGAGTCGTTGCCATGCCCGGGATAGATCCACGTCGCATCGGGCAGCCGCCCGAAGATGCGCTCTTCGAGGCCGCCCATGAGGCTGTTGAAGTCTTCCGGGCGTGTTGTCCTCCCAGGACCGCCGGGGAACAGGCAGTCCCCGGTGAACAGGTGCGGCTCGCCCCCGGCGGCGCCCAGGGTCAGCGCGATCGACCCGGGCGTGTGCCCGACCAGGTGGGTAACGCCGAGCACCGTGTCGCCGAACGCGATCGTCCCGCCGTCCTCGACGAGCTCGTCGGTCGGCACCGGGATACCCGGCGCGTCCGCGGGGTGCGCCACGGTGACGGCGCCCGTCGCGGCCTTCACCGCCGCGAGCGCCTGCCAGTGGTCGGGGTGCTGGTGCGTGGTCACGATCTTGGCGACCGGCGTGTCGCCGATCATCTCGAGCAGCCGCCCCGGCTCGGCCGCGGCGTCGATGAGCAGCCCCTGCCCGGTCCCGTCGACCAGCAGGTACGCGTTGTTGTGCATCTCGCCCACGGCGATCTTGGTCAGCGTCACGCCGCCGATGTGCCGCGTGTCCGACGGCCCGCCGACACGCACGTCTCCTGTGTAAGTCACGAACAAAAGCTATCCCCAGAACGAGCGCGTGTCTCCGCCAGCCCCGCCCAAGCCCCCTGCGGCGCGCCGCATGCGGGCGAGCCCCCGTCACCGGCCCGCACCATGACCCAAGGGCACGGCACACCGGCCCGCACCATGACCCAAGGGCACGGCACACCGGCCCGCACCATGACCCCGCGTTCAGGGCGGGAATACCGAGGCAGCCGAGAGTCGTGAGGCGTCGGTTATTCGCTTATCGACCATAGCAGAGCGATTATTTGGAAGACTTTCGTTGTTACGAAGGGTTTTCAGCGCGATAACGCGTACAAATCTTCATGATCATGGCTATATGCTGCGTCGATGATGCCTTTAAGGCTAGTGGTGTTCAGGATGTTCGCTGCGTGCCGATCCCGGCCGCTCCCGCCTCGCCGCCCCGCCCCATGGGTCCCGAGCGCGCCGCGTGCGGGCAAGGCACGGCACTCGCCGCCTGGCCGCCTGGCCGCCTGGCCGCAATGCCGGTTCAGCTCAGCAGGCTGGCACCTCCCGCCACCTGCGACTCCGCGAGCGAGCCGGGGTAGAAGCCGCGCGCCGTGCGGAGCACCTCATCGAGCGGCGGCCACCACGGGCCGTGCCGCAGCGAGCCGAGCTCGCTCAGCAGGGCGTCCGCCTGCGTGGCGGGCGAGGCGCCGGCCGCCACCGCCACCCGGTTCGGCCGGATCGCGCGCAACGGCCCCAGGTAGAAGTCCGCGCGCCCCTCGCCGGCCGCTGAGACACCGGGCGTCCCCGGCGCACCGGCGGCGCCGGCCCGGCCAGGGACGCCCTCGCCCTCGTCGGCGAGCACCAGGTAGTAGTCGGGCAGCTCGAACCGCTTGGCCCGCCACGCGCCCATCGCCTCCGCGGCCCGCAGCTCGAACTCGTCGCTTCGTTGCGGCTCGGCGCTGAGCTGCCACATCGCCTGCCAGGCGGCGGCGACCTCGCGGAGCGGGTCGGCCGCAACGAGTACGTACGGCGCGGAGATGCCGGCCGCCCGGCGCAGCGCCACCGCCGCCGCCTCCATCCCGGTGCCCTCGGCCGCGCTGCCGCCCGCGCGCCCGCTGTCCGCGTCACCGCCGCCAGCCGGTGACTCCGGCCGGACGAGCACGACGTTCAGCGACCGGCCGACGGCCGCGAGCACCTGCTCGCCAGGCCGTCCCGCGAGGACCACGACGGTCGACGGATTGTGCCTCACCCGCCCGATCATAACGGCCGCGAGCTGACCCGCCCCGAACCGAACTCACCGGGGCGGCACGGGACGCGCCGCGGCGTGGCCCGGGGATCCGGCTGGCCGACGGCCAATGACGATGGACGTTTAGGTACACCGGAGTGTGCCCGAACGTCCACTATCCCGGCGGCGGGCGGCCGGGACCAGGCTGGCAGGGCGGCCGGGGATCCGGCTGGCCGGGGAGGCGGGATCGGGCTGGCCGGGGAGGCGGGATCGGGCTGGCCGGCGAGGCGGGATCGGGCTGGCCGGGGAGGCGGGACCGGGCTGGCCGGGGAGGCGGGACCGGGCTGGCCGGGGAGGCGGGACCGGGCTGGCCGGGGAGGCGGGCCGGCCGTCCCGCTGACCGCGACGCCGGCGCCGCCGCATTTGGGTCGTGCCAAGAGGAGGGTGACTCCGCTAGAGTCGAGACCGCGAGTGACCGGGCGTTTGAGGGGCGGGTACCGATGAAGTTGCCTTCCGTTGAGTACGAGGCGCCTGCGACCGTTGCCGAGGCGGCCGGCCTGCTCGCCGAGCACCAGGACGAGGCGAGCGTGCTGGCGGGCGGCCAGAGCCTGATCCCGCTGCTCGCGCTCCGGCTGGCGCGCCCCGCGGTGCTGGTCGACGTCAACGGCGTGGCCGAGCTGTCCGGGATCTCGCGGGTCAACGGCTCGCTGGCCATCGGCGCGATGACGCGCGAGTACGTGGCCGAGGAATCGGAAGAGGTCGCGCGAGCGGTGCCGCTGCTCGCCGCCGCCCTGCCGCTGATCGGCCACGAGGCGATACGCAACCGCGGCACGATCGGCGGCAGCCTGGCGCACGCCGACCCGGCGGCCGAGCTCCCGGCGGTCGCCCTGGCCCTGGACGCCGAGCTCGTGGTGCGCAGCGCGCGGGAAACCCGCGTCATCCCGGCAGCGGACTGGTTCCAGGGTTACCTGGCGACCGCGCGCCGGCCCGACGAGATCCTCGTCGAGGCCCGTTTCCGCAAAGCGCCTCCAGGCACCGGGGCCGCCTTCCATGAGGTCGCCAGGCGCCACGGCGACTTCGCCATCGTCGGCCTCGCGGCACAGCTCACGCTGACGGAAGACGGCACGGTCAGCGACGCCAGGCTGGCGTTCTCCGGCGTCGCCGATGTCCCGGTCCGGGCAAGAGACGCGGAGGACCTGCTCAAGGGCCAGCGGCCAGCGCAGGAGCTGTTCGAGGAGGCGGCCCGCCTGGCGGCGGCAGACCTCGACCCGCCCGCCGACCTGCACGGCTCGTCGGAGTACAGGAAGAAGGTGGCGGCCGCCCTGGTCCGGCGCGGGCTGCGGGCCGCCGCAGGCAACGCAGAAAAGACAGGCAACGCCAAGGACACGGGCAATGCCGTAAACGCGGGCAATGCCGAAAACGCGGGCAACGCCACGGAAAGGCAGTAAACCCCTGATGGACATCAGCGTGACGGTGAACGGTGAAACACGCACCCGTTCGGTGGAAGCCCGCAGGACACTGGCCGACTTCCTGCGCGACGACCTCGACCTCACCGGGACCCACGTGGGCTGCGAGCACGGCGTCTGCGGCGCGTGCACGGTCATCGTCGACGGCCGGGCGGTGCGCTCCTGCCTAATGCTTGCCGTGCAGGCGGCCGGCCGCGAGGTGACCACGGTCGAGGGCCTGGCGCCCGACGGCGAGCTCGGCACGCTGCAGCAGGCGATGGCGGACTCGCACAGCTTCCAGTGCGGTTTCTGCACGCCGGGGTTCGTCATGCAGGCCACCGCGTTCCTCGGCGCCCACCCGGACTCCGGCGAGCGGGAGATCCGTGAGGCGCTGTCCGGCAACATCTGCCGCTGCACCGGGTACCAGAGCATCATCGACGGCGTCCTGCTTGCCGCGCGGCGCGGCAGCCAAGCCTGACCAAGCCCGGCCAAGCCCGGCCAAGCCCGGCCAGAAAAGCCCGGCCAGAAAGCCAGACCAAGAGGGAGCGGCAATGGCTCAGATCGCGGCCCAGCGCTACACCGGCGCCAGCGTCAAGCGCTCGGAGGACCCGCGCATCCTGACCGGCGGCGGGCGCTACGTCGACGACATCAAGCTGCCAGGGATGCTGCACGCGGCGTTCGTCCGCTCGCCCATGGCCCACGGCCGGGTGCTCAACGTGGACGCAAGCGCGGCCAGGGAGCTGCCCGGCGTCGTCGCGGTGCTCACCGGGGCGGACCTGGCCGAGGTGACGATCCCCGGGCAAGACCCGCTGTTCGCGATGATGGGCGGCGGCGGTCCCGCGCCCGAGTACAGCCTGCTCGCGACCGACAAGGTGCGCTTCGTCGGCGACCCGGTGGCGATCGTGGTCGCCGACAGCCGTTACCTGGCCGAGGACGGCTGCGAGCTCGTCGAGGTCGACTACGCGGACCTGCCCCCGGTCGCCACCGCGGTCGCCGCACTGGACGCCGCAAGCCCGCTGCTGTTCGCCAACCTGGACGACAACATCATCGGCCCGCACAAGCGCACCGAGTACGGCGACGTGGCCGGGACATTCAACGGCGCGGACCTCATCGAAGAGTTCCATATCGACGTGCACCGCCACCAGAACGTGCCGATGGAGGGGCGCGGCATCGTGGCGAGCCACGACGCGGAGACCGGCGTCATGACGGTGCACGCGGCGACGCAGAGCGTGCACGTTACCAGGCTGGGCATCGCCATGCGGCTCGGCATGGACGCGGACAAGGTGCGCGTGCTCGCCGGGGACATCGGCGGCTCGTTCGGGCTGAAGATCGGCGCCTCCCGCGAGGAGCTCGCCGTCGCCGCCGCGTCTCGCGCGCTCGGCCGGCCGGTCAAGTGGACCGAGGACCGCGGCGAGAACCTCATGGCGTCCGGGCACGCGCGCGAGGAGAGCTTCGACGTACGGGCCGCCGTCAGCAAGGACGGCGACCTGCTCGGGCTCGACGTGGCGATGGTGATCGACATCGGCGCCTACCCGGTGATGGGCACGATGGTCCCCGGCATCGTCCAGGCGATGCTGCCAGGCCCGTACAAGATGGCCGCGCTCGGCTTCGAGTCGACCGCGGTCGCCACCAACAAGGCGTCGTACATCGCCTACCGCGGCCCGTGGGCGTCCGAGACGTTCGTCAGGGAGCGCGTACTCGACCTGCTGGCGAAGGACCTCGGGCTCGACCCGCTGGAGATCCGGCTGCGCAACGTCGCGCCGCGGACCGACCCGCCGCTCATGATGGTCACCGGGCGGCCGCTCGTCGGCGTCACCACCAAGGAGTCACTGGAGCGCGTCGCCCAGCTCATCGACATTCCCGCCTTCCGCCGCCGTCAGGCGCAGGAGCGCACGAGGGGCCGTTACCTGGGCATCGGCCTGGCGACCTTCATCGAGGGCGCGCCAGGCCCGCGGTCGCCCGAGGGGCCAGGCGAGGGCCCGATGGGCATGGAGTTCATGCGGCTGTGGCTGTCCGAGGACGGCATCCTGACGCTGTATACCGGCCAGATGCCGCACGGGCAGAGCCACCAGACCACGCTCGCGCAGATCGCCGCCGACGAGTTCGGCGTGCCGTTCGAGCAGGTCCGCGTCGTCGTCGGGGACAGCGCGGTGGTGCCGTTCGGGCTGACAGGCGGCAGCCGGTCGGCCACCATGACCGGCGGCGTGGCGCTGCACGGCGCCCGGCAGCTCAAGTCCAAGGTGCTCGACTTCGCGTCGCAGCTCATCGAGGCGAGCGCGGCGGACCTGGAGATCGTCGACGGCCAGGTCCAGGTGGTCGGCGACCCGGACACCGCGATCGGTGTCGGCGAGGTCGCCAGGCGGGCCGCGTCCGGGGAGTTCGGCGACGATGCCGGCGCGAAGCTTGAGGTTGAGGCTCAGTTCGACGGCGGCGAGGGCGGCTGGTCGGGCGGCACGCACTGCGCCATCGTCGAGGTCGACACGGAGACCGGCATCGTGACGGTCGAGCGGTACGTCGCGGCCGAGGACTGCGGCGCGCTGATCAACCCCGCGGTGGTCGAGGGCCAGATCCGCGGCGGCATCGCGCAGGGCATCGGCGCGGTGCTGCTCGAGCGCTCCGCCTACGACGCCGACGGCAACTACCAGTCCGCCACGTTCATGGACTACCTGCTGCCGACCGCCTGCGAGATCCCCCGGTTCGAGATCGAGCACCTGGCGACCGTGCCGACCGACGCCGACGTCAACTTCCGCGGCGTCGGCGAGGGCGGCATGATCGTCGCGCCGCCCACCCTGGTGAACGCGATCGAGGACGCGCTCACCCCGTTCGGCGTGCGGATCTACGAGCAGCACCTGCCCCCCGCGCGCATCCTCGAGCTCATCGAGGAGGCGAGCGCCGGGTAGCGCCCGGTCGCGGCAGCCCGCGCTCGGGCCGAGCTCTTCCGGCCGGCGAACCCGCCACCAGGGAGCCGTCCGCGGGCAGGAAAAGCCACCGCCCGTTCGGACAAAAGAACTTCGCCAGAACGGGCGGTGGTGTTACCCGATGCTCAGGTCTTAGAGCGGGCGGACGTGCTCGGCCTGCGGGCCCTTCTGGCCCTGCGTGATGTCGAACTCGACCCGCTGGTTCTCATCCAGGCTGCGGTAACCGTTCGACTCGATCGCGGAGAAGTGGACGAACACGTCCTGGCCCCCGCCGTCGACGCTGATGAACCCGAAGCCCTTGTCCGAGTTGAACCACTTGACTGTTCCCTGCGCCACGCGCATTTTCTCCTTGCCTACGGTCAGTTCCCGCACCTCGCGGGTACCCCGGCAGTAAATCCGCGAGCGCGTCATGAAAGCACGTACACAGAAGCTACGACCAGAGGGCACAACCATATCAGGGGAGCGGATCATTCCCGCGCACCGGGAACGATTTTGGTGGGGATCTGATAACACTCCGTTACAAGCGGTCAGGCGTCGCGCTCGATCGGGCAGCTCATGCAGCGGGGGCCGCCCCTGCCGCGGCCGAGCTCGCTGCCCGGGATGGCGATCACCTCGATGCCGTTGTCCCGCAGGTAGGCGTTGGTGGTGACGTTCCGCTCGTAGGCCACGACCACCCCAGGCTCGATGGCGAGGACGTTACAGCCGTCGTCCCACTGCTCGCGCGACGCCGCGTGCACGTCCTGGACCGCGGTGAGCACGGTGATCTCCGACCGGTCAAGGGCGGCGGCGATCGCCCGGTGCATGTCCTGCGGCGGGTGGTCGGTGACCTTCAGCTCACTGGCCGTCGCCCCCGGCTCGACCGTGTACGACGGCAGCATGCCCATCCCGGCGTACTTGGTGAAGACGCCGTAGTCGGCCATGGTCAGCAGGGTGTCCAGGTGCATGAAGGCCCGTGCCTTCGGCATGTCGACGGCGACGAGGCAGCGGGCCGCGCCGGCCGCGAACAGCCGGCTGGCCAGCATCTCGACCGCCTGCGGCGTGGTCCGCTCGCTCATACCGACGAGCACCGCCCCGTTGCCGATGACCAGCACGTCGCCGCCCTCGACGGTGGCCGGGGCGGCGTCCGCGCCGTGGTACCAGACGTCGAAGCCGGCCCCGGCGAACATCGGGTGCCAGCGGTAGATGGCCTCGTCGTTGATCGTTTCCGGCATCCGGGCCTTACGGCGCATCGCGTTGACCGACACCCCGCCGTAGATCCAGCAGGAGGTGTCGCGCTGGTAGAGCAGGTTCGGCAGCGGCGCGAGCACGAAATCGTCCGGGCCGAGCGAGTGGAACGCGATGCTCTTCGGCACCGGGCCGAGCTCGGCGATCTCCCGCTTGGTGATCCCGCCGGCCAGGTGCCGCGCGAGCTCGGCCGAGGCGAGCCCGTCCATCGTGTCCCGCAGCGTCGCGGCGGCGAGCGGCCCGTGCCTGCGCGGGTCGAACAGGTGGTCAAGTACGTAGCCGCGGGCCTCGGGGATGTCCAGGGTCTGGGCGAGCAGGTCGCCGTAGTAGTGGACCGTCACCCCCCGCGAGCGCAGCACGGCGGCGAACGCGTCGTGCTCGGCCTGCGCCCGGCTCACCCACAGCATGTCGTCGAACAGCAGGTCGGCGACGTTGTCCGGGGTCAGCCGCTTGAGCTCCAGGTCGGGGCGGTGCAGTATGACCTGCCGCAGGCGGCCGACCTCGGAATCGACATGGAACATGCATCCCCGTTCCGGCCGGCCGTGAGCGGGCCTGTCTTGTTGGCTGGTGGCCAGGCGGGAAACGCTAGCCGCTCTCACTGAGCATTCCAGCATCCTGGGGGGAGGCAAGCCGAATCACCCCGGGGAAGGTCGCACTGCCGCAGGGGCTCCTGTGCTTGCTGTTTTCGGCGGGAAACGTGAGGACCTGCCCGGTCAGGCGATGGTTCGCGCCTCGGTGTACGTACTCCCGGACGGCTTCAACCAGGTCGTTACCGGCATCGGCGGATGAGAACAGAGGTATACGGAACGGAATCAGCCACCTCACTCTTCGAAGATATTTTCACGTCCGGCTAACCGCGCACCGGACGGTGCCGTACCCTGGAAGCACGGCAGGCTCAAGGGCGGAGCGGCCGGGGGCCGGGCATAAGAAGCGCTCGCACGGCGCTGTGCTTACGGGGTGGTTTCCGCCGTCGGGACGGAATGTCAGACCCCCTCGTTACGATGCCCGTGGCCCGGTATCGGCGCTGGGCCCGTCCCGTCGGAACCGCTCCGGACGTACGACTGAAGAGAAGAGCGCGCAGTGGCTGACCGGCTTGTCGTTCGCGGCGCACGCGAGCACAACCTCAAGGATGTCTCGCTTGACCTCCCGCGCGACGCCATGATCGTGTTCACCGGCCTGTCCGGTTCCGGCAAGTCGAGCCTGGCGTTCGACACGATCTTCGCCGAGGGCCAGCGGCGGTACGTGGAGTCGCTGTCCGCGTACGCCAGGCAGTTCCTCGGCCAGATGGACAAGCCGGACGTGGACTTCATCGACGGCCTGTCTCCCGCCGTCTCCATCGACCAGAAGGCGGCGAGCCGCAACCCGCGGTCCACCGTAGGCACCACCACCGAGGTGTACGACTACCTGCGGCTGCTGTTCGCCCGGGTCGGCAAGCCGCACTGCCCGATCTGCGGCCGCCCGATCGCCAGGCAGACACCGCAGCAGATCGTGGACCGGGTGCTCGAGCTCGACGAGGGCACCAGGTTCCAGGTGCTCGCCCCCGTCGTCCGCGGCCGCAAGGGCGAGTACACCGAGCTGCTCAGGGAACTGCAGGCCAAGGGGTACTCGCGCGCCCGCGTCGACGGCACGATCATCCGGCTTGACGAGGTCGCGAACGACGCGACCGTCCTGCCGGCGCTGAAGAAGTACGAGAAGCACGACATCGAGGTCGTCATCGACCGGCTCGCGGTGAAGGACACCGCGCGGCGGCGGCTCACCGACTCGGTGGAGACCGCGCTCGGCCTGGCGGGCGGCGTGGTCATACTCGACTTCGTCGACCTGCCTGACGACGACCCGCACCGCGAGCGGATGTACTCGGAGCACCTGGCCTGCCTGTACGACGACCTGTCGTTCGACGAGCTCGAGCCGCGGTCGTTCAGCTTCAACTCCCCGTGGGGCGCCTGCCCGGACTGCACCGGGCTCGGCACCCGGATGGAGGTCGACCCGGACCTCATCGTCCCCGACACGGCCAAGTCGCTGAACGAGGGCGCGATCGCCCCGTGGGCCGGCGGCCACGTCAGCGACTACTTCGACCGGCTGATCGAGGCCCTGGCCGAGACGATCGGGTTCCGTATGGACACGCCATGGGAGCGGCTGCCCGCCAAGGCGAAGAACTCGCTGCTGCGCGGGCACGACACCCAGGTCCACGTGCGGTACAAGAACCGCTACGGCCGCGAGCGGTCCTACTACACGAGCTTCGAGGGCGCGATCACCTACGTGGAGCGCCGCCACGCCGAGGCGGAGTCCGACTCGAGCAGGGAGAAGTTCGCCGGCTTCATGCGCGAGGTGCCCTGCCCGTCCTGCGGTGGCGCGCGGCTGAAGCCCGTCTCGCTGGCCGTCACCATCGACGGCAAGTCGATCGCCGCCTACTGCGCGCAGCCGATCGGCGAGCTCGCCAAGAACCTGCTCGGCCTGCAGCTGTCCGAGCGGGACATGGCGATCGCCCGGCTGATACTCAAGGAGGTCAACGCCAGGCTCGGCTTCCTGCTCGACGTCGGCCTCGACTACCTGAGCCTGGACCGGGCGAGCGCGACGCTGGCCGGCGGCGAGGCGCAGCGGATCAGGCTCGCCACCCAGATCGGCTCCGGCCTCGTCGGCGTGCTTTACGTGCTTGACGAGCCGTCCATCGGCCTGCACCAGCGGGACAACCAGAAGCTGCTCGACACGCTGCTGCGGCTGCGCGACCTCGGCAATACGCTCATCGTCGTCGAGCACGACGAGGAAACGATCCGCGCCGCCGACTGGGTGGTCGACATCGGGCCGGGCGCGGGCGAGCACGGCGGCCACGTGGTCGTCACCGGCACCGTCGACGACCTGGTCAGCAGCGAGGCCTCGGTGACGGGCGCGTACCTGTCCGGCCGCAAGCGGATCGGGGTGCCCGCCAAGCGCCGCACGCCGGCCAAGGGCCGCGAGCTTGTGGTGAAGGGCGCGGCGGAGAACAACCTGCGCAACGTCGACGCCGTCTTCCCGCTCGGCTGCTTCATCGCGGTCACCGGGGTGAGCGGCTCCGGCAAGTCAACGCTGGTCAACGACATACTCTACCGGGCACTCGCGAAGGAGCTGCACGGCGCGCGCACCGTGCCTGGCAAGCACGTGCGGGTCACCGGCACCGGCCACCTGGACAAGGTGGTGCACGTCGACCAGGGCCCGATCGGCCGCACCCCGCGGTCCAACCCGGCGACCTACACCGGCGTGTTCGACCACATCAGGAAGCTGTTCGCGGCGACCACCGAGGCGAAGATCCGCGGTTACCAGCCGGGCCGGTTCTCCTTCAACGTGAAGGGCGGCCGCTGCGAGGCCTGCTCGGGCGACGGCACCATCAAGATCGAGATGCAGTTCCTGCCGGACGTGTACGTGCCGTGCGAGGTCTGCCACGGCGCCCGCTACAACACCGACACCCTCCAGGTGCACTACAAGGGCAAGAGCATCGCCGAGGTACTCGACATGCCGATCGAGGAGGCCGCGACGTTCTTCGAGGCCGTCCCCGCGATCCACCGCCACCTCAAGACACTCAACGAGGTCGGCCTCGGCTACGTCCGGCTCGGCCAGCCCGCCACCACGCTGTCCGGCGGCGAGGCGCAGCGCGTCAAGCTCGCCTCCGAGCTGCAGCGCCGCTCCACCGGCCGCACCATCTACGTGCTCGACGAGCCGACCACCGGCCTGCACTTCGAGGACATACGCAAGCTACTCGGCGTGCTCACCAAGCTGGTCGAGACCGGCAACACGGTCCTGGTCATCGAGCACAACCTGGACGTGATCAAGACCGCCGACTGGCTCATCGACATGGGCCCGGAGGGCGGCACCGCCGGCGGCACCATCATCGCCACCGGCTCACCCGAGGACGTCGCGGAGAACGACAAGAGCTACACCGGCCAGTTCCTCAAGCCCCTCCTTGCCAAGTAAGAGGATCATCCCGAACGATCGCCTGTTCCACCCGCTCCCGCCCCATGATTCTTTCAGGCGTGGGGGATCGGGGGCGGGCGGTTCGCCCGCGGACAGCCGTGGCCCCAAGACCGGGTCCCGGCCGTCCGCGGCTCCGACCGCCAGCGCCACCGCTCCGCACCAGGTCAAAGGCAGTCCCGTCCCAAGATCCCCGTCTCCGTCAAAGGGTTCCTGAACGGCGCCCAGGCGTCGATGCGGCTGGCACCAGGGCAGCTCCCCGTGCGCTGTAACGCCTTCGACAGACAGCCGGATCTGCCCGGCGCCGTCCATGCCGAGCTGCCGAGCTGCCCAGCGCCGACCGAGCGCGATCACTTCGTGCGACCGCGGCCCACAGCGGAGGCGCGCACAATTCCGCCCGATATGGCCGGCTTCGCAGCGCTTGGCGTCGGCATGTTGAGACACGCAGAAGAGGGATTCTGGCGCGCCGTGATCGGGGTGGGCGGTGTCGGCTAGATGACCGTCATCCTGTCGTCTCGATGACGCGGCCACGCTGCGGGCCGCGCAGGATTCAGGCACGGCGCCGGCATCGGGCACTCGTCGCGGCTGCGCAAGCGCGACTACCTGGAACTGGCCGTGGCCGGCGGCTTCCCTGAGGCGGTCCGCCGCACCCCCAGGCGCCGGGCTGCCTTCTTCGCCTCCACCTGTCCGCGCTCATCGAGCGCGACGTCCTGGAGGTGAGCAGCATCGAGCGGCAGGGCGACATGCACGGGCTGCTCGTGCTCCTGGCGGGACGGTTGAGCGGCCTGCCCCTAATACGCTGGCGGGGCAGTCCGGCATCCCGCGCACCACCCTGGTGCGCTACCTGGAACTGCTGGCCACGGTGTTCCTCATCAAGCCCGTCCCGGCCTGGTCGAGCGGGCAGACGACCAGGGCCGTCGGCACCCCGAAGCTGGCCTTCACCGACACCGGGATCGCCTGCCACCTCATCGGCCAGGATGCCGCGCGCCTGGACGAGCCTGACGGCGCCGCCGGACAGGTCCTGGAGAACTTCGTCGTCATGGAACTCGCCAGGCAGCTGACCTGGGCCGAGGAACGCGGCCGCCTCTACCACTACCGCACCAAGGACAAACTCGAGGTCGATGCCGTCATCCAGACCCCCGACGGCCGGGCATAGCGGTCGAGGTCAAGGCCGGCGCGACCGTCCGCACGGAGGACCTCGCAGGCCTGCGGAACCTGGCAAGCCACCTCGGGGGGGCCCGGGCCGGTGCTGGTGCTGGCGGATGAGAACCAGGGCGTGTGCTCGTGGGGCGTGCCGCTCGACGGTGACCGTGGCCCGGTGCTCGTCGGCGGCGAGTTGCTTGACGCCGGCAACTCGACGGTCCGGTACGCGGCCTCGGTGGAGGATTTCATCGCAGCCAGGCGCTGGGACCGCCGGTGCCTGGACGCCGGGCCGTTGCTGCAAGCCCAGGCACCCGAACTTGACCAGGCCTCGCTTGGCCACCTTCAGTCGCTGCTCTCCCCGGCCGTTTCGACGGCTGGCTGGCCCGGGTCCCGGCAGTACCGGTTCGAGGGCTTGGGCGTGCGGGTCCTGCTGTGGTCAGCGGCGGGCCAGTGCGACTGGTGGATATCGGCCACCGGAGAGGACTCCCTGCGGGCGTTTACCGCCGGACTGCTTGAATTGCCCGGCTTGCGCGAAGCCCTGTGGTCCAATGACGACGCGGGAGCACGGCTACTGACAGAACTGCTCAGAGCCGGAAGGTTATTCACGGCCCATGAGGGATGCGCCGGCGACGTTGCCGGACAATCCGGGCATATCGCCGCGCGGCCCGCGGGCTTCCCGTCATGGTGGATGTCTGGGTACACCCGCGTGTACCCAGACATCCACTATCTTCGAAATCCTGGCCGCATGCGGGCGTGACCTGGGCGGTACGCGGGCCCGCCGGGAAGGCCTGGCAGTCATCAGCGGGTCCTCTCGGTTGCAAAGGCGGCGACCTCGGATTCTGCCGTGACCAAAACGCCGCAGCGCTCACGCGCCTTCTCCCTATAGGCCATACCAGCCGCATGCCAGTGGATCTCAGTATGCGGTCAACAGCGATCGAGGCTTTGCCGCCCTGGTCCAGGTGCCCTGATCTGAGGGGACTGTGAGCAGCGCGCGCGAGCCATGATGATCACTTCTCCTGTGCGACGGCATTGTTCATGGCCGCACGGATCTGGAGCCAGGTGGGGTTGGTCCCGGCTGCGGAGTTCACCGTCTCAAGGTCTCCCGGCTCCCAGGTCTGCGCGCCGTTGGTTACGACAAGCTGCCCATCCAGGTCGCTGTCGTCGGGAACTTCGGAGGCGGAGTCCAGGAAGTCCGCGATCAGTTCGTGCGGCGCGCGAGTCTGCGCGGGGCGGTTTTCCGTGGAGTCAGCCTGCACCGACATAAGCACGAGTTCGCCTGTGCCAGCAGCGACGACGAGATCGCCGGCCGCGTTAGCGCACAGCGCGGTCACCGGGGAACCAGCCAGCATGTCACGCTCGGCCGCGCGCTTGCCGTCCACGTCGATTTCGACGAGGGTCCCGGCGGGCGTCCCGATCCAGAGCGCGCCCGGCTGCGCACTGAAGGCGAGGTTGTGCCGTGACCAGGCGCGCATTTGCTCAAGCCATCCAGCCGGATAGGGATATCCCGGATTAGGGTCGCCGAGGGTCGTTGCCAGTACACGGGTAAGCGAGGGGAACTCGAACACCTCGACCGAGTTGCCGTATGCGTTGCCCCGGATCGCGAAGTGTCGGCCATCCGCACTGAACACCGGAGTCCGGTAGCCGTCGCAGTCCAGGATCAGCGCGCGGCTGAGCACGCGCATCGCGGCTGGCGCGGTGCCTTGATCCGCCCGGGCGAACAGGCCGTACGTGCCACCTTGATTGCTTTGGAACGTGAGCACCAGGCCGCCACCGGGATGCCGGGCGACCCCGGTGTCCCAGCCCCAGCCAGCACGGACGGTTCCCGAGGCAAGGTCGATGGCGTCAGCGGAACGCCGCCACCTGTCCTGCATGGCTTTGGGCGAGGGGGACGCCCACAATGTCCGCCCGTCCGGGCTGAACGCCAGGCAGCGATAGGCGGCAGTGAGGGGAAGCCCGTCCATCGCGGACACCCCTTCTGGCGTCCACCGCCGGACCGCTCCCTCGTTAACGACGAGGAGCAGCGGCTCGTCCGGATGCCACGCTACGGCGGGCTCTCGCTTGAATCGCGCCCAGCCGATGGCATCACCATAGGGAGCCAATTCGCCGCCGACGGTTGCGAGCTCCCGCAGTTCTCCCGCCTCGAAGCTCCAGACATGAACCGCCGGACGCTCAGAGTCCCACCCAGCGACCAGCGGAAGCACCGTGTGGGCCTCCAGGCGCTCCAAGCGAGCCCCGCCACCAGCCCGAATACGCGCCACGGTCTCAATAAGCGCCATGTTCCCGTCCAATAACGTCTTCGTCTCTAGCCGCAGGTATCCACCAAGGTAAAGCAATCATCCCGATCCAGGTGTCCTGATCTCAGCCGGCTACAGGACGATCACAGCGCGGCGTGCCGCAACGGATGATCTGCAAGACATTCCTCGTATCGGGGAGCCGGGAATTGACTCTTCTGCTGTAATGCGAGCGCAGCGCGCCAGCAGGTGAGTGTGAATGGACGATCTGCGCGCGCCTCAACCAACCGCCTGAGCACCGCGTCAGAGCAAATAATAAGCGATCGGCGCGCCCGGTTCGGGTGCGTTGTTCTGGCTAAGGTTACTCGTCGTGACCGGCTTGCCTGGAGTCAGAAGTCGAGCAGGTCTGCCGGGTTGAATGCGACCGTGAACGGCTTGTCCGCGTCGACCACGACCTCGAGCTGGGTGCCTTCCGTGACCGCCGCAGCGGCGGCGTAGGCGCCGTCGACCAGGGTAAGGACCTGGACCGAGAGCCGGGGCGTGTGCTCGACGATCCAGTACTGCGGGATGCCCAGACGTCGAGGCCGAAGGACCCCATCAGGTCGGCGACCGGCCGCACGATCTCTTCGGGGAGCACTCGCTGCTCGATCACGAACACTTAGGGGCAGTTCGCGGTCATGCGAAAGGCTGACCGCCGGTCAGGTTTCCCTGGCCTGCAGCTGCCGCACCGCCGCCGCCAGGGCGAGGGCACCCGCGGCGACGGAGACGCCGAGTGCGGGCACGAAGTGGGCAAGGTCGTCGGCCGGCGGGCTGGTGACCAGGTCGGCCGGCGCGCCGACCAGCGCGGTCGGCACCCAGGATGAGATGGCGTGCACATCGCCGAGCAGCGGCAGGGCGGCAAGCAGGATGGCCAGGGTGATCCCGACGGAGGCCACGGTGGACTTCGTCAGGGAGGCGGCGAGGGCGGTGACGGCGACGGCGAACGACAGGTAGACCGCCGCGCACAGCATCCCGGCCAGGAGACCTCCGGTCGGCAGGGAGCCGATCAGCAGGCGTGTCTCATACCATGCGGCGAGCGTGCCGAGCAGGTAGGCGGCCACGCCCGCCGCCGCGCTCGCGGCGAACCGGGGCGCGACCAGTCGCCACATGCTCGGCACCCGTGTACGGAAGAACGCAGACAGGCCGGGCCTGGCGTCGAAGTTGTACGTGCTTGCCGCCACGGCCACCAAGACGATGAGGCCGACGACGCTGGCCTCGCTCGCATAGCTGCTCAGCGCCTGCGCCGCCGTGGGCTTGGGCAGGCTGACCGCGGTGCCGCGGGCGACGTGCGAGAGCAGCGCGCTCGCGTACTTCGTGACCACGGGCTCGATCAGGCCGATCGCCAGGTACAGCGCGCCAAGCGAGACGGCCCGCGGGGTGCGTACCAGGCGCAGCCACTCCAGCCGCCACAGGCTCATCCGGCGGGCAGGCACCGTCGCTGTTGTCATGCCGCCTCCCTGACTCCCGTGCCGGTCAGGGCGAGGAACGCCGACTCCAGGTCCGCGGTAACGGGCTCGCAGGCGACCTGGCGGGCGCCGCACGCGGCCACGATGGCCGGGATGCCGCGCTCGCCGTCCTCGATACAGGCGGCATCGACCCGGAGCACGCCCGGCTCGGCCGGCTCGACCTTGGTGACCCACGGCTGGGCGGCCAGCGCCGCCTGGACCGGATCGGCCGGGCCGGCGATCCGCAGCAGCCAGCTCGGCGTCAGGTACCTGTCCATGAGCTCCGCGGTGCTGCCCTGGTACAGCAGCCGCCCGGCGCGCAGGATGCCGACCTGGTCGGCCACGCGCTGCACGTCCGCCAGGATGTGGCTGGAGAAGATCACCGTACGGGTCCCGCGCATGCCCGCGATGACGCCGAGCAGTTCGGCCCGCCCGGCCGGGTCGAGTGCCGACATGGGCTCGTCGAGGATCAGCAGTTCCGGGTCACCCACGAGCGCGCAGGCCAGCCCGAGGCGCTGCAGCATGCCGCGGGACAGCCCGCTCACCCGTCGGCCCGCCGCGTCGGCCAGACCCGTGGTGCGCAACGCCGCCGCGACGCTGCCGCGGCCGTTGAGGTCCGGGGCGACGAGTGACCTGGCGAGGTCGACCACCTCGGCCGGCGTCAGCCACGGATCGAACTCCGGGGCATCCGGGCACACCGCGGCGCTGGTGCGCCCCACCGCCAGGCGGACGGTGCCGCGGTCCGGGCGCCGGGTAGCGGCCAGGATCGACAGCAGCGTGGTCTTACCCGCGCCGTTCAGCCCGACCAGGCCGTAGATGCTGCCCCGCGGCACCATCAGGTCGACATCGAACAGCCCGACACCGCCGTAGTCCCTGCTCAGGCTCGCTGTCGTCACGACGGGCCGGCCGCCGGCCGGTGCGGCGGCCGGTGCGGCGGCCAGCACGGCCGGCTTAACGGCCGCGGCTGTGGCGGTCGCCGGCCGGGCCGCCGGGGGTGCCCCGCCCCGCGAGCGCGTGCGCGGCCGGCCAGTCCCGGTTCTGTCCGCGCCGAAGCACAGGTACAAGATGGCGCCGAGCGGGGCGCTGACGAGCAGGATGACGATCGCCCAGATCGGCTTGGGCAGGTTCCTTACCGACGGGGCGCGCACGAGGTTGACCAGGCAGTAGCCGTCCAGGCCAAGAATGAGAACCGCGACGGGGATGAGCGCGGGCCAGGCATGGAGCATCGGGTGAGCCGGCCCGGCGGCCAGCAGCGCGGTCACGATGCGCTCCGGTGGCTGCCCGGTCATGACGGCGTGCCTGGTGGCGCCGGCTGCGCCGGGTCGATCCGGCCGATGGCGAGGTAGAGGATGCCGCCGAGCGGCATCTGGGCCAGGCAGACGAGCGCCCATGCCCACTTGCGCAGGTAGCGGACGTCGGCGGCGCGAACGATGTCCCTGAGGCAGTAGGCATCAAAGCCGATCCCGAGCGGCACGACAAGCAGCAGCGGCCAGACGTCCGGATGAGGGCCGGCGGTGAGCCTGGTCATGGCGATGACGAGGCCAGCGACGGCAAGCCAGGCAGCGAGCCCGACGGCCACGCGGACCGCCATCGAGGCCGGGCGGGTCCGCGGCGCGCCGGTTCGCCACTGCCCGTTTTTGCCGCTCCGGGCGCCGGCCCGGGCCGGCCGGCTCAACTGCCTGGTCGTCCTGGCGATGCCGGCACAGAAGGCGAGCGCCCGCAGCGCGCGCAGGAACGGCGAGCGGAGGCTCGCGTCGTCCAGGATGGCGGACAGTTCGGCGCTCCATTCCCGGTACCGGTCGGCGGCCACGTCCGCAGGGAACCGGCGGCACGAACCGCGGATCATCCGCTCGCCGATCCGCTGAACTGACAACAAGGCCCCGCTCACAGCGTGCTCCCCTGCGCCCCGGGCACGGGCCATGCCGCGACGTGCCGTGTCCCGCCGGCCGTAGTGGCGGCGCGGGCAAGTTCAAGGCGGGCGACGCGGGCGCCCTCGGCGGTCAGCCGGTAGTACTTGCGCGGCGGACGGCCGCCGGCGTCCGGGCGCTGGTCCTCCCACTGCGAGTCCACCAGGCCCTCCTGCTGCAAGCGGGCGAGCATCGGGTACAAGGTGCCGCTCGGCAGCCTCGCCGCCTTCATCAAGTCGTAGCCGTAGTGCGGCGCGGCCGGATCGGCGACAAGGACCCGCAGCACCCGCTCCAGCGGCGCGGTCAGCTTCATGCACCCATCCTACATATGTAGGCTACATATGTCGAGGCCGCGGCAGGCGCTCTGCCGCTGCGAGGGGAGGTGCCAGAAGACGTCGCCTGTCACGGTGCAGTCGGGTTCGGCAGGCAGCGCGGATCTCAACCCCGTGGCGTCACGCGGTGGATCGAGGCCAGTGTCCGGAGGACCGGCCGCCGTCGATCTGACGGGTCTCGCCGGTGATCTCGGCGTTCACCCGGAATTCTCGGCGGGTGTACTCGGCGGCCAGTGAGCGGGCGCCCAGTCCCCCTGTGCGTCCGTGGTCTGCCCCACTTCGATCAGGTGACCGTCGGGATCGCGGATGTAGCAGCGCTTTTCGTACCGGTGCTGTTTCGGCGGCGTCAGGAACTGCGCACCCCGGACGCTCCATTCGGCGTACACGGCGTCGATGTCCTTGACCCGGATATTGAGGAAGCTGCTGACCCGGTCGGGATCGGGTGGCGTCTCCAGGGTGACCGTGGGCTTGTCGTCGGTCGGGCCTCCGCCGGCATTGATGACGATCCAGCCGTTGGATAGCGCGATACTGGTCGGCTCCGGGCCGAAGACCACCCGGCCGCCGAGCACTTCGGTGTAGAAGCGCCGCGAGCGCTCGACATCGTCCGAGACGATGAAGTGGGTCAGCAGGATTCCCTCGGGGGGCGGTGGGAGCTCGGCCATTTAGGACCTCCACTGGTTGGTCTCACACCGCCAAGACGGGGTCTGCAGCCAACGTTACTATGAGTCAAGCATCCGATCCCTCTTCGCTGCCGCCAGGTGGGGTCAATGACTCGCGGTACGCCCGTCGGACCTGCTTGCCCCTGATGGAACGGAGGTAACCGTGGATCGCACGGCGTACCGCACCGTCGACGTCGACGGCTTGTCTGTCTTCTACCGCGAGGCCGGCCCGGCCGATGCGCCCACGATCTTGCTACTGCACGGGTTCCCCTCCTCGTCCCGCATGTGGCAGCCGCTGCTTGACCGGCTCCCCGGCCGGTTCCGCCTCGTCGCACCGCCCAGGCTCTCGGGCTGGCCAGGTACACCGCACCAACGTCGCGAGCTATCCCGCCTGGCAGGACTGGCTCCGCAAACGCCGGCCGCCCCTGCAGGTGCTACGACCCCTCGTTCCTGGTTCAGGGTGGTCAGGGCCGTGTGGGCGCGGGCGAGCTGCGGGCGGAGCTGGGTGCGGCCCAGCGTGGCGCTAGGCGACCGAGGACCAGAGCCGTGCCGCGTCCAGCCGGGTCGACGGGTCGAAGCGGAGCGGGCGGTAGCCGGTATAGGTCTCGGCGAGCGAGGCGGCGGCGGTCCGCGAGCTGACCAGGTGGCGCAGCTGTGCGAGCTGCAGCTCGGACTCGAACTCGTCCTGCTCCGGTGCGATGTGCAGCATCGACGTCATCCACCATGACAGGTGGGTGGACCGCCAGACCCGCTCCAGGCAGTAGTCGGAGTACGCGGCCGCGAGCTCGGCGTCACCGTCGCGGACGAGCCTGATGAGCGCGGTCGCCAGGGCCGCGACGTCGGCGACCGCCAGGTTGAGGCCCTTCGCGCCGGTGGGCGGCACGATGTGCGCCGCGTCGCCGGCCAGGAACAGGTTCCCGTAGCGCATCGGGGCGGCGACGAAGGACCGCATCGGCGTGATGGACTTCTGCAGCACCGGGCCGCTGGTCAGCGACCAGCCGGGCACCGCGAACCGGATGTCGAGCTCCGTCCAGATCCGCTCGTCCGGCCACCGGGCGATGTCCTCGTCGGCCGGGACCTGGAGGTAGAGCCTGCCGATCTCCGGGGTGCGCATGCTGTGCAGCGCGAACCCGTTGTCGTGCCGGCAGTAGATGACCTCGTCGGTGGACGGCGGGGCGGCGGCCAGGATGCCAAGCCAGGCGTACGGGTACGAGCGCTCCGCGAGCATGGTCAGCCCGCCGGCCGGGATCGAGCGGCGGGTGATGCCGTGGAAGCCGTCGCAGCCGGCGATGACGTCGCAGGTGACCACGTGCCTCATCCCCCGCGCGTCGATGTAGGACAACACCGGGCGTGCCGTGTCGAGTGCGCTCACCGCGGTGCCGCTGACCTCGAACTCGAGGGCCGCGCCCGCCGCCGTGCGGGCGGCGATGATGTCCTTGACGATCTCGGTCTGCGCGTAGACCGTGACCCACCGGCCGCCGGTCAGCTCGCGGAAGTTCAGGTGATGACGTTCCCCGTCGAACTGCACGTAGATGCCGTCATGCTCGAGGCCCTCGGCGTCCAGCCGGGTACCGAGTCCGGTCTGGCGAAGCAGCTCGACCGTGGTCGACTCCAGCATGCCGGCCCGCTGCCGCGCCTCGCAGTACGCCCGGCTGCGGTTCTCCACGCACACCGAGTCGACGCCGCCCAGGGCAAGCAGGTGCGAGAGAAGCAGGCCGGCCGGCCCGGCGCCCACGATTCCGACCTGGGTACGCTCCTGCACGGTCATCCCGGCACCACCCTTCCCGCATCGACTACATCACTGTATGTAGCTATCTGACTCTATATCGTAGCAATACGAAAAGTAATTACTAGATAACGAGGCGTAAATCTTCTTGCAGTGCACAATGCACCGAGACGGCACTGAGGCGGCCCCCGGCCGGCCCGCCGACGCCGGGCAGCGGTACGGTGCGGCAGGTGGACGAGATCATGACGGCGGCAGGGCCGGCCCGGATAGTACTCGAGCGGCAGGACCGGCCGGCCTTCCTGCTCGTGCTCACGCACGGCGCGGGCGGCACGCCGGACACCCGCGACGTACTCGCGGTCCGCGACGCGGCCTGGGCGCTGGGCGCGGTGACCGCCCTGGTCACCCAGCCCTACCGGGTGCGGGGCGCGCGGGCGCCCGGGTCGTCGGTGCAGCAGGATGCCGCCTGGGCGGAGCTTGTCGGCGTACTGCGCCGGGAGACCGCCGGCGACGCGCCGCTGCCGTTGGTCCAGTGCGGCCGGTCGAACGGGGCGCGGGTCGCGTGCCGCACCGCGCGCCACGTCGGCGCGGCGGGAGTCATCGCGCTGGCGTTCCCGCTGCACCCGCCTGGTCAGCCGGACAAGTCACGGGACGCGGAACTGCGCGGCGCGGGAACCAGCGTGCTCGTCATCAACGGCGCACGGGACCCGTTCGGCGTCCCGGAGCCGGACGAGACGACGAATGTCGTCATCCTCCCCGGAGAGACGCATGCCCTGGCGAAGCACCCGGCGGCGATCGGCGATGCCGTGACCGCCTGGCTGCTGTCTTCGACGGTGACGGCCCCGCGCTCTGCATCCACGGAGGGAGCTTCCCCGGAGGGACTACCCCCCTGGGCGACCCCGCGTTTCCCCCGGTTGCCTAACTGATCTCCCGGCTGCTGCCGGACCGCAGTACCGCCGCCTTGCCTGGCGCGCGGGCTGCGGGTGACTTCCCCGTTGCCCGGCCGGTCCCTAGGCGGCCGGCGCGTGATGGTCGGTGGGCCGGTGCGGTGCGATCATTCGCCCGTTGGGCAGCAGCTCACCGGTGTCTTCGAAGATCACGACGCCGTTGCAGAGCAGTGACCAGCCCTGCTCCGGGTGGCTCGCGATCGTGTGCGCCGCCTCACGGTCCGACGCTGAGGCGTCCGGACAGGGCGGAACATGCGGGCACATGTCAGTGCCTCCTGGCTTTCTTCATCAGTCCACGGCCTCACGCCACCTGGCCGGACGGTCACATGCTGCCGCGCGACGATGCGCGGCAACCAGTTGCTCCCCAAATCCCCACCAAGTGGCCTAGACCACTTAACTTAACTTTGCCCCGCCGCGCCGGTGAGTGCAAGTGACTTGCCGACGCGTTAAACAGAGATTTCCCAAATGTTGACACGGTCAAGCGGTGCCACTGGTTCAGACCTTCGGCATAGTGACCGTCACGGGGCTGCTGTCCAGGATCCTACCGAACACAGCGGACCAATCGCCGCAATACGCGGCGGTCCGGCGGCCCGGTTACCGCGCGCCGCCCGGCTGGTCAGACCGCAGGGACGCGCGGGACCTCGGGGATGCGGTTGAGCCGGTGGTTCTCGCGGAGCGTGAGCAGCCGCTCGGCCTCGGCGGTGAGCGCGCGGACGGCGGGCTTCGCCTTGGCCTTGCGGTAGAAGATCCGGTCCTCGTAGCCACGCGGGCCGATCTCGGCGCGCTGCGCCGCGTAGGCGGCCCGCATGGCGGCGGTCAGCGCCGCGTCAAGCTCCTTGGCCAGCCGGTGCACCTCGGTCACCGGGGCGTGCGCGTCCTCGGCCTTGCGGAGCGCCGCGTCCGCGGCGCGCGCGGCGTCGAGCAGCTTGCCGCGCTCCGCCGCCTCCGCGACGTCCGCCGCGTGCAGGTTAAGTGCCTCCTGGCTCGGCTTGTACATCCCGCTACCGTCTCCGTCCTCAGTGTCGGCCCGCACGTAGATTACGCCACCTCCGCCCCCGTTCGCCCGCCGGCTCCCCGGTGAGCCGACGCCGCAGGAAGAGGGGAGAGAGCCCAGTCAGCGGGGCCAGTCGCGGAACGCGTACCGCAGCGCCGCGACGTCCGCGGGGCTGAGACCGAACGGAGCGAAGATGCCGTCTCCCCACTGGTCGAGCCGCCGGGCGGCGTCGGCGAAGTCGCGGTCTTCCAGGCCGGGATCAAGCCGGCGGGCAAGGCCGATCGCGTCGCGGATGCTGTAGTGCTTCAGCGCCGCGGCCGTGTCGATGTAGTCGCGCGGTTCGGCTCGCCCGGCCAGCGCGCAGACCTTGCCGCCCACCACGTCCTCAAGGCTGAGGACCGGCCCGACGTCCATCGTGACCGGCTGCCTCGTCCGGTCGAAGTAGGCCATCTGGAGCATGATCCGCTGACCATCGGACGCGGTGACTGTCCACTCGGCCAGGCCCTCGTCCATTCCGTCGAACATGTCGGAAAGGCCGGCCACCTGATCCTCGCGCTCCGTCTCGAACCCAGCGTGCCGCAGCGCGGCCTCCACGGTGCCTGCCGCCGCTCCGACGCCAGTCTCCTCGTTGGTGAACAGGTCAACGTCCTGGGTTGGCCGGGTGATGAGGCCGTGCGCTATCAGCGCGTTGCCGCCGCCGAGCGCGAAACCGTACCTGTTCGCGACGCGCAGCGCGATGGTGGCGACCCTGCGGTGCAACTCGTCGAGTGGCATCAGGCGACCGTGCTCACCCGCGGTGCCTGATGCTGTTCCTTACCCCGGACGAGGGTGCCTGGCCGGCCCCCGGGGTCGCAGTCCTACCGCTCATATGTTCTAGCGTAGCAGGAGGCCGCCCGCTCACTCCATGTGTGAGTTCAGTGAGCGCCGTCCTGGTGACTGGTTCGCGACCCGCGGCGGGCAACCTTTCCGGCCCGCCGCAGTCCTAACTACGTGGACCGAATGGACACCCGCCCTCCCGAGGCGCCGCGCACCGAGGCGGAACGGCACGTCACCGCCCTGTACCAGGCGCACGCGCTGAGCCTGGCCCGGCTTGCGCTGCTCATGCTCGGCGATTCCGCCGCCGCGCAAGACGTGGTGCAGGACGCCTTCCTCGGCCTGTACCGCCGCTGGTACAAGCTCGCCGACATCGGCGCCGCGCCCGCCTACCTGCGCGCCAGCGTGCTCAACGGCTGCCGGACCGCGCTGAAGCAGCGGTCGCGGGTGCCGTTCCAGACCGCCAGTGAGCTGCTTGAGTCCGCCGAGGCGGCCCTCATCCACACCGAGGAGCAGCGCGCGGTGCTCGCCGCGGTCCGGCGGCTCCCGGCCAGGCAGCGTGAGGTGCTCGTGCTGCGTTACTACCTCGACATGACCGAGGACCAGGCCGCGCGGGCGATGGGGGTCAGCCGCGGGACGGTTAAGTCCGCCACGTCCCGGGCCGTCGCCGCCGTTGGCCGGATGGTCAAGGAGGAATCATGAGCCAGCTCGAGGACGAGATCCGCGACAGCCTGCGATCCGAGGCGGACCGGCTGCGCGAGGTGCGCCCGCTGCACCTGCCGCCCGCCGCCGCTCGCGACGGGCTGCGTCGCGCGCTCCGTCCGCCATGGGCGCGCTGGCAGCGCCCATGGCAGGCCCCGGTCATGGCCGCGACCGTGATCGTGCTTGTCGCCGCCGCCCTGGTCACCGCCAAGATGATGCGGAACGGTGGCGTGCTGCCCGCGCCGGCTCCCGGTCCCGCCGCGGCCACGACCGCCAGGTCCGCCGCGGATGTCACTCCGCGGTACTACGTGCGGTACGGCTGGGCCACGGGACCGGGGGAGAGCGCGAGCCAGGGGAACAACGCCATCTTCGTGGGTGACGTGCAGACCGGGAAGACGCTCGGCTCGTACGACCTGCCCGCGGGGGACTCGCTGGTGTGGGCGGCGAGCGGCGCGGCGGATGACCGGACGTTCGTGGTGTCCGCGAGCGTGTATCGGTTCGCGCAGCACCCGGTCATCGGATCCGCCCGGTTTTACCTGGTCAAGATCTTCCCCGGGTCCGCCGACCCGGTCCGGGTGACCCCGCTTGCCATCCAGGCCACGCCGGCCACCGCGGTGGCCACGCAGGTCATCTCGATCGCGCTGTCCGGCGACGGGTCGGAGCTCGCGGTCGTGTTCAACACCGGCAAGTCGGCCGGGCTCGGCGTGTACTCGGTGGCCACCGGGCGGCTGCAGCATCTCTGGTCCGCCGCCATCGGCGGCGTAGGCCGGGTCGGCACCCCGGTCACCGACCCGAGCTGGGTCGGTGACGGCACCGTCGGGTTCGCGTTCATCGACACGCCGAACGTCCGCCAGGACGTCCGGGCCCTCAACGTGAACTCGGCCGGCACCAGCCTGCTCGCCGACAGCCGCGTCGTCTGGTCGCAGTATGTGCCGCCGCCCCCCGGCGGCACATACGGCAAGGGCACCCCGCGAACCTGCGACACGCCGTTCCTCGACGGCGACGGGCAGGCGGTGGTGTGCGCAGGCAGCTCCTACTCGGCGAGTGCCAAGCGCCTGTCAGCGATCTGGCTGGCGTACCCGCTCGCCACGCCGGCCCGGCCCCGCGTCATCGGCAGCGTCCAGGTGCCGCAGGACGTGAAGGGCTTCAACGGCCCCAACGCGGTGCAGTGGACGAACTCGTCGGGCACCGAGGTGATCGGCTCCTGGAATCCAGAGGTCACGGTGTACAGCAAGAACTTCCAGGTGGCGGCCACGTCGGTGACGAACGACTTCGCGTTCATCGGCGGCGGCACGATCAGGTCGTTCCCGTGGAGCCCCGGCCTCAGCGACGCGGCCTGGTAGGGCGCGGCCCGCGCTGAGCGGTGCCCGGTCAGGCCGGGCTTACGCCGTTCGCAGTGACTGGTGCCGCTCTTCCCAGGCCCGCCTGACCCCCTTCGGCAGGAACAGGCCGGCCCACAGGCTGGCCAGGGTGGCGCCGTCGAGGTACGCGGTGAGGTCCTCCGCGCGGCTGGCCTCGCGCAGCACCGTCTGGTAGTACCAGCGCCGCATGTCGGGGTCGTCGAGGTCGAACCGGTGACCTGGCAGGCTCCAGAACAACCGCAGCGGCAGCTCGACCAGGCCGGTGACCGGGCCGCGCAGGTCGGCGAGGTCGTCGATGACCAGGACGCGGCGGCCGGGCCGCGCCTGGTACGGCGCGAAGTGCGCGGCCGGGGCGGGCCCGGCCGGCCGGCCGTGCCCGCGGCCGCCGAGGTTCACGTCCGGTTGTCCCGCCGCGCCGGCGCGCATCACGTCCGGCAGGTACTTGTAGATGGTTGACCGGCTGACGCCCAGCTGCCTGGCGACGCCAGAGACGGTGTTCTCCGGGGTGAGCAGCAGGTCCCTGACCTCACGGAGCTGTCCGGGCGTCAGCGCGGGCGGCCGCCCGAGCCGCTTGCCCCTGGCGCGCGCGGCGGCCAGCCCGTCGCTGGTCCCCGCGGATATCGCCGCGCGGCCGACGTCGGCCAGGCCGGCGAACACCCGGAACGCCGCCTCTCCGCCAGGCGCCGTGGTGTCCAGGTCCTCGCGCAGCGACCGCAGCCCCGCGCCGCGCGCCCGCACCTGCGCCACGGCGCCGATCACGTCCCGCTGCGCCCGCCCGAGCTGGCCGAGGTCCGCCACCACGAGGACGTCACCGCGGCGGAGCGCGGCAAGGCACTCGCGCAGCCGGGGCAGCCCGGCCTCCCGGCACGCCGCGCCGTCGGTGTACACGAGGGCGCACCCGGCGTCCGCGAGCAGCACGGCCCGCTCACCGGCCGCCGCCTGGTCGTCACCGGCGGACCGCGCGTACCCGATGAGCCGGCCGCCGTCGGCCACCTCCCCGCGCAGGGCGCCGGCCCGCGCCCCCGTGTCCGTGCTCGTGTCCGTGCCGCTCATGACACTCAGTGTACAAGAAAGGAAGGTGATCCGTCTTTAAAGACATGTTCTTTTATTACCATGGCCCTTTTTCAGACACTTGGCAGCGGCGAGCTCCCGTCCGTGCTCGCCCAACCGCGAGGCCGGGCGGCATGCCGCGCGACGGACGGCTGGGCGAAATGCCATTGAGATCTTCGCTGTGCCCGTCCGTCCGCTGCCGCTCCGCCTTTCGCGGCTATCATCCCCCTATGCCTGGTGCGGTGGGGACCTTGGTAGGCGGCAGGTACCTGCTGGCCGAGCCTGTCGGCCGCGGCGGGATGGGCCGGGTCTGGCGCGGCCGCGATTACCTGCTTGACCGCGAGGTGGCGGTCAAGCAGGTGCTGCTGGTGCGTGTGATCCGGCAGGGCAAGCGTGTGATCCGGCAGGGCAGACGCCCTCAGGCGAGGCTGGCGGCCCAGCGGGCGTGCAGGTCGGCGTACTCGCCGGTGCCGCTCGTCAGCTCGGCGGGTGAGCCGTCCTCGATCACCCGGCCCGCG
>Ga0335078_10001498_pt1 | contig 35263 bp, 28 predicted proteins | sample Lox_Sample_32_FD_206711 | JGI IMG/M metagenome (GOLD analysis project Ga0335078, IMG submission 206711) | Soil microbial communities from Loxahatchee National Wildlife Refuge, Florida, United States - Lox_Sample_3.2 | ecosystem: Environmental > Terrestrial > Soil > Wetlands | place: USA...
GCCTGGAAATATGGCGAGCGCGCCTATCGCTACTGCCAGCTCGACGCAGGCCACGCGATCGGCGCCGCAGCGATCGCCGCCGCGGCGCTCGGTTGGCGCGCCATTCTTTTACCCGGGCCCTCCGACGCCGAGGTCGCGGCGCTCTTGGGCCTCGACCGGCCCGACGCCTGGCATCGGTGGGAAGTCGAGCATCCCGACGCGCTCTTGTGGATCGACGCCGGCGGGAGTGAAGAGGCGCCCTCGCTCGATCTTGCCGCTCTGCTGGCCATGCCCCGCGGCTGGTTTGGCGCAGCCAATCGCCTCAGCGAAGATCACGACCCCTGGCCCGCCGTCGATCGCGCGACGGCGCTCTGCCGTAAGCCGCGCTCCGATTCCACTCGCCGCGTCGATGGGCGCCGCATTGAGACGGCGACGCCGCTCCCCGAGATCGGCGCCGTGGTGCGCAGCCGCCGCAGCGCGCAACGCATGGACGGCAAGACGGTCGCGCCGCTCGAAAGCTTCCGAATGATGCTCGCCGCGACTCTGCCCGACGCCGCGCCGCTGCCCCCCAGCTTTTCCTATCCGGCGCGCGTAAACCTGCTGCTATTCGTGCATCGCGTCGAGGGATTGGAGCCCGGGCTTTATTTCCTCGAACGCGACGCCGCCTCGGCTGCGCGTCTGCGCGAGGCGATGGGGGCTTTCGACTGGGCGCCGGTCGCGCTTGCAGGTCTTCGCCTCTCGCGTCTCAAGAGTGGCGCGGTAGAGCGCGAGGCCTCGCTCTATTCCTGTCAGCAGGCCATCGGCGGTAAGGGATGCTTCGCCGTCGCGATGATCTCCGAGTTCGACCGCACCCTCGAAGAGGAGGGCGCTTTCGCCTACCGGCGCCTGCATTGGGAGGCCGGGCTCATCGGCCAGGCGCTCTATCTCTGGGCCACCGCCTTTGGGCTCACCGGCACCGGCATCGGCTGCTTCTTCGACGATCAGATTCACGCGCTCGTCGGCCTTGCGCCGCAGGAGACGCGCTTTCAGACTCTCTACAACTTCACGGTCGGCGGCGCGGTCGAGGACACGCGGCTGCTGACGCTTCCCGCCTATCCCCACGACAGACGAGGCCAATGATGCGCATTGAGATCGACAAGCCGCATGTCGAGGCGCTGATTAAGCGCTTTCCCGAACGCGCGGGGCTCGAGGCGCAGTTGCGCTTCGGCGATCGCGTCGAGGTCGATTTGATGCGCCTCACCGGCGCTGAGTTCGACTTTCTCGAGGATCTCTATCGCCGCTCCGGTCCGCAGCTCCACGCCCGCGCCGCGCAGCTCGCGACGCTCCGCAGCGCCTTCGAATCCGAAGGGAAGCGCTTCGAGGAGGCCGATCTCGAGGAGCTGTTTCCGGCGCTCGTGCGCTATCTTGTCACCGGGGGGGAGCGCGGCTGGCTCTTTGCGGCGAATATCGCGACGAAGCCGCTGCCCTATGTGGTGACGCGCCTCGACTATGTTCCTTCATCCAACGACGAGGCCGGTAAGATCATCATCGAAATGAAGGCCAACGTCAAAGGCTCGCTGCAGACGACCACGATGCGCGTCATGGCCAATGACATGGTCGGCCGCACGGTCGGCGAGACGCTCGCCGCCAAGGGATTCCTGCGCGAGTCGCCTTCGTTGCTCGAGGCCTTCGACGCCGCCGCCGAGACCTATCTCGGCTGGCGTGGGAGCTATGGCGCGCAATTCTCCGGCCGCGGCACGGGCTTTCACGCCGAGGACCCCAACGCCACGCATCGCGACACCGATTGGGCGCGCAAGGATGTGATCGTGCTGTCGGCGAGCGGCGGCGAAGCGCGTCTCGTCAATGACGAGGGCGCGCTCGCGGCGCGCAGTCTCACGCTCGAAGTCCCCGGCGACGTGCTCGGCCCTTTCCTACGCAAGGCGGGAAAGAGCAATGATTTCTCTGCCGAGGACGAGATTCAGGAATTGCGCGAGCAGATTCCGAAGGGATTCTTCACCCAAGTCCCGGTTCATCCCTACATTCTGATGTTCCATCTCGATCTGCATCATCATGTCTGGGTGCATGTCGACGAGATGCGCCCCTATCGCTACCAGCCAGAGTTGAAGCAGAAGCTCGTGCTGCCCGAAGAGCAGACCGATCTGATCGACATTCTGACGGCCGAGATGGACGTGCTGATGGACGACATCGTGCGCGGCAAATCCGGCGGCGCGACCGTGCTCTGCGCCGGACCGCCCGGCGTCGGCAAGACGCTCACGGCCGAGGTCTATTCCGAGATGATACAGCGTCCGCTCTATCGCGTTCACTCCGGTCAGCTCGGCTTGAACGTCGCGACGATGGAGACGACGCTGAAAGACATATTGACGCGCGCGCAGCGCTGGGGCGCGGTGATGCTGATCGACGAGGCCGACGTCTATATCAAGCGGCGCGACGACAATATCGCGATGAACGCCGTCGTCGGCGTCTTCCTGCGCGTGCTCGAATATTTCAACGGGCTCTTGTTCCTCACGACCAATCGCGTCGACGACATCGACGAGGCGATCGTCTCCCGCTGCATCGCGCTGATCAAATACAGCCCGCCCGATGACGAGGCGAGGCGGCGCATCTGGTCGGTGATGGGCGAGCAGTTCGATCTGGCGCTCGACGCGGCGCTGATCGACGCGCTGGTCGCGACCTTCCCGGATGCGACCGGCCGCGACATCAAGGGACTGGCCAAGCTCGTCGCGAAATACTGCCGCCAGAAGAAGACGGGGCCAAGCCTCGAGGCCTTCAAACGCTGCGCGATGTTTCGCGGCCTGGAGCCGGCGCACGCGGCGTAGGTCAAATCGTCATTGCGAGCGAAGCGAAGCAATCCAGAGGTCGCGTCAGCGACCGCTGTCGCCTCTTGCTAGGCAGAGGGATGAGGAAGAACGCGGGAGTTGCTCGTAGATCGCTTTGCTTCGCTCGCCATGACGGCCGTAGCTTCGCAACTTTACCCGTGACGCATCAGAGTCAAAGCGGCCTGGCCTCTCCGTCGAGCCATTCCCAATGCGCTAAAGTCGCCGTTTGTCCCAGCAGACGCGCGTCGGCGTCGGTCACGTTCCAGACTGTGACGTCCTGAATGCGGAAGCGGCGGCCGGTTCTGCTCACGCGCACGCCCGTATAGCCGCTGACGAAGCCGTTGCGCGCCGTCTCGGCGAGAACATGCTCGCGCGCTTCGCGGACCTCAGCTTCGGCGGTGAGGCGCGAGGGCGTCGCGATCAATTCTTCCGGCGACATCTCCCAAAGCGCCAGCGCCGCCGCATTGCCGTAGTTGAGGATCGGATCGACCTCTGCCCCATGCGAGACCACGACGAAGGGCGCGGCAAAGAGCCGCTCGGCTTCGTCTTGAGGCTTCCTGCTCCGCGCGATCAGCTCCTTGCCAACGCGCGCGCGATAGGAGTCGAGCAGCGCCTGCGAATGCGCGGTCCAGCGGGCCTGCACCGCTTCGGGAAGACGCTCGAAGGAGTATCGCTTCGCAACGATGCTCATGCCGGCGCAAAAAGCAGCAGGCGATGCCACTTATGCGGAACGAGGCCGTTCAACGCGACGAGTCCTGCGCGCTCCGCCTGCGCGCGCAGCGTCGCAGCGGTCTCGGGAATATCGTTCTTGGTGAGGTGATCGCAGATTTGATCGAGCTCTTGCGTCGCAAGGCCCGTCATCGTCTTGCGCAGCCAGCCGGTGTAATTGCGCATGTAATCGTCGTGGCATTCATCCTCCGCGCGTGTCACGTCGACGAGGATCAGCAGGCCGCCGGGATTGAGCCGCTTGGCGGCGAGCGCGAAGAACTCGGCCTTACCGTCGGTCGTCAGATGGTGCTGCGCGAAGCTTGAATAGATCGCGTCCTGCGGCGCGGAGTCTCTCAAGGCGCTCATGAAGTCAGCCTCGACGAGCTCGATCGGACAGCCGAGACGCGCAAGGGTTTTCGCAGCGAGCGCCAATGCGGGCGGCGCGAGATCGACGCCCTTGTAGCTTTTAATCTGTAAACCCTCGAGCAGCGGAGACAGCGCCGTCGCGTCGCCGCAGCCGAGATCGAGCAGGGAGAAGGCCCGCCCGTCGAAACGCCGGCGCAGAGCCTCGCGAACGCCCTGGCCGAGCTCGCGATGGAACATGTAATTGGCGGCGACGACCTTCGCATAAGTGTCCCATGCGCGAAAGAAGTCGATGGCGTCGGGGAAGGCCGTGGGAGAGGGTGTTCGCGAGTTGTTTGCGTCGTGCATTGATTCGTTTCCGTCGGCGTCGCGGGAGGGGCACAAGAGTTTCGCGGCTCACAGATTATAACCGCGAGCTCGCAGCACGCCTTACATCTCTTGGCGGACCATTTTCGGCGAGACGACTCGAGCTTTGTCAAGGACGGCGCTTCGCGCCGCCGCGGCGCGGGGCGAGCCATAGCCTGTCATGTTTGACGGGCGTCCATAGGGACGCAATATGGCTCGCATCCTTGACAAAGGTCTACCGCTCGCCAAGCTTGCCGCGATGGGATGTAACGCGTTTCATAGCTATCGACGTCAAAATATCTAGTCCGGACCCGAATACGCGCGTGATGAGCTTATCGCTCCCCTCCGCGCTTCACCTCGCCCTCGCCCGCTCGAATTCCAGCACGCCGCTCGTGTAAGTCTCGTCGACTTCCGAAAAAGGCCACTGGTCTTGCCCATAGAGCAGCGCGCGGTGCTCGACGAGCGCATGCGGCGGGACGGGCGCGCCCGCGGCTTCCTCGGCGCGCGCCCCCATTTCCCAGCCGGCGGGCAGGGGCGACCAGAGGAGTTTCGCTTCGAAAGTCCGCCGAAAAGGGTGGAGCGCCGCGACGACCTTGCCAAATGGGGTCTCGGTTTCCTCGAGCTGGCGGTTCATCTCTTGCGTGAGGCGGCCTGGCACGTACCAATTGTCGGCTTCCGACAGGACATGCGCGCCGCAGACGAGCGCAACGCGGCGATATTTCACGGTTTCGCCGTCGCCGACCGAAAGGCGTTGACGCGTCTCGGCGCTCGCCGGTTTTTCCGCCGCGACGAGGCGCTTTGCGACGATCTTCGGCGCCTCGGCCATATGATGATCCGCGCACCATTTCTCCAATGTCGATGTCGCGCTCCTTGCTGCGAGAAGCTCCGCATTGAGCGTCTCGATGAGCGCCAGCGTCTCGACGCGCGAGAGGAAGGAGTCGGCGTCGGCCGTCGCGCGCGCGGGCTCGGCCTGAGCGATGGACGCGGTCAGCGCGGCTACTCCCGCGAGCAGCGTCGCAAGCGAGGGCTTCATGCGCCGGCGCAACGCTGGCAGCGGCCGGCGATCTCGATCACGCGGCTTCTGGGCGCAAAGCCCGCTTCCGTCGCCAGCGCCGCGAGCGATTTCGAGAGGGCGGTCGAGGTCGCCTCCTTCACCTCGCCGCACCGCTCGCAAATCAGGAACAGCACGGGCTCCTCGGCGCCATGCGCGTGACCGCAGACCACGAAGGCGTTTTGCGACGCGAGCCGATGCGCGAGGCCGTGGTCGAGGAGATAGGCGAGCGCGCGATAGACAGAGATCGGCGCCGGGCGCTTGCCCTTTTCATCGATCATCATCTCGATCATCTCATAGGCGCCGATAGGCCGGTTCGCCTCCTTCAAAATCGCGAGCGCGCGCCGGCGCGCCGGCGTCAGCCCGCGCTCTAGCGCGGTTTCGGAGCTGGTGTCGTGGCCCATGAACAACATCTAGCGCCTTCACGGCGCGGGTTCAAAAATGGAAATCGACCCCCGCGCCGCCGCCGACGCCATTGGTGCTGGGATGGGGATTGGGATTGTTGAAATAGGTCATGCTCTCGGGGCCCGCCGACTCGTTGAGCCAGGTCTTCGGCGCGACCGTTACGTCGCCGGTTCGCCGCGGCGGGGCGCTGTTCCCGCGCGAGCCCGAGGAGGAAGAGGGGAGGGGAAGCCCGCCGGCGTCCTCGGCGCCGAAGCAGACGGGATCGCCTCTGTAACTCCCGCGCGGACAGTCGGGCGCTTCCGGCGCCTTCTCGGCGACGGGCTTTGGGGCGGAGGGCTTGGCGCGCTTGCGGGGCGCGGCGGTTTCGGCCTTCTTCGCGGGCGCCACGTCTTCGGCCAGGCCCGCGGCGGGGGCTAGGAGGAGGGCCGCCAGCGCGGCGAGCAAAAGCTTGGGCTTCAGGGTCACGAACGAGTCCTTGGGTTCCAATTTTTAGACTCGCGCGGATTTCGGGCGATTTTGGGCCGAGACGAGGTTCATGCGACAGCTTTTGGCTGTATAGCCAAGATCGCCGTCGGAAGGGCCGGGCGAGCCGCTCCTTTGGGGGTCGAGACTGGGACACGGGCGATGCGGGGCCGGGATGAAATTCAACTTCGACATCAGGAACTCGGGGCCTGAGAGTTTCGTCTATCGGGCGGTCGTCGTCGCCATCGTCGCGGCGGTCGCGGCGGGCTTGGTCTGGATCCTCTGGCGGCTCAAGGATCTGATCCCGGCGGTTTTCGCGACAATCCTGCTTGCGGTCGGCTGGCGCGGCGCGGCCCAGAGCCTCTCGAAGCGCTTCGGCCTGTCGATCGGGGTCTCCCTGGCGTTCGTCGCGCTCGGGCTGGCCGCGGTCATCGCGCTCGCCTTCTCGCTTTTTGGCGGCGATCTCCTGAAGCAATATGACGAGATCGCCATCGACGTCCCGGCCGCCATCGCCATGATCGAGGGGTCCGTGGAAGCGCACCCCTGGGGGGAATTCGTCGAGAAACTGATCGCGGGCGTCGATTTTTCGAAGGCGACCGGCCCGGTCGCGATGCACATCGCGGCGATTCTCACCTCATTCGGCAGCGCCCTCGCTTTCGCGGTGTTCGCCATTATCGGCGCCGCCTATCTCGCCGCCGACCCAGAAACGCATGTTTCTGGCCTGATCGTCTTCACCCCGGCTTCAAGGCGGCCCCAGGTCGCGCGCTTTCTCGACGGCTCCGCGGCCTCGCTGCGGCAATGGCTCGTCATCCAGCTCTATGTCGTGCTCATGAACGCGTTTTTCGCTGGCGTGGCGCTGTGGGCCTTTGGCGTCCCGGCGGCCTTGGCGCTTGCGACGATCAGCGGCGCCCTGGCCTTCATCCCCTATTTCGGCTCGATCGTCGCGATCGTCGTGACTGGGCTCGTCGCTTTGCCGCACGGGCTCCAGACGGCCGCCCTCGCCGCGCTCGCCGTCGGCGGCGCGAGCTTCCTCGAGGGCTATCTGATCACGCCCTTTTTGCAGAGCCGGTCGCTGAGCGTGCCGCCCGCCGTGCTGCTGTTCTGCATGCTCGCTTTTGGCACGCTCTTTGGCTCGATGGGCGTGGCGCTGGCGGTGCCGGCCACGGTCGTTCTGGCCGTCGCGCTAGACGTTTTCAAGGGCGCTTCGATCGGTTCATGACGCTGGCCGACGCCCAAGCTTGCGAAAGGAGCGACAGCCATTAGCATCGGGCCCATGAAAGCGAATCAGCTGCGTCTCGCTGCGCTCGCCGCGCTCCTTTTCCTCTGCGCGCCGGCGCGGGCCGACTGGGCCTCCTGCCTTGCCGGGATTCGTCAAAGCGCGGCCCAGACCGGCGTCTCGCGCGAAACGATCGAGGCCGCGCTCGGCTCGCTCGAGCCCAATGACGCGGTGAGCTTTACCGACAAGCAGCCGGAATTCACGACGCCGATCTGGGATTACATGGCTGGCCTCGTCGATGAAGATCGCGTCGAGGAGGGCCGCGCCCTGATGCAGAAGCATGCGCATTGGCTGCATGTTGCGGAAAACCGCTTCGGCGTCGACGCGCCCTATATCGTCGCGGTCTGGGGCGTCGAATCCGATTACGGCAAGGGTTTCGGCAAGCGTCCGGTCATCCAGTCGCTTGCGACGCTCGCCTGCCAGGCGCCGCGCCGCGCCGATTATTTTCGAAAGGAGCTGATGGCGGCGCTCAAAATCGTCGATAACGGCGACGTCGCGCTCCAGGAATTTTACGGCTCCTGGGCCGGCGCGTTCGGCCATACCCAGTTCATGCCGACGACCTTTCTCTCGAAGGCGGTCGATCTTAATGGCGACGGCAGAAAGAACGTCGTGAGCGATCCTGCCGACGCTTTCGGCAGCACCGCGAACTATCTCGCCAAGAACGGCTTCGAACACCGCATGCCCTGGGGCTTCGAGGTGAAGCTGCCGGCAAATTACGCGGGGCCTGCGGGCCGCACCCATCGCCAGCCGATGTCCGCCTGGGCGTCGCGCGGAATCACCAAGCTCGACGGTTCGCCGGTCGGCGGCCCGCGCGCCGCGCTGCTGCTGCCGGCGGGCCGCGAGGGCCCGGCCTTTCTCGTCACCAAAAATTTCGACGCGATCTTCTCTTACAACGCGGCCGAATCATACGCGCTGGCGATCTGCGTGCTGGCCGACCGGTTGCGCGGACTGCCCGGCATCCAAACGCCCTGGCCGACCGACGATCCCGGCCTTTCGCGCGAGGAGCGCAAGGAACTGCAGACGCTCCTGATCCGCGCGGGCTATCAGCTGGGCGAGCCTGACGGCGTGATCGGCACGAAGACGAAGGAAGCCATCGCCGACGTGCAGCAGCGCCTCGGCATGACGCCCGACGGACGCGCGGGGCTGAAAGTGCTCAAGGCGCTCCGCGGTGGGTGAGGGCGCGGGCCGAGACGGTTTTTCTGGAGCGTCTGCGCTTAGTGTGTCGCAGAGCACATCAACCCGCTCACAGGGACTCTAGAGAAATACTTGGGCAAACGCCCGGTCGCAGGAAGCGAGCTTAGAAGCGATCGATTGGCTCCGAGACCTGAACACCCTCGCTTCCTGCTACCGTTCCATTCGATGATTTCAGGGCGAAACGCCCCAGCCTTCATTGCGAGCCGAAGGCAAAGGGATCAGGGGCGGCAACCGATTCCTGGGTCGCCTCGTCGCTCCGCTCCTCCTCATGACGGCTGCGGCGCTGCGCGAAGCGCTTTAGGCGGGCTCCATTCCCACCTCTCTTGGGCGGGAAAAGCCCCATACCCACAACATATTGCCCCTAAAACCTTGCAATCCCCCCGATTTTGTGGCGCTCATTGGGTATGCAATTCGAACGGCTGCGCCTCCTGGGCTTCAAGAGCTTCTGCGAGCACACCGAGTTCCTGATCGAACCCGGCCTCACGGGCGTCGTCGGGCCGAATGGTTGCGGGAAGTCCAATCTCGTCGAGGCGCTGCGGTGGGTCATGGGCGAGAACTCGTTCAAGAACATGCGCGCCACCGGCATGGATGACGTGATTTTCGCCGGAGGCGGCTTGCGGCCGGCGCGCAACGTCGCCGAGGTCGGCCTCGTCCTGGACAACAGCCAGCGCAGCGCGCCCGCGGCCTTCAATGATTCGGACACGCTCGAGGTCACGCGCCGCATCGAGCGCGAGCAGGGCTCGGTCTATCGGGTCAACGGCCGCGAGGTGCGCGCCAAGGACGTGCAGCTGCTCTTCGCAGACGCCTCGACCGGCGCGCGCTCGCCGGCGCTGGTGCGCCAGGGGCAGATCGGCGAGATTATCTCCGCGAAGCCGCAGGCGCGGCGACGCGTGCTGGAGGAGGCGGCGGGCGTCGCTGGCCTCCATTCGCGCCGTCACGAGGCGGAGCTGCGCCTGCATGCGGCCTCCGAAAATCTGCTGCGGCTCGAGGACGTGCTGAAGCAGGTCGACAGCCAAGTCGAGAGCCTACGTCGCCAGGCGCGGGGAGCGTCGCGCTATCGCGCCGTCGCCGCGCAGATTCGCCAGAACGAGGCGCTCGCGGCCTTGATCGCGCATCGCGCCGCGACCGCGAGACTCGCCGAAGCCGAGGGCAAATTCGCGGCGGATACGGCGCTCGTTAATGAGCGCCTGGTCGAACAGGCCGCCGCGGCGCGCGAGCAGGCGCTCGCCGCGCATGAGCTGCCGTCGCTTCGCGAGAAGGAGGCGGAGGCGGGCGCGGCGCTCCACCGGCTCATCGTCGCCCGCGACGCGCTTGACGCTGAAGAGAAGCGCGCCCACGAACGCGTCGCCGAGATCAACCGCCACATCGAGCAGTTCGCCCGCGATCTCGAGCGCGAGAGCGCCCTGATCCAGGACGCGGCGGAGGTCGCGCAGCGCCTTGAGGAGGAACGGACCGAGCTCCTGGAGTCCGAAACCGCGGGCTTCGAGCGCGAGAAGGAGGCGCGGGCGCGGCTCGCCGAAATCGAGGCGACCCTCGCCGCGACGGAGGACGAGCTGCATGAAGCGCAGGACAGCCTCGCCTCGGTCAACGCGCGCGCGAAAAGCTTTCAGGCGGCGATCGAGGAGGAGGGGCGCCGTTTCGCGCGCTTCGAGGCGGAGCTCACTCGTCTCAACACGGAATTCGCGCTGATCGCTTCGGAAGGCGGCGGCGCCGAGGATCTCGCGCGGCTCGAGGCGAGCCTGGAGCTGGCGAGCGATGAGGCGCAAGCGGCGGACGAGGCCGCGGAAGCCGCTGCGGCGTGTCATCACGAGGCGCGCGAGACGGAGGCCGCCAGCCGCGCGCCGCTCGCGGCCGCCGAAGCCCGCGCCCAGCGGCTCGACGCCGAGACGCGCACGCTGGAAAAGCTGCTCAACGCCGGCGCGGGCGATCTCTGGACGCCCGTCGTCGAGGAGATCGTCGTTGCGAAGGGCTATGAGACCGCGGTCGGCGCGGCGCTCGGCGACGATCTCGAAGCGTCGGCCGACCCGGAAGCGCCGGCCCATTGGGCGCTGACGGACGGCACGGATGACGCGTCTCTGCCCCAGGGCGCGAAAGCGTTGAGCGATCTCGTCCAGGCCCCACCGGCTATGCGGCGTCGCTTGCAACAGATCGGCGTCGTCGCACGCGAGGACGGCCATCGGCTGCGCGCCCTGCTGAAGCCCGGACAAAGGCTCGTCTCGAAGGAAGGCGACCTCTGGCGCTGGGACGGTTTCACCCAGGCGGCCGAGGCGCCGACCCCCGCCGCGCGGCGCCTCGCCGAGAAGAACCGCCTCTCGGAATTGCGCCAGGAAGCCGAGGAGGCGCGCTATCTTGCGGATGCGGCCGCCGAGGAGGCGCAGGCGGCGCGCGAAGCCGTGCGCGAGGCGCAGCAGGCCGAGAGCGACGCGCGCGAGGGGCAGCGGCGGGCGCGCTCGCGCCTCGACGAGGCGCGCGATCGCCATGCTGCAGCCGAGCGCCGACAGGCGCAGATCGGCCAACGGCTTTCGGCTCTCGAAGCGGCGAAGGCGCAGACGATCGAAAATCGCGACGAGGCGGCGCAAAAACGCGCCGCCGCGCAAAGCGCGCTCGACGACTTGGACGAGCCGGCCTTTCTCGCCGGCGCGCTCGCAAACTTGCGGGCGCGCGCGCAGGCCGAGCGCGCGCAGGCGGGCGAGGCGCGCGCCGCCCTCGCCGCGCTCGCGCACGAAGCCTCGATGCGCTCTGGGCGTCAGGCGGCGATCCAGCGCGAGAGCGCCTCCTGGGCGCAGCGGCGCGACCACGCGCAGGACCGCATCGGTGAGATCGAGGAGCGTCTGCACGCAGCGCGCCGAGAGCAGGATGAGCTTGCCGAGGCGCCGATGGAATTCGAGCGTCAGCGCCGCGCCTTGCGCGACAGCTTGGAAAGAGCCGAGGAGACGCGGCGCACAGCGTCCGACGCGCGGGCGCAGGGCGAGACGCGGCTCGCCGAGGGCGACAAGGCGGCTCGCCTCGCGCTCGACGCGCTGAGCGGCGCGCGCGAGGAAAAGGCGCGCAGCGAAGCCCAGCTCGAAGCCGCGCGCCTGCGGGCCGCCGATGTGGCCCACGCCATCGCTCACGAGTTAGAGACGACGCCGGAAGCGGTCATGTCTCTTGCGAGCGTTTCGCCGGGCGACGAATTGCCGACGGCGGAGGCCGTCGAACGCAAGCTCGAACAGCTGCGCGCCGATCGCGAGCGGCTCGGCGCCGTAAATCTGCGCGCCGACGACGAGCTTGCGGAAATCGAGGCGCAGCAGTCCAGGATGTGCGCCGAGCGCGACGATCTTTCCGAAGCGATCAAGAAATTGCGCGCCGCGATCGCGAGCCTCAACAAAGAAGGGCGCGAGCGGCTGCTCGTGGCCTTCGACAAGGTCAACGCGCATTTCAAGGAGCTGTTCACGCTGCTCTTCGAAGGCGGGACGGCGGAATTGCAGCTCGTCGAGAGCGACGATCCCCTCGAGGCCGGGCTCGAGATCTTCGCCCGCCCGCCCGGCAAGAAGCCGGCCTCGATGAGCCTGCTTTCGGGCGGCGAGCAGGCGCTGACCGCGATGTCGCTGATCTTCGCGGTGTTCCTGACCAATCCGTCGCCGATCTGCGTGCTCGACGAGGTCGACGCGCCGCTCGACGATTACAATGTCGAGCGCTTCTGCGACCTTCTTGAGGAGATGTGCAAGAAGACCGACACGCGTTTCGTCGCGATCACGCATAATCCGATCACCATGGCGCGCATGGACCGGCTCTTCGGCGTGACGCAAGCCGAGCGCGGCGTCTCGCAGCTCGTCTCGGTCGATCTCGCGCAGGCCGAGCGTTTTCTGCTCGCGAGCTGAGAGCCGTCCCGATTGTGGATGGAAAAGCAGGATACCGACGGGACTGGGGCTCTCGCCGATTCTCCCTGGGGCGGGATCGGCGCTCCGAGCCGATGAGCGCCCCCGCGCTTGTCAGAGCGCCTCTTGCGGCGTAGTTACGCCGAGCGCATCGCGCCACGATCGATGCTCGCGACGCCGCATCGACCTCGCGCGGTCTCATATCATTTGGAGGCCCTATGACTCAGCCTGCCTGGAGCGCGCAGCTTCCTCGCGTCGCGTTGGCGATCCTCGCCCTTGGCTTTTCTCTGACTGCGGCCTCCGGCGCCTCGGCGAAGGTCTTGGCGAAGGTCAATGGCGTCGAGATCACCGAGGAGGACCTGAAGCTCGCCGACGAATACATTGGAGCGAATTTCGCTCGCCAGGCCGATCCCAAAGTGCGCGAGTCCGCGCTGATCGAGTTCCTGGTCTCGCAGCAGCTTCTCGTCCAGGAGGCGCAGGCGGAAAAGCTCGCCGAGACGCCCGATTTCATGAAGCGTCTGGCCTATCTCCGCGACATGGCGCTGATGCAGGCGATGCTCGCCAAGCTCAGCAAGGAAGCCGTCACGGATGCGGCGATCAAGAAGACCTATGACGATGCGTTGAAGGACTACAAGGCGCAGGACGAATACCACGCCTTGCACCTCGTCGTGGGAACGGAGGAGCAGGCCAAGGATGCGTTGAAGCGCATCAAGGGGAGCGAGGACTTCGGCAAGGTCGCGGCGGAGGTGTCGAAAGACCCGGGCGCGAAAAATGGCGATCTCGGCTGGCGCGTGAAGGAGGAGTGGCTGCCGGAGTTCGGCGAGCAGGTCGTGAAGCTCTCGCCCGGCCAGGTTTCCGATCCGGTGAAAACGCAAGTCGGCTGGCACGTCATAAAGCTCGTCGAGAAGCGCCCGAGGAAGTTTCCGTCGCCCGAGGAGCTGAGGAGTGAGATCTCGCGCTATCTCTCTGAGGTGGCGCGCCGGTCGCTCCTGGAGCGGCTGACGCAGAGCGCGAAGATCGAGCGCGCCGATCAGCCGGCCGCGGCGGCGCCCAAGCCCGACGACAAGAAGTGATAAGGTGGCCGGAGGCTCATCTCCGGCCATTGGCTCCCCTGCGCGGCGCCGGCCGGCGCCGCGGTTGACCGCGAAGGATGCCCCCTTCATGGCGAAAGCCGGCCCCGTCTCTCGATTCGCGCCCGTAACGCTTCCTGAAATCGCGCCGATCGACGGCGTGCGCTTCGCCGCCGGCATGGCCGGCGTGCGCTACAAGCGGCGCGTCGACGTGATGCTCGCGCTCTTTGACGAGGGGACGCGCGTGGCCGGCGTGTTCACACGCTCCAAATGTCCGTCGGCGCCGGTGGACTGGTGCCGCGCCAGACTCTCGGGCGGCAAGGCGCGCGCGCTGCTCGTCAACTCGGGAAACGCCAACGCTTTCACCGGACGGCTCGGCCGCGAGGCGACGAAGCTGTCCGCCGAGCTCGTCGCCAAGGCCACGAAAGCGCCAGAGCGCCAGATCTTTCTCGCCTCGACTGGCGTGATCGGCGAGCCGCTCGACGCCACGAAATTCCAGCGCGTGCTGCCGAAGCTTTGCAAGACTGCGAGCCCTCACGCCTGGCACGATGCGGCGCGCGCGATCATGACGACCGACACCTATCCTAAGCTCGCGGCGCGCGCGACGCAGATCGGTGGCGTCGAGGTGCGTATCGCCGGCTTCGCGAAGGGAGCTGGCATGATCGCACCCGATATGGCGACGATGCTCGCCTTCGTCTTCACCGACGCGCCGATCGGCGTCGACGCGCTGCAGGTGCTGCTCTCCCGCTCCACGCGTGATAGTTTCAACGCGATCACTGTCGACAGCGACACGTCGACTTCCGACACGCTGCTGCTTTTTGCAACCGGCGCGGCTGCGGCGCGCGGCGCGCCGGAAATCGAGAAGGCTTCCGATCCGCGGCTCGACGCTTTCGCGGAGGCGCTCGATGAGCTGCTGCTCAATCTCGCGCATCAAGTGGTCAAGGACGGCGAGGGCGCGCGCAAGTTCGTCGAAGTGCGCGTTTCGGGCGCGGTCAATGCGCGAGCGGCGAAACGCATCGCGCTCTCTATCGCAAATTCGCCGCTGGTCAAAACGGCGATCGCCGGCGAGGACGCCAATTGGGGCCGCGTCGTGATGGCGGTCGGCAAGGCCGGCGAAGAGGCGGATCGCGACAAGCTCGCGATCTGGTTCGGCGACACGCGTGTCGCGTTCAAGGGCCAGCGCGACCCCTCCTACGACGAGGCCGCCGTCTCGGAGATCATGAAGCGCGACGAGATCAAGCTCAGCGTCGATCTCGGCTTGGGTACGGGCGCGGCGACGGTGTGGACTTGCGACCTCACCAAGGAATATGTCGCGATCAACGGCGACTATCGCAGCTGAGACGTCGCTCCGCCTCAGAGCGCCGCGCATGCACATCTCGACCTCTCATGCCCGCGGTCGTCGGGCGGGCGTTTCGTTCGACTATGCGATTTGACATGTGCGCAAGCCCGTTACGAAGCTCCAGAGCAGACCGCAAAATGTGATCAACCATGCGGAAAGGGCCGCATAGACGAAGATATGAGGAATGGGGTCGAGGAATGGCAGTTTCTCCGCCCGCATGAGCTCGAATGTCGCGGTCGCATACATGCCAAGGGGGAAGACCATTCCCCAAAACGAAAGTTCGTAGCGAAGCGCGTCTCTTCGCATGACATACCTCCAAAGCATGAGGGCGATGAGAAAGGGTATCCACCAACTCGCCGCCGCCCAAAAGGAAATGGTGACGCCCTCCACAAAAAGCAGGTAATCTGCAACGATCGGCCAGGCGTCCGCTCGAAGGACGAGAAGCGAGCCCGCCAGAACGCTGATAGCGGCGGCGCCCATGTTGATCCAGTAGAGCAGGTCGAACTCCCTGGGCGAGAGCGGCAGGAAATGCAGCCGATAGAAAATGAGCGTTATAATGAAGAGATAGAGCATGCCGCCGATCAGAAACAGGCAGAGGCAAAAAAACTGAACTCCGGCAGAGGGGATCGCCTCCGCGCCGATCGCCGCGCGTAGCACAACCAACGACTGCGTCGCGACGACGGCGACAAGCCACCCGCCGTCGATTTGGGACGCCAAGGAGGCCTTCTTTTCGCCGACGGCCATGACGACGAAGAATGGATAGGTGATCAAGCACCAGAGACCCGCCGCCGAATACCACAAGACGATTGCGGTCGATTCCGAGCGCTCGATTGTGAAGGCCTGCGCTCCCAGGACCGAAGTGGCTGCGATGATCGTGAAAAATCCGGGCCCGCGCAGATGGTCCGCGAAGTCCCGCAATAGGCGTCCCGAAAAGCGCAAGAGCCGCACGAGCGTGAGGAGCCATAGAATTCCGTACGCAATCCAATTGAGCCGGGCGAGGGCCGTCGGGATCGCGGGGATTTCTTCCAGGTGAGCGGCGATCGCAACGATCCCGGTCGCCATCACCATCGCAAAATACCCCGGAGCGAGGCCTTCCGCAGCGTCCAGAACGAGCTTTCGAAGGCGTTTCATGGCGCTCCCGCGACCTGGGCTTTCGCCGGCGAGCGTTGGCTGCGCCGATTCAAAACATGACAAGTAGAATTTTGCGCCGGCGCGCCCAGTCGGTCTTCACCGTGGCTTGACGGGGTCGCCCAAACCCGCCGCTTCGCGCACCGCCGCGGCGCTTACGCCCTGCGCGCGCAAGTCGCGCAGCGTTGGGCTGCTCCGGCTTTTCGACAGCTTTTCGCCCTCGGCGCAGAGCAGCAAAGCGTGATGCCGATAGCTGGGCGCGGGCAGACCCAGCAGGCGTTGCAACAGACGATGCAGCCCCGTCGCGGGCTTCAAGTCCGCGCCGCGCACGACATCGGTCACGCCTTGCAGCGCGTCGTCGACGACGACCGCGAGATGATAGCTCGCCGGCGTGTCCTTGCGGGCGAGCACGACGTCGCCCCAGCGCTTTGGGTTGGCCGCGATCTCGCCCTCTGCTTGCTCTCGCCAGGAAAGCGCCTGCGCCTCGGCGCCTAGCGCGCTTTCCGCTCGAACGGTATCGTTCGAGCGAGAAGAAATCGCGCCAAAATCAAGCTGGAGCGAATTCTGATCGCAAAAGTCTGTCATCTTTTGCGGAATTCGCTCTAAGAGCGCGAGCGCTTTCGCCATGTCGAGCCGCAAGGCGAAGCCGCCGACCTGCAGGATCTCACGCAAATGGCCGCGCGGCTTGCCGCGGCAGGTTCCGGGATAAAGCGGCGCCCCGTCAGGATCGCGCGGCTGATTCTCTCCCGCGGCTTTGGCGATCTCCCCGCGCGTGCAGGCGCAAGGATAGACGAGGCCGAGCGCGTCGAGCCGTTCCAGCGCCGCGGCGTAATCGGCGAAATGCTCGGATTGTCGGCGCACGGGTCGCTCCCAATCGAGCCCGAGCCAGGCGAGGTCTTCATATATCGCCGCTTCATATTCCGGCCTCGCGCGGAGGACATCGATGTCCTCGATACGCAAGAGGAAGCGTCCGTTGTTCTCGCGCGCGAGCGCGAAATTCAGAAGCGCCGAATAGGCGTGCCCGAGATGCAGAAGTCCGTTCGGGGACGGCGCGAAGCGGAAGACGCGCCGCCGTGATGCGAGATCTGCGGCGGGATGCTTCTCGTCCATTGCTGCGTTTCCGGCATTGACGCGCTTTTGCGCCACTCGTGACGTTGCTCGGCATTTTGGTTCGGCGTCAAGGTTTGATCGCCGCTGGCCGCGCCCTTTAGGTTATCGGGCGGTTCAGCGAACTTCGAGCGGAATGATTTCCTATATGCTCTTGATCACGCACATTCTCATCCAAAAACCGCTTCGCACTTCTTGGGAACGTGCGCTAAAGCAGACCGATCGTCTCGGACCGAGCGGGAACCAGCTTCACATGCGCGCTTCTGACGCCGACATTCTGATCGTTCCGGGTTGGGACAATTCTCCGCCCGATCATTGGCAGAGCCGCTGGCAGCAGAAGCTCTCGACCGCACGCCGCGTGGAGCAGCGCGACTTCAGCCGGCCGGTCCTCGCCGAATGGCGCGCGGTGATCGAGCGCGCCGTGGAGGACTGCGCGCGTCCCGCTGTAATCGTAGCCCATTCGCTCGGCGTGCTCGCGACGCTGCACGCTGCGGCGGGCGTCGGCGAGAAGATTGCGGGCGCCTTCCTCGTTGCGCCGCCTTCCGATCGCGCGATCCGCGAGACGCCGCAGATCGACGTGGCTTTCCTCCCTTACCCCCGCTCGCGCTTGCCCTTCAAGGCGACGCTTGTCGGCAGCGAGAACGATCCCTTCGCCGACCGGGGTTTTGCGCGCGAACTGGCGGAAGCGATCGGCGCGACCTTTCTCGACGCTGGCGCCTCGGGCCATATCAATGTCGAAAGCGGTCACGGCCCCTGGCCCGAGGGCTCGATGGCCTTCGCGCATTTTCTGGCGGGAATGTGATGCGGCTCGTAGAAGGTGTTGCACTTTTCGCCGCGCTGCTTTTCTGCCGTCACGCACATGCGCAGACGATGGCGCCCTATGGCCCGCCGCCGCCGCCGCCGCTTCCAGACGGCTACGCGCGCGCGCTCACCGGCGAGGGCGCAACGCGCCTGTTGATGTGGCGCCCGGCGACGCGCGCGAAGAGGCTGCTCGTCCTCGCCGAGGACGAGCCCTCGCTCGCGAAGCTCGATCGACGCGACCTTCTGGAGATCGCGCGACAGCGCGGCATGAGCGTGCTGTTTCTGGGGCCCGCGCCGCAGCCCGAGGCCCTGCGAAAGGCGCTGAAAGACGCGGGAAGCATCAAGAAAATCGGCGTCGCCAGAGGCGCCGCGGCCGAAGCGCTCAACACCGTCGCGCAAGAGAAGCTGGTTGACGCGCTGCTTCTGGAGGACGCGGTCGCGCCGTCTTCGAGCGCAAAGGGTCCTTTCGTCATCGAGCTTTACGGCTCCGACGCCTTTTGGCGAAAGGCGCCGCGGCCTCAAGCCGCGGCCGCCGGGCCGCGCCTGCGCCGCTTCTTTCTCGCCGGCGCCGTGATCGCCGCTGCGGGCGAAGAGAATTGCGGCGCGCCTTTGAACCGCCGCAGCATTGAGCCCGCACGCCGCGCTCTCCTCATTGCGCTTGACGACTATCTTTCCGGCGGCCCGGCGCCGCCCGCTTCGCGTGAAGCGGAGTTGCAGCTCGCGAAAAACCTAGCCTGGCCGAAAATTCCCGGCCTTCCTACGCCGCCGGTCGACGACCGGCTCGCGCCCAAGATCGACGTCGACGGCAATGAGACGTCAGGACTGCGTCTTCCCGACCAAGCCTTGCCGATTGCGACCTTCACGGGCTGGAACGCCTCGAAGGACGCATCGTCGGCCGCCTGCGCGGCGGGCTCGGAATATGCGTTTCCGCCGACCCGCGCCGCGCGCGAGGCCGCGAACGATCCTCGTCAATCGCTTATGGAGCGCTATGGCGCCCGGAGCTACTTCGTCGCGGCGCTGCGCTCGGTCGCTAATAATCTCGTCAAGGATCGCCTGTTGCTTTCGCAAGACGCCGACGCTTATGTGGCGGCGGGCAAGGAAGCTCCATTCTGAGAAGCGAAGACGACAGCATGAAACCGAAAATCGCCGGCTACGCGCTTCGACTTCCCGCCCCCTTGAAGGAGGAGGCCGAGCGGCTGGCCGCTGGGGAGGGCTCGAGCCTCAATCAATTCATCGTCAACGCCGTCGCCGAGAAAGTGGCGAGCCTGGGCGGCCTAGGCGCGGTTTCAAGCGATCATCGCGTAGACGCGGAAGGCGGCGTCGAAAGCGACGTCGCCAGCGAAAGCGTCTAAAACGCATCTACGCAAAAACTGGCGGACTTTTGAGATCGGAATTCACTTCAAGATTTCGATCTGGCGCGCCGCGGCTATTCCCCTTCAGTCAACGGCCAAACGCGGCGCCCGCTCCCAAAGTCTCGCCCAATCCCGCGCCCGCACGCTCGAAATTGTCGCCGAAATTCTCGCGCGAATCGGGATCGACGAGCACGAAGGGGGCCGCGACCGCGGCGCCGGCCGCTGCGCCGACGGCGCCGACCGCGCCGGTCGCGACCTGGCCAATCTTTCCGCCGACGCCGGCGCTTTCTGCGAGCAATTGCCCGCCGGCGAGACGCACGCCGATCGCGCGCACGACCTCAGGCGCCTGCGCAAAAGTCCCGTGGCGCAGGGGATCGTCCGAATTGACCCCGGTGAGATCGACCCATTTGATATTGTCCTGCTCGAGCACCTCGTTGTAGGGCTGGGCCTCGGGGTTGATGCCGCCGAGCCGCGGCTTGTCACCCCAGACGCGCCTCGATATGGCGAGCGCCGCATCGTCGCGCGCGACGAAGAGATAGAACCGCGAAGCGGCCGGGCCAATCTCGGCGGCCTGGCGCCGGAAGACGTCGAAATCGACGTCGGGCGCGGCGAGCATCACATTCGCGATCTTCGTCGGCAGGACGCGGTCGCGGATCGCCATCTGCCGCAGCGCCTCTATCGTGACCCAATTGCCCATGGAATGCGCGAGGATAGAAATCTCGCCGACGCTCGGGTCGTTCGCCAGCGCCTGCAAAACCCGCTCGAGCGCGTCGCGGGAGAAGCTCGCGCTGTCGTGGTCGTAGCCGTACTGCAGCAGCCTGCCGCGCGAGGGCCAAGTGAAGAGCACGGGGAGCGCGTCGGTTCCGCTGTCATGCACGATCTGCGCGAAACGGTAGACCGCGTCCTCGAAGCGGTTGTTGTAGCCGTGAACGAAGACGAGGACCTGGCGCCGCGGCGTATGCACGAGGCGTCCGTTCAGCCTCGCGAGCGCGGCGCCTTTGCCGAGCCGATCGGCCTCCAGCGTCACGAAGTCGCGCATCGGATCGGCGGGCAGCGACTGCGGGAACTGCACGTCGCCGACCTGGCGAGCGCTGTCGGGGGGAATCGATACCGCGATGTCGGCGAAGGCGAGACCCTCGCCCCGCTCGCCCGTGAACATTTCGCCCTGAGCGGCCCCGAGATCGCTGCGGGTGGTCGCGACCAGCATGTCGACGCGGCTCGTGCCCGGCGCCTGCGCGCCGGTCGGGACCAGCACGCCGTGAACACGCGAGCAGGCGGCGAGGGCGAGAAGAAGGGCCAGGACCGGGAGGAAGCGCGCGCGCAACATGCACACGCCCTGCCACGGCATTGCGTCGGAAGTAGGGAGGGCGGCCCCCAAGCCAGGCTCCGAGCCGGCGGTCAGGGTCTCAGCGCGTCGCGAACGGCGGCTCCGATCTGCAGCGACAGATCGCGATTGCGCATCTCCTGCGAAGGCTCGAGAGCGTGCGCTTGCAGAGCGTGGGCGCGGCCGCTCTTTGTCTTGCGCGTGTATTCATCGCTTCTGGACGGCAAGCCCATGGTGATCTTCAGGTCGAAGATATCCTCGCGCGACGCGCCAAACAGAAAACCGTTGTCGGAGGCGTGCGTAGCGATCCGCACCAGAGTCCATTGCGGCGTGCCCTGGGCCGCGAAGCGGATCGTAAAGGTGACGTCGTGGGAGAAGGTCCGGAGCGGATTGTCGGGGGAATTCCCTTGGTCAAGCACGAGCTTGTCAGAACAGCCTTCCAGTTCCGCCTCTCTTTCCGATCCCAAATTGAAGTCGATCAGCGGCAACGTCGTCGATGGCCCGGACGCTGGCTTGCCGGCGAAGGCGCAACGCTTGATGGGCTCCAGAACCTCGTCGAGCCAGTCGGCGAGTCCTAAGTCGCCGCCGATGGTGAAGCCGCCGAGATGATAGCACGCCGCCTGCTTCGCATTGTCCTCCGCGGCGATGGTGAAGAATTCCTGGTTGAAGGGATAGAAGAATTCGACGTCCTCGGTCCGTTTCACGCTGCCGGAAGCGCTGGCGCCGATATCGAAAAGGTATTTTTGTTCAATGTTTTGGGGGTGGAGGTAGGTCGGGTCGACGAAGGCGTCCGGCGCTCTCCACAGATGCGCGTAAGGGAGATTGGGCGTGATGAGCGAGACCCCGGGATTGAACGAGGCGGCGGTGTTGAAGGAGAAGGTGAAATGCATCAACGCGGACCAGTTGCGCAGCCAGGCCATCCTGTTGCCGCTCTCCCGGTCGCTAACCTGCCGATAGACCGCCTGGCGGATTTCGCATTGGACGCCGCGGATGACGGCGTAAAATAATTCCCGCTTGTTCTGATGTCCGGTCAGCGCTCCGATCTCGGGAGAATTACAGCTGGAAAGCGCTGCGGAGGCGATCGCAAGGGAGACGAATGAGGAAACGATTCTCCGGCAATTGCCGAATCCGGCAACTGCTCCCTCGTTCAACCGCATGTGATCGGCTCCGATTATCGATTTTCAATTCACCGACGCAATACGTGTTTGAAAGTAGACGTGACTTTACGGCGTTCTTGCGGCGCCCGGGGATTTTTCCGCAGCAATATAGGTTGCGGAGCGGGAGCAGCGGCGGAACTGGAAATCGCTTCGGGCGTCGTAATATGCGCGGAGATGGCGACGGAGGGCGGAGATAGCGGCCGCCCTCCGGCAAGATCAAGACCGGCCGACGCTCGCATAGGTGAATCCGCGCTTCCTCGCTTCCGCAGGACGATAGACGTTGCGCATGTCGACAATGATCGGAGATTTCATCAGCGTCTTCACCCGGTCGAGATCGAGCGCGCGGAAGGCGTCCCATTCGGTGACGATCGCCAGTGCGTCCGCCCCCTCGATCGCGCCATAGGCGTCGTCGTGGAAAGTCACCTCGGGCATGAGCGGGCGCGCCTGCTCCATGCTCTCGGGATCATAGGCGTGCACGTTCGCGCCGTCGCCGATGAGCGAGGCGACGATCGAAATCGAGGGCGCGTCGCGCATATCGTCGGTGTTGGGCTTGAAGGCGAGACCCAAGAGCGCGATGCGCTTGCCGCGCACCGAGCCGCCCAGCGCCTGCATGATCTTGCGCGCCATGAGCCGCTTTCGCGCGTCGTTCACCGCGACGACGGTCTCGACGATGCGCAGCGGCGCGCCCTCGTCTTGGCCGGTCTTCAGGAGAGCCAGCGTGTCCTTGGGAAAGCAGGAGCCGCCATAGCCCGGACCCGCGTGCAGAAACTTCGGTCCGATGCGCTTGTCGAGCCCGATGCCGCGCGCGACGTCCTGCACGTCGGCGCCGACCTTCTCGCACAGATCGGCGATCTCGTTGATGAAGGTGATCTTCGTCGCGAGAAAAGCGTTGGCCGCATATTTGGTGAGCTCCGATGTGCGTCGACTCACGAAGAAGAGCGGCGGCGCGTTGAGACTCAGCGGCCGATAGATCTCCTCCATCACCTCACGTGCACGTGGGTCCTCGGCGCCGATCACGACGCGGTCGGGACGCTTGAAATCCTCGATCGCCGCGCCCTCGCGCAAAAACTCCGGGTTCGAGACGACGGCGAAATCGGCGTCGGGCCTGATCTCGCGGATGATGCGCTCCACCTCGTCGCCGGTGCCGACCGGCACGGTCGATTTCGTCACGACGACGGTGAATTTCGGACCCAGCGCTTCGCCGATCGTCTTGGCGGCCGCAAAGACATAGGAGAGGTCGGCATGTCCGTCGCCGCGCCGCGACGGCGTGCCGACGCCGATGAAGATGGCGTCCGCGTCCTTGACGCTGGTCGCGAGGTCGGTCGTGAAGGAAAGGCGTCCCTGGCGGGCGTTGGTCGCGACGAGCTCGTCGAGGCCGGGCTCATAGATCGGGATCTCGCCGCGCTTTAGGCGCTCGATCTTGCCCGCGTCCGTGTCGACGCAGGTCACGACATGGCCGAAATCCGCAAAGCACGCGCCAGAAACCAGGCCGACATAGCCCGAGCCGATCATCGTTATGTGCATAGGGGAGAATCTTTCCTTTGATCTCTAGAATCCCGTCGCGCCGCCACATCGTCCCGTGTGGTGAACTCCGGCCGAGTCCGGCGCTCGTCGCGGGCGCTCCCTTTCCCCGCGCTCCCGTGACAGTGTCATGACAGCGTGAGTATCGCGTCCACGGCGCGTGGATTTCTTGGCTCGCAATGACGCTCCATAGGAAGGCGTAACGGCCTTGCGACAGAGCGGCTTGCACGCGCCGCCCCGTGGGCCGCGTTCTCGCGCGCTTCATAGAGGGCTGGGCAACGGCGAGCAAGCGAGCGCGGCGCCCCCAGGCTAACCCCACTTTTGCGGCTTTCCCGAACTTTGCCTTGCCGAAAGGCTCAAGTGGAGGCATGCTTGCAGTAAAATGAGAGATTTTAGGGTCGAGCCTATGTCTGAGCCGCGCCTCCGGCGCGCAAGATTTGGCGTGGAACCGTTGGACGGGCGAGGACTTCAGTATGCGCGACTCGATGCCGAAATTCTTACAGGGCGTGTACCCCTTCGTCGGTGCCGGATATGAAAATCCCTGCGCCATCAGCGACGCGCTGAGCTACGTCGTGCCACCGGACAGGCGCACGCAGCCCATCTATTTCCGCGGCGGCAATTCGACCGACGAGATGATCTTTGTGGTGCTGACGCGCGACGGCGTCCCCATGCGTTGGTTCCCAATCGGCGCGCAGGCCGGAACGCACGTTCCCCTCGCCGTCGTCGAGGATTTGTTTCCTGAAACCAAGGTCGAGCTGCGCCTAGGAGCCCGCAGCGGGGCGACTGGCGTCGTCATTATCGATTTCGGCATGGTGGAAATATGACCTGAACGCAAACCGGGGGCGGCAACATGGCCAAGAAAAAGCTCGTGGTCGTCGGCAATGGCATGGCGGGCGTGCGCGCCGTCGAGGAGGTCCTGCAGCGCGGCGGCGCCGAGTTCTTCGATATCGCGATCTTCGGCGACGAGCCCTACGGCAATTACAACCGGATCATGCTTTCGAGCGTGCTGAGCGGCGAGCAGGACGCCAGCGAGATATTTTTAAACCCGCTCGACTGGTACCGCGAGAACGACATCGCGCTTCATGCGGGTTCTCCGGTCACGAAGATTGACCGCGCCGCCAAGATCGTCGTCTCGGACCAGGGCGTGCGCGCAGGATACGACAAGCTGCTCATCGCGACCGGCAGCCGGCCCTTCGTTCCGCCGATCGATGGGGTGTACGGCCGCGACGGCCGTCTCAAGCACGGCGTTTTCGGTTTCCGAAATTTCGACGACTGCAACGGGATCATCGCGCGGGCGAAGGAAAGCGCGCGCGCGGTCGTCATCGGCGGTGGGCTGCTTGGGCTCGAAGCGGCACGCGGCCTCCTGGCGCATTTAAGCGAAGTGCATCTCATCCACAGCGGCAAGCACCTCATGCATATGCAGCTCGACGCGGCGAGCGGCGCCATGCTCGAAGCGAACATGCGGGGCTTGGGCGCGCAAATCCATCTCGAGAAGCAGACGGCGCGCATTCTCGGCGAGGAGAGCGTCGCGGGCGTCGCGTTCAAGGACGGATCCACGCTCGACTGCGATCTCATCGTGCTTGCGACAGGAATTCGTCCCAACGCCGAAATTGGCCTGCGCGCGGGGATCAGCGTCGAACGCGCGATCGTGGTCGACGATCAAATGCGCAGCGTCGATGACTTGGATGTTTATGCGATCGGCGAATGCGCTCAGCATCGGGGCCGCGTCTATGGCCTCGTCGCGCCGCTGTGGGAGCAGGGCAAGGTTTTCGCCGATCATCTCACCCAGTGCGATCTCGGCGCCGCTTATCGCGGCTCAAAGCTCGCGACGAAGCTCAAGGTCACGGGCGTCGAACTCGCCGCCATGGGAACGTCGGAACCCGAGGCGGGCGACGAACTCATCCAAGTCGCCGAGCCGAAACGGGGCATCTATAAAAAGCTGATCGTGCGCGACAGCCGGCTTGTCGGCGCCATTCTCCTCGGCGACATCTCCAAAGCCGCCTATTTGATGCAGGCTTTCGCGCATGACGCGCCACTGCCCGAGGAGCGGCTCTCGATGCTGTTCGACCTCGGCGCGCCGAGCCAGAAGATCACGCTCGATGAAATGCCGGCGGAGACCCAAATTTGCAATTGCAACGGCGTCACAAAGTCCGTATTGGGCGCGTGCGTTTCCGCCGGCCACCGTTCGGCTAAGGCGGCGATGGACGCGACGCGCGCCGGCAAGGGATGTGGCGCCTGCAAGGCGCTGGTGGCTGAAGTCGTTCTCTACTATTGCGGCGGCGAGGTCGAGGAGGACCCCTCGATCCATTATTATGTTCCCGGCGTGCCGCTGACAAAGCCGCAGCTCATCGCCAGGGTGCGCGAGCGAGGCCTGAAATCGGTCTCGGCCGTTTTTGCGACGCTTGCGGAGGGCGTCGAGGACGCCGCGAGCAAGCCAGCGCTCGCTTCGCTGCTCGCCACGATCTGGAACGGCGATTATGACGAAGAGCGCGACGCCCGATTCATCAACGACCGGGTCCACGCCAACATTCAAAAGGACGGCACATTCTCGGTCGTCCCCCAGATTCCTGGCGGCGTTTGCACGCCGCAGGAATTGAAGCGTATCGCCGAGGTCGCGGAAAAATACGCGGTGCCGCTCGTGAAGCTCACGGGCGGTCAAAGGATTGATCTCGTCGGCGTGCCGAAGGATCGATTGCCGGCCGTCTGGAGCGAACTCGGCATGCCGGCGGGCGCCGCCTGGGCCAAGGCCTATCGCACCTGCAAGAGCTGCATCGGCGCCGACTACTGCCGCTTTGGCCTCGGCGACAGCATGGGTTTCGCGGGCAAGATTGAAGGGCGCTTCCGGGGGCTCGAGAGCCCTGCAAAGCTGAAACTCGGAACCGCTGGCTGTCCGCGCAACTGTTCCGAGGCGCTCATAAAAGACGTGGGCTTCGTCGCGATCGGCGACGACAAATGGGAAATCTATGTCGGCGGCGCGGGAGGCTCGCGCGTGCGCAAGGGCGATCTGCTCGCGACCGTCGAGGGCGAGGAGGAGGCTTTGGCGCTTGCCGGGCGTTTCCTTCAATATTACCGCGAGAACGCGAAATGGCGCGAGCGCACCTATGACTTCGTCGAGCGCCTGGGGTTCGAGCGCATCCGCGCGGTCGTCGTCGAGGATAGCGATCGTATCGGCGCCGCGCTCGACGCGGCGTTGGACGCCGCTATCGCCGCTGCTTACGATCCCTGGACGGAAGCGACCGCCCCGAAGACGGCGAACCAGTTCGCCTCGATCCTGCCGGCGGAGGGGTGAATGCCGCAACGCTTGCCGATCGGCAATATGGACCAGATCCCCAAGGCCGAGGGCCGCAAATTCCGGGTCGATGGCGTTGAGGTGGCTGTCTATCGCACCCGCGCGAATGAAGTGTTTGCGACGCAGGCTCGTTGCCCGCATGCGGGCGGACCGCTCGCTGACGGACTGCTCGGGGACTGCAAGGTGATCTGTCCGCTGCATGAACGCGCTTTCGACCTGCGCACGGGGCGGAACCTGACCGGCGACTGCGGGGACTTGCGCGTCTATCCGGTCAATGTAGCGTCGAACGGGGAGTTGTCGATCGAGCTCTTGAGCGAACACCTCTTGGGAAATGTCGACCCTTCGAGATTTCAGGCTTCGGCCGTCGACGCGACCCGTTCTTGAGCGCTCAGGATTTGCGCGTGGCCCGAGCGTCGAGCGCTGGCGCAGCCCATTCGACCCCCGCAGCATGGCGAGCCCTGAACGTATTTGGCGAGGTCGCATCGTCGAATGGCGAAGAACGGCGTTCGCGTCAGGACCGCCAGCTGCGATCCCCTCTATAGCAGAAGTTTCGAGAAGGCCGATTTTCCGGAGAGACGCGATGAGCGTCAAAAACGATATGCCTTTGGTTAAGAGCTGAATTTGAACTTGCGTCCGACGCTTGTGCTCTGCACCCTTGGGGGCGGGATTCTGGGCTTCATCATGGCGACATGGGGCCTTTCGGACAATCACCAGTTCATCGCCTCGGCGACCTTTGTCTTCGCCGTGCTCACCGGCTTGTTTTCGACCTTCATCTGATCCGAGCCCGAGGCCGTTCTCTCTCAACATGGCCAAGGCGGCGGGACTCTCCAGGCCGCGCCGCCTTCCTCCCTCCGGGGCGCCGTCGGACGGTCGATACGGGCCGGCTCTTCCCGTTCAGCCACCCACGCCGAAGGCCGCCAGCGCCGCCATATTGACGATCTCGCTCGCCGTCGCGCCGAGCTGCACGATCTGGATCGACTCGTCGAGCCCGACGATGAGCGGCCCGAGCACCGTCGCGCCGCCGAGCTCTTGCAGCATCTTGGTCGCGATCGACGCCGAGTGGAAGGCCGGCATGATCAGCACATTCGCCGTGTCTTTCAATCGGCAGAAGGGATAGGCGGCCATGAGCTGGCGATTGAGCGCGATATCGGCGCCCATCTCGCCGTCATAGGCGAAATCGACCTTGCGCTGGTCGAGAATCTTCACGGCCTCATGCACGCGGGCGGTCCGCTCACCCGGCGGATAGCCGAAGGTCGAGAAGGCGAGCATTGCGACGCGTGGATCGATCCCGATGCGCTTGGCGAGCCGCGCCGCTTCGACCGCAATGTCGGCGAGGTCTGCGGCTTCCGGCATTTCGGTGATCGCCGTGTCGGCGACGACGACGACGCGGCCATTGGCGAGAACGAGCGAGGCGCCGATCAGGCGTCTGCCCGTCTTCGGATCGACGACGCGGCGCACGTCCCCGAGCGCGCTCGAGAAATTGCGCGTGACGCCCGTGACCATCGCGTCGGCGTCGCCCTTGGCGACCATCGCGGCGGCGAAATGATTGCGGTCATTGTTGACGAGCCGTTGGCAGTCGCGAAAGAGATACCCCTTTCTTTGCAGCCGTGCGTAAAGCATCTGCGCATAATCGGCGTTGCGCGAGGAAAGCTTCGCATTGTGGATCTCGAGCTTGTCGCCGAGCTCGAGACCGGCGGCGGCGGCGGTCTCCAAGACGCGCGCCTCGCGGCCGACGAGGATGGCGCGCCCCAATCCCTCATTGACGAAAGAAAGCGCGGCGCGAATGACCTGCTCCTCCTCGCCTTCCGCGAAGACGACGCGCTTGGGCTCGCTGCGCACCCGATCGAAGATCGTCTGCATCAGCGCCGCGACAGGATCGCGCCGCGCCGAGAGCTCGGCGCGATAGGCCTTCATGTCGACGATCGGCCGGCGCGCGACGCCCGTATCCATCGCCGCTTTCGCTACGGCCGGCGGGATGATGGAGATGAGCCGCGGATCGAAGGGCGCGGGGATCAGATAGTCGCGGCCAAAGCGCGGACGCGCGCCGCGATAGGCGCTGGCGACCTCGTCCGGCACGTCCTCGCGCGCAAGCTGCGCCAAGGCCTTCGCCGCTGCGATCTTCATCTCCATGTTGATCGTCTTGGCGCGCACGTCGAGCGCGCCGCGAAAGATGTAAGGAAAGCCCAGGACGTTGTTGATCTGGTTCGGATAGTCCGAGCGCCCGGTCGCGACGATCGCGTCGAGACGCGTTTCATGCGCTTCTTCCGGCGAGATTTCCGGATCGGGATTGGCCATGGCGAAGATGATCGGGTTCTTCGCCATCGTGCGCAGCATCGCGGGCGTCAGCGCGCCTTTGACCGAGAGTCCGTAGAAGACGTCGGCGCCCTCCAGCGCCTCGGCGAGCGTGCGCGCCTTCGTCTCGACGGCATGCGCACTCTTCCACTGATTCATGCCCTCGCTTCTGCCGCGATAAATGACGCCTTTCGTATCGCAAAGCATCACATGCGCGGGGTTGAAGCCGAGAGCCTTGGCGAGGTCGAGACAGGCGACGCCCGCGGCGCCGGCGCCGTTGCAGACGAGGCGCGCCTCCCTGATGTCGCGTCCCGTGAGCGCCAGCGCATTGAGGAGGCCCGCCGCCGAGATGATCGCCGTGCCGTGCTGGTCGTCATGGAAGACCGGAATGTCCATCGCCTCGCGCAGCCGCTCCTCGATGATGAAACATTCCGGGGCCTTGATGTCCTCGAGATTGATGCCGCCGAAGGAGGGGCCAAGGTGGCGCACCGCGGCGATGAATTCCTCGATGTCGCGCGTGTCGACCTCGAGATCGATCGAATCGATGTCGGCGAAGCGTTTGAAGAGCGCCGCCTTGCCCTCCATGACGGGCTTGGCGGCGAGCGCGCCGAGGTCGCCGAGCCCGAGGATCGCGGTGCCGTTGGTGATCACGGCGACCATATTGCCCCTGGCGGTGTAGTCGTAAGCGGTCGAGGGGTCGCGCGCGATGGCGAGAACCGGCGCGGCGACGCCCGGCGAATAGGCGAGCGAGAGATCGCGCTGCGTCGCCATCGGCTTCGTCGCGACGATCTCGAGCTTGCCGGGGCGCCCGCGCGAGTGGAAGAGCAGCGCTTCCCTGTCCGTGAAAACCGGCCGCTCCTGCCCCGAGGGCTTCTGATCCGCCATGTGCGGGCGTCTCCCGATGAGAATTTTGTAACAGTGGGCGAGGGTATAGGCGGCCGGCCGGCGCGGTGGCAAGAACGAGGTCTTGCGATTTTCGCGAAGTCGCGCGCGCGGAACCGCCCTTTTGTCGCTGCAGCGCGACCTCGTCGCATCGGTAGGCGAAGCGCCCGCCGCAAGCTTTCTCACTCGGCTAAATCCGCGTTTTTTGTGCTTGTGCGAAGTCGCTTTCGCGGGCAGAGTCCCGCCGCTCTCTGGCCGGCGCGGCGCGCGACGGTCGACCAAGGGGCCTGGAGGAAATGATGAGCTCGACAGCGACGACGAAGCCCAGCGCATTCCAACGTTTTTGGAAACTCGACTGGAAGCTCAAGATTTTGGTTCTGGTGATTGTCCCGATCGCGCTCTTCGTGATCGGCCTGCTCTTGCTCGACTCCTTTAATTACGCCGTCGGCGAGCGCACCGGCGTAATCTCGAAGCTCTCGCAGAAAGGCATCGCCTGCTGGACCTGGGAGGGCCAATTGGCCCAGCCGAACTTCGCGCGTTCGAGCGCGCTTGGAACGGGGAGGAATTCGCCGATCGACAACACCTTCGATTTCTCCGTGCCGGATCCTGAGGCACGCAAGCAGCTCGAGAACATCCCGCCGGGAAGCTCGGTCGCGGTGCAATATAACCAGAAGCTCTTCGTGCTCGACCTGCCCCTGCCGCTCATGTGCCGCCGGCGCACGCAGTTCGAGATCACGGGCGTGAGGCTCGCGCCGGCCCTCTCCCCGGATCAAATCCCGGTCAGGCCGCCGGAGTGAGATCGCGCCGGGGCGCAGGCCGCGCGGCGTCGAGTCGGCCGCGGAGGAATGGCTGATCCTCTCGAGCCGGGGCGGATCGGGGGCGCGTTTCTCGCGCTTGTCGTCGCCGGCCTTCTCGTCTCAACAGCGGCCCCCGGGCAGGGCCAGCCCGCGCCCGAGTCCGGCCCGTGCTCGCTCGCGGCGGCGGAGCCCGCGACGATCGCTCATGTTTCGGACGACTTCGACCTTCACTTCTCCGACGGCCGTCGCGCAACGCTGGCCGGCGTCGCGTTTCCAGAAACTCCTGGCGCGCTTGGCGACGCGGCGCTGACGCGGCTCATCGCCTGGCTCGACGGAGCGCCGGTCTTCGTCGAGGGCCTCGCCGCGACGCCCGATCGCTGGGGCCGGCTGCCGGTCCAAGTCATCGCGGCCGCAGGCGAAAAGCCCGAGGCGTCGCTCGTCTCGGTCGGCGCGGCGATGATCGGCGAAGGCCTCGCGCGCTACCGGCCCGATCGCGCCGCTGAGCCTTGCGCCAGGGCCTATCTAGCCGCGGAAAAGCTTGCGCGCGCACAAAAAGGCGGGGTCTGGGCTCGAGATCCGGAAATCGAGGCGTCGGGAGCCTCGGCGGCGATGCTCGAGGCGTTGGCCCAGAAGAAGGGCATGACCGTGCTTTCCGGAAGGATTGCGTCAATCGGCGAGACGAGGAGCGCAATCTATTTGAATTTCGGGAAAAATCGCGGGCGTGACGCCTGCGTCGTGATTTCCGCGAAGAATCTGCCTATATTCCTGGCCCGGGGTTGGAATCCCCGCTCGCTGCTCGGACGACGCATCCGCGTGCGCGGCTTGATCGAGACCCATAACGGACCGAGGATTGAGATTTCGAGCCCCGCGGAGATCGAGCTCCTTGGCGACGCGCCCGAGAACTAGCATTTTGCGCCTGACGATTTGGCCGTGGTCGCCTCCCTCGCCCCGCTTCGCTTTGCGGGGCGAGGGAAGGGCGGAGACGCGCAAATCCTTGATGGCGTCCCGTTGTCTCCTGATCCTCGTGACGCTGGCGCTCTCTAGCTGCGCGGAGCTCGAAAAGCAGGGGCAGCTATTTCGACCGATCGCTCCCGCCGTCCCTTCTGTGGTCGGCGCGAGTCGCGAAACGGTGCAGGTCGACGAATTCGTCGAGCAATTTGGCGGCATTTATCGCGCGCCCGTCACCGAGAGCTATCTGAACCGCATCCTGCAGCGACTGGCCGCCGCAAGCGGCGGGCCGGGGCAGACCGCCTACAAGGTCACGATCCTGAACACGCCCGTTCCCAACGCCTATGCGCTTCCCTCCGGCAATCTCTACGTCACGCGGGGCCTGCTGGCGCTCGCCAATGACGCTTCGGAAGTCGCGGCGGTGATGGCGCATGAGATCGCCCATGTTACGGCGCGTCATCGCGCCTTGCGCGACGAGCGGCAGCGTGAGGCGGAGGTGATCGCCAAAGCCGCCGAGGCGCTCAAAAGCGGGCAGGGGCGCGAGGACGCGCGAATCCGGCAGAAGCTTTCTTTCGCGAGCTTCTCGCGGCAGCAGGAATTCGAAGCCGACGCGATGGGCGTCAAGGTCATCGCCGCCGCGGGCTACGATCCCTATGGCGCCTCCCGCTTTCTGACCGCGCTCGGTCGATCGACGGAGGAGCTCGCGGCGCTCAACGCGGAGAAAAAGTCTTCCTACGCCTCTGACATTCTCTCAGAGCATCCCTCAACGCCGGAACGAATTTCCCGCGCTATCGCGGCGGCGCGCGCGATCAGCGCGCCAGGTTCCGGCGAGCGCGACCGCGCGGGCTATCTCGTTGCGATCGAAGGGGTCGCCTTTGGGGGCGATCCGGCCACCGGCTTCGTCCAGGGCAATCGCTACACCCATGGCGGGCTGCGCTTCACCTTGAACGCGCCGGATGGGTACGTGCTCAAGAATTCCGCGGAGTCGCTTCGCGGCGTGGGAGACCGCGACGACGAGGTTCTCTATCTCGACTGGGTTGACATGCCGCCCGACGGCTCGGCCAAGAACTATTTGACCTCGGGCGGATGGATTCAAGGCTTGTTGCGCTCCTCGCTCAAGACGACCGAGGTGAACGGGCTGAAAGCCGTCCTGGCGACCGCCCGAGCGGGCGAATTCAACTTTCGCGTCGCGGTCTTTGAGCACAACGGAAAGCTTTTCCGGTTGCTCTTCGCCGTGCGCGCGTTGACCGACGAGGCGGAGAAGCGATTCGACGCCTCGATCCGCTCCTTCCGCCCCCTTTCGGCGGAGGAGGTCGCGGCGCTGCGGAGCCCAAGGCTCGACATCGTCGTGGCCGGGCCGGGCGACTCGATCGACACGATGGCGCGACGTATGGCCACCGCCAACCCGCCGGCCGAATATTTCCGGCTTATCAACGGTCTCGACAAGGAGCAGGCGCTCAGCCTGGGCGAATATTACAAGGTTGTAACTGAATGAATTTGGCGCCCGGGGCGGAACCAAAGGGGGGAGCGCCGGGTTAAGAGTTTCAGAATGGTGAAAATACGAAGCCCCGAGCGTCGAGCATCTTCGCAGGTAAATTGCGGCGAGTCTCGGCGAAGGAGAAGGCTATGGCTTATATGCCAGGAATCAGCCGAGAGCTCCTGAAGGCCGCTACGTCTGCCCCCTTTCTGGAGCGCGAGGAAGAACGCGTTTTAGCGTTGGCGTGGCGCGACAAGCATGATCAGCACGCGCTGCATCGCTTAACCGCCGCCCACATGCGACTCGTGATCGCAATAGCGGCGCGTTTTCGCCATTATGGGCTCGCCGCGGCGGATCTCGTGCAGGAGGGGCACATTGGCCTGCTGGAGGCCGCGGCCCGCTTCGAGCCGGAGCGAGACGTCCGCTTCTCGACCTACGCCACCTGGTGGATTAGGGCGTCGATTCAGGATTACGTGTTGCGCAACTGGTCGATCGTACGCGGCGGCACCAGCTCGGCTCAAAAAGCCCTGTTTTTCAATCTTCGGCGCTTGCGCGCGCGGCTCGCGCAGGGCAGCGGCGCGGCCCATTGCGCCGATCCGCTGCAAAGCATCGCCGACGCGCTCAAGCTCCCGCGCGCGGATGTCGAGCTGATGGATTCGCGGCTGGGCGGCGGCGACGCCTCGCTCAACGCGCAGATGATCTCGGACGATTCGAACGCGACCGAGAGAATGGACTTTCTCGTGGACGATGGACCGCTCCCTGATGAAATTGTGGAGGAGAGGGTGGATCAGGACCGGCGCGCGCGCTGGCTCACCGATGCGCTCGCCGTGCTGAACGAGCGGGAGCTGCGAATCCTTCGGGAAAGGCGCCTGAATGATTCGGTCGTGACCCTGGAATCGTTGGGCGAATCGCTCGGGATCTCCAAGGAGCGCGTCCGGCAAATCGAAAATCGGGCCCTGGGCAAGCTGCGGCGCGCCCTGGCGGTTCATCAGGATGACGGGCCGGGCTTAGGCTGATCGGGCCTGGGGGATGGAAGTCGAGCGGCGTTGGAAAGACAAAAGCCCGGCGGGAGGCCGGGCTTCTGCTGTTTGGGCTCTCGGAACCGATCAGTATTTGGCAAGAATCGGGGCGGGGGCGGCCCAGTTGAAGTGATAGTTCACGCCGGCGCGGACGATGTTGATCTGCGGACGCTGGTTATATCCCCAGTTCCAGCCCCAGTTGTTGTTGTTGTTTCCGTTGCTGAGTTCGACGTAGAGATATTCGATCTTCGCCGAAATGTTGGGCGCAAGCATCCATTCCAGGCCGCCGCCAACCGTCCAGCCGGTGCTGGAGTTGTTGTAGCCCCCGGCGTAGACGCCGGCATAGGCGAAGCCACCCGTGCCATAGACGAGCAGCGAGGGCATGAACAGCCAGCCGGCGCGGCCGCGGATGGTGCCGATCCAGTCGACGCCCACATGGCCGGCATTCGGGGCGATCGGGAACAGGAGGTCGGTAAAGGCGCCCGTGAAGGGGTTGGCGAAGGGCGACGCATAGACGGGAGTTGAGGCCGACTTGTCGTTGTTGCCGATGCTGGAGCCCTGGAAATCGGCTTCGGCGCCAACCACGATCGACGGGTTGAACTGGAAGTTGTAACCGACCTGTCCACCGCCGACGACGCCGCCGTTCGTGCCGGACTGATTGGTGTTGGTGGGCAGGAAGAAAATGTTCGGGCTAAAGCCGCCGAACGGCGGGACCACAGTGGAGCCGAAGGCGAAGTTCGGATCCCAATAGATCATGTCATTGTTGTTATTATTGTTGCTGGTCCAGCCGCCGCCGATGTTCAGACCCGCGTAAAAACCGTTCCAGGTCAGCGGAGGCGGCGGCGGCTCAATGAGCGGCGCCTTGCGGTAAGGGAGATCGGCCGCAAGCGCGGAGCCCAAGCCCATCGCTAGCGCGATGGTCGAAATGGCAGCAATCTTCTTCATGTTCGCCTCCAGTGAGGAATCGGCGGTAAAATCGCGTCCGTCTTAAGGGCAGACGCCGCGACGACTTCGAAGAAACGATGCACAGTATTTTAGCTGACTTCAATATAGAAAGCGCCGCATTGGCTGTTTTCTCAAGGGGTGTGCCATTTTTGCAACAGAGGTGTGCTATTTTTGCAACAGTCTTGACGACTGGCGCTGTTTTCAAGGCAAGTTCAGCCCAAAGACAAAAAGCCCGGCGCGAGGCCGGGCTTTCTGCTGATTGGGCTTTTTGGAGCCGATCAGTATTTGGCGAGCACCGGAACGGGCTCCGCCCAGTTGAAGTGATAGTTCACGCCGGCGCGAACGACGTTGATCGCCGG
>Ga0335078_10001499_pt1 | contig 35260 bp, 30 predicted proteins | sample Lox_Sample_32_FD_206711 | JGI IMG/M metagenome (GOLD analysis project Ga0335078, IMG submission 206711) | Soil microbial communities from Loxahatchee National Wildlife Refuge, Florida, United States - Lox_Sample_3.2 | ecosystem: Environmental > Terrestrial > Soil > Wetlands | place: USA...
GGTCAGGAATTCAACGGACTGGTGGCCCTGTCGATCGGAGTGCCCAGCGGGATCGTAGGCCTGGTCGTCGCGCGGCGCCTGCCCGCCAATCCGCTGGGCTGGCTGCTGATCGCGATAGCGGGCTGCATGATCGCCGGTACGGACGGCTCGGACTACGCCCTGCTGCGTTATCACCTCGGGTACCACGTCCCGTTCGGCCTGGCCGCCGTGCTGCTCGGCGCGGTATGGGGGCCGGGCCTGGAACTGCTCGCCCTGGTCGTGCTGCTGTTCCCGGATGGGAGATTGTCATCTCCCTGGTGGCGCGCCGCGCTCTGGGCCTTCGCCGGCCTGTATGCGCTCAGCATCGTCCTGGTCGTGGTGGCCGCCGCCGCGGCCATCATCGGCCATTCCGTCCATGTCGATTCCTCCGGCGGGCTGGCCAGCACGGACCGTCCAGCAGGCCGGTACGGGGCAGTCTCAGGTCCGCTGCAGGTCCTCATCCTGCTGCTCAGCATCTCTTTCGCGGGACGCCAGGTCTTCAGCTGGCGCCGGTCCTCCGGCGAACGCCGCCAGCAGCTGAAATGGCTGGCCAGCGGGGCCGCCGTAGCAGTCGCGAGTCCCTTCCTGTCCGGTCTCGGGCAGCTGTCCGCAATCCCGGCGGGCCACGTCGTGGCCGGACTGGCCTGGTTCGGGTTCGCCGCGCTGCCGGTGTCTATCGGGGTGGCCATCCTGAAGTACCGGCTGTACGACATCGACCGGATCATCTCCCGGACGCTGGCCTACACGCTGGTCACCGGGCTGCTGGTCGGGGTGTACGCCGGGCTGGTGCTGCTGGCCACCGGGGTGCTCGGGTTCACCTCGTCGGTGGCCGTGGCCGCGGCCACGCTGGCCGCCGCGGCCCTGTTCAACCCCGTGCGCCGCCGGGTCCAGCGCGTCGTGGACCGCCGGTTCAACCGGGCCCGGTACAGCGCGGACCGGCTCGTGGCGCAGTTCAGTACCGGGCTCAGCGAGTCAGTGGACCTGGAGTCGGTGGGTTCTCAGCTGCTGGGCGTTACGCAGGAAGCGATCGAGCCGGCGCACGTGTCGCTGTGGATCTCCGGCGGTGCGCGGTGACCGTCGGGCAGGTGCGCTGCGCCCGGGGCGGCGCGTTGGCCGTGGCGGCCGTGCTGCTGGCCGCGACGGTGGCCCAGGTCCCGTTCGCGCGGCTGGCCCGGCAGGGCCTGCTGGCCAGCGACGGGTCGCTGCCGTTCCCGTTCACCCTGCCTTACGGGGTGGCCGGCCTGCTGGTGGTGTGGCGGAAGCCGGGCAACGTGATCGGCTGGCTGATGCTCGGCGTGGCGGCGGCCGGGACGGTCAGCGAGAGCGCCAGCTTCTACGCGGTGGCCGACTACCGGCGGCACGGTGGCACGCTGCCGGCCGGCTGGCTGGCCGTGCTGGCCCAGCCGGGCTGGGCGCCGTGCATCGTGGCCCTGGGCCTGATCGTCCTGCTGTTCCCGGACGGGCGGCTGCCCGGACCGCGCTGGCACTGGTTCGCCGGGGCGTACCTGGCTGTCGGCACGGTGTGGCTGGGCGGCGCCTACCTGCTCAGCGTGGGTGCGATCCTGGGCCACCACGTTCAGGTGGATGACGGCGGGAACCTGCTCGTGCTGGGCCGCCCATCGGGCGATGCGGCCTGGTGGGGGGTGGCTCAGGACCTGTTCCTGCCGGTCCTGCTGGTCAGCTGGCTGGCCGCGCTGGCCGGCCAGGTGGCCAGCTACCGGCGCTCGTCAGGGGAACGCCGCCAGCAGCTCAAGTGGCTGCTGGCCGGGGCGGCCGGCGGGGTGGGCGGCTTGTTCCTGTCGTTCGCCGGGCCGGACACGCTTGGGCCGCTGAGCGCCGTGCTCGCCCTGGTCAGCTGGGCGGGGCTGCTCGCCCTGCCGGCCTGCCTCGGGGTGGCCATCCTGAAGTACCGGCTGTTCGACATCGACCGGCTGATCTCCCGGACGCTGGCCTACGCGGTGCTGACCGGCGTGCTCATCGGGGTGTACGCCGGGCTGGTGCTGCTGGCCACCGAGGTGCTCCGGTTCACCTCGTCGGTGGCGGTGGCGGTGGCCACCCTGGCCGCGGCGGCGCTGTTCAGCCCGCTGCGGCGGCGGGTGCAGCGGGTGGTGGACCGGCGGTTCAACCGGGCCCGGTACGACGCCGACCGGACCGTGGCCGCGTTCGCGGCCAGCCTGCAGGACGCGGTCGACCTCGACCTGGTCCGGGCCGGCCTGGCCCGGACGGTCCACACGGCCCTGGAGCCCGCCCACGTCTCGGTGTGGATCCAGGGCGGTGCCGGATGACCGGGCAGGCCGCCCCGGTGCGGTCCCGGCTGGCTTCGCCCGGCACCGCCCTCGTCCTGGGCGGGGTGGTGCTGGCGCTGATGGTGGCGGCGGTCCCGCTCGGCCGCCTGGCCCAGCAGAGCCTCCGCTCCGGCGGAGGGGGCCTGTTCCTCGCGCCGGTCTTCGGCGTGGTGGGCTTCGTGGTGGCCTGGCGCAAGCCGGCCAACCCGCTCGGCTGGCTGCTCCTCACCGCGGTAGGCTTCCTGGTCCTCAGCGGCGACGCGGGCGCCTACAGCGTGGCCGACTACCGGCTCCGGCACGGCACGCTGCCGGGCGGCTGGCTGGCCGTCCTGCTGCAGCCGGGCTGGGCCCCGGCCATCGCGTTGTTCGGGCTGACCGTGCTGCTCTTCCCGGACGGCCGGCTGCCGGGGCGCCGGTGGCGGTGGCTGCTGGCCAGCTACCTGGCCGCCGCCGGGCTGTGGATAGCGGGCACCATCGTCATCTCGGCCGGGGCCATCATCCGGCACCACATCTACGTGGACAGCACCGGGGACCTGCAGGCCCTCAACCACCCGGCCGGGTCGTCCGCCTGGTGGGGCTCGGTGCAGACGGTGTTCTTCCTGGTGCTCGGGGCGTGCCTGCTCGCGTCGGTGGCCGGCCAGGCGCTCAGCTACCGGCGCTCGTCGGGCGAGCGGCGGCTGCAGCTCAAATGGCTGCTCGGCGGGTCAGCGATCGCCGCGGCCGGCGGCCTCATCGGCGTCCCGTTCTCGGACAGCCCGGACCGGGCGCTGCAGATCATCGGCGGTCTCGGCATCATCGCGGTGCTGGCCCTGCCGGTCAGCATGGGGGTGGCCATCCTCAAGTACCGGCTGTACGACATCGACCGGATCATCTCCCGGACGCTGGCCTACACGCTGGTCACCGGGCTGCTGGTCGGGGTGTACGCGGGTCTGGTGCTGCTGGCCACCGAGGTGCTGCGGTTCTCCTCGTCGGTGGCGGTGGCGGTGGCCACGCTGGCCGCCGCGGCGCTGTTCTACCCGCTGCGGGCCCGGGTGCAGCGAGCCGTGGACCGCCGCTTCAACCGGGCCCGCTACGACGCGGACGCTGCGGTGGCCGCGTTCGCCGCCCGGCTGCAGGACCACGTCGACCTGGATTGGGTCCGTGCCGACCTGCTGGCCGTGGTGACCAGCACGCTGCAGCCCGCGCACCTGTCGGTGCATGTGCCCGCCGGGGACGGGTTGCGGGCCGCGGACGGGATGCGGGCCGCGGACGGGATGCGGGGAGCGGGGCGATGAGCGGGCTGCTGCGGGGCCGGCCACCCGCGCTGATCTGGGCCTGGCTGCTGGGCGGGCTCGTCCTGGCGCTGATCGCCGCGTCCGTCGTGCTGACCGTGGTCACCGGCAACCTGACCGCGTCGTCGGACGGCTCGGTGATCGCGCTGGCCTTCGTGTTCCTGGCCGTGGGCTTTCTGGTCGCGGTGCGGCAGCCGGCCAACCCAATCGGCTGGGTGCTCATAGCGACCGGGCTGGCCACCGCGTTCACCATCGCGTCGTCGCTGTACACCCTGGACGATTTCAGCCGGGCCGGAGGCGGGCTGCCGCTCGGCCGCCCCGTGCTGTTCGCCGAGAACGCCGGGTGGGCGCTGGCCATCGTCGTGGGCATGACCACGCTGCTGCTGTTCCCAGACGGCCGGCTGTCCCGGGGCTGGCGCCGGGTGCTGGCCGGCTACGCCGCGGCCGGCCTGCTGGTCCTGGCCAGCCAGGCCGTCTCGGCCTGGTATCTGGTCACCCTGCCCCGGCTGCGGATGGACGCCGGTGGCATGGTGCTCGGCATGCACCGCCCCGGTGGCGCGATCGGCTTCTTCAGCACCGGGCTGCCGGTGCTGGTGCTCGTCCCGTTCTGGCTGGCCTGGATCGCCCGGCTGGTGATCGGGTTCCGCCGGTCGGCGGGCGCCACCCGGCAGCAGTTCAAGTGGTTCACCGCTGGGGCGGTGTTCTCGCTGGCCGGTGTGGTCGTGATGACCGTGGCTGAGTCGGGCGGCAGCCAGGCCGCACTGACCAGCGTGGTCAACGTGGCCGCCACCTACGCCGTGGTCGCGTTCCCGCTCGGCATGGGGCTGGGCATCCTGCGCTACCGGCTGTTCGAGATCGACCGGATCATCTCCCGGACCCTGGGCTACGCCCTGGTCAGCGGGCTGCTGATCGGGGTCTACGCCGGGCTGGTGCTGCTGGCCATCGAGGTGCTGCGGTTCGGCTCGTCGGTGTCGGTGGCCGTGGCCACGCTGGCCGCGGCCGCGCTGTTCAGCCCGCTGCGGCGGCGGGTGCAGCGGGTGGTGGACCGCCGGTTCAACCGGGCCCGGTATGACGCCGACCAGATGGTGGCCGGGTTCGCGGCCCGGCTGAAGGATGCGGTGGACCTGGACACGGTCCGCGACGACCTGGCCACCGCGGTCCAGCGGGCCCTGGAGCCGGCCCGGGTCTCGGTGTGGCTGACCCGGGACAGCGAATGACGTGCCCTGCCGGCCGGCCCGAGCGGGGCTGGCCCTGGGCCAGGCTGGCCAGCCCGCGGACGGCGGCCGTGCTGGGTGCGCTCGTGCTGGTACTGATCGCCGCGCTGCCGGTCACCGGCGCGCTGACCGGCCAGGCGCGCAAGCTCACGCTGGGCACCCTGCAGCAGGTGGCTGGCGTGCTGGTGGTGGTCCTGGTGGTCGCCGCGGTGGGCCTGGTGGTGGCGCGGCACCAGCCGGGCAACCCGATCGGGTGGCTGCTGCTGGGGGCGGCCAACTGGATCCCGCTCACCGTGGTCGCCGGGGCGTACGCGACGTACGCGTACCGGCCCGGCCACCGTGGCCTTCCGCTGCTGAGCCCGGCGGCACTGCTCCTGGGCCAGATGTTCACGCTCGTGATCGCCGTATTCCCGCTGGTGACCATGCTGTTCCCGGACGGCCGGCTGCCTTCCGCGCGGTGGCGCTGGGTGCTGGCCGCCTACCTCCTGCTGGCCCTGATCCTCCCGGTGAGCTTCGCGGTGACCGCCATCGCCGCCATCGCCCAGCATCGCCTCGTCGTGCTGCCCGACGGCAGCGTAACCGGGGCGGCCAGCCCGCCATCCTGGGTCGGGCTGGTGTTCTTCGGCACGGTCGGCCTGGCCTGGCTGGGCGCGCTGGGCCATCAGGCGGCGAGCTGGCGGCGCTCGTCGGGGGAGCGGCGCGAGCAGCTCAAATGGCTGCTGAGCGGAACCGTGGTCTGCGCCGTCCTGGGCATCTTCGCGCTGGCCACCAACTCGGCTATCTGGGAGGCCGCGATTCTCGGCCTGGCCGCGCTGCCGGTCGGCATCGGGGTGGGAATCCTGAAGTACCGGCTCTATGAGATCGACCGGATCATCTCGCGCACCCTCGCGTACGCGCTGGTGACGGGCATCCTGATCGGCGTCTACGCCGGGCTGGTGCTGCTGGCCACGCACGTGCTGGGATTCTCCTCGTCAGCCGGGGCAGCCGCCTCGACGCTGGCCGCGGCGGCCTTGTTCAGCCCGGTACGCCGGCGGGTGCAGCGGGCCGTGGACCGGCGGTTCAACCGGGCCCGGTATGACGCGGACCGCATGGTGGCCGCGTTCAGCGGCCGGCTGAAGGACGCGGTCGACCTGGCGGCGGTGCAAGCGGACCTGGCCGGCGTCGTGCACGACGCGCTGCAGCCGGCGCGTGTCGCGGTGTGGATCTGGCCCGCGGATCAGTGAACCGGGCCGTGGGCGCGGTTGCCGGTCACACGGCCAGGGTGGGATCCCGGTAGCGGCCCGGGCCGTCCGGGATCCGGCAGAACGCCCAGACGCCGTGCTGGCTGACCGGGACCGCATAGCGGTGGCCAGCGAAGCTGACCGTGACGGCCGCGCGCCCGGGGGTGCGGCCGTAGGCGTAGTAGGCGTCCCCGCTCCGGCCGCCGGTCTGCACCGGCCCGGTCCAGTCCAGCGGCCCGGCCCCGGACGAGGTACCCGCCACCCACTGCCCACTGTCCCAGCTCCACGCTTCGGCTTCGAGCTCTGCCCCGTCGCCGTTGCCGTCGACCAGGGCGAACCCGAAGTCGCCGTCGCTGGCGACCGCGAGCACCCGGACATAGCGGGGATGCCAGCCGCCCCCGGCGATGACGTCAGCCGCGCGGAGGCCGGGGTGGCTGCCCGGCGCAGCTGCGGTCATGCTGTCCACCTCCGTCCGGCCGGCGCCATTCCTGCGCGGCCAGTCCCGGGCCGGCCGCCGGCTCCCAGGGGCCCGGCTCGCTGGCTGGGCTCCCGGCTCGCCTGGGCTCGTGGTCTGGCTCGTGGTCTGGCACCATACCGCCGTTTCCGGCCTGCTGGCCGTCCAGCCGGATCCGCCCGGTGACGGTGGTGCCCCCGCCGGGGCAGGAGTCCACCTGGCAGGAGCCGCCGAGCGCGGACAGCCGGTCGCTCATGTTCCGCAGCCCCGTCCCGGCAGCGGTGGCGGTGGCCGGGTCGAAGCCGCGGCCGTCGTCCGTGACGCTGAACGTGACCTCGGCGCCCGAGCCGGCCAGGCTGACCCGGACCGCCGACCCCGGCGCATGCCGGGCGGCGTTCTGCACAGCTTCCACGCAGCAGAAGTAGACGGCGGTCTCTATCTCCGGCGGGTACCGGCCCACGCCGTCGGTGCTGACCTCGACCGGCCCGGGTGCCTGGCCGGCCCGGGCACGGACGGCAGCGGCCAGGCCCTGGTCGGCGAGCAGCGGCGGGTAGATGCCGCGCGCGAGCTCGCGCAGGGTCGCCAGTGCGCCGCTGGTCTCGGCCTTGAGCTGGGCGACCAGTGCTCGTTCCCGCTCCTCGTCCTGGCCGGCCAGCGATTCGGCCGCCGCTAACGTGCTGCCGATGGCCAGCAGCTGCTGCTGGGCGCCGTCGTGGATGTCGCGCTCGATCCGCCGCCGCTGCTCGTCTTGCGCGGTGACGATCCGCAGCCGTGAGGCCTGCAGCTCGGCCAGCCGGGCGCGGAGCTGCCCGGTCAGCCCGATGTTGTGCAGCACCAGGCCGGCCTGGCGGGCCAGGTCAGACATCAGCCTGGTCTCAACCGGGGTGAGCGTCTCCCCGGGCTGCTTGGCCACCGTCAGCGCGCCGAGCGTTTCGCCTTCGTACTGCACGAGCCGGACCTGGTCCGCCCCGGCGATGGTGGGCACCTGGCCGCCGGCCACGACGACCGGCGCCAGCGGCCCGGCGTCGGCGGGCCAGGATGCCCCGGCCCGCAGCTGGGAACCGGCCGTCAACCAGACATCGGCGCGCGCGGCGCCGGTGCCTTCCGCCAGAGCCCGGGCCATCCGGGGCAGCACGTCGTCGGCGGCGTAAGTGACGCCCATCCGCCCGGCGAACTCGCTGAGCGCCTCGTAGGGGGTGGCCCGCTGGCCGTATACCAGCCGGTTGGCCAGCCGCTGCACCCGCTCCCGGACCGGCTGGAACGCCACCGCGACTACCGCGGTCGCCACGATCGAAAGGCCCAGGCCCGGCCGCGATCCCGTACTCGCCGGACCGGATCCGAGGGAGCCGATCCCGACCACGACCAGGACGTACACGGTGGTGATGAATGCCGCCAGCGAGCCGTAGACGATCGTTTTGCTGATCACGACATCGATGTCGTAGAGCCGGTACTTGAAGACCGCGATCCCCTTGATCTGATGCCGCACGTCCAGGGTCGCCTGGCGGTAACGCACGCCCAGGCCCACCGCTGCTGCCACGGCCAGCGGCAGGAAGGCCGTCTGCACCACGTTGACCACCGGGTCGGCCACGCTGTCCGGTATCAGCCGGACCGGGGAGACGCGCACAGCCGAGTTCTCGGCCCTGAGCGCCGCCGAGGACGTGACGGCCATGACCACCAGCAGTGCTTCCCCGGCGATGATGACCCAAGCGACAACCCGCCACCGGCGGGACGGCAGCCGGCCGTCCGGGAACAGCAGGACCGCTAGCACGAACAGGAAACCCAGCTCGCCGAGGATCGCGCCGAGCCAGTCGGCCCAGGCAACCGGTGACGGCGCGGCCCCGTCCCTGATCGCATGCCTGGCCAAGGTGTCGGTCGCGACGCCGACCGCGAAGCCCAGCCCCTCCGCCAGGAACAGCCAGCCGATCGGGTTGGCCGGCCGGTGGCTGGCCACGATCGCCCCCACGACAGCGAACGCCAGCAGCAGTGGCGCGAACGCGAACGCGTTCATCAGGTCCCCGTTGGCCACCCCGAACCAGGCGCTGACCGCCAGCGCCGCGACGGTCAGCAGCAGCAGTCCCCCGGCCAGCCACCGGGCGGTGGCCGTTGTCATCAGGCCGCCTCGAGCACCTGGCAGGGCAGCCGCCCGGTGACCGTCGTGCCAGCACCGGGCGCGGACCGCACGTCGAGCGTCCCGCCATGGGCCTGCAGCCGGTCCGCCATGCCCTGCAGGCCCGTCCCGTAGCCCCTGCTGTGCGGGTCGAAACCCGCGCCATCGTCGGTCACCTCGAACGTCAGGTCCTGCCCGGAGGCGGCCAGCCGGACCTCGGCCCGGGTGGCGCTGGCGTACTTGGCGACGTTCTGCAGCGCCTCGAGGACGCAGAAGTAGACGGCGGCCTCGATGTCCTGCGCGTACCCGGCCGACGCCCTCGGCGATCACCGAGACCGGTTTGGGTGCCTTCCTGGCCTGCGCCTCCAGCGCGGCGGCCAGGCCGCCGCTGGCCAGCAGCGGCGGATAGATGCCGCGGGCCAGGTCCCGGAGATCCTCCACCGCCCCGGCCGCGTCCTGGCGGAGCTCGACGAGCATCTCCCGCTCGCCGTCGGTGTCGGTACCGATCAGGGATTCGGTGATGCTGAGCTTGATAGCCAGCGCCACGAGCTGCTGCTGAGCGCCGTCGTGGATGTTGCGCTCGATCCGGCGCCGTTCGGAGTCCTGCGCCGCGACCAGCCGCTGCCGTGAGGCCCTGATCTCTTCCAGCCGGGCCAGCAGCTGCTCACGCAGCCCGGCGTTCTTGAGCACCAGGCCGACCTGGGCCGCCAGGTCGGCAATCAGCCGATCCTCGGTCGGCGTCAGCGACTCCCCTGGCCGCTTCGACACCGACAGGGCGCCCAGCATCTCGCCCTGGTAGCGCACCGGCAGGACCCGGTCGGCGCCGGCGTAGGCCGGGCCGTCGGCCGCGGTAGCCCGGGCCGGCGGCAGCGGCGCCGCGCCGGGCGGCCAGGCAGCGCCGTCCTGGAACATCTCACCGCTCTTGAGCCAGACGTCCGCCCGGGTGGCCCCGGTACCCTCGGCCAGGATCCTGGCCATCCGCGGCAGCAGGTCCTCGGCCGCGTAGGCTCCCGCCATCCGCCCCGCGAAGTCCGCGAGGACCTGGTAGGGGGTGGCTCGCCGGCCGTAGACCAGCCGGTTGGCCAGGCGCTGGACTCGCTCCCTGACCGGCTGGAACGCGATCGCCACCACCGCCGTCGCGGCGATCGACAACGGGAGGCTCGGCCGTGCACCGCCGCGCTGCGCCAGCGACCCGAGGCCAACCACGATCGCCACGTAGACGCCGGTGACGAAGACGGCCAGCGATCCGTAGACCAGGGTCTTGCTGATAACGACATCGATGTCGTAGAGGTGGTACCGGAAGATCGCGACGCCGATGGCTATGGGGACCAGAGCGACCGCCCCGCTGCCGATCGCGTTCTGGAGGTTGTTGACGGCGTTGCCGCCCGAACCGATGAATCCGATCAGTATCACGGCCAGCGTTGCGGCCACGATGAGGGCGCCCGCGTAGACGAGCCATTTCAGTTGCTCGCGCTCCACCGCCCGGGCCCGCCGGTAGCGGAACCCCAGCGACACGATGGCGGCCACGCCGGCCACCAGGAGCAGCGGCCCGCTGACCCCGCCGAGGAAGGCGAAGACGCGCCCGGCCGGCCCGGCCATGCCCAGCGGGCTGGGGGAGCCGCCGGAGATGGACACGGGAGCGAAGCTGTTACCGAGAGCCCATGCCATCATGGCGATGCCGGCGGCCCACGCCACCGTCCGCCAGCGGCGCGAGGGCAGCGAGCCGGTCGGGAAGAGCAGCAGCACGAACACCACAAACCCGATACTCAAGAAGAACAGCCAGCCGCCCCAGTTGCCCCAAACCCGTGCGGCCGGGGATCGGAGCAGCAGCACCCCGGCTGCGGCGAACGCATACGTTGCGCCGGTAGCGGACATAAGCCAGCCGATCGGGTTCGCCGGGCGTTTCCACCCGAGCAGCGCGCCGACGGTGGCGAAGCCCAGGATGAACGTCACCGCGGCCACGCCGTCGGCGGCGTTTCCCTGCCCCGCGCGCACACTCGCCGGCAGCGAATGGACGTGGCCGTAGATGAACGCGGTTCCGGCCGTCCCCAGGGTCAGCACCCATATGCTCAGCGCACACCAGAAAGTGACTCGCGGCGCCAGATGGTGGCCGCAGACGGGGCGGCGGCACTTCCCCGCGGCCTGCTTCATCTCTCACCTGCTGTGGCAACTATCCGCCGCGCCGGGTGCGGGCAAAAGCATGCGAGCCGCCCCCAACGCAGAAAGGCACCATCAGGTCAGAGGTGAAGCCAGTATCACCACCCCGGCCCGCGCGCCGCTACGCGGTGCGCACCTGGGGCGAGAGCGCCCGGCTTACCCGGCGCTCTGCCCCTGGCTCCGGCCTGCGTCTGTTTATCCAGGTCAGCAGGCATGGCTGCGGATGCAGCCACGCTCCATCGAGCACGTCATAACGACACAGGTCTGGCCGGTCACCTGCTCTGGGAGGATTCGTCGACCGCGATGCCGATGACGCCCGCGACATAGTCGAGGTGAGTGTCGCAGGCGAGCAAGGTCGCCTGGTATCGCGAGGCGACTGCTGCGATCATGCAGTCCGCCATCCCCCGCGGCGTCACGCCAGCCCGCCGGCATCGGCGGTAGATACGTGTAGCGCCGTCGAAGTCAATGACGGCGTCGAAGTGGTGCACATGGAAGCGCAGCAGCAGGCGGCGCAGATCCGCCTCCTTGGCGTCGCTGCGCGCGCCGGCCAGGACCTCCATGATCACGGGCTCGGTGACGGCAATTGGCCCGTCGGCGGCGATCAGCCTGGACAGGCGAAGATCGGTCGCGCTGCCGGTGGCCCGGTCGTACTCGACCCAGGCGGATGTGTCAGCGAGGATCACCTGGCTCCCCGCGGGTGCGGGTCGGCAGGGATTTCGTCAATGGCGTGCGCGCCCCGCATAGCGAGGGCTTCCTCGCGCGTCATGGGCTGCCCGGCCAGATACCGGAGGGCGAGTTCGACGGCCTCGGTCTTGGTCCGGAGGCCGTAGCGGTCCATGACCGCCTGAAGGTAGGTGTCCTCGATCTCGATATTCGTGCGCACTCTGCTCATACACGTATCGTACACCTTACGTGTACGATACGTGTATCACTCCCGGCTGCGCGAATCGGCGGCGCGCGGGCGGCGCTGCGGCGCGGGCTGCAGCTATGAGCCGGCCGGCATGGTCCGCTGGGCCGGTGACACCATCGCGCGCAACTTGCGCCGGGCTGGTGTCTCGCCAGGGCGCTCCGGGGCAGTTCGCCTGGAGCACGCCGTCAGGACAGCGATACCTCACCGGTCCGGCCAGGTACCGGCGGTGACTCGGCTGGAGATAAGCCGGGCAGTCCGGTGGACGCGAGCTCGCCCCGCGAGGCGGCCGCGCTGAACTGGCTCACGCCAGCCGGGCTGGGCAGCACTAAGGTCGGCTCACGGCGGAGCAGCAGCATCGCGGCGTCGTCGTCCAGGGCATGGCCGACATGCCGGAGCACATCCTGCTGCAGCCGGTCGAGCACGGCGTCCGGTGCCTGGCCGGCGGCGAGCGCCTCGTGCTCGGACAGCGGGTAGAACTCGCCCGCCGCGTTCCGCGCCTCGCTGACCCCGTCGGTGTAGAACAGCAGCTGATCGCCCGGGCCGAACGGGAGCGTGGTTACGTAACGGGGGAATTCGGCCAGGTGGGCCAGGCCCAGCGGCAGGCCCGGCACGGCCGGCTCCACGAACCGGCTCGTCCCGCCGGTGATCAGCAGTGGCGGCGGATGGCCGCAGCTCAGCAGCTGGATCTTGGAGCCGTCCGAGCTGACCTCGGCCAGTACCGCGGTCACGAACTGCTCGGCGGTGAGCTGCCGGGACAGGCTCTGCTCGATCCGGTCCGCGATGACGGCCAGGTCGGCGGCGTCGTGAGCGCCCTCACGGAACGCGCCGAGCACGCACGCCGCCGTCTTCACCGCGATCAGCCCCTTGCCCTGGACGTCCCCGATGATGAGCCGGCAGCCCTCCATGGCGGGCACGACCTCGTACAGGTCACCACCGATCTGGGCATGCGAGGTGGCCGACATGTAGCGCACCGCCAGCCGGACCGAGTTCAGCTCGTCCGGGACGGGCCCGAGCACGACCTGCTGGGCGACTTCGGCGATGGCCCGCACCTCGGCCAGTTCCCGGGCCCGGCGGGCGCGCAGCGTGCTGGCCATCACGGCGGCCACCGTGACGCCCGCCACGGTCGCTGAGTCGATGGCGTACTTGTCCCAGGTGCCCAGCATCTGGTTCGCGGCCATCAGCGCGCAGAGGATGAACGCCGTCGTACCGGCCACCACGGTCTTGCGCACGCCACCGGACACGGCTGCGAACGCCGGGCCCAGGGCGAGCAGCGGCAGCAGGCCCGCCTGCGCGCCGAGCAACGATGTGGCGACGGCCACCGCGGCCATGATCACAAAGGGCAGCGCGTCCAGCGCGTACTTGCGCGCCAGCCGCAGCGGTATCTCTGGCCCAGCATCAACTCGCGGGGCATGACCCGGCGTTCGATCCCAGCCGGCCCTGCCTCGCCTGCCCCGAAATTTTCCCTGCGCCCCGAACAATCCTCTATTACCCCGAAAGCGAGAGATCCCCGTATCCGCCACCCGATCCCCCGATCAAGCGGACGAAAGCAACCAAGATGCTATCAGCAGTCACAACTCGTGGCTGGCAACTTCGCATCATCCTCGAAGAACACAACCTATAACACTTCGCAATCAGGCGATCACGAAGGGTACGCAGGGGGGCCGGGCGGCCGGCCCGGCCGGCCAGCTCCTGGCAGATCACGCCAGAGCGGCTCAAATCGCATCCTGACCGCCTCGGGCGGCGATGCCTGACTGAAGGCTGCTCCCAGCGCCATCCCCCCGCATTCACCCAGGCTCGGCCAGTCCGGGCCAGACGGTTCCCGGGGACCTGGGCACCGGACCAGCAGTGGCCCGCGCCGTAAGCCAGCGCCCGCCGGTCAGCTGCTCTGTGCGGCCTGCACGGCGTCCGTGATCGAGTTGTATTCCTCCGCGCTGAGCTCGATCGAGGCGGCGGCGACGTTGTCCGCCACGTGCTCGGGCGACCCGGAACCGGGGATCGGCAGCACCACCGGCGACCGGGCCAGCAGCCAGGCCAGGGCGATCTGCCGCTCGCTGACCCGGTGCCGCTCAGCCGCCGTGACCACCGGGACTATCTGCTCGGTGCCCTGGATCGGGGCCCACGGCAGGAAGGCCAGGTCTTCCTGGCTGCACAGATCGACTATCGGCTCGGACACCCGGTCGTTCACGTTGTACCGGTTCTGCACCGACACGATCGCGGTGACCTGCTCGGCCTGACGGAGCTGGTCTTCCCGCACGTTCGAGATGCCGATATGCCGGATTTTCCCCTCCGCCTTGAGGTCGGCCAGGGCACCGATCGAGTCGGCGATGGGCACCCGGGGGTCGGGGCGGTGGAACTGGTACAGCGGGATCTGCTCCAGCTTGAGCCGGCGCAGGCTGCCCTCGCACACTTCGCGGAGGTGCTCCGGCCGCCCGTCCGCGTCCCAGCGGCCCGGGCCCGGCCGGATCAGGCCGCCCTTGGTCGCGATGACCAGGTCGTCCGGGTAGGGGTAAAGGGTCTCCGCGATCAGGGTCTCGCTGACCTCCGGGCCGTAGGAGTCGGCCGTGTCGATGAAATTAATTTCCAGCTCAACAGCCTTCCGCAGAGCTGCCTTGGCCTGCTCCCGGTCGGCGGGCCCACCCCAGATGCCCGGCCCGGTGATGCGCATCGCGCCGTAGCCCATCCGGTTGACGGTCAGATCGCCGCCGATGTCGATGGTCCCGGCCGCCGCGGCCGTCGGTTGGCTGGTCATGGAAACCTCCTCGCACGGGATTCCAGCTTTTCAGCCCGGGCCCGGCCGCGCGCAGCGGGGTGGGATATCGCGGGGGACGAACAGGGCGTATCTGGCAACTACGCTGGGTAAATATACAATGCTCAGAGTAACCACCCTCGACCATGTCTGAGGTAGTGCCGGATGGCGGCAGCCGTGGTGCACCCGCTTGACCAGGCGGATCTCGCCTCACCGGGCCAGCTGTGCCGGATCCCGCTGGCCGTGTGCCGCGAGGAGGCGGCATGAAGCGAGGCCTGACGCTGCGCGCCCTGCTGGCCAGCCTGATCCTGGGTGCCGTGGTGGTGGGCGGGTTCGTGGTGCTCACCGTGGCCTACGTCAACCTGCACAACGAGGAGCAGCACGACAACCGGACCGACAACGTGCTGGTCACGTCGGACGCGCTCAAGGAGTCCGTGCTGAACCTGGAGACCGGGCTGCGCGGCTACCTGCTCAGCGGCAAGCCGCTGTTCCTCCAGCCGTACCAGGCCGCCAGCACCGGCTACCCCGTCCAGGCCCGCGAGCTGGCCGCGCTGACCGCGGGCGACCCGGCGCTGCACGCCCGCGCGCTGCGCCTCGGCGCCGAGGTCCGGAGCTACGTGCGTACCTGGACCGGCCCGGTCATCCGGCTGAGCCGGTCCAGCCTGGCCGCGGGCCGCCGGGCCGAGGCGGGCGGTGGCGGGAGGCGCCGGGTGGACGCCATCAGCCGCCAGTTCACCGTGCTCAACGATCAGGTGGTCGCGCTCACCGCGGCCCAGCGCAGCGCATCGGGCCAGACAGTAACGCTGACGTTCGTGCTCGGCCTGGCCGGGTTCCTGCTGTCGGTGATCCTGATCGCGATGTTCGCGGTCGCGCTGCACCGCAGCGTGGTGCTGCCGGTCCACCGGCTGGCTGCGGCCATGGGACGGCTGCGCCGCGGTGACCTGTCCGCCCGCGTCCCGGTGCGCGGCGCCGCCGAGATCGGCGAGCTGGCCGCGGGCTTCAACTCCATGGCCGGGGCGCTGGAGGCCGGGCGGGACGAGGTGGAGCAGCAGAACAACAAGCTGCAGGGGCAGCGGATCGAGCTGGAGCGCGTGCTTGTCTCGGTGCAGCAGCAGAAGGACCGGGCGCAGGGCCGGCAGCGGTTCAGCGCCCGGCTGGCCGGGCAGCGCGGCGTCGAGGCGTTGGCCCAGGTCAGCCTGCGGGAGATCGCGGACCAGGCGGCCGCCCAGGTGGGCGCGGTGTACGTGCTCAATGAGCAGACCGGCGCACTCACCTGCCGGGCGGCCCGGGGGGTGCGGGCCACCGACTTCCCGGCTGGGCTGGTGCCCGGCGAGGGACTGGCCGGGCGGGCGGTGGCCGAGCGGCGGCCGGTGGCGGGCAGCTCCCCGGAGACCTCACTGCGGCTGCCCCCGCTGACCGGGGGCCGGGCCGTCCGGCACGAGTTGCACCTGCCGCTGCAGCACCGCGACCAGGTGATCGGCGTGCTCAGCCTGGGCCGGTCGGCCGATGCCCCGTTCGGCGAGGCCGAGATCGCTGCCCTGACCGAGCTCACCGAGAGCGCGGCGCTGGCCTGCGCCGAGGCGCTGAGCCTGCGCCGGCTGGAAACCGTGGCCACCGAGCTGCAGTCGCTGATGGACGCTACCGACGAGGGCATCTACCGGCGGGACCTGAGCGGGCGGATCACGTTCATCAACCAGGCCGCACTGGACCAGACCGGGTACACCGCCGACGAGCTGCTCGGCCAGGACGCGCACCAGATGCTGCATCACAGCCACCCGGACGGCAGCCCGCTTCCGGCCGCGGACTGCCCGCTGTTGCGGGTGGTGCACGAACGGGCCGGCGCCCGGTTCCAGGGTGACGTGTTCTGGCGCCAGGATGGCAGCCCGTTCCCCGTCGACTGGTCCGCCTTCCCGCTGTTCGACGGGGACACGGTGACCGGTGTGGTGGTGAGCTTCCGGGACACCAGCGATGCCAGGCTGGCCGAGCACCAGCGGGCCGTTCAGTATCAGACGGCCCGGCTGCTGGCCGAGGCGGACAGCGTCGCAGACGTGGCGCCACAAGTGCTCGCCCTGCTCAGCGAGCAGCTCGGCTGGCAGATCTGCATCGCCTGGCGGGTCAGCGCGGACGGCCGCGAGCTGCACTGCACGGCGGCGCACGCGCAGCCCGGGCACGGCGACCAGCTGGCCCTGCTCAGCCACGAGACGGTGACCATGGGGCAGGGCACCGCCGGCCAGGCCTGGCTCAGCCGCGAGCCGGCCGCCACCCCGGCCGGCCAGCCGGCCGAGGTGGCCATCCCGATTGTCCGGGAAGGCCGGCTGGCCGCTGTGATCCAGCTGGTCGGCAACCAGAACCCGCGGATGGAGGGCCTGGCCGAGACGATCCAGACCATCGCGGCCCAGCTGGCCCAGTTCGCCGACCGCAAGGAGTCCGACGCCGCGGCGGCGCGGATCAAGGACCAGTTCGTGGCCACGGTGTCGCACGAACTGCGCACCCCGCTGGCCGCCATGGATGGCTGGCTGCACATCCTGCTCGACGGGGATCCCGGCCCGCTGAACGCGGATCAGCGCAAGTTCCTGACCACGATCAAGCGGAACAGCGACCGGCTGATGCGGCTGGTGGGGGATCTGCTGCTGATCGGCCAGATGGACGCGGGACGGCTCAGCCTGGAACTTGGCCAGGTGGATCTGGCTGAGCTGGTCGCCGAGACCGCCGCCCTGTTCGCGGGCCCGGCCGCGGAGAAGAACATCGAGCTGACCGCGGTGACCGGGCCCGGCGCGCTGGTCAGCGGTGACCGGCTCCGGCTCGGCCAGCTGCTGTCCAACCTGGTGTCCAACGCGGTCAAGTTCACCCCGGAGGGCGGCCAGGTCCGGGTGAGTGTGGTCGAGCACGGGGGGAGCGGCCAGGTGCAGGTCAGCGACAGCGGCGTCGGGATCCCGCCCGGCGAGCGGGCCCGCCTGTTCGAGCGCTTCTACCGGGCCTCGACGGCGAGCGGCACGGCCGGCTCGGGACTCGGCCTGGCCATCAGCCGGGCCCTCGCCCAGGCGCACGGCGGGACGCTGCGGCTGGCCGACTCGGCCGGGCCGGGCACCACGTTCATCCTGGACATCCCGCTTCTGGTTGGCACCAAGGCCCGGCTGTGACCGGCCCGCCGCCCACCATCCTGGTCGCCGACGACGAGCAGGACATCCGCGAGCTCGTCGCCTACCGGCTCCGCCGGGCGGGCTACACGGTGGTCCAGGCCCGGGACGGCGAAGAGGCGTTCCAGCTGGTCACCGGCCAGGTGCCGGATATGGCCGTGCTCGACGTGATGATGCCCCGGCTGAGCGGCTTCGAGCTCACCCAGCGCTTCCGCGCCACCCAGGCCACGCAGCGCATGCCGGTGCTGCTGATGAGCGCCAGCGTCCAGGAGGCCGACATCTCCCGCGGCCTGGAGGCCGGTGCGGACGGCTACCTGACCAAGCCGTTCAGCCCGGATGAGCTACTGGCCCGGGTGGAGGACCTGCTGACCCGGCGGCTGGCTTAGCGGGCGGCGCCCGGCGCTTCCCGGCCCGGCGCTCCGGCCTGGCCCGTGCGGCTGGCCCGGTACCACCTGGCGCGCTCCGGCCTGGCGCTCAGCCCTGGGCCAGTTCCTCCAGCCGGCTGTGCAGCTTCGCCACGTAGTCCTCGGACTCGGGTTTCATCAGAACGCTGCGCAGGATGCGGGCGCCGTCGGCGTCCCGGGTGACAGCCGGGTGACGGGCCTGGAACGACGCCGGGCTGGCCCGCAGTGTGCTGACGAAGACTGGATCCGGGCCGGTCATGCCGGCCTGCAGGATGCGTGCCGAGGCCTGGTCGATGCGGGACAGCGTGGCCGGCTCGGTGACCGGGAAATAGGTCACGATGTCCAGCTCGGGCGGCTGGTACAGGTCCAGCACGGCCGACTCGCGGAGCAGCGCCGCCCAGCCCAGCGCGGCCCGCCGCCCGGCCGCCAGCACCTGGCCGAGCCCGTCTGGGGTGGGCGGCAGCAGCCGGAACGTGAGCCATAGCGCGGCCGCCGCCGCGCCCGCCCGGGAGCACTCCAGGCTGATCTCGCCCAGGTGCAGCTCGTCGGAGGTGAAGTAGGTGTACGGGGAGTCGTGCAGGTAGAACCGTCCCACACCGGGATCGCGGAACAGCACCGCGCCGCAGCCGTAGGGCTGCAGCCCGTGCTTGTGCGGGTCGACCACGACCGAGTCACACCCGGCGATGGCCCGCCACGGCGCGGCGGGCAGCCCGGCTGGGCCGTCCGCGCCGGCCAGCAGGGCGAAGAAGCCACCGTAGGCCGCGTCCACGTGGATGCGCACCCCGTGCCGGCCCGCGAGCCGCAGCGCCGCGTCGATCGGGTCGATCGCGCCCAGCCCGGTGCTGCCCGCGGTGAGCACCACGGTGCCGACCCGGCCGGTACGCAGCACGTCTTCCAGCGCGCCCAGGTCGATGCGGCCGCGGCTGTCGGTGCCCACCGGATACCCGTCGATGCCCAGCACGTGGCACATCCGGCTGTGGGTGTAGTGCGCGTCCGCGCTGAACGCGACGCCCCGTCCCGGGTGCAGTTCGCGGGCCACGAACAGGGCCTCCAGGTTGGCGATGGTCCCGCTGGTGGTCAGGTGGCCCAGATGGCGGTCCAGGCCGAACATGGTGGCCAGCTGCGCTGTCACCTCGCGTTCCATCCGCGCGGTGGCCGGGCCGCCGTCCAGCGCGTGGTTGTTCGGGTTAATCAGCATCGCGGTCAGATAGCCGGCCACCGCGGCCGGGTGCGGCGGCTTCAGCATCTGGCCCGCGTACCGGGGGTGAAAGAACGGGTAGTTGTCCGTCAGCCGCCCGGTCAGCTCGCCGAACGCCGCCGCGAACTGCTCGTCGCTGACCCGCAGCGAAGGATGCTGCTGGTACGGGCCGAACCGCTGCGACCAGTCATCGATGGCGCGGGCCGCCTCGCCGAGCCAGTACCTCAGGTCCACGAAGCCCTCCGGCGCAGATGATCGAGCACGCGGCGGCCGTCCGGGCCGCCGAACCACCGTGCGTGCCCGAGCAGGTAGCCGTGGTAGGCCAGGTCGGCGTGGCCCGGAGCGTTCACCACGTGGTGAAAATACTCGATCTCGGCCAGCGCGTACTCCACGTGCACCACCGGGAAGACCCCGGCCAGTGCGGCGGCTTCGCCGGGGCTGAGCGGCCGGACCGCCTGATAGCCGTCGAGCAGCGCGTCCACGGCGGCCAGGTCCGCCGCGGCCTGGCCGGACTCGGCCAGGTCGAGCCAGCTGACCGTGCTCCGCTCCAGCGCGGTGGCCAGATCGTGCACGGCCAGCGTCCGGTTGGCCAGCCCGAAGTCGAAGACCCCAGCCACGTCCGCGCGAGCGCCGGCTGAGGTCCAGGTCAGGTTGGACGGATGCCAGTCACCGTGGCCCCACTGCCGGGGCAGCCCGGCCAGCAGCGGGCCGGCCTGCCTGATCGCGGGCAGCACATGCCGGGCCAGGTCGGCGCGCCAGGACCGGGCGGTCAGGTAGCCGGCCAGGCCGGGCCGCTCGCTGAGCAGTCGGCTGAGCCGGTGCAGCGGATCGGGGGCCAGCACAATGTCACACCCGCTGAGCAGTACCCCGGGCGGCCGGGCGGACCGCCGGAAGCTGGCCGCCGCGCGGTGCAGCCTGGCCAGCGCGGCGCCCGCCGCCCGGGCGTGCTCCAGGCTGGTGAACGGTGTCCAGGACATCGCGTCCCGGTACACGTCGCGGCCGCCGGCCAGTTCGTGTACCTCGTAGCAGAAGTCGCCGCGGCCGACCGTGGTCGCCCCGTCCCGGGTGCGCAGCACCGCCGGGACCGGGATGCCGCGGTCCCGGAGATGGCCGATGAACGCGTGCTCAGCGGCCAGCTGCCCCGCGCTACGAACCCGCACGTGGTGGCGCTTGATGAACACCGCACTGCCCGGCCAGCGGGCCACCCCCGCGGCTGACCACGGCCGCGGGCTGTGCCAGGTGATATCCGCGGTGCTGCCGCCGGAGTAGCTGGCCAGCACGGCACGCACTTCGCCGCTGGTCAGCGGGGGCCAGTCCGGTGGCACCAGATCCTTACCCAGGCCGTGCACCAGCCCCGGCCGGGCGGCACCCCCCGCGCTCCCGGTCGGCGGCGTTCCCGTCATGCCCCGGCGGGGCCGCGCCGGGGCAGCAGCCGCCCGATGCCACCGGTCAGCAGCGTGGCCAGCGCCGCGGCCAGGAAGGACAGGATCGACGCGGACATCCAGCTTTCCGCGGTGAAGCCGGCATGCCGGCCGACCCACCCCCACATGGCCACCCACCAGCCGATGTACCCGGGGTTGATGAGCTGGTACACGACGAAGCCGATGGCCCACGGCAGCAGCATCAGCCAGCGCGCCCGCGCGTGGCCGGACAGGTCCCAGTGCCCCCGGGACAGCACGAAGAAGTCCACCACCAGCACGGCGAACATGGGCACGAATACCGAGCCCAGCAGGACCAGGAAGTTCTCGTAGTCGGCGATGTTCAGCAGCAGGGCGCCGGCGGTGCAGCTGGCCGCGATGACGCTGGCCAGCACCCGGCGGTCCCACAGCGGGCGCAGATTCTGTGTGGATACGGCCGTGGAGTACACGTTGGCGAAGGACTGGTCCAGCTCGCGCGCGGCCAGGATGGCGAAGCCGATCGCGCCAGCGGGCAGCGCGATGAACGCGCCGTAGATGTCGCCCGGGTTGCGTGCCACGGTCACCAGGGCCAGCAGCCCGATGACGTAGCAGAGCACCTGGGTGACGCTGTAGCCGATCAGGGTGCCCGCGAACGCCGCCCGCTCTGACCGGGAGTGCCGGGTGTAGTCGGCGGCCAGCGGCGCGAACGAGATGGCCGCGGCCACCACGGTGTCGGTGGCCGCCCAGTAGCCCGACCAGGTGCCGTGGCTGAACGCGGGCAGCGGGTGCCGGAGCAGCTGGATGAACAGGTAGGCCAGCACAACCACGACCGCGCTGGTCACGTAGCGGCGCAGCACCCGGATGGCGCCGAGCGGCCGGACCGCGAGCACCCCGGTGGCCGTCCCGGCGAGCAGCACGTATCCCCAGCGGGGCAGCGCAGGAGCCACGGTGTGCGCCGCGGTGGCGATCGTGACCAGCTCGAAGATGCCCCAGCCCAGGCACTGCAGGATGTTCAGCGCGGTCGGCAGGTAGGACAGCCCAGCGCCGAACAGGCCGCGCAGCAGCACCATGGCGGGCGCGCCGGTCCGGGTGCCAGGCAGGCCGGACAGCGCCACCGCCGTGGTGCCGAGCAGCGTGCCGACCACGATCGCGCACAGCCCGGCCGCGAGCGACAGCTCTGGCGTGCCGCCGCCGCCCGGCTGCAGCACGAAGATCGCGCCAGTGAAGCCGAGCAGGCTGACCCCGAGATTGCCCCACAGGCCGAGCTGGTCGACCAGGCTGAGCGCCTGGGGAACGGGTTCGGCCAGGGTATGGCCTACTTCAGAACGCTTGTTCCCGGGCACTGTGGTGAAGCCGCCCGGAGCCGACGTGCTTGTGGTAGCCGTTGCCACGGCACCTCCCTACGCCGGCATTACCCGGTCAGGTTCAGACGGTCGGTGGCGCGCGGCCGGTGGCCAGCCACCCTCTCAGCCCGGTCAGCCCGAGCTCCCGTGTGGTCTGGCCCGATGTTACCCGCTCTCCGCCTGGCACCAGGCCCCGCGCCCAGGCGGCCGGCCCGAGCCAGCTAGCTACCTGTGCCGCTTCAGCTCAGTCCAGGCCGTCGCCGTGCTCGAGGATCTCGGCCGCGCCGCGGACCACGCAGCGCAGCGGGTCGTCCACCACCACGACCGGGATGTCGGTGGCCGCCTCGATCCGGTTGGCCAGCCCGGGCAGCAGCGCCCCGCCGCCAGCCAGCCTGATCTTGCCGCGCACCACGTCCTCGGCCAGGTTCGGCGGTATGTCGGAGAGCATCTCCTGCACGCAGTCCACGATCGCCGTGATGATGTGCTCCAGCGCCCGGGCGACCAGGCGGCCGGGCACCTGCTCGACCCGGGGAGTGCGCCGTGCGGCATCGACCCCGACGGCTTCCATCCACCCGGTGCCATCCTCGGCGACACCGAGCGTGGTCTTCAGGCTCCGCGCCGCGTTGCGGCCCAGCAGCAGGCCAAGCTCGGATTTGACCGCGGCCACGATGGCGTCGTCCATCGCGTTGCCGCCCATCCGCAGCGACTCGGCCCGGACGATCTGGCCACCGGCCACCACCGCCGCCTCGGTCGTGCCGCCGCCCACGTCCACGATGAACACGCCGGCTCCTTCGGCGAGGTCGAAGCCAGCCCCGGCTGCCGCCGCCACCGGCTCGTCGACGAGCTGCACCGTGCACCGCGGCCGGACCCCGCCCAGCGCGGCCACCAGCGAGCGCCGTTCCACCCAGGTGGCGCCGCCCGGCACGCAGATCACAGCCGAGGTGCGCAGCAGCCCACGGCGTACCTTGGCCCGGCGCAGGAAGCCCTGCAGCATGGCCGAGGCCGCCTGCAGGTCGGCTACCACGCCGCTGCGGAGCGGGTGGACTACTTCGACGTTCTGCGGCTCCTTGCCGGCCAGTGCGTCCGCGGCCAGGCCGACCGCGGCCACGTGCCCGTTGGCCCGGTCTATCGCGATGGCCGACGGCTCGTCGATGATCAGCCCGCGGCCGGCCACGCTGACCAGCGTGTTGACCGTGCCCAGGTCGATTGCTACCGCAGATCGCAACCGCATGGCGTCGCCCCTGCCCCGAAAAGCCTTAGAAAATCGTCAGTTTCCCCCAGTATTGTGGCCTCTGGCCAGGAGCGGGGTGAGGTGGGAGGGGACTTGCCGGTTCAGGCGTGCCGGAAACCCCAGTTCAGGATCCTGGTGGTATCGCTGAAACTGGCCGTGTCGTCGGTGGCCGAACTGTGCAGCACGACCCCGATCAGCAGCACAGCGCCGTGCTGTGCGGCGAAAAGCAGGCAGTACCCGGCGGCCAGCGTGTTGCCGGTCTTGATCCCGATGACGCCCGGGTAGCTCTTCAGCAACATGTTGGTGTTGTGCCACAGATAAGCGTGGTGCCGGATGTTCCCGGCCAGCTGGTAGCTGCGCTGGTCCACGATCGAGCGGAACGCCGGGTACTTCATCGCTGCCAGCCCGAGGGTGACGAGGTCCGCGGGTGTGGAGTACGTGGCGTACTCGGTGGGCCAGGGCAGCCCGTCGAAGTTGGCGAAGTGGGTGTGCGCCAGGCCCAGCGTGGCTGCCTCGGCGTTCATCCTGGCGATGAAGGCGGTCAGCCCGGGCCCGTACGCCTTGGCCAGCGCGTAGGCGGCATCGCACCCGGAGGGCAGCAGCAGCGCTTCGAGCAGTTCCCGCGCGGTCAGCCAGTCGCCCGGGTACAGCCCGGCGCTGCTGGCGTCGTACTTCCTGACGTATCCCACCACCGCATAGGGCACCTTGATCCGCCGGGTCAGGTCGCCGACCTGCAGCACCACCAGGGCGGTCATCACCTTGGTGATGCTGCCCATCGGGCGTTCGGTGGTCAGGCGGCGGCTCCACAGCATGCTTCCGGTGCTCGCGTCTTCCAGTGCGGCCCCCTTGGCCAGCACGCCGCCCGGGTAGTGCGCCGCCGCGTCGGCGGGCGCCGCCACTGTGAGCGAAGCCAGGGCCAGTCCCAGGGTCACGGCGAAGGCGCTCAGGCGGGCAGGCAGGCGCATGACACTCCCGTCGCTCAGACGACACCACCCGCAGCGTGACAGCAACTCACCGCGACATCAAGAGGAATGCTGGTCACAGCTGCGCTAACCGGCCGCCGGCCCGGGCAGATGTGCGCCGAAACCACCGCCATCACGGCAAAGTCCGGCCGTCGTCCCCGGCCGCGCCCCGGGCCTCAGCGCCGGGCGGCGTGCCGGGTGCGGTAGGCGGCGACGTTGGTCCGGTTCGCGCAGGACGTGCCGCAGAACCGCCGGGACCGGTTCTTGGACAGGTCGACGTGGACGTTGCTGCAGTCGGCCGCGGCGCACCAGCGCAGCCGGTCCAGCTGCTTGGTCCGGATCACGTCGGTGAACGCCATCGCCGCCTCGACCGCCATCCGGTCGGCCAGCGGGGCGTCCGGCGAGGTGGCGTGCAGGTGGTAGTCCCAGTCGTCGTGCTTGACCAGCTGGGGCAGCGCGTTGGCCTCCCGGAGCAGCGCGTTGACCAGCTCGGCCGCGTCGTCCTCGCCGAGTTCCCAGAGCCGGCCCAGCTGGGGCCGGAGCCGCCGGACCGCGTCGAGTTCGGCCTGGTCATGGGTGCGTGAGCCGGTCCACCGCCAGGTGGTGACGAACTCGTCCAGGGTGGCCAGGCCGGTGAGCTGCTCGCCGCCCCGGCCGGTGTTGACCAGTGCCGCGGCAGCGGTCAGCGCCACCTCGGTGTCATGGGCAAAAAGCACCTTGACTCCTTTCGGGCCACGCCGATACCGTCACTAGTGTAAGTAGCTTTTACCACTTACAGATTCCTTATGGAGCAACCCCCGTGACCATCATCGGCCGCCCTCGCCGCGGAACCAGCCCAGCCGCGCTGGCCCGCTCCGGATCCCAGGCCGCACCCAGCCGGGCCGGTGCCGGGCTAGCCCTGGCCCTGCTGTCCGCGGCGACGTTCGGCACGTCGGGCACGTTCGGCTCGGCGCTCATCCAGGCCGGCTGGAGCCCGGCCGCCGCGGTGACCGCCCGGATCAGCCTGTCGGCACTGATCCTGACCGTCCCCGCAATCGTGCAGCTGCGCGGCCGGTGGGCGCTGCTGCGCCGGGACGCGGCCCGGGTGGCCGCGTTCGGCCTGATCGCGGTGGCCGGCTGCCAGCTGTTCTACTTCAACGCGATCCAGCGCCTGCCGGTCGGCGTCGCGCTGCTGCTCGAGTACCTGGGCGTGCTGCTGGTGGTCGGCTGGCTGTGGTTGCGGCACGGCCAGCGGCCCCGCCGGCGCACTATGGCCGGTACGGCTGCGGCGCTGGCCGGGCTGGCGCTGGTGCTCGGCCTGACCGGGACGGCCCGGATCGACCTGCTCGGTGTGATGTGGGGCCTGCTGGCCGCGGTCGGCCTGGCCATTTATTTCCTGCTCTCGGCCGGCACCGGCCAGGCCGCCTCCGCCGGCCAGGCCGCCTCCGCCGGCCAGGCCGCCCCGGCCGGACGGCCGGCCGAGCCGCTGCCGCCGATCGCGATGACCTGGGCCGCGATGTGCACCGGCGGCGCCGCCCTGGGCCTGCTCGGCTGGGCCGGCCTGGTGCCGCTCACCGTCCGCACCGGCCAGGTGACCGTGCTCGGGCACCAGGTCAGCTGGGTGCTGCCGGTGGCCGGGCTGGCCCTGCTGTCCTCGGTGGTGCCGTACGTGGCGGGCATCGGCGCTGCCCGCCGCCTGGGCGCCAAGCTGGCCTCGTTCGTCGGGATGGCCGAGGTGCTGTTCGCCATCCTGTTTGCCTGGCTGCTGCTCGGCCAGCTGCCGGCCGACACGCAGTTCCTCGGCGGGGCGTTCATTCTCGTCGGCGTGGCGCTGGTCCGGCTCGACGAGCTGGCCGAACGCGCCGGGGCCGGGACGCGGCGAGGCGGGGCCGGGATGCAGCACGCCGAGCTGGCCCGGGCCGGTGAGCTGGCCCGGGCCGGTGAGCTGGCCCGGGCCGGTGAGCTGGCCCGGGCCGGTGAGCGCCCGTGGGCTACCGATCAGTCCAGGCTGTCGCGGTCCGCCCAGTCCAGCAGCGTGCCGAGCGAGTAGGCCACATCGTCGATGCCCGCGTGCAGGTCGCCCAGTTCGGCGAACCGCGCGGGCACGGTGGCGATGGTGCACTCCCGCGGCTCCACGGAGTCCACTTCATCCCACCGGAGCGGGGTGGACACAGTGCCCTCCGGCACCCCGCGTACTGAGTACGCGCTGGCGATGGTGTGATCGCGGGCGTTCTGGTTGTAGTCCACGAACAGCCTGGCCGGGTCCCGGTCCTTGCGCCACCACACCGTGGTCACGTCCCCGGGCGCCCGGCGCTCGACTTCCCGGGCGAACGCGTACGCGGCCCGGCGCACTTCGGCGAACCCCCACCGCGGCTCGATCCGCACGTAGACATGCAGCCCGTGGCCGCCGGACGTCTTCGGCCAGCCGGTCATGCCCAGCTCGTCCAGCACCTCGTGCACCACGTGCGCGACCCGGCGGACCACGGAGAACGGGCAGTCCGGCATGGGGTCCAGGTCGATCCGCCACTCGTCCGGCCGCTCGGTGTCGGCCCGCCGTGAGTTCCACGGGTGGAACTCCACGGTGGACATCTGCACCGCCCACAGCACGCTGGCCACCTCGGTCACGCACAGCTCGTCGGCGTGCCGGCCGTAGCGCGGGAAGCTCACCCGCACCGTCTCCAGCCAGTCCGGCGCGCCCGCGGGAACCCGCTTCTGGTGTACCTTCTCGCCGCTGACCCCGGCCGGGAACCGGTGCAGCATGCACGGCCGCTCGCGCAGCGCGCGGACGATGCCGTCGCCCACCGACAGGTAGTAGCGGGCCAGGTCGAGCTTGGTCTCGCCCCGGGCCGGGAAGTACACCCGGCCCGGGTTGGTGATCCGCACCGTCCGCCCGCCGGCCTCCAGCTCAGCCACGTCCCCCGTCATAGGGAGACCATAAACTCCACGGGCCGGCCCCGGACCAGCCCCACAGCCTTTCCTGCCCAACGCCCGCCCGGCGCTGGTGTGCCCCCCGTCCCGGCCGCCAGCCAGCAGCGCTGTCCCCTCCGGGGACCCGGCCCGGGCCACGAAGGGCTGGCCCGGCGAGCGCGGTCACGGCACCATCCTGCCCAGCCCGTCGCTTAGCCGTATGTACTACGCTGAGTATTACTCTGTGTACTTATAGTGCACTAGACTGTGGTTGACGGCTCGTGTGGGGCGGCTGCGAGAGATGGGGGTCTCGATGAGTCAGGCACCCGCCGCGCAGGACGGCGGCACCAGCAGGCTGACCCACGTCTTCCTGCTCGACGATCACGAGGTGGTGCGGCGCGGCCTGCGGAACCTGCTGGAGGCAGAACCTGACCTCGAGGTGGTCGGTGAAGCCGCCACCGCGCAGTCCGCGCTGAACCGGATGCGGGTGCTGCGGCCGGATGTCGCCCTGCTGGACATCCGGCTGCCGGATGGGGACGGCGTGACGGTATGCCGGGAGATCCGGTCCGCCCTGCCCGGCATCGCGTGCCTGATGCTCACCGGGTACGGCGACGATCAGGCGCTGCTGGGCGCCATCATGGCGGGGGCGGCAGGCTACGTGATGAAGCAGGACTCCGCCGCCGAGCTGATCGGCGCGGTCCGGGCGGTGGCGGCCGGCCGGACCACGCTGGACGCCGAAGCCGCCCGGCGGCTGATGCGGCGGCTGCGCGAAGGATCAGCTGGCGAGCAATCCGTGTCGGCCCTGTCCGCACAGGAGAAGCGGGTGTTCGACCTGATCGGGGACGGCCTGACCAACCGGCAGATCGCTGAGCGGATGTTCCTGTCGGAGAAGACGGCCAAGAACTACGTGTCCACTGTGCTCGGCAAGCTGGGCATGCACCGGCGGTCCCAGGCCGCCGCGCTGGCCGCCCGGCTCGCCTCGCCCGGCGGCTGACCCCGGCGGCTGACCCTGGCCGCCGGCCCCGGCCCCGTTAGCCCTGGCTGGCGGGCAGGCCGCGGCCCCGTCGCGGCCTGCCCGGGTCACCGGGGGGGCTCAGTCGGCTGGCATGGCGGCCGGCCGGGACCGGGGCAGCCGGGGCCGTGGCCCGCGGTCCACCCCGGCGGGCCGGGACGGCCACCAGGCCCGTTCCCCCAGGGTGAGCAGGGCGGCTGGCACCAGCACGGTGCGGACCAGCAGGGTGTCGAGCAGCACCCCCACGGCCACCGCGATGCCGACCTCGGCCACCGGCACGGACGGCAGCTGGGTGAGCGCGGCGAACGTGCCGGCCATCACAAATCCCGCGGCGGTGATCACCCCGCCGGTCACGGCCAGCCCGCGCAGCGTGCCCTGCCTCGTGCCGAGCTGCCTGGCTTCCTCCCGGATCCGGGCGCTGAGGAAGATGTTGTAGTCCACTCCGAGCGCGACCAGGAAGATGAAGATGTACAGCGGCAGCTGAGCCTCGACGCCCGCGTAGCCGAACCCGTACCGCCAGATCAGGTCGGCCAGCCCGAACGCGGCGGCGAAGCTGAGCGCGGTCGTGGCGACCAGCACCAGCGGCGCCACGATGGCCTGGAGCAGCACCGCGATGATCACGAAGATGACCGCGAACACCAGCGGGAACAGCACCCAGGTGTCGTGGTGGGCGGCCTGGGTGATGTCGTGCTGGATGGCCGGCCCACCGCCCACCAGCGAGCCGGGCGCGGCGCGGTCCAGGCGGTGGCGCAGGTTCTGGATCGCGGCCGATCCGCTCGCCCCGTAGGGCGGCACGGACAGCGTGACCGAGTAGCTGGCATAACCGCCAACCGGCCCGCTGGGCGCGACGGTGGCGACACCGCCGGTGGCCCGGGCCGCCGCGGCAGCCGCGCCCGCGTCGGCCGGCCGGGCCAGCACGGTCAGCGGGTCGTTGACGCCCGCCCCGTAGTGCTCGGCCAGCAGGTTCGCGCCGGTCACACTGCCGGGGTGACCCTTCACGGTGTCCAGCGGGTTGTTGGTGATGCGCGCCGCGGCCAGGCTGAGGCACACCGCGCCAAGCAGCACCGCGGCCACCAGGGTGGTCCAGCCGGGATGCCGGGCCACCCGCTGGCCGACACCCGACCACAGCCGGGACTCCTCGTGCCCGGCCTGGCCGGCCCGGGGAATCCGGGGCCAGAACGCCGCCCGGCCGAACACCAGCAGCAGCGCGGGCAGGAACGTGACCTGGGCCAGCAGCGCGGTCGCGATGCCGACCGCGCCGACCGGGCCGAGGCCGTGCAGTGAGGCCGATTCCGCGGCCAGCAGGCAGATCATCGCGCAGATCACGGTGGCGGCCGAGGCGGCCAGGGTCGGGACGGTACGGCGCAGCGCAGCCGCCATCGCGTCCTCGGTGGCCGCGTGCTGCCGCAGCTCTTCCCGGTAGCGGTGGGTGAGCAGCAGCGCGTAGTCGCTGGCCGCGCCCAGCACCAGCACGGTCAAGATGGCGGCGGACAGCGAGCTCACCGTGAGCCCAGCGCTGGCCAGCCCGTGGGTGGCCGCCTTGGCCACCACGATGGCCCCGATCGCGCCGAACAGCGGGAGCAGCCAGAGCAGCGGGCTGCGGTAGACGAGCAGCAGGATGATCACCACGATGATCAGCGCGGCGAGCAGCAGCTTGGTCTGGGTCTTGCTGCTGATACCGCTGTCCGCGTTCAGCGCAGCCGATCCGGTCACGGTGGCGCGCAGGCCCGGGCTGGCGCGGCTGGCCGTCCCGCTGACGGCCTGCCGGATGGCTTTCACCGCGTCGGTGTCAACGGTCGTCACGCTGTTCGACGGGGCGGTGACACCGGCCGCGAACGCGTCGGCCTGGCCGTCGGCTGAGCGGCGCGGCCGCCCGGGCGCGGCCAGCCCGCGGACGTGGCCGGCCAGCTGGGTCACGGCGGCCCGGGCCGAGCCGACCGCGGCCAGGTCGGCGGTGGTCAGGCCGGCCCGGCGGGTGAACAGCACCACCACGGTGTCGGTCTCGGGCTGGCCGGGGCCGTGCTGGGCGGCCTGCTGGAGCTCGGCCACCCGGGTGGACGGTGCCGAGGCGGGCAGGTAGGCGGAGGCGGTGTCATTGGTCACCTTGGACAGGCCGCTGGCCAGCGGTTCGAGTAGCACGATGGCAATGACCCAGGCGATCATCACCGGCCAGCGCAGCCGGCGCAGCCAGCTGGCCAGCCGGTCGCCGGAGGCCGGCCGTTCCGGCCGGTGGGCAGCAATGGACATGGGGACTCCTCAGGGACTGGTTCGCTGCCCTTCACGCTCCCGGGAACCGGCGGCCGGCCGAATCGGCCCGCCGGTCTGATTCCGCGCGGCCCCGGTATGAGCCCGGTATGAGCCGCCGGGCCGGATCTCATACCGGAGTTAGGCCCGCGGGCCGACGCTGGCCTACCGGGTGCGCTCGTAGCGTCGGGCCATGCCCCCGCCCAGAGGCTGGCGGGCAGTTGAGAGGAGCGGCGTTATGAATGATCTCGTGCTCGCCGTGATCATCGCGGCCATCGTCGTGGCCGTGATCATCAGCCAGGTCAAGGGCAGCACGCTGTCGTGGAAGCGGCTGGTGATCCTGCCCGCGGTCCTGGCCGCGTTCGGGGTGGCCAACCTGGCCGGGATGGCCGTCCGCCCCATCGATGTCGCGTGCATCGCGGTCAGCGCCGCGGTCGCCGCCGTAATCGGGCTGGGCCAGGGCGTGACCATGCACCTGGAGTCGCGGGGCGGGGCACTGTGGGGCCGGCTGCCGGTGCGCGGCCTGTGGTGGTGGGCGGCGCTCATCGTCTCCCGGGTGGCGGTCATGGCGGTGGCGGTGTCGCTGCACGCCAAGGCGGCCGCGTCGGCCGACTCGGTGTTCCTGGTCCTCGGCATCAACCGGCTGGCCCAGGCGGCCATGATCGGACTGCGGGCCAGCCGGGCCGGGCTGCCGCTGAGTGCCCCGAGCTGGACGGCGTTCACGGACGCGCGATGATCGGTGCCGCACCGCGTGCCCGGGGTTCCTCCCGGGCACCGGCGCGCGACAATGGGCTCATGCTGCGGGCCGCGAACTGGACGGTGCGGGCGGCGCTGCTCGTTGTGGTCGGCTGCCTGACGTTCACGTCGCCCTGGCCAGGCCGGCTGGCTTTCGCCACGCAGGTCGTGGCGTTCACGGTCGGGACCGTGGTGATGGCGTGCTGGGCGCTGGGCGACCTCCGCCCAGCGTTCCGCCCCCGGTACGTGGTAGTGCAGCCCTACGCCCTGAGCGTGGTGGCGTTCACCAGTGCGGTGGCCTCGGCCAAGGGTGGGTCGCTCATCTACCTCGGCCTGGCCGCGGCGCTGGTCGCCGGCAGCGAGACCAGCCTGGTCGCGGCCTGGACCGTGGCGCTGCTGGGCATGCTCGGCGCCGTGGCCGCCGGGCTGGTCGCCGGCGCAGGCATCTGGCCAGTCGTCGGCAACTGCGGCGGCCTGCTCATCTTCCTCCTGCTCGGCCTCAACCGGCGGTCCAGCCGGGTCCAGGCCGAGCAGTCGGCCGCGCTGCTGGCCAACGCGGATCAGCTCAGGGACGAGCATGCCAGGCTGGCCACGCTGCAGGAGCGGACCCGGATCGCCCGGGAGATTCACGACGTGCTGGCCCACTCGCTCGGCGCGCTGGGCGTGCAGATCCAGGTGGCCCGGGCCGTGCTGACCGACCAGGATGACGTGCCGCGGGCGGTGGAACTGCTGGATCAGGCGCACCGGATGGCCACCGACGGGCTCACCGAGACCCGCCGGGCGGTGCACGCGCTGCGCGGCGAAACCCTGCCGCTGCCCGCCGGGCTGGCCGAGCTCAGCGCCGACCATCAGCGGCGGCACGGGGCCCCGGTGAGCTTCGCGGTCAGCGGCGTGCCCCGGCCGCTGTCCCCGGACGCCGGGCTGGCCATCACCCGGACCGCACAGGAGGCGCTGGTCAACACGGCCAAGCATGCGCCGCACCAGCCGGTCGAGATCCGCCTCGACTACGCGGACGCGGACACCAGCCTCCGGGTGATCAACCAGCTTGGCCCGGCCAGCCACGGCCAGCAGGAAGCAGGGCTGGCCACGGTGAACGGCCGGTACGGGCTGGCTGGGATGCGGGAGCGCCTGCTCCTGCTGCACGGCACGCTGAGCGCCGGGCGGGACGGCGGCAGCTGGGTCGTGGAAGCGCGGGTCCCGCAGTGACCGGGCCGCTGCGCATCATCGTGGCCGACGATCAGGCCAGCGTGCGTGAGGGCCTGGTCGTGCTGCTCGGCCTGCTGCCGGACATCGAGGTGGTCGGGGCCGCGGCCAACGGCGCGGAAGCGCTGGACCTGGTGGCCAGCCAGCACCCCGACGCGATTCTGCTCGACCTGCACATGCCAGTGCTGGACGGCATCGAGACCACCCGGCGGCTGAGCCAGCTGTACCCCGACGTGGCGATCGTGGTGCTGACCACGTACGCGGACGACTCCTCGGTGCTGGCCGCGCTGCAGGCCGGCGCGCGCAGCTACATCACCAAGGACGCGGACCGGGCGCACATCGCCCAGGCCCTGCGCAGCGCGGCCACGGGCCTGTCCGTCCTCGATCCGGCCGTGCAGTCCGTGCTGCTCGCCGCGGCGGCCGGCTCGCCGGGCGGGCCGGCCGGCCGGAAGCCGCCCGCGGACCTCCCCGACGGGCTGACCCAGCGCGAGGCGGAGATCCTGGGCATGATCGCCCGGGGGATGACCAACCCGGACATCGCGGCCGAGCTGTTCCTCAGCGCGCACACCATCAAGAGCCACATCAACCGGATCTTCGCCAAGACGGGTTCGGCCGACCGCGCTGCTGCCGTCCGGTACGCCCACGAGCACGACCTCGGCTAGGGGCCAGCTGAGGGTCGGCTGGGGCCGGCCGGGGGCCGGCTACCCGGCGGCTGTGCCCAGGCTCACGACCAGGTTGATGGCCGTGGCCAGGATGATCGAGCCGAACAGGTAGGACAGCCGGGCGTGCTGCAGGGCGGTGGAGCGGACGGCCGAGTTCCGCAGGCTGGTGTCCGACACCTGGAACGTCATCCCGATGGTGAGGGCCAGGTAGGCGAAGTCGCGGTAGCCGGGCGGCTGGTCCTGGTTGAAGTCGATCCGGCCGGCCGGCTCGGCGTAGTACAGGCGGGCGTAGCGCAGCGTGAAGATCGTGGGCACGCTGAACCAGGACAGCCCACGCTGATCAGCGCCAGCAGGGCCAGCATGCCCCGGGTCAGCCCGGCCGCCTGGTGGGCATAGACGGGCAGCAGGCCCAGCGCGCCCAGGCTGGCTACCGAGGCGCCCAACACCACCAGTTCCCGACGGCCCGGTTGGGGTCCTCGCCCGTGGCGCGGGCTGCGTCCGCTCGGCGGCAGCGGCCAGATTTCCCGCCAGATCCAGCCGCAGAAGACGACCGCGGCGGCGTCCCAGCCCACGCTCGGCGCGTAACGCCAGTTGCCCACGAAGACCGTAACGAGCGTCGCGGCCACCCCGGCGGCCGCCGAGACGGCGGTCCGTGCGGTCATCGTGGGCTGCCCCGGGGGAGTCGCCGCAGTCACGGATCAGGCTCCTGGTCAGGTCAGCCCGTAGCCGCGGTCCACCTCGAAGTCGTAGATGAGCCGGCCCTCCCCGGTCAAAGTGCGCAGGAAGGATGCCTCATCGAGTTCGCCGCCGAACCAGCTCAGCGGACCGCTGGGACGGTTCTGCATGACCCGGAACAGGGTCAGGTTCAGCGCCGCGGCGTCCGGGCCGTCCAGGATGGTGACCGTGGTTTCCAGCGTGAGCCAGGAGAAGCCAGGATCGAACACGAAGAGCGTGCAGCGCGGATCGCGCCGCAGCCGGCGGGTGCGGACCCGGTCCTGGGTGCCGCTGCCCCACAGCCTGCCATCGACCAGCGCCACCCCGACCCGGACCGCCTTGGGAATGCCGCTGCCGCCGATCGTGATCATTGCCGCCGAGTGGCGGGTCTCCAGGAACCCGGACTCCGCCGCGCTGAGGACCATGGCTGCGAGCATAAGCCGGTCTCACGACGGTGCCGCGGTAACGACACTCGGGGAAAGAAACGAGCTGGTGCGCCGCCAGCGGCTCGGACGCCCGGCTGAGTTTCAATCCGGGAGCGGGGGTAATTGGTCGTCACACGTGAGGAAAGTGACGACGACATGCACGGCTACCTTCCCGTCCGGTCTGTGCGGCGGCTGGCCCTGGGCCGGAGAGTCGCGCTGGGGGTGGCCGCGGTGGGGGTGTCCGCAGCGCTGGCCGCGTGCAGTTCGCCGGGCCTGGCCCCGGGCACTCGGTCGGTAGTGTCGGCGCCCGTACGGGTCGCTCATACCGGGCTCGGCGGCGTTGGGTACCGGGTCGTGGGGAGCGGCCCCCCGCTGGTTTTGATCATGGGCCACGGCTGGACCATGGAGGACTGGGACCCGCGGCTGGTGCATGCCCTGGCCCGGCATAACCGTGTCGTGATGTTCGACAACTCTGGAATTGGCCGTACGCAGGAACTGCCCGGGACGTTCGGCATCGAAGCCATGGCCGACCAGACCAGCGCGCTGATTGACACGCTCAGGCTGGGCCAGCCGGATGTACTGGGCTGGTCGATGGGCGGCATGATCGCCCAGGCCCTGGCGGTCCTGCACCCGGCTCAGGTCCGCCGCCTGGTGCTGTGCGCCACCTACCCGGGCACCGGGCAGGCCGTTATGCCGCCGGTGACGGCGCTTCCGGCGGCCCGCGATTTTCCCGCTAATCAGGGCAGCGCCTTGGCCGCGTTCAAGGCCGCGATCGCCGAATACCCGGCTGCTCCCGCGGTGTCGCCCGGCACCAGCGGGATTCAGAGCCTCGCCATGGGCAACTGGCGTACCGGCAGCGACGCGGTCGGGCGCAAGACGGCCAGGATCTCGGCGCCCACGCTTATCGCCGACGGCGCCGACGATCAGCTGGACCCCGTCACCAATGACCGCACCCTCGCCCGCATCATCCACGGCTCACGGCTGGTGCTCTACCCCGACGCCGGTCATGCGTTCCTGTTCCAGGACTGGCCGCGCTTCGCCGCTCTGGTTGAGTCGTTCCTGACCGGGCACTCGGCCCCGTAGGGCTGGATGTCCGGCCGGCGGCGGAGCCGGGCGGCCGCGAGCTGAGCACCGAAGCCGGGAGATGACCCGGGGCTGGTGCTGACGGCTGCGTTTGACCTGGGCACGAGATGGTGTGAGAGAGATGACATGAATGCGGGACCTCCTCAGCTCAGCGCACGCTAGGTGCGTCAGCTCATTTCAGGAGCGTGAGGAGGTCCCTGTAATGGCCATCGTAGGAGGGTTTGACATCCACCGTCGACAGG
>Ga0335078_10001500_pt1 | contig 35177 bp, 33 predicted proteins | sample Lox_Sample_32_FD_206711 | JGI IMG/M metagenome (GOLD analysis project Ga0335078, IMG submission 206711) | Soil microbial communities from Loxahatchee National Wildlife Refuge, Florida, United States - Lox_Sample_3.2 | ecosystem: Environmental > Terrestrial > Soil > Wetlands | place: USA...
GCCGCCCTCAACGCGTTCGACATAACTTTCGACGGCCGCCTCAGCGCGGGCCGGCAGTAACAACCAAGATCAAGTTACACCGTTAAGTTGACAGGCCCCCTGCGGCACACCGCGGCCAGCGCGGCCGGCCAGGGAACGGCGGTCATGCCCAGGTACTGACGCAGCAGCGGGCCCCGGCATTCGCGTGACGCCGTTTGGGTGGTGGGAAGGGGCCGCAGGTGGCAAAAGTCTCCGCCCGGGACCATCGCCGGGCTGGTACCCGGCTGCACGGTGTGCCCGGCGGGCTGGCGGGGAGGGTGCAGGGGGCTAGCGCACGCGGATGCGGGACAGGGCAGGTGCGGGCATCTGCCAGACTGGGGCCGTTATGGAACTTGTGATCATTCTTATCGTCATCGCCGTCCTGCTGGTCGCGGGGGCCGGGACCACCTTGCTGGTCCGCCCGCGCCGCCGCCGCCGGGCGCCCGCCCCACCTGCCCCGCCCCAGCCCGGGCCGATTGCGCCGCCGGCCGAGGACACGACCACGGTGCCGCCGCCCGCAGAGGTGCTCCCGCCGGTGACCGAGCCGGCCCCGGCCGAGGCGCCGCCCGCGCCGCTGCGCGGGCGGCTGGTGCGGCTGCGTGGCCGGCTGGCCGCCTCCCGCGGCGGCTTCGGGACCGTGCTGCTCAACCTGCTGTCCCGGGATGCCCTGGATGACCAGGCGTGGGATGACATCGAAGACACCCTGATCACCGCGGACATGGGGGTCGCGCCGTCCCGGCAGATTGTCGAGGAACTCCGCACGCAGGTGAAGGTGGCCGGTACCCGGAGCCCGGACGAGGTGCGCGCGATGCTGCGGGCCGAGCTGATCCGGCAGATCGGCCCGGACATGGACCGCACGCTGCACACCGCCCCGCACGGGGACCGTCCCGCGGTGCTGCTCGTGGTCGGCGTCAACGGGACCGGCAAGACCACCGTGTGCGGCAAGCTGGGCCGGGCGCTGCTCGGCGAGGGCGAGACCGTCCTGCTCGGCGCGGCCGACACCTTCCGCGCCGCCGCCGCCGACCAGCTCGAAACGTGGGGCAGGCGGATCGGGGCCGAGGTGGTCCGCTCCCACCGCGAGGGGGCCGACCCGGCCAGTGTGGCCTTCGAGGCCGTGCAGGAGGGCATCGACCGCCGGGTCGGCTGCGTCATCGTGGATACCGCCGGGCGGCTGCACACCAAGACCGGGCTCATGGATGAGCTGGGCAAGGTCAAGCGGGTCATCGAGAAGCGGGCCACGGTGGACGAGGTCCTGCTCGTTCTCGACGCCACCACCGGGCAGAACGGCCTGCGCCAGGCGCGGGTGTTCGCCGAGGTCGTGGACGTGACCGGCATCGTGCTGACCAAGCTGGATGGGACGGCCAAGGGCGGCATCGTCATCGCGGTCCAGCGGGAGCTGGGCGTCCCGGTCAAGCTGGTCGGCCTGGGCGAGGGACCGGATGACCTGGCCCCGTTCGAGCCGGAGGCGTTCGTCGACGCGGTCCTCGGCGACTGACCCGCGCCGGGCCGCCCCGCACTATGCCGGCATGTGCCGGTAAACCCAGCCTGATCGACGGGTATTTTCCCGGAATTTGCCTATCGCTATCTCCCTCAAACCAATTGGCGGCGTATCGAAGCGTGGCGGCACTGTATTTGTGAGACCCAGTTGTCGTCACTGGGTGTGTGTGACATGCTGCCCAGCGTGGCGATACTGATGGGCGATAATGGAGTCGGTGCCCCCGATTCGAGTTCCGCCGAGCTGCCCGATTTGCTGGGCCGCGAGGTGCCGGAGCCCGCGCCATCCGGCGCGACGGTGATAACAGAGACCTTTTCGCTTGTCAGTCAGGCCGGCGATAAGGCCGTGGCCTATTTCTACGGCCGCCTGTTCGCCGAGAACCCGCGGCTACGCGAGCTGTTCCCGGCCGCCATGGACGCTCAGCGTGACCGGCTCTTCGACGCGCTGACCAAGATCGTCTGCGGTCTGGCCCAGCCGGACGTGATGCAGCCCTACCTGGCCCAGCTGGGCCGCAGTCACCGCAAGTACGGCGTACAGGCTGAGCACTATCCCGCCGTGGGCAGCGCACTGCTGGCCACGCTGCGCCGGTTCAGCGGGCCGGCCTGGACACCGGCCGCCGAATCCGCCTGGGCAACCGCCTACGGGCAGGCGGCCCAGCTGATGACGGCCGCCGCCGCGCAGGAGGCGGAGCTGTCACCGCCCTGGTGGCCGGCTGAAGTAGTCGGCCATGAACTGCGTGCGCGTGACCTGGCGGTGCTCACGGTGCAGCCAGACGAGCCGTTCCACTACCAGGCTGGGCAGTACGTCAGCCTCCAGTCGGTCCGCTGGCACCGGGTGTGGCGGCCGTTCTCGGTGGCCAACGCGCCGCGCCCGGATGGACGGCTCAGCTTCCACGTGCGGGCCGTGCCGGGTGGCTGGGTGAGCTCGGCGCTGGTGCAGTACACCGCGGTGGGTGACCGGGTGAATCTCGGCCCGCCGCAGGGTGGCCTGACCCGGCCGGCTGGAGCCGGGGACATGTTCTGTGTGGCCGGGGGGACCGGGCTGGCGCCGATCAAAGCCCTGATCGAGCACGCGATCGCCGACAGCGCGCCCGACCGGCGGCCCCGCATCCGGCTGCTGCTGGGCGCCCGCCGGGAAGCTGATTTCTACGATCTGCCGGACCTGTGGAACCTCGAAGGGCACTACCCGTGGCTGCGCATCATCACCGCCGTGTCGGATGACCCGGGCTATCGCGGGGTGCAGGGCATGCTGCCCGATATCGTGGCGCGACAGCTACCGAACGCCGATGAGGATGTCTACCTCAGCGGGCCACCGGCGATGGTGGAAAAGACGATCCGGGTACTCAGCGCGCCCGGGCTGCCTCGGTGGCGGGTCCACGCCGATCCGCTGGACATCCGGCACGAATTATGAATTGCCGCCGATAGGAATTCCATAGCCCCGAGCTGGCGAGCTGGTGGTCCTTGCCCGCACGCGACATTTAATGGGATGACGCGGCCATGAAGCCTTTAGCAAATACCCCGCGCGGGGACCGGCTGGCCTGCCCGGCCCGGCCCGGCGACACCGGACCGGGCACCCCCGGCACGGCCTTACCCACCGGGCCCCCGGCGGACGCGTACCTAGACCCGGCCGCGGCCCCTCTCGCCAGCCTGGTCGCCCTGGCCAGCCTGGCGAGGCCCGCGGGCCCGCCCGCGCCCGGTTCACCCCCGCCCGCGCCCGGTCCATCCGGCCCAGCCTCCGGCCCGGCACGCGATGGCCGGCTGCCCCGGGCCCGGTGGCCGCGGCGCACCTGGCCGCGCCGGGCTACCCGGGCCGGGGGCGGCGTCGACCTCGATCTGGCCGCAGAATTCATCCAGCTGCACCGCCGTGAGCACCCGGCCGCGGGGCCGGTGGCACCCCGGCTGCGCGAAATCCGCCGCGAGATCCGGCGGACCGGCAGTTACCGCCATACGGCCGACGAGCTGGCTTTCGGCGCGCGGGTCGCGTGGCGCAACAGCAACCGGTGCATCGGCCGGCTCTACTGGCAGAGCCTCCAGGTACGCGACCGGCGAGACGTGCACACGGCTGACGGCATCGCGGCCGAGTGCGCTGAGCACCTGCGGGCGGCCATCAGCAACGGGCGGATCAGGCCCACGATCACCGTGTTCCCGCCGGACACGGCCACCCGCCCCGGGCCGCGCATCTGGAACGAGCAGCTCGTGCGCTACGCGGGCTACCGGCAGCCGGATGGCACCGTGCGCGGTGAGCCGGCCAGCGCCGACCTGACCAGCCTGGCCATGGCGCTCGGCTGGCCGTCCGACGGCCGCGGCCGGTTCGATGTGCTGCCGCTGGTCATCTCCGCGCCGGGAGAGCCGCCCCGGGTGTTCGACCTGCCGGCCGACGCGGTCACCGAGGTTTACCTGGTTCACCCGCAGTTTCCGTGGTTCGGTGCCCTCGGGCTGCGCTGGTACGCGGTGCCGGCCATCACCGACATGTGCCTGGAGATCGGCGGCATCTGCTACCCGGCCGCCCCGTTCAACGGCTGGTACATGGGCACCGAGATCGGGGCGCGCAACCTGGCCGACGCCGGGCGCTACGACCAGCTGCCCGAAGTCGCCGCGCGGATGGGGCTGGATACGGCCAAGGACCGCTCGCTGTGGCGCGACCACGCGCTCGTCGAGCTGAACCGCGCCGTCCTGCACTCCTTCGACACCGCCGGGGTGACCATCACCGACCATCACACCGAGTCGCACCGGTTCCTCACCCACCTGGCCCGGGAGGAACGGGCCGGGCGCGTCTGCCCGGCCGACTGGACGTGGATCGTCCCGCCCATGTCCGGCGCGGCCACCGGGGTCTTCCACCGGTACTACGACGATGCGCAGCTGCGCCCCTGCTACGCCCGTCACCCGCGTGACCTGCCCGCCGCCGCGGCCCGTTCAGCCGCGGAAACGTCCTCGTAACATGTCAGGTACGTCTTTCACGCCGCGGAAACACTCGGTGCTGGCGGGTGAAACGCCCTGGGCAGAGGGTCGGCACAGACAGGTGCCGGAAAAGGTGGTCGCATGAAGCTCATCACTGCGGTGATCAAGCCGTTCAAGCTGGACGAGGTCAAGGCCGCGCTGCAGGCGTTCGGGGTGCATGGCATGACCGTCAGCGAGGCCAGTGGCTACGGCCGCCAGCGTGGCCACACCGAGGTTTACCGTGGCGCCGAGTACCAGGTGGACCTGGTGCCCAAGGTCCGGCTGGAAGTGCTGTGCGACGACGAGGACAGCGACGACCTGATCGGCGTGATCGTCAAGGCCGCGCAGACCGGCCGGATTGGTGACGGGAAGGTCTGGGCCATCCCGGTCGACACGGTGGCGCGGGTCCGTACTGGTGAGCGTGGCTCCGGCGCACTCTAGCCCGCAGGCCAGCGGGCCGCCGCTCGTCTCGTTCGCCGCCGACCGCAGCAGGCGCAGCGCGGAAACCGACCGCTGGCTGGCCGCCCTGCTCGGCGCCGAGGTGGGCGTGGCCCTGGTCGCGGTGGGCGGCTACGGGCGGCGCGAGCTGCTCCCCGGCAGCGACCTGGACGTGCTCCTGCTGCACGCGGGCCGGAAGGGCATCGCGGCCATGGCCGACCGGATCTGGTACCCGGTCTGGGACTCGGGCGCCCGCCTCGATCACTCCGTGCGTACTCCGGCTGAGGCCCGGAAGGTCGCCCGGTCCGACCTCAAAGTCGCCCTTGGTTTGCTTTACGCACGGCACGTGGCCGGTGACCAGAGTCTCACCAGTGCCCTGCGGGCCGGCGCCCTGGAAGACTGGCGGGCCGCGGCGCCGACCCGGCTCGCCGAACTCCAGGAACTGCAGGCGGAGCGCGCCCGGCGCAGCGGTGAACTCGCGTTCCTGCTCGAGCCGGATCTCAAGGAGGCCCGCGGCGGGCTGCGCGACGTGCACGCGATCCAGGCGATCGCCGCCGCGTGGGTTGCCCCCGGCCCCGGGCACCGGGTCCGCGCCGCCTACGAGTCGATCATGGATGCCCGCCACGCGCTGCACGAGATCACCGGGCGGCCGACCGACCGGCTCGTCCTCCAGGAGCAGGACGAGGTGGGCCGGCTCCTCGGGCTGCTGGACGCGGACGTGCTCATGCGGCACCTGGCGGGGGCTGGCCGCACCGTGGCCTACTCGGTGGACCAGGCGTTCCGCCAGGCCCAGCGCAGCCGTGGGACCCGGCGCCGGCGCCCGCCGCAGCGCCGCCCGCTGGCCGACGGCCTGGTCGAGCAGGACGGTGAGGTGGTGCTGGCCCGGGCGGCCGATCCGGCGGCCGACCCGGCGCTGCCGCTGCGGGCGGGCGCCGCGGCCGCCCAGTTCGGGCTCGCGCTGGCGCCGAACACCCTCGCCCGGCTGGCCGAGTGCCCGCCGCTGCCGGTGCCGTGGCCCCCCGAGGCCCGCAACGCGCTGATCGCGCTGCTCGGCGCCGGGCCGGCCGCCGTCCCCGCCTGGGAAGCCCTCGACCAGGAAGGCCGGGTAGCCAGCCTGCTGCCGGACTGGGAACGGGTGCGCAACCGGCCCCAGCGCAACCCGCTGCACACCTACACCGTGGACCGGCACCTGGTCGAGACGGCCGCCCGGGCCGCCGCCCTCACCCGCAGCGTGGCCCGTCCCGACCTGCTGCTGCTCACCGCGCTGCTGCATGACATCGGCAAGGGCTGGCCCGGCGACCACCGGGTGACCGGCGAGGTGGTGGCGCGCGATGCGGCCCGGCGGGTCGGGCTCGGCCCGGCGGACACCGAGCTGGTGGCCGGTGCGGTCCGCCACCACCTACTGCTGCCGCAGACCGCCACGCGCCGCGATCTCGACGACCCGGTCACGGTGGCCCAGGTGGCCAGCGTGGTGGGGGGCCGGCCGCTGCTCGAGCTGCTGCACGCGCTGGCCATCGCGGATGGCCAGGCGACCGGCCCCGCGGCCTGGAACGACTGGAAGCAGGGCCTGGTCCGTGACCTGGTGCGGCGGGTCGAGTCGCAGCTGGCCGGCGAGTGCCCGGCCGGGCCGCTGCCGCCGCGCGCGGACCAGGTCGCCCTGGCCGATGGGGGCGTCCCGGCCGCCCGGCTGGCCGGCTCGGAGGTCACCATCGTCGCCCCGGACCGCCCGGGGTTGCTCTGGCAGGCGGCCGGGGTGCTGGCCGCGCACCGGCTCGCGGTGCGCTCCGCCAACGCGGCCGCGCACGGCAGCATGGCGGTGACCGCGTTCACCGTGGCCCCGGAGTACGGTGACCTGCCCGAGGCTGCCCTGGTCACCAGTGATCTGCGCCGGGCGCTGGAGGGACGGCTGGACGTCGCGGAGCGGCTGGAGCGCCGGATGCGCGGCTACCGGGAGCCCCCGGTCCCGGCCGCCCCGCCCAAGGTCACCCTGCTGGACGACGCGTCGAGCACCGCGACCGTGGTCGAGGTGCGCGCGCACGACGCGCCGGGCCTGCTCTGGCGGATCGGCCGCGCGCTCGGCGACTGCGGCCTGGATGTGCGGGCCGCCCGGGTGGAAACGCTGGGCGCCGAGGCGGTGGACGTGTTCTACGTGGTGGACGCGTCCGGCGGCCCGGTGACCGGCGCCCAGATCCGCGCCGAGATCGCCGCCCAGATCCTCGCCGCCCTCACCGGCTAGCCAGCCCACCCCCGCACCGGCCCGGGCCGGGCCTTTCCATCAGCCGCGGTACAGCGTGCGGGCCAGAACGCCGACAACGCACCGCACTGACCAAGCACACCGCGCTGACCCGGTGCCCATGACCGGATAGCCTGGGATGCGTGTTCGAGACGCTCTCCGACCGGCTGACCCAGGTCTTCTCCAACCTGCGCGGGCGCGGGCGGCTGTCCGCTGCCGACATTGACGCCACGGCGCGTGAGATCCGCATCGCGCTGCTCGAAGCGGACGTGGCCCTCCCCGTGGTGCGGGAGTTCATCGCGCGCATCAAGGAGCGCGCGTCGTCGGAAGAGGTCTCCTCCGCGCTCAACCCGGCCCAGCAGGTTATCAAGATCGTTCACGAGGAGCTCATCGAGATCCTCGGGGGCGAGGCGCGCCGGATCCGCTTCGCCAAGGTGCCGCCGACGGTGATCCTGCTAGCTGGCCTGCAGGGCTCGGGCAAGACCACGCTGGCCGGCAAGCTCGCACTGTGGCTAAAGGACCAGGGCAACACGCCGATGCTGGTCGCGGCCGACCTGCAGCGCCCCAACGCGGTGCAGCAGCTGCAGATCGTCGGGGAGCGGGCCGGGGTCCCGGTCTACGCGCCGGAGCCTGGCAATGGCGTCGGCGACCCGGTCCAGGTGGCCCGGCAGTCACTCGACGAGGCGCGGCGCCGCCAGCAGAGCGTGGTCGTCATCGACACCGCCGGCCGCCTGGGCATCGACGAGGAGCTGATGCGCCAGGCCGCGGACATCCGGGACGCGACCGACCCGGACGAGATCCTGTTCGTGGTGGACGCGATGATCGGCCAGGACGCGGTGGCCACCGCGCAGGCCTTCCTGGACGGGGTCGGCTACGACGGCGTCGTGCTGACCAAGCTCGACGGCGACGCCCGCGGTGGTGCGGCCCTGTCCATCGCCCAGCTCACCGGCCGGCCGGTCATGTTCGCCTCGTCCGGGGAGAAGCTCGAGGACTTCGACGTCTTCCACCCCGACCGGATGGCCTCGCGCATCCTCGACATGGGGGACATGCTCACCCTGATCGAGCAGGCCGAGCGGGCCTTCGACGAGGAGCAGGCGGCCTCCATGGCCAGCAAGCTCGCCTCGGGCGAGGGCTTCACGCTGGAGGACTTCGTCGAGCAGCTGGCCATGGTCCGCAAGCTGGGGCCGATCGGCAACCTGCTCGGCATGCTGCCGGGCGCGGCACAGAACCGGGAGCTGCTCAGCCAGATCGACGACCGGGACCTGGACCGGGCCGCGGCCATCGTCAACTCGATGACCCCGGCCGAGCGGCGTAACCCCAAGATACTCAACGGCTCCCGCCGGGCCCGGATCGCCAACGGCTCCGGGGTCACCGTGGGCGAGGTCAACAACCTCGTGGTCCGGTTCCTCGAGGGCCAGAAGATGATGCGGCAGATGATGGGCGGTGGCGGGATCCCCGGGATGCCGGCCATCCCGGGGATGCGCCGGGCGGCGCAGAAGAGCGCCAAGGGCAAGAAGGGCAAGAAGAAGCCCAAGGGCGGCCGGCCGGGCGGGAACCCTGCCGCCAGGGGGGCCGCCCGGGGCGGGACCCAGCCCGCGGGCGCGCCGCGAGCGGGCAACGGGGCCGGCCCGGCCGGGGCGGACCAGGCCCCAGGTGGTGGGCTGCCCGGGGGGATGCCCGGCAGCCAGCAGGACCTGGCCGCCAGCCTGGAGGCGCTGACCTCGAACCCAGCCGCGCTGCGGGCCGCGGGCAAGATCGCTGACAAGTTCCCGCCACCGCAGGAGCTGTCCGGAGACTCGTCTGGCCCCGGCAGCCTGCCCGCCGGGTTCGGCCTGCTGGGCCGGCGGAACCGGCAGAACAAGAAGGACGACGAGTAGCCGGCCGCCCAGCAAGGCACCGGCCGGCCCGGGTGGCGTGGTGCCGAGGCGTGCCGGGCGGGCCACTGGCGGGGGTAGGCTGGCAGCCGTGCCAGGGCGGAAGCGGGCGAATCCGCGGCGATTACGCCCTGCCCCGAGGTCTCTGGCACAATGTCACCGTCACTCCCCGGTCTGGCGACGCCCTCTCACGCTCGCTGGCCCGGGACCGAGCAGGCCGACGCGGTGGTCCCCACCCGGCGCGGGCGCTGTCTGCATCCAAGTTTTCTGGGAGAGACCACACCCGTGGCTGTCAAGATCAAGCTGAAGCGCATGGGCAAGATCCACGCGCCCTTTTACCGGATCATCGTGGCTGACGCCCGCACCAAGCGGGACGGCCGCGCGATCGAAGAGATCGGCAAGTACCACCCGATGCACGAGCCCTCGCTCATCGAGGTGGACTCCGAGCGCGCCCAGCACTGGCTGTCGGTAGGCGCGCAGCCGACCGACCCGGTCCGCAAGATCCTGGAGATCACCGGCGACTGGCAGAAGTTCAAGGGCCTGCCGGGTGCCGAGGGCACACTGCAGGCCCCCGCGCCCAAGGCCGACAAGAAGGACGCCTACGCGGCCGCGGTAGCCGAGGTCCACGGCACCAGCACGGACGGCGCCAAGGGCCGGGGCCGCGGCGGTGCCAAGCAGGCCGCCAAGGCCGGGGACGACCAGGCCGATGGCGACGCGGCCACCGCGAAGAGCGCGCCGGCCAGGAGTGGCGGCCGTGGCGGCAGCAAGGCCGCGGCCAGCAGGGCCGCCAAGCCGGATACGGCCACGGGCGAAAAGGCCGGGAAGTCCGGCGACGCCAGGCCCGCCAGGGCGGAGAAGGCCACGGACGCCACGCCGGCCAAGGCTGAGAAGTCCGGTGACACCGAGCCGGCCAAGGCCGGGAAGTCTGGCGACGCCAGGCCCGCCAGGGCGGAGAAGGCCACGGACGCCACGCCGGCCAAGGCCGAGAAGTCCGGCGGCGCCGAGCCGGCCAAGGCCGGGAAGTCCGGTGACACCGAGCCGGCCAGTGCGGAGAAGGCCACGGACGCCGAGCCGGCCAAGGCCGGGAAGTCCGGTGACACCGAGCCGGCCAGTGCGGAGAAGGCCACGGACGCCACGCCGGCCACGGGCGAGAAGGCCGACGGCGCCGAGCCGGCCAGCGCGGAGGCCGCCCCGGCGGCGAAGGCTGAAGACTCCGCGGGCGACACCGAGCCCGCGGTATCTGCTACGGAGCAGGGCAACGGAGCCTGACATGCTGGAAGAGGCCCTTGAGCACCTGGTAAAGGGCATCGTGGAGCACCCAGACGATGTCCGGGTGAACAGCCACGGGCTGCGCCGGGGCCGGGTCCTCGAAGTGCGGGTGCACCCGGAGGATCTGGGCAAGGTCATCGGCCGGGGCGGCCGGACCGCCAGGGCGCTGCGTACCGTCATCGGGTCGCTGGCGGGCGGGCGTTACGTCCGGGTGGACCTGCTTGACGTGGATGAGGTCCGTTAGGCCATGGCCCGCGACGCCCGACATCCACGGGACCTGGCCTAGGCGTGTCCTGTGGCCGAAGATCTACCGGACAGGCCTTAGCCCGTCATGCAGCTGGTCGTGGGCCGGATCGCGCGGCCACACGGGGTCCGCGGCGAGGTCTCGGTGGAGGTACGCACCGATGACCCGGGGCGCCGGTTCGCCGTGGGCGCGGTGCTGGCCACCGATCCACCGGCGGCGGGCCCGCTCACGGTGGAATCGGCGCGCTGGCACGTTGGCCGGCTGCTGATCGCGTTCGCCGGGATCGGCGACCGGGACCGGGCCGATGAGCTGCGCGGCGTGTGGCTCACCCTGGACTCGGCCGAGGCCGGGTCGCCCGAGGACCCGGACGAGTTCAACGATCACGAGCTGATCGGGCTCGACGTGGTCACCGTGTCCGGGCACCCGGTCGGCCGGGTGGCTGAGGTGCGCCACCACGGGCAGGACCTGCTGGTGATCGAGCCGGACGGGATCCTCGTGCCGTTCGTCGCGGCGATCGTGCCCGAGGTCGACGTGGCGGGCGGGCGGCTGGTCATCGACCCGCCGCCCGGGCTGCTCGAACTCGGGCCCGAGGAACCCGGCCGGGGATGAGGTGACGGGTGCGCATCGACATCATCACCATTTTCCCCGAGTACTTCACCCCGCTGAGCGTCTCGCTGCTCGGCAAGGCCGCCGCCCGCGGGGCCATCGACCTGCACGTCCACGACCTGCGCGGCTGGGCCCACGACGTGCACCGCACGGTGGACGACGCCCCGTTCGGCGGCGGCCCGGGGATGGTGATGTCGCCGGTGCCGTGGGGCGAGGCACTGGACGAGGTAACCGGGGCCGACCCGGCGGGGGCCACGCTCGTGGTACCGACCCCGTCGGGCAGGCCGTTCACGCAGGCGACGGCCACGGAGGTGTCTCGTTATGCACGATTGGTGTTTGCTTGCGGGCGGTATGAGGGGATCGACGCACGGGTCGTGGAGGACGCGCGGACCCGGATGCCCGTGGCCGAGCTGTCCGTGGGGGATTACGTGCTGTCCGGCGGCGAGCCCGCCGCCCTGGTCATGATCGACGCGATCGCCCGCCTGCTGCCCGGCGTCCTGGGCAACGCGGGCTCAGCGGCCGACGACTCGTTCGGCGCGGGCGCCGGGCCCATGGCCGGCCTGCTGGAGGGGCCTGCCTACACGAGGCCGCGCAGCTGGCGCGGCCGCGAGGTGCCGGCCGTGCTGCTGTCCGGCGATCACGCCGCGATCGCCCGGTGGCGGCGTGACGAGGCGCTGCGCCGCACGGCTGCGTTCCGCCCCGATCTAGCCACTGAGCTGGCCAGACAGGACCTCGACGCGCGGGACCGGCAGGTGCTTGACGACGCCGGCTTTCCGGTTAGTGCCAAAGGTATGGCACACTGAATTCCGCCACCCGCATGAGGCCGACCTTGCGGGTGTGTCCTGGCGCCCTCCGAGCGCGGGATACTGACAGACGATGCCACGCGCTCGCTGGCCTGTGCGCGCGTGAGGACAACCGAGGAACCTTTAGCCATGCACACCGCGATCGCTGAGCTGGAGCAGGCCCAGATCCGCCCAGACATCCCCGACTTCCGCCCCGGGGACACGCTCAAAGTCCACGTGCGGGTCGTGGAGGGCACCCGGTCGAGAATCCAGGTCTTCCAGGGCGTGGTTATCCGGCGCCAGGGCAGCGGGGCCCGGGAGACGTTCACCGTCCGCAAGATCAGCTACGGCGTCGGCGTGGAGCGGACGTTCCCGGTGCACAGCCCGTCGCTGGACAGGATCGAGGTGGTGACGCGCGGCCGGGTGCGCCGGGCCAAGCTCTACTACCTCCGCTCCCTGCGCGGCAAGGCCGCGCGCATCCGGGAGCGGCGCGAGCCGGCGCGCTAGCCCGACCCGCCTCGGGTGGCCGGCTCTGAGCTGGATTCCGCGCACCGGCCGTCGGCCGCGCGAGCCCATCTCCCGCTGGCCCGGCGCTAGGCTCAGAGACAATGAACGATGACCGGGGTAGGGGCGATGCGGCGATGACCGGATCGCAAAACGTTGGCCCGCACGGCCATGACGCGGACGGCGCAATCGGCGCTGGCCGCGAGCTTCCGGCGGAAAACGGGGCTGCGGGCCCGGCCGGTGGCCAGGCCGGGCTCAGTCACGGCCACACCGGGCCGGGTGATACCGAAGCTCGGTCCGACGGCCCGGGCGGGCCAGCCGACGGCCGTCCCGCTGGTGCTTCCGGCCCGTCGGGCCCGCCAGGCCCGTCCGCCGCGGCGGGGCGCGGTGCACCCCGGGCCAGCAGGCGCGCCAGGAAACGGATCTCCTGGTGGGCCGAGCTGCTCGCGCTGTTCGTGTTCGCGCTGCTCATCATGCTGGTGATCAAGACATACATGATCCAGGCGTTCTTCATCCCGTCCTCGTCCATGGAGAACACGCTGGACATCGGGGACAAGGTCCTGGTCAACAAGCTCATCTACCACTTCCGCCCGATCGACCGGGGCGACATCGTCGTCTTCAACGGGGAGGGCTCGTGGGATCCGCCGGCCCCGCCCGGTTCCAGCGACCCGATAGTCCGCTGGGCCAGCGAGTTCGGTCACGCAGTCGTCGGCCTGTTCGGCATCTCACCCGGGGTGCATGACTACATCAAGCGGGTCATCGGCCTGCCCGGGGACCACGTCGTCTGCTGTGACGCGCGCGGCCGGATCACCGTCAACGGAACGCCGCTGAACGAGCGGTCCTACCTCTACCCGCAGAACGTGCCGTCGATGAACAAGTTCAACATCATCGTGCCGCCCGGCCGGCTGTGGGTGATGGGCGACCACCGGAACGTGTCGTACGACTCGCGTGGCCACATGGAGGATCCGGGCAACGGGACCGTGCCAGAAAGCCAGGTGGTCGGCCGGGCGTTCATGATCTTGTGGCCGCCGAGCCGGTTCCACGTGCTGCCCATCCCGGCCACGTTCAGCCAGCTCAATGCCAGCCATGCGGTTGGCGGGCTGACCGGCCCGGCGGCGCCGCTGGCCCTGGCGGCTGGGTTCGCGGTGCCGGTCACCTGGCTGGACCGCCGCAGGCGGCGGGGATCCGCGGGCCGGCCAGAGCAGACGGCCGGTAGCCGGCCAGAGCGGATGGCCCGCCGGCCAGGGCGCGGGTGAGGCCATGGCGGTGGAGTGGTGGCGCCATCCGGGTTACACCCCCCGGCGCGCCGCTGGGCTGACGGGATACGAGCGCGCCCTGGCCCGGGCCGGGTTCTCCCCGGTGGCCGGGATCGATGAGGCCGGCCGCGGGGCCTGCGCCGGGCCGCTGGTGGTGGCCGCGGTCATCCTTGACCCGCGCCGCCGCGGTGGGCTGACCACGATCGCCGACTCGAAGACGCTGACCCCGGCGGCCCGCGAGGAGGCGTACGCCGAGGTGACCCGGACCGCGCTGGCCTGGCACCAGGTGGTCATCCCCGCCGCCGAGATCGACGCCTGCGGGCTGCACGTCTGCAACATCTCCGGGATGCGCCGCGCGCTGGCCGGGCTCACCCGCCGGCCGGAATACGTGCTCACCGACGGCTTTCCCGTGCGCGGCCTCGGCGTCCCCGCCCTGGCCATGTGGAAGGGTGACGAGGTGGCCGCGTGCGTCGCCGCCGCCTCGATCGTGGCCAAAGTTACCCGGGACCGCATCATGACCGGCCTGGCGCCGCAGTATCCGGCCTATGGCTTTGACCAGCACAAGGGGTATTCCACCCGCAGCCACATGAGGGCGCTCGCCGAGCACGGGCCATGCCACGAGCACCGGGCCTCGTTCGCCAACATCGTGGGGCTGGCCCAGAACATCCCCGAGCCGCCCGGCGGCTGGGCCGACGACATCCCGGCTGCTGACGGCCTGCTCAGCCCGGACGGCGCCGAGCCGAGGTCCGGCGGGCTGCGCGGGGAAGAGTTGACCTATGGTTGATCTCAGCCGGACCGGACCTCTCGACCCAGTCTGATCGGAGGGGGAGAGCATGAGCGCAGAAGATCTCGAAAAGTACGAGACCGAGATGGAGCTGCAGCTCTACCGCGAATACCGGGATGTCGTGGGCTTGTTCACCCATGTGGTCGAGACCGAGCGCCGGTTCTACCTGACCAACCAGGTGGACCTCAACGTGCGCACCGCCGAGAACGGCGAGGTGTACTTCGAGGTGACCATGCAGGACGCCTGGGTCTGGGACATGTACCGTCCAGCCCGTTTTGTGAAGAACGTCCGGGTTGTCACGTTCAAGGACGTCAATGTCGAGGAGCTGGCCACGTCCGAGCTTGAGGTACCGGACAGCAAGTAGCGGCTGCGCGCTCCGGCAGGCGGGCAGCCGCCCGGCACCCAGACCGCCCCGCCGGATTCAAGCACAGGGCAGCGACAGACCCGGCCGCGCCATCCACAGAGCGCGGTTCCCGTGCCGTGGATCGTGATTTCGTGCCGCGTTATCCCCAGCCCGCGACTCGCCCTGCTGGCTCCCGGCCCGTTCCGGCAGCGTCAGCACCGGAGGTGATGCGCGGTGCAGGACAAGGATGTGCTGGGCAGGCGAGGCGAGCAGTTAGCCGCCGAATATCTGCAGCAGGCCGGGATGCGGATACTCGACCGCAACTGGCGGTGCGCACAGGGCGAGCTCGACATCGTCGCGGTGGAACGCCGCGTCCTGGTCGCCTGCGAGGTCAAGACCAGGTCAGGGACACCGTACGGCAGCCCGCTGGAGGCCATCAGCCAGCGCAAGCGGGCCCGGCTCCGGCGGCTGGCGGTCGCCTGGGTGCTCGCCCACGGTGTGCTGTTCGACGAGGTACGGGTCGATCTGATCGGCCTGGTCCGGGACCGGGGCGGCCGGTTCACGATCGAGCACCTGCGCGGGGTGGGCTGAATGCCGATCGCCCGCACCCACTCGATGGCCCTGGTGGGCGTGCAGGGCCACGACGTGGAGATCGAGGCTGACATCCAGAATGGACTGCCCGGGCTGCTCCTGGTCGGCCTGCCCGACACGGCGCTGCGGGAGGCCAGGGACCGGATCCGGGCGGCGATCGTCAACAGCGGCGAGCAGTGGCCGCTGCGCCGGATCACGGTCGGCCTGTCCCCGGCCAGCCTGCCCAAGCGCGGCAGCGGATTCGACCTGGGCATCGCTGTGGCGGTGCTCAGCGCGGCCGGGTCCGTGCCAGCGGCGGCCATCGACGGGGTCGCCTTCCTCGGTGAGCTCGGGCTCGACGGCCAGCTCCGCCCCGTCCGCGGCGTGCTCCCGGCGGTGGCCGCGGCCGCCGCCAGAGGGTTCCGCCGGGTCGCCGTGCCGCTGGCCAGCGCCGCCGAGGCGGCGCTGGTCCCTGGGCTGCAGGTGCTCGGCGCCAGCACCCTGGGCGGGCTGCTCGGCTGGCTGCGCGACGGCGCGGCCGCCGGCCCAGCCAGCCCGGCGCCGGCCATCGAGGGCGGCGCGGTGCAGGTCATCGAGGGCGGCGCGATGCCCGGCAGCGGACAGCCGGACGAGGCTGGCCCAGGTGGCCACGCCCCGGACCTGGCCGACGTACTCGGCCAGCCAGCGGCCCGCCGCGCCGCCGAGATCTGTGCCGCGGGCGGGCACCACGTGTGCCTGCTCGGGCCGCCCGGGGCAGGCAAGACCATGCTGGCCGAGCGGATCCCCACCGTGCTGCCGCGCCTCGATACCGCCGCCGCCCTGGAAGTGACCTCGATCCATTCGGTGGCGGGGGTACTGCCGGACGGCCAGCCGCTACTGACCGCGCCCCCGTTCTGCGCGCCGCACCACACGGCCAGCAAGGCGGCGATCGTCGGCGGGGGGAGTGGGGTGATCCGCCCGGGGGCGGCCTCGCTGGCTCACCGGGGCTGCCTGTTCCTGGACGAGGCGCCCGAGTTTGGCCGCGACGTGCTGGACGCGCTGCGCCAGCCGCTGGAATCCGGCGAGGTTGTCGTGGCCCGGTCGGGGCTGACCGCCCGGTTTCCGGCCCGCTTCACCCTGATCCTGGCGGCGAACCCGTGCCCGTGCGCCAAAGGCCAGCAGGCCGCCTGCGAATGCCCGCCCGCGGCGCGCCGCCGGTACCTGGCGCGGCTGTCCGGGCCGCTGCTCGACCGGGTGGACGTGAAGGTCGAGTTCCTTCCGGTCAGTCGCGGCGAACTGCTCAGCGACCGGTCCTTCACCGAGCCCAGCGCGGTCGTCGCGGAGCGGGTCGCGGCCGCCCGGCAGCGCTCCGCCGCCCGGCTGCAGGACACGCCGTGGCGGGTCAACGCGGAGATACCACCGAGCGAATTGCGCCGCTGCTACCCGCCCGCCCCGGGGGCGCTCGCCCCGCTGGAGCGGGCCATGGATCTCGGGCAGATCAGCGCGCGGGGCGTGCACCGCGTGATCCGCGTCGCCTGGACCCTGGCTGACCTGGCCGAGGTGCCGGCGCCGACCGTGGACCAGACCAGCCTGGCGCTCGGCTTGTGGCTGGGGGTGCCCCGATGAGAGAGGCCGGCGGGCGGGAAGACCGCGACGGCGGTGCCGGCCGCGAGCAGGACAGGCTGGCCAGGGCCGTCCTGACCTGGCTCGCCGAGCCCACCGACCCACAGCTGTGTGCCCTGCTGCGCAGCTGTTCCCCGGCATCGATCGTGGCCGGGCTCAGCGCCGGCACCCTCCCGGCCGGCGCCCCGCCCAGCCGGGCGGCCCACCTGCCCGGCCCGGGCATACCCGGCCTGGACCGGGCCTTCCGCCGCTGGTCGGCCCGGCTGGGGGACGCGCCGACCGAGGCAGCGCTGGACGCCTGGCGGCGGGCCGGGACCGAGCTGCTCTGCCCCGGGGATCCCGGCTGGCCCGGGCAGCTCGACGTGCTGGGCGACGCCCGTCCCTGGGCGTTGTGGGTCCGCGGCAGTGCCGATCTCCGGTTCGCCTGCCTGCGCTCGGTGTCCATCGTGGGTACCCGGGCCGCCACCCCCTACGGCACCCATGTGTGCACCGAGATGGCGGCGGCGCTGGCCGAGCGCGGCTGGGCGGTCGTGTCCGGCGGTGCGTTCGGCATCGACGGCTGCGCGCACAGCAGCGTGATCGCGGCGGAGGGGGTCACGATCGCGGTGCTTCCGTCCGGGCTGGACGAGCCTTACCCGCGCAGTCATGAGCGGCTGTTCCAGGCCATCGGCGCGCACGGGGCGCTGGTCAGCGAGCACCCCCCGGGCCGGCGCCCGACCCGTCCGGGGTTCCTGGTCCGCAACCGGCTGATCGCCGCGCTGAGCCGTGGCACCGTGCTGGTCGAGGCGGCGGTGCGCAGCGGTGCGCTGAATACAGCCCGGCACGCGCGCGATCAGGGCCGCCCGCTGATGGCCGTGCCCGGGCCGGTGACCGCCGAGTCGTCGGCCGGCTGTCATCTGGCCATCCGGGAGTGGGGCGCCGAATGCGTGACCGGAGCCCGGGACGTGGTCGCCCGCCTGTCGTTCGGCGCCGGGGATCTGGCCGGGTTGCCGCCCGGCCCGGTGCTGGCCCGTGACTCGCTGGACGCGGAGAGCCGGAGCGTCCTCGAAGCGGTGCCGGCGCGGGTCGGCTGGGGCCCGGCCCGCATCGCGGTGGTGGCTGGGGTCGACTTCGACCGCGTGATCTGCTGCCTGGGCCAGCTGGCTTCGGGCGGATTCGTCGAGCGCTGCGAGCGGGGGTGGCGGCTGCGGTCACCCGGCTGAGCCGATACCGCCGGTACTGGCGTGCCCGGCAGGCACGGCACCGTAACCTGCTGAGGTGGCGGCGGCCGAGGTCTACCGGGAGCTGGGCGAGGCAGCCTGGGCCTGGACGCTGGGTCAGGTCCGGGAGGACGGCGGCCCGTGGCTGCCCGAGGTGATACCCGACGATGCACCGCAGGCCGGGCCGGATGAGGACCGCGATTCGCTGTACTCGGGGATCGCCGGGCTGGCGCCGGTGCTGGCCGAGATCCGCCAGTACCGCACGCTGAGCGGCGCCGAGCAGGCCCTCGCGGCCGGGATCGTCACCCGGCTCTCGGCGATGGCCCGATCCAGGGCCGAGCCCTCGCTGTACATCGGGCTGGGCGGGGATGTGACCGGCCTGAAGCTGCTCGCCCCGGGTCATGAGCAGGTGGCCGTGCGCCGGCTCGCCAGCCTGATGACCCCAGCCGGCTGGCCCAGCACGCTCGGGGTCGGGCCGGCGGCCGGCGCACCCCTCACCGACGTGGTGCTGGGCACCGCGGGCGTGGTGCTGGCCGTGGTCTGGGCGGGCGGTGAGCACACCCCGGAGATGGCGGCGGCCGGTGGTGAGTCCCTGCTGCGGGCGGCCGACCGGACCCCGGACGGGCTCGACTGGGGTATGTGGCCGGGCGCGCCGGCCCGGATGCCGAACTTCTCGCACGGGACGGCGGGGGTGGCCACGGCCCTCGCGGTAGCCGGGGTGGCGCTGGGCCGTGACGACTTCATCACCGCGGCGCGGCAGGGCGCGGAGCACCTGGTGGCCGTGGGCTCGCTGGACGGTGGCGGGTTTGTGATCCCGCATACCCTGCCGCACACCAGCCGGCCCGTGGAACCGGTGACCTATACCTGGTGCCACGGCCCAGCCGGCACCTCCCAGCTGTTCGCGGCGCTGGCCCAGGCCGGGGTGGGCACGGTCAGCGGGCACGAGGTCACCGCGCTGCGGCAGCGGTGCCTGCGCGCGATCCTCGCCGCGGGCGTGCCGCAGCGGCTCCGCCCCGGGTTCTGGGACAACGACGGCCGCTGCTGCGGCACCGCCGGGGTGGGCGACATCATGCTCGATGCGGCGCAGGACGCGGCGGCCCCGGTGCCCGGCGCCGGCCGCACGCCGGGCAACTCCGGGGTGGGGCCGGCGCGGCTCGGCCCCGGCGACGCGCCGGGCGAGCCGGGCGGGCCGGGGCTGGGCCCGGAGCGGCCCGGCTCCGATCCCGGGCGCCCGGCTGGCAGCCCGCTGCTGGCGGCCGCGCGCACCATGGGGGACGCCCTGGTCGACCGGGCCATCCAGGACGAGGCGGGGGCCCGGTGGCGTTTTGTCGAGCATCGCCAGGAACCGCCGCTGCTGCCCCCCAACACGTCATGGATGCAGGGTGCCGCGGGGATCGCCGCGTTCCTGCTCCGGCTGGCCCGGGTCATGAGCGACGGGCTGGGCGCCCCGGTCGTGGACCGCCCCGACCAGTGGTGGGCCGTCCCGGCCCGGCTGCGCACCGTGCGGGGCGCAGTCCGTCAGCCACGCGCATAACCGGAAAACCTGACCCGAATGGGGCTCATCCTGCCCGATTCCGGGCAGGATTGTTGCGATAGACAGCCCTATCACCCATGCTGGCTGCTGTGACAGGCGCACCACGGCCGTTTGAGGACCTTATTGCGCACCTGACCCGCAGCAGCCCGCTGAGCGCTGGAGAGGCGGCGAGGTTGATCGCCGAGGTGGTCGGGTATTTCTCCGAGTCAGCGGAGGCGTTCATCCGCCGCCGCCACGGGGAGCTCAAGGCACGGGGTCTTACCAACGACCGCGCATTCGATCAGATCGCGGCTGAGCTGCAGCAACGGGTGGTGGCGCCACCCCAGCTCTCCCTGCGCCAGCTGCGCCGCATCATCTACGGCTAACGGGAGCAGGCATGTGCGGAATCGTGGCACACATCGGCAGCAGGGACTGCGTTCCGATCCTGCTGGAGGGGCTGGCCCGGCTGGAGTACCGGGGTTACGACTCGGCCGGCATCGCGGTGCTCAGCCGGTCTGGCGAGGTTCGGGTGCACAAGGTCAAAGGCCGGGTCGCCGACCTGGTTGCCGGGCTGCCCGCACGGTTCAAGGGCAGCCCGGGGATCGGGCACACCCGGTGGGCCACGCATGGCGAGCCGAGCGACGTCAACGCGCACCCTCATGTCTGCGGGCCGATCGCCGTCGTGCACAACGGGATCATCGAGAACGCCGAGGAGCTGCGGGCCAAGCTGGCCGTGGACGGGGCGGAGTTCGTGTCCGAGACCGACACCGAGGTGCTCGCCCACCTCATCGCGGCGACCGGGGCCAGCGACCTGGAAGAGGCGGTGCGCCAGGCGCTGACGTCCGTGGTCGGCACCTACGGGATCGTGGTCCTGGACGCGCGCCAGCCCGACCGGGTGGTCGCCGCGCGCAACGGCAGCCCGGTCGTGCTCGGCATCGGCGACAAGGAGATGTTCGTCGCCTCGGACGTCGCCGCGCTGGTCCGCTACACCCGGCAGGTCGTGCACCTGGACGATGGTGAGGTCGCCACCGTGCGCGCGGACGGCTTCACGGCCACCACGCTGGACGCCCGCGTTACCACCAAGCAGCCATCGATCATCGACACTGAGCTCGGCGCCTACGACGCCGAGGGCTACACGCACTTCATGCGCAAGGAGATCCACGAGCAGCCGCGCGCCGTCGAGCGGGCGCTGCGCGGACGGCTGGACAGCCGGTTTCAGACCGCGCACCTGGGCGGCCTGAATATGGACGCGCGGCAGCTGCGGGAGATCCGCCGGGTGATGATCCTCGGCTGCGGCTCGGCTTACTACGCCGGGCAGGTCGGGGCGCAGCTCATCGAGGACCTGGCGCGGCTCCCGGCCACCGCCGAACCGGCCTCGGAATTCCGCTACCGCAATCCGGTGGTCGAGCGGGACACGCTCTACATCGGGGTCAGCCAGTCGGGGGAGACGTACGACACGCTGGCTGCCGTGCAGGAACTCAAGCGCAAGGGCGGCCAGGTGCTCGGCGTGGTGAACTCGGTGGGCAGCGCCATCGCCCGCGAGTGCGAGGGCGGCATCTACCTGCACGCGGGCCCCGAGGTATCGGTCACCTCGACCAAGACCTTCACCGCGACCGCCATAGCCTTCGCGCTGCTGGCCCTGCACCTGGGCCGCATCCACGACCTCTCGCCCGCTGACGGCCGCCGGATCATCACCGGGCTGCAGGCTGTGCCGGGACAGATCGAGGAGATCCTCACCGGGGAGCAGCACATCGCGGGCATCGCCGCCGAGCTGGCGGACTGCCGGGGCATGTTTTTCATCGGCCGGGTCCGCGGGTTCCCGGTGGCCCGCGAGGGAGCACAGAAGCTCAAGGAAGTGTCCTACCTGCATGCCGAGGCCTATCCGGCCAGCGAGCTCAAGCATGGCCCGCTGGCCCTGGTCAGCCCGGAGCTGCCGACGGTCGCGATCGTGCCGGACGACGAGCTGCTCGACAAGAACCTGTCCACGCTCGGCGAGATCCGGGCCCGGCGCGGCCCGGTGCTGGCGGTGGGGCATACCGAGCTGGATCCCAAGCTCGCCGAATACCAGATCCGGGTGCCGAAGAACGAGCCGGAGATCGACCCCATCCTGCTGTCCGTGCCGCTGCAGATGCTCGCTTATCACGCGGCCGTGGTGCTCGGCAACGACGTGGATAAGCCGCGCAACCTGGCCAAGAGTGTCACGGTGGAGTAAGCCACCGGAGTGCCGCAGACTGGCCTCATGGACCCGCTCCCGGGCCCGCTCAGCGAGGCGCTGGACGCGTTCCGGCGGCACCTCGCGGCCGAGCGTGGCACCTCGCCGCACACGGTGCGGGCCTACTTGTCAGATGTCCGGGCGCTGCTGGAGCACGCCGCCCAGGCCGGCCTGACCAGCCTGGACGACCTGGATATCGCGCTGCTGCGGAGCTGGCTGGCGGGCCAGCACGGCGCGGGCCGGGCCCGGGCCACGCTGGCCCGGCGGGCCGCCTCGGCCCGGACGTTCACCGCGTTCGCCCACGCCCGCGGCTGGCTGGCCAGTGATCCCGGCCCGCTGCTGGGCACGCCGCGGGTCCGCCGGCGGCTGCCCGAGGTGGCCCGCCCGGAGCAGCTGGCCGCGGCGCTCACCCCGCCACCGGCCGCACCCGGCGATCCACGCGAGCAGGCGGTGCTGCTGCGTGACACCGCGATCATGGAGTTGCTGTACGCCACCGCCATCCGCGTCAGCGAGCTGTGCGGCCTCGACGTCGGCGACCTCGACCACGGCCGGCGGACCATCCGGGTCATGGGCAAGGGCGGCAAGGAGCGCACGGTGCCCGTCGGCCTGCCCGCCGAGCGCGCCACGGCGCGCTGGGTCCGCGACGGCCGTCCCGCGCTGGTCACCGCGGCCAGCGGCCACGCCCTGCTGGTCGGTGCGCGCGGCGGCCGGCTGGATCCGCGGACCGCGCGGCGGGTGGTGCACGCCCGGCTGGCCGCGGCGCCCGCGGCCCCGGACAGCGGCCCGCACGGGCTGCGCCACGCCGCCGCCACCCACCTGCTGGAAGGCGGCGCGGATCTGCGCAGTGTCCAGGAGATCCTCGGGCATGCGTCGCTGGCCAGCACGCAGATCTACACGCATGTGTCCGTGGATCGGCTGCAGAAGGCGTTCCGGCAGGCCCATCCGCGGGCTTGAGGGCAGCGGGTAGACTGCTAAGCGGCCGCAGGAGTCTCTGCGCTCCGCGCATGCGATTCTTCGGCCAAATTCGCGCGTCCGCTTGCCGCCAGGATGCCTGAGGTCTCCGGCGGGACGCATTCCACCGGTCCGCGGCTATGCGCCGCGGCGGGTGCGCCCGGGCGCCAGGTATCAACCGAGAGCGTCGGCGCGATCAGGCGCGGCGCGTAACAGGAAGGGGACCGCGGGCATGGCTCCGGTCGTCACCATGCGGCAGCTCCTCGAGAGCGGCGTGCACTTCGGGCACCAGACCCGGCGCTGGAACCCCAAGATGAAGAGGTTCATCTTGGCCGAGCGCAACGGCATCTACATCATCGACCTCCAGCAGTCGCTGGCCTTCATCGACACGGCCTACGAGTTCATCAAGGAGACCGTCGCGCACGGCGGGTCCATCCTGTACGTGGGCACCAAGAAGCAGGCCCAGGAAGCCGTGGCCGAGCAGGCCCGCCGGGTGGGCATGCCCTACGTCAACCAGCGCTGGCTGGGCGGCATGCTGACCAACTTCTCCACCGTCTTCAAGCGCCTGCAGCGGCTCAAGGAGCTGGAGGAGATCGATTTCGATGACGTGGCCGGCTCCGGGATGACCAAGAAGGAGCTGCTGCAGCTGCGCCGCGAGCGGGACAAGCTGGAGCGTTCCCTCGGCGGGATCCGGGACATGGCCCGGGTGCCCAGCGCGATCTGGGTGGTGGACACGAAGAAGGAGCACATCGCCGTCAGCGAGGCCCGCAAGCTGGGTATCCCGGTCATCGCCATCCTGGATACCAACTGCGACCCGGATGAGGTCACCTACCCCATCCCCGGAAATGACGACGCGATCCGCAGTGTTGCACTGCTGACCAGGGTGGTGGCCGACGCGGTAGCGGACGGCCTGATTGCCCGGGCCGGGGCGGCGGATGGCGAGGCCAAGCCGGCCGCGCCGGCCGGTTCCGGGGAACTTGGTGCCGAGGAGCCACTGGCCGAGTGGGAGCTCGCCGTGCTCGAAGGCAAGTCCACTGGTGAGCAGGCCACGGCCGGGGAGGCTCCGGCCGGGCAGGCCCCGGCCGGGCAGGCCCCGGCTGGGCAGGCTCCGGCCAGCGAGGGGACGAACGGGACCGCTCCAGCCGATGACGGCCAGGCCGGGACCCAGCCCCAGCCCGAGGCCACCGCGGTCGCCTCCGCCTCGGAGAGCGCGCCAGCCAGCGGGCAGAACGGGGCCTGAGGCAGCCGTCTGCGGCTGGCCGCAGGCGGGGGACCGAGCGCTCCCGCCCACGAACACAGGACGACAAAGACACAGCGAGAGATGAGGAAATGGCGAACTTCACCGCCGCGGACGTGAAGCGGCTGCGTGAGCAGACGGCTGCGGGATTTCTTGACTGCAAGAGGGCACTGGAGGAGTCCGACGGCGACTTTGACGCCGCCGTGGAGATCCTCCGCCTCAAGGGCGCCAAGGACGTGAGCAAGCGGGCCTCCCGGACCGCCGCGAACGGCCTGGTGACCGCGAAGCTGGACGGCACCGATGCCGGCGTGCTCGTCGAGGTCAACTGCGAGACGGACTTCGTGGCAAAGACCGAGCTGTTCCAGACGCTGGCCGCGGACATTTCCCGGACCGCGCTGGAGCGCCGCCCGGGTGACCGGCTGGCCCTGCTCAGCACGGAGATCCGGCCGGGCATCAGCGCGGCGCAGTACATCGAGGAAACCAGCGCCTCCCTCAAGGAGAAGCTGGAACTCGGCCGGTACACGCTGCTGGAAGGGGGCTACGTCGCCAGCTACCTGCATAAGTCCGACCCGGCCCTGCCACCGACCGTCGGCGTCCTGGTCCAGCTGGACAAGCCGTCCGCGGAGGCGGCCAGGGACGTGGCGCACCAGGTGGCGGCGATGCGCCCGCAGTATCTGACCCGTGACGAGGTACCCGCGAACGTCGTCGAGCACGAGCGGGGCATCATGGAGCAGATCACCCGGGACGAGGGCAAGCCGGAGCAGGCCATCGGCAAGATCGTGGAGGGCAGGCTCAACGCGTTCTTCAAGGATGTCGTGCTCACGGAGCAGCCCTTCGTCCGGGAGCCGAAGAAGTCGATCAAGCAGCTGCTCAGCGAGCAGGGCGTCACCGTCCGGGCCTTCGCCCGGTTCCAGGTGGGCCAGGCCGGATGAGAGCCGCCCGGTGACGGCCAACGAGGGAGAACAGCCAGTGGACGGCGGCACCCCGCGGCCCGTGGGTGCCGCCGTGCGCGAGGACTCCCACCCGGGAGATGGCAGGTACCCGGAGACCACGGACCGCAGACCGGCGCACCGCCGGTGGAAGCGGGTCGTCGTCAAGCTGTCGGGTGAGGCGTTCTCTGGCAGCGAGCCGCTGGGCATCTCCCCGGACGTTGTGTTTCACCTGGCCAAGGAGATGGCCGCGGTCGTGGCCGAGGGTGTCGAGCTGGCCGCGGTGGTCGGCGGCGGCAACATGTTCCGCGGCAAGCAGCTGGCCGAGCGCGGGATCGACCGGGCCCGGGCCGACTACATGGGCATGCTCGGCACGGTCATCAACTGCCTCGCCCTCCAGGACGTGCTGGAGAAGCTCGGCGTGGAGACCCGCGTGCAGACGGCGATAACCATGGGCCAGGTGGCCGAGCCGTACATCCCGCGCCGGGCCATCCGGCACCTGGAGAAGGGCCGTGTGGTGATCTTCGGTGCCGGCCTGGGCGCGCCGTTCTTCTCCACCGACACGTGTGCCGTCCAGCGCGCCCTGGAGATCGGCGCGGAAGCGGTCCTCAAGGGAACGCAGGTGGACGGGGTGTACGACGCTGATCCGCGGCGCAGCCCGGGCGCGGTGCGCTTCACCCAGATCGACTACGGCGAGGTGCTCCACCGCGAGCTGAAGTTCATGGACGCGACCGCGGTCAGCCTGTGCATGGACAACGGCCTGCCCATCGTCGTGTTCGACCTGATGGAAGAGGGTAATGTCGCGCGGGCGGTGCGCGGTGAGAGGATCGGCACACTGATATGCCGGTCCGGGGATTACTGACCGCCGCGCGCGAACCCGTGACGGCGCAGGACGCATTGGAGCCGCAGTGATAGACGAAACTCTCCTCGAAGCCGAGGAGAAGATGGAGAAGGCCGTCGCGGTCGCCAAGGACGAGTTCGCCGCCATTCGCACCGGGCGGGCCCACCCGAGCATGTTCGGCAAGATCACGGCCGAGTACTACGGTACCCAGACCCCGGTAAACCAGCTGGCCTCGTTCCACATCCCCGAGCCGCGGATGGTGATCGTCCAGCCGTTCGACAAGTCCTCGCTGGGCGCCATCGAGAAGTCGATCCGCAACAGCGACCTCGGCGTCAACCCGTCCAACGACGGCGCCATCATCCGGGTCGTCTTCCCCGAGCTGTCCGAGGAACGCCGCCGGGACTACATCAAGGTCGCCCGGCACAAGGCCGAGGACAGCCGGGTCTCGATCCGCAACATCCGGCGGCACGCCAAGGACTCCCTGGACAAGATGGTCAAGGGCGGCGACGCGGGCGAGGACGAAGGGCATCGCGCGGAGCGGGAGCTCGACGAGCTCACCCACACCTACGTGGGGCAGGTGGACGAGCTGCTGCGGCACAAGGAAGCCGAGCTCCTCGAGGTCTGAGATTGGGTTCCCACGAGCCGAGCGAGCCCGCCGGCGGAGTCCCCGCGGAGAACCCAGGGCCCGCTGGCGCCGACGGCGCGGGCCAGCCGAGCGGAACAGGCCAGCCGAGCGGAACAGGCCAGAACCGGGCCCAGGCGGACCCAACCCAGCCGGACCGCACGCAGCCAGACGTGCCCGGCCCGGCGGAGCCGAAGCGGTCCCGGGCCGGCCGTAACCTGCCCGCGGCGGTGGCGGTGGGCGTGGTGCTGGGCGGGCTGGCCCTGCTGTCCCTGTTCACCGTCAAGTTCACCTTCCTGATCTACGTGGCCGCGGTGGTCGGGCTGGCCCTGCACGAGCTGACCCGGGCCGTGGCCGTGCGCGGCATCCGGCTGCCGGTGACGCCGGTCGCGGTGGGCGGGGCGGTCATGCTGGCGCTCGCCTACTGGCGTGGCGAACGGCCACTGGTGGCCGCCCTCGCCCTGACCGTCATCGGCGTGCTGGCCTGGCGGATGGCCGGCGGCAGCGATGGCTATCTGCGGGATGTCACCGCCGGGCTCTTCGCCCTCATCTACCTGCCGCTGATGGCGTGCTTCGTCGGGCTGATGCTGGCCGCGCCCGACGGTTCCCGGCGTACCCTGGCCTTTCTCATCCTCACCGTGTGCAGCGACGTCGGCGGCTACCTGGTCGGCAGCCTGTTCGGCCGGCACCACATGGCCGCGGTGATCAGCCCGAACAAGACCTGGGAAGGGCTCGGCGGCTCGGTCATCGCCTGCGTGGTGGCTGGCGTCATCCTGTTCCCGGTGCTGCTGCACGGACCGGCCTGGCAGGGTGTGCTGGTCGGCCTGGGCTCGGTGACCGCCGCCATCCTCGGTGACCTGTCCGAATCGATGATCAAGCGAGACCTGCAGATCAAGGACATGGGCACGGTGCTGCCCGGGCACGGCGGAGTGCTGGACCGGATCGACGCCCTGCTGATCAGCGCGCCGGTCGTCTGGCTGCTGCTGGTGATCTTCCTCCACTGACGTTTGGTGCCCTTTTTCCCGGGGACTTTGCGGGCAACCCTTACAGCCGCCTCGGGGGAGAGTGGAGTTCGAGAAGGATGTTCAGACGGCCGATCGGCCTGGTTTTCCTCATTTACATCATCATTGGCCTGGTCATTGCCTGGGAGAAGCACTACATCACGGTCAACTTGCTGAAAAACCTCGCGTCGGCGCTGCTGGCCATTTTTCTCTGGTGGCTGCCGCTGCTCGGGGTCAGCCTGCACATCCACTAAGGCGAGTCCTGCCACCAACCATCAGCGCGGCCGCCGGTACCGGCGGCCGCGCTTTGCTGGCCACGGCTGCGCTACTGGCTGACGACCCAGCTGCGCCGCTGCGCGGCCAGGTGGGTGACCAGGCTGGCCGACCCCCGCTCCTTGGCGAACAGGCGCTCCCGCTCGCTGATCGGCAGCACCCACAGCCAGCGCACCGGGTCACCGCCGAACGAGAACCCGGACAGATCCGGCACCTCCGGGCCGGGCAGCTGGGCCGGGTCGTCGAGCAGCAGCACCGCTGTGTTCCCGCCACCCAGCGGGAACGTGGCGGGCTCGTGGTACCACCGGATCGTGTGGCCCGGCCCGAACCAGGTCACCGCGCGCCACGGATAGTGCGCCAGCCACAGGAAGATCCGCGCCGCGTCCGGGCTGGGCAGCGTGGTAGCCAGCGCCAGCTCGATTCGCGCCGACACGGCGGGGTCCTCGGCGAACTGCTCTACCACCGGCATCCGCTGGCAGCTCATGCCCAGCGTGGACAGCACGGTGAACGGCCGGCTGCGGGTCGGCGGCCGCTCCGACACCCCCGCCAGCGGCTGCTGGCCGGCGCTGACGTCCCAGTACCGCGAGCCCGGGCCGAGCCGGCCGAGCAGGTGGCCCAGGACCGCCTTCTGGAACCCGGCCCACGCGCCGTCGCTGGCCCGCCACCGCCAGAACGCGGTGGCCCGGTCGGCGCGGGGACCCAGTCCTTCCATGGCATCGTCCAGGGCCCAGGCGAACGGGGTCTGGCCGATGCATTCGCGGCTGTAGCCGGGCATCCCGCGGGACATGTCTGACCAGCCCGGGATCACCGCGAGCAGGCGGCCACCCTCGACGATGGCCGCCCCGTCCCCTTCCTCGAACCACAGCGCCCGCAGCACCCGGGGGTCGAGCGGGGGCGTGCCGGCTGGGTGCTTGGTGTGCCCGGCCGGCATGACCGGCGCCCGGCCCGTGGCGACCTGGTCCGGGTCGGCGGCGGGCGGGGCGGGCTCGTGGTTGGCCAGCCACACCGCGGCGACCACGGAAGACTGGTCATACAGGTAGGCGGCCGTCGTGGCCCCGTCGTATTCCACGACGAGCCGGCGGCTCCGGTACGGGCTGTCGCTGGTGAGCAGGATCTCTGGCCGCCCTGGCCGGGCCGCGAGATTGCCGTCTCTCCCGCCCCTGCGCAAAGTCGGCATGCACGAAATCTACTGATTCGTCGCAGGTCATCGCGCCCGCACCGGGGATATTCTTAAGCGTTTTCACCGGCAACCCACGGAGCGCAGGTGCCAGCCACCCGAACCACCACCCGTCCCCCGCGCCATCTGGCTGACCTGGATCTGGCCGAGCGCCGGGCGGCTGCGGCGCAGCTGGGCGGCCCGGCGTTCCGGGCCGATCAGCTGTCCCGGCACTACTTCGCCCGGCTGACCGACGATCCCGCCGACATGACCGACCTGCCCGCGGCCGACCGGGCGAAGCTGGCGGATGCCCTGCTGCCCCGGCTGCTCACCACCCAGCAGGAGCTGGCCTGCGATCAGGGAATGACCCGCAAGACGCTGTGGCGTGCCTTTGACGGCGCGCTTATCGAGTCGGTGCTGATGCGCTACCCGGACCGGGTCACCATGTGCGTGTCGTCGCAGGCCGGCTGCGGCATGGCCTGCCCGTTCTGCGCGACCGGCCAGGCCGGGCTGACCCGGAACCTGTCCACCGGGGAGATCGTCGGCCAGGTGGTGGCGGGCGCCCGGGCGCTGCGCGCGGGCCGGGTTCCGGGCGGTCCCGGCCGGGTCAGCAACGTGGTGTTCATGGGCATGGGTGAGCCACTGGCCAACTACGCCAGTGTGCTCCGGGCGGTCCGCCGGATCACCGACCCGGTGCCAGGCGGGCTCGGCATCTCGCAGCGGTCGGTGACCGTGTCCACCGTCGGCCTGGTGCCTGCCATCGGCCGGCTCGCCGCCGAAGGGCTGGCGGTGCGGCTCGCCGTCTCCCTGCACGCGCCCGACGACGGGCTGCGCGACGACCTGGTGCCGGTGAACCGGCGCTGGAAGGTAGCCGAGGTGCTGGACGCCGCGTGGGCCTATGCCGCCACGACCGGCCGGCGGGTGTCCATCGAGTACGCGCTGATCCGGGACATCAACGATCAGCCGTGGCGGGCCGACATGCTGGCCGGGTTGCTGGCCGGCCAGCTCGCCCACGTCAACGTGATCCCGCTGAACCCGACGCCGGGATCGAAGTGGACCGCGTCCACCCCGGCGGCGATGCGGGAGTTCACCGCGAGGCTGGCCGCCCGGGGCGTGCCGGTGACCGTCCGGGATACCCGGGGCAGCCAGATCGACGGTGCCTGCGGGCAGCTGGCCGGCCCGGCTGCGGCGCGCGGCGGCCGGCCACGGCAGGCCCTGCCGGTCATCCCCCGGGTACCGTAAGCGGTCATGCCCGGCCGTCGTGCGGTCACCGTCCTCAGCCGCCGGCTGGCCTGGCGGCTGGTCCACCAGGCGTGGCGGGCCGCCCAGCGGGCCGGGGCCATCACCCCGGACAGCCCAGCGGCCCGCCGGTTCGCCGCCTTCGGCCCGGAGTCGGTCATCGGCTTCCCCACCGGTGCGCTGTTTGGCGAGGCGTGGATCGAGATCGGCGCGGGCACGCTGATCGGCACGCACGTCTCGCTGTCCGCGGGCATGTCCCCCGGTCACCAGCTGGGCGACCAGGCGGTGCTCCGGATCGGGGAGCGCTGCGTGATCGGCCGCGGCAGCCACCTCGTCGCGCACCACTCGATCGTCATCGGCGATGACGTTTTCACCGGCCCGAACGTGTACATCACCGACCAGAACCACGGCTACACCGACCCGATGGTGCCCATCGGCCGGCAGTGGCCCAGCAACACCGCGGTGTCCATCGGCGCCGGCAGCTGGCTGGGAGCTGGTGCGATCGTGCTGCCCGGCGCGCGTATCGGCCGTAATGTGGTGGTGGCCGCGGGCTCAGTGGTCCGCGGCGCGGTGCCGGACCGGTGCGTGGTCGCCGGTGTCCCCGCCAGGGTGGTGCGGGAGTACGTGGCTGGCGACGGCTGGTCACGGCCGTCGCCGGTGCTGGGCGAGCGCATGTGATCGCGTGGGAGGCGATCACGAGTCCGTCACGATGCTGCCAGGCCTCGCCACTGGCAGGCCAGAATCCGATATGCAGGCACCCGCGTCCCGGCGTGAAGTGGCCGGGTAGACGCGGCACATGGCCCGAGCACAGCAGCCGAGAGGGCACGTGAAGGGACGCAACAACCTCGTCGCGAGCGCAGCGTACCGGCCCGAACCGGCGGCCGTTGCCGCGGCGCGCAAGTTCGTGCGTGAGACGCTGCAATCCTGGCTGGAGACCCGGCCCGGGCCAGCCGATGCCGGGCTGGTCGACGACGCGGTGCTGCTGACCAGCGAGCTCGTTACGAACGCGGTCGTGCACGCCGGAACCCAGGTCCACGTCACGTGCAAGCTCGCGGCCAGCGCGGTGGAGGTCGTGGTCCGGGACAGTCACCCGGCCCGGATGGTCCCCGGCCCGGCCCGCGACGAGAACGTTCCCGCCGAACGCACCAGCGGCCGGGGCCTGCTGCTGCCGTCCGCGCTGGCCTCCACGTGGGGGGTCAGCTACGGGGCGGATGCCAAGGCGGTGTGGTTCCGGATGGGGCTGTCCGGCCGCCGGGCCGCCGCGGCCGAGCCCGGGGCCGACCCGGACGCGCCGGTGACCGCTGCGCCCGCCGAACGGTGGAATGTCCGTGCCGACCGGCCCGGCGCGGCCGGCGGGCCGGCGGGCCGGCACCCCGCGCAACCCGCCGGCGAGCCCGGGTATGACGAGCTGCTCCAGCAGGCGGTCGCGTCGGCCCGGGTCATCGTGGCCGCAGACGCCGCCTATGCCCTGGTCGCGGACGAGGACGGCGCGCTGAGCGTGCGCGCCGCGGCCGGCATCGGCCCGGCCGCGCTGCTGCGCACCGCCCCGTCGGTCACCACCGCGCCGTTCATCATGGACGGCCGGGTCACCGGGGCGCTGGCGGTCGCCGCGGTGCTGCCGGGCCGGTTCGGGGACAACGACGTGCAACGCCTGCAGCAGCTGGCGGACAGCGTGACCCCGGCGCTGGAACGGGCCCGGCTGGCCGAGCTGGAGCGGGCCCGGCGGGCCCGGATCGCGGTGCTCGCCGAGGCCAGCGCGTTGCTGGCCGGCCCGCTCGGTCAAGATGAGATCCTCGCCATCGCCGGGGAGGTCGCCGTGCCCCGGCTGGCCGCGTGGTGCGCGGTGCTCGTCACCGGGCCCGGCGGTGACCTGCAGCCCGCAGCCGTCCGGCACATCGACGAGTGCCAGTCCGAAGTGCTGGCCTGGCTGCTGGACAGCGCGTGCCAGCAAGGCGCGCACACCCTGGCCCAGCGGGGGCCGGGTACCGGGGTGCCGCAGTGCTGGCCGCTGACCGACCTGCTGCCTGCGGGCGCGCCGACCGCCGCCGCCGACCTGGCGGCCCGCGGTGCCTGGTGCTTCCCGCTGGTCACCCGGGGCGGCACCCTCGGGCTGCTCGCGCTGGGCGGCCCGCACGCGGGCCGGCCGTCCCGGGAAGTGCTCAGCCTGGCCGAGGATCTGGCGGGCCGGATCGCCCTCGCGCTGGAAAACTCCCGGCTCATCGCGCAGCAGCACGCGGCGGGGCAGGCGGTGCGGGCCGCTCTGGTGCCGGCCGAGCTGCCAGCGGTGCCCGGGGTCGAGCTGGCGGTCGCCCACGATCTGCCGGGCCCTGGCGCCGGCAGCTCGGGCGGTGACTTCTGTGACGTGTTCCCGGCCGGCGATGGCACGTGGCGGTTTGCCATCGGCGAAGTGTGCGGCACCGGTCCCGCCACCCTGACGGTGGCCGCACTGGCCCGGAACACGCTGCGCATCCTCGGCCGTGAGGGGCTCAGCGTGCCAGACGTGCTGGCCAGGCTGAATCAGCTCATCCTCGATGAGCGGCTCCCGGGTACCTACCTCACGCTGGTGCACGGGGAGATCCGCCCGGCCGGGGACGAGGCCGGGCCCGCGGGCGCGGCGATCTCGCTAGCCTGCGCGGGCCAGCCGCTGCCGCTGGTCCTGCGGGCCCCGCGCCGCCGGGCGGCGGCGCCGCAGTCCGTGGCCACGCCGCAGCCGGTGCTGGGGGTGATCGAAGGCCTGGGCTTCACCGCGCAGCCGGTCACCCTGCGGCCCGCCGATCTCCTGCTGTGCGTCACCGACGGGGTCACCAGGCGGCGTGACGGGAACCGGCAGCTGGACGACGACGACGGGCTGGCCCGGCTGCTGGCGGGCTGCGCGGGACTGACGGCGGACGTGGTCGCGGTCAAGGTGCACGAAGAAGTCCGCGGCTTCGGTGGCCATCCGCCCATGGACGGCATGGCCGTGCTGGCGCTGCGCGCCTCGTCCTGACCCGCGCCCACCTGGCTCACGCGTCCTGGCTCACGCGTCCTGGCTCAGGTGTCGCTGGGGCGCCAGGCGTACCTAGGCGTTCCTGCGTGGCGGGTCCTGGCGGCGGCGCCGGGTGGCGGTCTCCTGATTGCGCATCCGGGGCCGGAACACCTCGCCGCGCAGCGCCCGCCCGATCAGATCGACCCCCCGGGCGGTGTCCACCAGGCGGCGCCCCTCGCTGCGGTAGGCCTCCAGCACCGCGTCGACGCTGGCGGCGGGCAGCGCCCCGGCCAGCTCGGTCCGGGTGTTCCGGTATCCCTCGCGGGCGCCCTGGACGCACGCGGCCACATGATGCTTAGCCATGGTGGCCAGCGCGACCGGGTGCCGCCGCAGCACGCCGTACAGCCGGTAGTCCGGGGGGACCACGTCGAGCAGCCAGACCACGGCCGTGGCCTCGAAATCGGCGCTGCCGGGCGGATGCACCCCAGCTGGCCAGCCTGGCGGAACATAGGCTGCCATGCCACTACGGTAGCAAATAATCGAACAAGCGTTCCAGGTCGGCCAGCCGGCCAGCCGGCCGGCCGGGTGCTGGGGTCAGCACCCGGCCGCGTCGGCGTGGCGGGACTGGTGGATGGCACGGGCCAGGCTGAGCCGGGCGCGGCGCGCGGTCCGGTGGGCGCGGCGGCTGTGGGCCAGCCGTGCCTGGCGGGCCCGGCCGTCCCGGGCTGCCTGGTCCATCATGTCCTTCACGTGCTGGGCGGCGGCTGCCGCCTGAATCGCTGAATGCACGACATCCTCCTCGGTGGGCCGGCCGGGGGCCCGGCCGTACATGTTCGAGATTCGTCGTAAGGGGGGCCGGCGCGCATCGGGCGTACGCCTTATCTCTGCCGCCACCCGCCGCCCTAAGTACCTGGCGACGGCTAAGTACCTAGGGCGTGTCCCGCCGGGGGCCGCTCGCGGCGGCCAAGACCGGCCGGACACACCCTGAGTCGGCCTGCACAACCGGGTGATCTGCGGCGAATAGAATGGGAGGGCCGCCTGCCGTGCGGCATCTCCCGCCCCACGACGCAAATGAGAACCCGTATGCCCACCCGCCCGGCCCGGCTGGCCACCCGCGACGAACTGCGCAACGTGGCCATCGTCGCGCACGTCGACCACGGCAAGACCACGCTGGTTGACGCCATGCTCTGGCAGTCCGGCGCGTTCCGGGCCGGCGCCCAGGTCGCCGACCGCGTCCTGGACTCCGGTGACCTGGAGCGGGAGAAGGGCATCACGATCCTGGCCAAGAACACCGCGGTCGCGCACGGCGGGCTGACCATCAACATCGTGGATACCCCCGGGCACGCCGACTTCGGAGGTGAGGTGGAGCGCGGCCTGTCCATGGTGGACGGGGTGCTGCTGCTGGTCGACGCGAGCGAGGGCCCGTTGCCGCAGACCCGGTTCGTGCTGCGCAAGACGCTGGAGGCCAACCTTCCGGTCATCCTGGTCATCAACAAGGTGGACCGTCCCGACGCCCGGATCGCCGAGGTGGTGGACGCCTGTTACGAGCTGTTCCTGGACCTGGACGCCACCGAAGAGCAGATCGAGTTCCCGATCGTCTACGCTTCGGCCCGCGCGGGCCGGGCCTCGCTGACCCGGCCCGCCGACGGCACGCTGCCCGACTCGCCGGACCTGGAGCCGCTGTTCACCGTGCTGCGGGACACCGTGCCGGCGCCGTCCTACGACCCGGGTGAGCCGCTGCGGGCGCACGTCACCAACCTGGACGCCTCCGCCTACCTGGGCCGGATCGCGCTGTGCCGGGTGGAGTCCGGGGAGATCACCAAGGGCCAGCAGGTGGCCTGGTGCCGCCGGGACGGCTCCATCGAAAAGGTCAAAATCGCCGAGCTTTTCCTAACGCAAGCCCTGGAGCGGGTGCCCACCCAAAGTGCGGGGCCGGGCGACATTATCGCCGTGGCCGGCATCCCAGAGATCATGATCGGCGAAACGCTGGCCGATCCCGACGACCCCCGGCCGTTGCCCCTGATCACGGTGGATGAGCCCGCAATCTCGATGACGATCGGGGTGAACACCTCACCGCTGGTCGGC